>Ga0208670_100020_pt1 | contig 88300 bp, 81 predicted proteins | sample 24BtaG_FD_184098 | JGI IMG/M metagenome (GOLD analysis project Ga0208670, IMG submission 184098) | Marine viral communities from Cariaco Basin, Caribbean Sea - 24B_WHOI_OMZ_CsCl (SPAdes) (version 2) | ecosystem: Environmental > Aquatic > Marine > Oceanic | place: Caribbean Sea: Cariaco Basin...
ATCATCCGTTTTGCCTGACGACCATAGCGGTCTGGAACCACCTGATCCCATCCCGAACTCAGACGTGAAACAGACCAGCGCCGATGGTAGTGTGGTTCGCCCATGTGAGAGTAGGTCATCGTCAGGCTTTTAATACCAAAACCCCCGACAGCGCTGCTGCCGGGGGTTTTTTCATTTCAGGCCCGGGAAAATAATAGAAGGTGTTCCTTGCCGAGCTATTTACTGATCAGCTCTATCAGACCACCCATAATGCTTTGCATCAGCGCAAAGCGGTCACTGGTTCGTTCTGCGTGGGCCTGAAGTTGCCCTGCTTGCCAGCTGGTTATCCAGGCCAGGGCGATTACCAGCGTTACCACGGCGGCGGACAGCCATCGTATGTTCTTTCTCAGGCGCCTGCTTTGCTCTGCCTGATGGATGTGCTTTTCTTCCTGCTGCTGTTTGAGTTCCCTGAGTTGCTCTTCCAGCTCTTCGTAAGCCACCTCCAGGGTGGACATTCGTCCGCTGATCTTCCTCTGTGCCTGTTCCGGAGCTTCGGTAACAGGTTGTCCGACGTTCTCCACAGCCAGCCTGAGCGCTTCACTGTGCTCCGGCTCCGGGATGTCTGAGAGGATCAGGTCCAGGGTTCGCATCAGCTGCTCACGGTCCACCTGTTTGCGGATAACCCCGGCCGCACCGAGCGCCCGGGCCTCTTCGATGTATTTTCCGGCGTTCTGTGAGGTGTACATGAATACCGGGATATCACGGGTATCCGGCAGGCTTTTCAGCTTTTCAAGGGCCTGGAAGCCGTTCATGCCTGGCAGCATATGATCGAGGAAGATGAAATCAAAGTGATCGGATTGAAGAACCGGAAAGGCCTCTTCTGCTGTGGCCACGGCTTTGCTGGAAATGTCCGCACGCTCGAGCAGGCGCGCAAGAATGATGCGCGCTGTTGAAGAGTCCTCGATGATGAGCGCGTGGCCCCGTGGCATTCCCTGTCCCTCTGTGGTTAACCGTTTATGGTCTCAGAGGAAACTATATAAGCAGATCAGAAAATATACAGTGGACTAACGGGCCTGGGTGTCATATTTGAGACACCCTTTTGATTTTTCCCTTGTGCAGTGTCAGCGCTTCTGTTTGAGCTGCTTGTTCACCAGTGCCCGCAATGCCGCCGGCTTAACCGGCTTGTAAAGCACCTGGTAGCCTCGGCTGATCGCATCTTCACGTACCTCCGGCGCCATGTAGCCGGTGATCAGGATGCCCGGGATACCGGCTCCCAGAACTTCTCTGATGCCGTCCATGGCATCCAGCCCGTTACGGTTATCATCGAGCTGGTAATCCGCCAGGATGATGTCCGGTTTATGGCCTTCGAGCTTGTTCAGGGCGCTTTCCAGACTTTCCGCGGCGGTTACCTCGCACTGCCAGTTGCTCAGCAGCGCGACCATTCCCTGAAGGATCGCAGCATCGTTATCGATGCACAGCACCTTCAGGCCGCCCAGACTGGACACCCTTCTGGAGTTGCTGCCTGCCTTGCTGGCACTGGCATGTACCTGCTCTGCCGGAGCCCTGGGCACGGTGACGGCAAAAGTACTGCCTTTGCCCTGGGTTGAGTGCACGGTTACCGGGTGGTCCAGCATGCCACTGATACGGTCGACGATGGCCAGTCCGAGGCCCAGCCCCTTCTTGTCCCGGCCGTGCTGGAAACGCCTGAACTCCTCGAAGATGTGAGCGAGTTGCTCTTCGGACATCCCGGGGCCGGTATCCCAGACTTCAATACGCAGGAAGCCCTTCATGCGCCGACAGCCCATAAGGATCTTGCCACTTGCGGTATAGCGGATGGCATTGGACAGGAAATTCTGGACTACCCGCCGCAACAGCTTGGCATCCGAGCGTACCCAGGCCGAACTGGGCACCACGTGCAGTTCCAGCTCCTGGTCCTTGGCGATGGCGGAAAACTCGGTAGCCAGGTGCTTCAGGAGGTCGTTAACCGGGAATACCGTAATATCCGGCTCCAGGGCACCGGCATCCAGCTTGGAAATATCCAGCAGGGTGCTGATGATTTCTTCTGCGGCCCCGAGTGAGCTGTCGATATGCTCGACCAGCTGTTTCGGTTCGCCATCGGTGATCTTGCCTGACAGGGCCGAGGTAAACAGCCGGGCAGCGTTCAGTGGCTGCAGCAGGTCATGGCTGGCTGAGGCAAGGAAGCGGGTCTTGCTCTGGTTAGCCTGTTCCGCCACGGACTTGGCCTTGAGCATCTGCTCGTTGATTACCTGCAATTCCTGGGTCCGTTCCCGAACCCGTTGCTCCAGGTAGATGTTGGTTTCTTTAAGTGCCTGTTCGGTGCGCCGCATGGCAGTGATGTCCTGGAAAGTGGTTACGTAACCACCGCCGGGTATCGGGCTGCCGTCTACCCTGACCACTGTGCCATCCGGCCGTTGACGTTCGTAGGACATGGGCTTGCCATCGCGCATGGCGCTGCAGCGGTCTTCTATGATCTCGTCGATACGCCGGGCCGACAGGTTGGCGTTGGTCAGGTTGTAACGCATCAGGTCTTCGACAGGCCGGCCTACCCGGACAAACCCTTTCGGGTAATGGAACAACTCCAGGTAGCGGTGGTTCCAGACCACCAGCTGTTGCTGGTGATTCACCACAGACACCCCGAGACTGATGTTCTCGATGGCGGATTGCAGCAACTCCCGGCTGAAGGTCATGGCCTGGGAGGCTTCATCAACGATGCTGACCACATCTTCGATCTGCATATCGCGACCGGTCAGGGTGGACTCCAATACGACGCGGGCGGTCGAGGCACCGATGACCGAGGCAAGCTGCCGTTCGATATACTTCATCAGGTGCGATGAGGCAGGCCGGTGCGGATACAGGCGAATGGCGTTACGCCGCTCGTAGTTCCGGAAGATGCTTTCCGAGCGTTCCTCGCCCATAAAGCGGTCGGTAAGTGCTTGCAGGTCCGAGGTCAGAATTTCGCCCTGCCAGCTCTGGTGCTGGGCGCTTTCCGCTTTTGGTTGGGCCTCATGGAAGAACGCGGCAATTTGTATCTTTTCGCGAATACGTTGCCGGGTGACCAGCGACAGGAAGATGTAGATCGCTGTGTTAACCCCCAGGCTCCACAGAATGCCATGGCTGGTCTGGTCCAGTTCAGAGCCAAACAGGGCGGTTGGACGGGTCCAGTGCCAGCCGAAAAGGCCGTTCTCGATGAACCCGGCGGATATCCAGCCGGTAGCAGCCAGTGCAGGCAGGAGCAGGGTGTAGCACCACATCAGGAAACCGAGGCCAAGGCCCCAGACTGCGCCGGTGTAGTTACCCCGGCGCCACAGAATGCCGCCAACCAGGGCCGGGCCGAACTGGGCAGCAGCGGCAAACGAGAGCAGTCCGAAGGCGGTGAGGCTGTAATCGGCCCCGGCCATCCGGTAGAAGCCATAGGCGGTCAGCAACACCACAAAGATCGCGGCCCGGCGTATGGACAAGAGCAGGAAGCTGAGATCTGTCCGGCGGTTCATGCGCGGGCGGAAGAAACGCAACAGCCCGGGCATGATGATTTCGTTGCTGACCATGGTGGCGATGGCCACCGAGCAGACAATCACCATGGCGGCCGCGGCAGAGCCGCCGCCAAGAAACGCCAGTACCGCCAGCCATTGCTCGCCGGCCATGATCGGAAGCTGAAGGATAACGATGTCCGGGTCACTTCCGGCCATGTCTGCGTGCAGCAAGCCGCCGGCGGCGATGGGGATCACAAAGGCGCTGGCAATCACCAGGTAGATGGGCATGGCCCAGCGTGCAACCTCGAAATCCCGGTGGTCCGTGTTTTCAACCACCATGACGTGGAACTGTCGTGGCAGGCAGATAATCGCCAGCATGGCCACCAGGGTTTGGGTGAGGAACGCCGGTGCCTCTATAGCGTCGGTGGTCAGGGTGCCAATCAGGTCCGCCTCGGCGGCCTTCTGAAACAGGTCACCGAAACCGTTGAACAGCCCGTACCCGACGAACAGGCCGACAGCGACAAAGGCGATCAGCTTGATCAGGGATTCAAAGGCCACCGCCTGGATCATGCCCCGGTGGTGCTCCGTAGACTCCAGGTGGCGGGTGCCGAACAGCACGGTGAACACGGCCAGGGCAAGGGTGATGTACCAGGCCGAATCGTTCCAGGCTGCGGTACTGATCTCCTGGTAGGTATCGCCGGTGCTGGACAGTACGTTGAAGCCGAGGGCAATGGCTTTTAGCTGCAGGGCTATGTAAGGCACGCTGCCGATCAGCGCGAAGATTGCCACCATGGCTGCCAGCAGTTGTGATTTGCCATAGCGGGAAGCGATGAAGTCGGCAATCGAGGTGCTGTTGTTGCGCTTGCTGATGTAGATGATTCGTCGTAACAGGGGCGCAAAGAACACGAAAACCAGCAGGGGCCCCAGATAGATGGGGAGAAAGCCAAAGCCTTCCTGGGTGGCGCGGCCGACGGCGCCGTAGAAGGTCCAGGAGGTGAAGTAAACCGCCAGGGAAAGACCGTAAACATGGGTTCGCGCCAACCTGTTCCGGTAAAGCCCGGGGTGGCGGTCACCCGCCCAGGCAATCAGGAACAGCAGGGAGATGTAGGAGATCGAAATCAGTACAAGCAGCCAGGCGCTAATCATGTTGGGTTGCTATCCGGTCTTGGTTATTCAGGCCCCGCAAACAGTTGTGTACAGGGGGTCCTGAAGGTTCAGTAGTTTCATATTGTCGACCCTGGGGCTGCCGTCGGAACCCAGCGGTACCAGCTCGCGGCTCTGGCAGTTAATCAGGTGAACCCGGTGCGAAACCGCATCGGTAACGGTCTGGGAGAAGCGGTAAAGGGTAAACCGGACGATATTGGAATCCGGGGTATCTTTACTGATGCTGGCTACATCCACCGTGGAAAACGCGGTTACGTAGGGGAAAACAAAGGTCCACGGGCGGAAGAAGATCTTTTCCTGTTCGGTGTTTACCACAACGGCCTCTTCCGGCAGCAGTGAGCGCTTGTGGTCATACCAGGTGTATTCGCCGTAGATCAGGTAGCCGAGCATACCGGCGCCGGCAAACACCGGGATAATCCATTTTGGCGCGCGCTTGGCGGTGGCGGCACGAATGCCCAGGGCAATACCGGCAGCACCCAGTCCGCAGAATACAGTGGCAACAAAAGTCCAGAACATAAATCGGTATCCTCAAAAAAGAACGGGCTCCCTCACAGAGGAAGCCCGTTCGGTATCAACCTGTCATTGCAGGCAATGATTCAGGCTGTCTTGCAGTTTAATGGTCTTGTGCAGATCCGGCACCGCGCGGGTAACGGACGCTTTCAACCAGTTCCTGGATCTCAACGGGCGGTTCAGCAGTCACTTTGGATACTGCGAAGGCTACCGCAAAGTTGACCACAGCACCAATTGCACCGATGGACAGCGGGGAGATACCCAGTACCCAGTTTTCAGGCGTGTCTGCCAGGTTGTTGGTGCCCGGGATGAAGAACCAGCCTTTGTAGATGAAGATATACACCAGGGTGAAGATCAGACCGGACAGCATACCCAGGGTTGCGCCCACGTTGTTCACACGCTTGGAGAAGATACCCATCATCAGCGCCGGGAACAGGGAGGCTGCCGCGATACCGAATGCCAGCGCTACCACCTGGGCTGCGAAGCCCGGAGGGTTGGCGCCCAGCCAGGTAGCAACCACAATGGCAACCGCCATGGAGATACGGGCCGCCATCAGTTCGCCTTTCTCACTGATGTTCGGGTTGAGTCGGCCTTTGATCAGGTCGTGACTCACCGCCGAGGAGATTGCCAGCAACAGACCCGCTGCAGTCGACAGGGCTGCTGCCAGACCACCTGCGGCGATCAGGCCGATAACCCAGCCCGGCAGGTTGGCGATTTCAGGGTTGGCCAGTACCAGGATATCGTTGTTAACAACCATCTCGTTGCCTTCCCAGCCACGCTCGGAAGCGGTAGCGGCGAAGTCAGCGTTCTTGTCGTTATACAGCTGGATACGGCCGTCGTTGTTCTTGTCCTCGTAGGTGATCAGACCGGTCTCTTCCCAGGTGGCAATCCAGCCCGGACGCTGATCGTACTCGATCGGCTGGGCAGCAGTGCCTTCCGGATAGATGGTGGTCATCAGGTTCAGGCGAGCCATGGACGCTACAGCCGGCGCAGTCAGGTACAGCAGTGCGATGAAGACCAGGGCCCAGCCGCCGGACCAGCGCGCGTCAGCAACCTTGGGAACCGTGAAGAAGCGGATGATTACGTGGGGCAGACCCGCAGTACCGATCATCAGGGACAGGGTAAACAGAACCATGTTCAGTTTGTTGTCCACATCTGCGGTGTACTCGCGGAAGCCAAGGTCGGTAACAACCTGGTTCAGCTTGGCCAGCAGCGGCATGCCGGATTCGGTGTGGGTAGAGAACATGCCCAGGCCCGGAATCGGGTTGCCGGTCAGTTGCAGGGAGATGAACACCGCCGGAATGGTGTAGGCAACGATCAGAACGCAGTACTGGGCTACCTGGGTGTAGGTGATGCCCTTCATGCCGCCGAGTACCGCGTAGATGAATACAACCACGGCGGCGATGATCAGGCCGTTGGTCGCTTCAACTTCGAGGAAGCGGGAGAACGCAACCCCGGCGCCAGCCATCTGGCCGATAACGTAGGTGACAGACGCTACGATCAGGCAGATAACCGCGACCAGACGGGCGTTGGGGCTGTAGTAACGATCACCGATGAACTCGGGTACCGTGAACTTGCCGAACTTCCGCAGGTACGGGGCCAGCAGCATGGCCAGCAGCACGTAACCGCCGGTCCAGCCCATCAGGAAGGTGGAGTTGGCGTAACCGCCGGCGGCAATCAGGCCCGCCATGGAGATGAAGGATGCCGCAGACATCCAGTCGGCACCGATAGCCATACCGTTGGTTACCGGGTGAACACCGCCACCGGCAACGTAGAAGTCGCTGGTGCTACCGGCCTTCGCCCAAATGGCGATGCCGATATAGAGGAGGAACGAGCCCCCTACAAACAATAGGTTAATTGCAAATTGGCTCATTGGTTCTTACTCCTCGTGTACGCCGAATTGTTCGTCGATTTTGTTCATGCGCCAGGCGTAGAAGAAAATCAGAACAATGAAGGTAAGAATCGAGCCTTGCTGGGCAAACCAGAATCCGAGGTCGGTCCCGCCGACTTCAATGCCGGCCAGCATGGGGCGTAGCAGGATGGCAAAACCATAGGAGCACAGGCCCCATATGATCAGACTGCCAAAGATAAGGCGTAGGTTCGCCTTCCAGTAGTTCTCAGCGTCGTAGCTATGACCTGACATACAAAATCACTCCTGTATTGTTGTTGTAGAGCTTTGCTGGTTTTTTGCTGGGGTGGTGCGGAAAGAGAATTTATTATTCATGTAATACTTCTCCGACTTGTTGTCATCTCCGACTTTACCGGTCAATGCGTTTGAGGATATTGGCAAATAGTCTAAGTCTCAGTAACTTGCCTTGCATTTGATCAAGGACATCAACGATAAGCCGGGCTAAATCAAAGTCGGTGCATCTGCTGTAAACGGCGTTGATAATGCAGTTTATCGACCAGTTCTTTCAGGGTTTTTACGTCTTTCTTCTGAGCCATATTGAGCGCTGCAAGGGTCAATTCGGCCGTTACCATCGCATCTGCCGCAGCGTGATGCCGTTCACTAATTTGAAGATTGAAGTAGTCGGCCCAGTTATCCAGCCCGCGCCCCTTGGTCTCGGCGTGGGGGAAAAACGCCGGTAACAGCTCTGCCACATCCATCCACAGGTGCTGGGATGTGTAACCCAGTTGGGCTTTCAGGGTCTTCTCTAGGAATTTCTGGTCGAACGCCGAGTGGTAGGCCAGGATGGGATCGCCGTTCATCCACTCCAGCAGGTGCAGCAGAGCATCTTCGGTCTCATGGCCCTGGGTCAGGGCTTCCGGCCCGATGCCGTGAATCAGCACGGTTTCGCTGATATCCAGCTCCGGGCGGCGCAGGATCAGGTCAAACTGGTCATTCAGGTGGATGACGCCGCTTTCAATGGCCACCGCGCCAATGGCGATGACTTCGTCTTTCGAGAAATTGAGCCCGGTGGTTTCCAGGTCCAGCACGACCAGCCGGGAACGGGCCAGCAGCTGGTCGCTGGCCGTTTTCGGGGCCGGCAGGCTGTCAGTGTCGTGGTCACCGGTAACGCCGCCGCGGCGCTGGGCCAGCCATTGTTTGATCTGTTCGAGCATGGTTGCCGGCCTATAGTTGGTAGGTGATTTCCAGTTTTTGCTGCAGTCGCTGGGCCTGGCGGAAAGATTCCCGCAGTATCCGTCTGTCCAGCGGGTTCAGGTCATCCGGATCTATGTAGTTGGTCAGCTCTTCACCTTTTTCGAGCATTTCTTGGTGGGCGCGCATGCGGATGGCCTGAATCAGGCTGTAGGCTTCTTTCCAGGCATTGGCATCCTTGGCGTCGAACACATCTTTGCGGGCCAGTGCATCAATCCGTTCCAGTGTGTTGGCAGTTTCAACACCGTGGGCAAGGGCGAAGACCCTGACGGATTCCACAAACGGCGCCAGCCCCTGGCGTTTCAGGTCCAGGGAGTGTTTTTTCTCGTCGTTCAGGTAACGGAAGTTGCGGAACATGGTCAGCGGCGGTTTGCGCTGCAAGGCGTTGCCGGCCAGCATTTTCTGGAACAGGGCGTTCTTGCGGATGCGGGCCAGTACGTTTTCCAGTAAACGGTGCAGCGGTTCCGACGGGCCGAAGACGGCGCGCATATCCAGGAAAATCGACGAATAGACCAGGTTCTGCGGGGTCGATGCATCGATAAAGCGTATAAACCAGTCGTCCCATTCGCCGATGCTCAGGCACAGTTTCGGGTTGCTGGCCATGATGTTGCCCTTGCACAGGGTGAAGCCGCACTCAGCCAGCTCATCATTGACCTTGCGGGCGAAGGGCAGCAGCTTTTCACGAACCTGTTCCGGGGTCATGCCTTCCGGAGTCTCGAACAGGATGCCGTTGTCCTGGTCGGTCAGCAGGGTCTGCTCCTGCCGGCCTTCGCTGCCGAAGGTGAGCCAGGTGAACGGAAGGCCCGGATCGTTCTTTTTCAGGTTCAGTTCCAGCACTCTTCGCACGGTGACATCATTCAGGGTGGTGATGATCTTGACCACCTGGCCGGAGTCCGCGCCATGGGCCAGCATGGCATCCACCAGCCTGGAAACGTCGGTGCGCAGGGCCACCAAGGTGCGGAGGTGGGTAGCGGTGCCGATGGTGCGGGCAAGGTTGACCAGGTCTACCCGCTGGAGGGAGAACAGGTCCCGCTCGGAGACCACACCGATGAGTCGCTGTTCTTCGTCCACCACGCACAAATGGGCAAAGTGATGTTCCGCCATCAGCATGGCTGCCTCGAAGGCATCGGCGGTTGACGGCAGGCAGCAGGGATTCGACGTCATTACCTGGCTGACGGGTGTGTCCAGTGGCCCCTTTTCTTCGGCAACCATGGTGCGCAGGTCGCGCAGGGTAAAGATGCCGGTGGGGTGGCGGCCGTCATCGGTAATGATGATGCTGCCCACGTTGTTTTCGTGCATCCGGGCCACGGCTTTGCGCACCGGCAGGTCCGGGGAGCAGACGATTGGATTGCGCAAGGCATAGCGTTCCAGCGGGGTGTCCAGGCTGTTACTGGAGCCGATGGAGGCCATGGCCTTGGATTGCAGGCGCTGGTTGACCTGCTCCAGCAGGCTGCTGACCCCGCGCAGGCAGAAATCCCGGAACGGCTCGCTTTCAGAAATCAGGGTTACGAAATCTTTCTTCTCGATGCTCAGGCAGAAGGTATCCCCGGCCGCCCGGTGCAGGGTGCGGGTCGGCCGCTCGCCCACCAGCGCGGCCAGGGGGAAGCATTCGCCCTGGCTGATTTCGAAGGTGGTTTCGGTTCGCTCTTCGGTTTTGTGCTGGCGCTCGCCCCGGATCCGGCCTTGCTTGACTACATAGAATTGCTTGGCCTGACCGTCTTCCGGCGACAGCACCACATCACCGTCCGCGTAGAAGCTGAGGGTGGCATGTTCGGCAAAGTGCGCCAGGTGGGTGTCGTCCATGCTTGAAAAGGGTGCGTGTTCCCGCAGGAACGACATAATCGCGCGGGTATTCTGGGGGCGGGTGGTGTCCTGGTTTGCTGCGGCCATAGCGGAGTTCGTCCTGGTCCTGGTGGCGCGGCGGGTTACCGGCGCTCATTCGTTATTGTTGTCCTTCTGCAGTGTAGTGCAGCAGGTCGTTGTTGTACCTTACGATTTTCGTCGCAAACCTTGTCGGTTGTCTGCTTTATGGTAGCCCCGGGCAGTGGTAGAGTTCTGATACTTGTCAATCCGGAAGCAGTTAGTGTCATGACCAGTAAAGACGAACGCCTGGCTTTCCTCGAAGAGATGAAGGATGTCCGGCGGATCCGTAAACCCAACAGAGCGGAAGTGGCGGTTCCACGGGAGCTGACTCCTGGCCACCTGGCACGCCAGCAGGCTGCGGTAGAGACCCCGGTGCGCGACCTGAACCCGCTGACCTCAGACATGGTGGAGCCGTTGACGGCCCACGATGTACTGAGCTGGATGCGTCCGGGCATTCAGCATGGGGTGTTCCGCAAGTTGCGGCTGGGCCAGTATCCCATTGAAGCCCGGCTGGACCTGCATCGGATGACCGTAGAAGAGGCCCGGCGGGAAGTGTTCGCTTTTATTAACGATTGCGTGCGCTATGGCCTGCGCTCGGTGATTATCCTGCATGGCAAAGGGGAGCGTAATCCGGACGGGATCGCCCAGCTGAAGAGTTACCTGGCCAAGTGGCTGCCAGAGCTGGACAGCGTGCTGGCGTTTCACTCGGCCCAGAAGCACCACGGTGGCACCGGGGCCGTTTACGTGATGGTGCGCAAAAGCGAGCGGGACAAACAGCATAACCGGGAAGTACACGGCAGCCGCTAGGGTGCCTGAACAGTGTGACAAACGAGGAAAGGAACATGACCAAGCGTTCTGTAGCAGTGCTGATGTTGGCAAGCCTTTTTGCCCTGACCGGCTGTAAAGACCGGGTGATCTGGAACGACAACGGCAAGGTGGATGAGGCAACCCAGAACCGGGAAGTCTGGAACACCAATGGCCAGGTCGATTCCGGCGAGCGCAAGATCTGGGTGAATAAAGACGGTAAGGAAGTGGTGAAGTAAGCCCGCGGGCTTGCTTCAAACCACGACACAAAAACTAGAGGAACGGCTCATGGCGTTCAGCCTGACAGTGAATGGAAACCGGCACACGGTAGATGTAGATCCGGATACGCCCCTTTTGTGGGTCATCCGGGATGAGCTGGGCCTGAAAGGCACCAAGTTTGGTTGTGGTGCCGGCCTGTGTGGCGCCTGTACTGTGCACGTGAATGGCCAGCCGGCCCGTTCCTGCTCCACTGCCATTGAGCTGGTGGATGGTGCCGAGATTACCACCATCGAAGGGCTGTCAGAGGGCGGCAATCTGCATCCCCTGCAGCAGGCCTGGATCAGCGAGGGCGTTCCCCAGTGCGGCTATTGTCAGTCTGGCCAGATCATGACCGCTGCCCACCTGCTGGCAAACACCCCTTCACCTTCCCGGGACGACATTGTGGTTGCCATGACCGGCAACCTGTGCCGCTGCGGCACCTACGCCCGCATTGTGGCCGCGGTGGAATCGGTGGCTGGCGGTGTTGGCCATTATCAGCCTGGGCAGGAGGGCGCCTGATATGACCATGAACCGCCGTGATTTTATCAAAGTCAGCACCGGCGCCTCCGGCAGTCTGGTACTGGCCCTGTCGCTCCCGGGCTGTGCCTCGGTACAAACCGGCTTCGAGCCGGAAACCGGTGAATGGACGCCGGATGTCTGGCTGGAGCTCGACAAGCAGGACGAGATTACCTTCACCCTGGCCCGGGTTGAAATGGGGCAGGGCACCTACACCGGCCTGACGACCCTGATTGCGGAAGAGCTGGATGTGGATCCGGCCCGGATTCAGGTGAAGTTCGCGCCGGTAGCGCCGGAATACCGTAACCCGTTTATCGGCCTGCAATTGACCGGTGGCAGTACCAGCGTAGCGAGCAGCTGGCAGCCCCTGCGGGAGGCGGGAGCGTCTGCCAGGTTGATGCTGGTTATGGCCGCCGCCCGGGTTTGGGGCGTGGATGCCGATAACTGCCGTACCGACAATGGCCGGGTGCTTCATCCCAACGGGGTGGATTCCCTGCGTTATGGCCAGCTGGTTGAGCTGGCGGACAAAGAAGTGATTCGGGGCGATGTGCCTCTCAAACCCCGTTCGGAATGGAAATACATCGGCAAGCAGGCCGGCAAACTGGACGCCCGGGCCAAGGCCACGGGCACCGCGGTTTACGGCATTGATGTCGAGCTGCCGGGCATGGTGTACGCGGTGATGACCCGCAGCCCTCGCTACGGAGGCCGTGCCCAATCGTTTAACCGCGATGAGATCCTGGCCATGGCTGGCGTGCAGGCGGCGTTTATCACTGAACGCGGTGTCGCCGTGGTGGCAGGCAGTTACTGGAAAGCCCGGAAAGCACAGCAGGCTGTGCGCGTGGAGTGGGATTTCTCCGAGGCCCTGGATACCACGGTTGATGAGGTTTTCGAGGGCTATCGCAAAGCCGCCAGTGAAGACCCCGGCGAGCAGGAACGCTCTGAAGGCGATGTGGATGAGGCCATCAGCAAAGCCGGGCGCGTGGTGGAAGCCGAGTACGAACAGCCATACCTGGCCCATGCGCCGATGGAACCCATGAATGCCACCGCCTGGTACCACGATGGCGGCATGGAGATCTGGGCACCAACGCAGGCACCGGATCTCGGGCGCATTGCAGCCTGCCGGAATTCAGACCTTTCACCGGATGACGTGACTGTGCACACCACCTTCCTGGGTGGCGGATTCGGTCGCCGGCTGACCCAGGATTACATCGAGGAAGCCGCTGCTGTGGCCTATGAGCTGAAGGTGCCGGTCAAACTGATCTGGTCCCGGGAAGAAGACATGCGCCACGGTTTCTGGCGCCCGGCCGTGCTGCACCGTATGACTGCCAGCCTGGACGGTTCTGACCTCACCGGCTGGGATCACCAGATTGTCGGCCCGCAGGTTCTGGACTGGTACGTGCGCAATGCTGCGCCGGCACAGTACCCCTGGGCACCGAAATTTCTCTACAACACCCTCGGTAAAGTGGGTTTGATGGTTGAGGGCCTGGCCACACCAAAAGATGTGTCTGCCATAGAAGGTGCTATCGGCTATCCCTATCAGGTACCGAATGTCACCGTGCGACACACCCATACCGACCCCGGCGTGCCCATTACCTGGTGGCGCTCAGTAGGCTACTCCCACAATGGGTTTGCTGTTGAAACCTTTATGGACGAACTGGCCCACGAGGCCGGGCAGGATCCCCTGGAATTCCGTCGAAAACTGCTGGCCAGGGAGCCGCGCCACGCCAGGGTTCTGGAACGGGCGGCCGAACTGGCGCAGTGGGGCACGCCGCTCCCCGAAGGCAGAGCGCGCGGCATAGCGCTGTTCCAGAGTTTTGGCACTTACGTAGCCCAGGTGGTGGAAGCCGGTATCGAGAACGGCGAGATCCGTGTTTACAAGGTGACCGCCAGCGTGGATTGTGGCCAGGTGGTGAACCCGCGCATCGTGGAAGACCAGATTTCCGGCGGTATCCTGTTTGGCCTGACGGCGGCGTTGTTTGGCGAAATCACCTTTAACAAGGGTGAAGTCCAGCAGAGCAACTTCCACGATTATCGGCTATTGCAGATGCACCAGGTGCCTGAGGTTGTGGTGGATATTGTCGACAGCGATGAAGCCCCCACCGGCGTGGGCGAGCCGGGTGTGCCGCCGGTGATTCCCGCCCTGGGCAATGCGCTGTTTGCACTGACCGGTAAGCGCCAGCGCCGGTTACCGCTGACCGCATGATCAAGCGGTTTGGTGTAATAGACGGAGAATCCCAGTGTTTGATGTGACCCGATACGCTATTGCTGCCCAGTCCATAGTGGATGCCGGGCGCTTCCTGTATGACCGGGGCTGGTCGCCGGCCACCAGCAGCAACTATTCTGCCCGCATCGACAGCGACCACGTTGCTATTACCGTGTCCGGTCGCCATAAAGGCCAGCTCGCTGCCGGTGATGTCATGGTGGTAGACCTGAACGGCAACCCGGTCCAGAGTAACTGCAAGTCCTCGGCAGAAACCCTGCTGCACACGGTGTTGTACCAGGTGTTTCCGGATGCGGGTGCAGTGCTGCACACCCACTCGGTGAAGGCCACCGTGCTCAGCCGCCTGATCCCGCCGGGCAAATCCCTGGAACTGGAAGGCTATGAATTGCAAAAAGCCTTTGCCGGTGTAAACAGCCATGAGGGGCGGCTATCGATACCGGTGTTCGACAACACCCAGGACATCCCGGCCCTGGCGGAACAGACCGCCGAATGGTTCCGGGCTCATCCGGAACAACCGGGTTACCTGATTCGGGGCCATGGCCTGTATACCTGGGGCGCCACCATTGCCGATTGCCTGCGCCATGTGGAAGCCTTTGAATTCCTGTTTGAATGTGAACTTGAAACCATGAGAGTCCGCCCATGACCACCCTGAGCATTTTCCAGCAGAACCAGCCGCAAGCGGCCCACACCGTAACCACCGACCCGCAGGTGATTCGCGATACGCTGGCCAGCCAGGGTGTGCGCTTTGAGCAATGGCCAACCCGGGAGCTGCCGGCTTCGGCCACCCAGGAACAGATTCTGGAAGCCTACGCGGATGAGGTCGCCAGCCTGAAGCAGGAATGCGGTTTCCAGACCGCCGATGTGGTCAGCCTGACCGCGGACCACCCGGATAAAGACGCCTTCCGCCAGAAGTTCCTCGACGAACACACCCACAGCGAAGACGAAGTGCGTTTCTTTGTGCGTGGGCAGGGGCTGTTTTACCTGCATTTTGGCGATCAGGTGTATGCGCTGATGTGCGAAAAGAATGACCTGATCAGCGTGCCGGATGGCACCCGCCACTGGTTTGATATGGGCCCGGAGCCGGAATTTACCTGTATTCGCCTGTTCTCTAATCCGGAAGGCTGGGTGGCCAGCTTTACTGGTGAGGAGATTGCCTCCACCCTGCCCAGGTATGAAGCGCTGGCGGGGGTGGCCTGATGATCCGGGTGATTCTGACCGACATCGAAGGCACCACCAGCTCTATCTCCTTTGTACAAGAGGTGCTGTTCCCCTATGCCAGTCAACACCTGCCGGCGTTTGTACGAGCCCATCACCACACCACGCCGGCGGTTGCAGAGCAGCTGGCGATTGTGGCGCAGAAAAGCGGTGTCGACGGTAAGGACGTGGAAGCCCTTATCGAAGTGCTCCAAGGCTGGATCAGCGAGGACCGCAAGGAAGGTTCCCTCAAGGCCTTGCAGGGCATGGTCTGGGAACAGGGCTATCACAGTGGCGAGCTGAAGGGCGACATCTACCCGGATGCGGCGGACTACCTGCAGCGCTGGCATGATCGGGGTCTGAGACTGTTCGTATATTCCTCTGGCTCGGTGAAGGCCCAGAAGCTGATTTTTGGTCACAGCAGTGAAGGCGACTTTACACCGTTTTTCTCCGGGTATTTTGATACCGGCGTAGGCGGCAAGAAAGAAGCGCAGTCGTACCGTAACATCCTGGATGAGCTGGGTGTCGAGCCGGGTTCTGTGTTGTTTCTCTCGGACGTTGAAGCCGAGCTTGAAGCGGCCGAGCAGGCGGGTATGAAAACCGCCTGGCTGGTACGTGAGGGTGAATTGCCGGACACCGGTCGCTTCGTGGCCCGGGACTTTGCGGAGGTAGACGCGCTGCTGCGTAAACGCTAGGAGGTCGATTTATGCCCGGACTGTTAAGGCTGCAATGGCTGGTTCCGGGTATCTGTGCCCTGTTTCTGGCTGGATGTAACCCGTTCTCCGAAGCCAGGCCGATGATGACCGAGTACCTGGAACGCCTTGCCCGGGTACTTGAAGCCCCCGCCGTTTCCCTGCCTGAAGAGTTGCCGCCGGCATCGCAATTACCCCGCCGCCGTGACCGCGTGCTGGACATGCCGGAACTGGATATTGGCATGCTCGAATTCCTGTCGCTGTATGGCTGTGAGCTGCAGTATGTGGTGGGTGAGAAGAACTCGGTCATGGGCAAAGTGATGCAGCCGGTAAACCGCCTGCGATACGAAGTGCGCTTTATCCGCGCCGCGGAAGACTGCCTGCCGGAGGTGGATGATGAAGAGCTTGGGGAAACCCTGGCTGAAGCGATCGAGAGCAAGCAGGATTCGTTACCCCGGGCTGTCTGGAATGCTACCTGGGGGACCGAAGAAATCGAGAACCTGTTTACCCTGAGTAAAGGTTTTTACCCGGTGGGTGAAGGCCAGCTTCCGGTGTCCGATCTGCTGCGGGACCTGGAACAATTGAACGAGACAGTGACGGCCTTGTCGCGGCAGCAGCTTGACGTTTCCCTGAATAACCTGGGTGCCATCCATCAGCGCTGGCAGGCCGAATACCGGGCCGGGCAACTGGTTAACAGTGCCCGCTTGCTGATTGCCACGCTGGATACCGGCACCGAAGTGCTTCAGGCCAGGCTGGCAGAACGGCCGCTATGCCTTAACGGGAAACCGAACAACCAGTCCGACATCGTTCACAGTTTTTTCTTCAGTGTGTATATCGGTGAGGTTCAGCCCTACATGAGTGATGTCAGCCGGGCGGCCGATACCTTGATTGCGGGCTTCGCAGAGCTGGCGGCGAAGCAGGAAGCGCAAATACCGGAAGCCTTTGGCGGCTGGGCTCGCCGGCACCTGCAGGCTGGTGAGAAAGGCAGCCTCTGGCATCAGCTTGATGGCGCAATGATGCGCCACACACGCCACTGGCAGCAACTGCTGGAACAATGCGGGCTGAGGCCGGGTGCCTGACAGCCCGCACTGGCTATAGCCGGCGTTAGCCCGCCGCCACAGGCCGGTTCACTTTCAGGTGCACCATGGCCACGGTGAACAGCAGGAAGGTGAGAATGGTCATGATCACTGGCCCGGCAGCACCTTCGCTCAGCCAGGCCGAAACCACCGCCTGGGTAAAGTAGAAAATCAGCACAAAGGCCATCCAGATGTAGCCCCGGTTATGACCGCGGAAAACCGGCACGGCAAACGCCAGCAGCGGCAGGAGTTTGACCGTCAGCATCAGGGGAATCGAGACGCCTTCCACGGGTGCCGGGTAGAAGGTAGTCAGCAGCAATCCGGCCAGCACCGAGATGTACAGGGCGATGGTCAGGCGTGCCGTGGTTTTTGCTTTGTCGTTGTGGAGCATAGAAGGTTCCGGGTGGTGGATTTCGAATCAGTCAGCCAGTTTCACGGCCAGCCGGGCTAGCCGTTCGCCAAAGGCCTGGCACAGGGCTTTCTCGTGTTCGCTCAAACCTTGCTGGGCGCCGGTGCCGGCCCAGTGTGAAGGCCCGTAGGGGGTGCCGCCAGTGCTGGTTTCATTCAGGGCGCTCTCCGAGTAGGGCAGGCCGCACAGCATCATGCCGTGGTGCAGCAGAGGCAACATCATGGTGAGCAGGGTGGTTTCCTGGCCGCCATGCAGGCTGCCGGTGGAGGTGAACGCACCGCCAGGCTTGCCGGTGAGCTTGCCGTTCAGCCACAGGTCTCCGGTGCCGTCCAGGAAGTGCTTGAGCGGTGCCGCCATATTTCCGAAGCGGGTAGGGCTACCCAGTGCCAGGCCGGCACAGTTGGCCAGTTCTTCCCGGGTTGCATAGGGGGCGCCGGTATCCGGAACCGGGGGCAGGCTGGCGGTGGTGTCTGGCGACACCGGTGGAACGGTGCGGATCTTCGCTTCCATTCCGCTCACCCGGGCCACGCCCCGGCCAATCTGGGTGGCCATGTCGGCGGTCTGGCCGTTCCGGCTGTAATAAAGAACAAGAATGTACGGGCTGGTATCGCTCATGCCTGGCTCCTGGGCAATGCTTCAGAGAATCTCGAGAACGCTTTCCGGTGGCCGGCCGATGGCCGCCTTGCCGTTGGCCAGTACAATCGGCCGCTCGATCAGTTTGGGGGTGGCCACCATGGCTTTTACCAGCTGTTCCCGGCTCAGTTCCGGGTTATCCAGGCCCTGTTCCTTGTATTCGCTTTCTTTAGTGCGCATCAGCTGCCGGGGCTCGCAGCCCAGCAGGTCAAGGATATGTAACAGTTCCTGCTCTGTCGGAGGCGTCTCCAGGTAGCGTATAATCTCCGGTTCGATGCCCTTTTGCTGAATCAGCTCAAGGGTCTGCCGTGATTTGGCGCACCGTGGGTTATGGAAAATGCGGGTTGGTTCTGTCATGGTCATGCCCGGTTTACAGTAATGGTTGCTGTCCTTTCGAAGGGCGGTAGTCTAACAGGAGGATATCCCTTGCAGTACCCTCGGCCGTTCAGGCGTTTTCTGGCTTTAATTACGCTGGTTTTAGCGGCAGCGACCATCACCGGTTGTGAAAATACCGAGCTGCAGCGTGCCGACGGTACGGCGGTGAACTGGGATGACTTCCGTGGCCGCTGGGTATTGGTGAACTACTGGGCAGAATGGTGCAAGCCGTGCCTGGAAGAAATTCCCGAACTGAATGAGCTGGACAAGGCGCCGGACATCTCCGTGCTGGGTGTGAATTTTGATGGCGTTACCGGCACGGCCCTGGAGCAGCTGGGAGAGGAAATGGGCATCGAGTTCCTGATGCTGGGCCAGGACCCGGGCCCGGAATTCGGCTGGAAAATGCCCGTGGGCTTGCCCGCCACGTTTATTGTGGACCCCTCCGGCAACCTGGTTGAAACCCGGTTCGGGCCACAAACCGAAGAAGACATCCGCACATTGATTGGCAACTGACCATGGCAAACACTTTCGTTCACCTGCGCGTACATTCCGAATATTCCATGGTGGATGGCCTGGTTCGGGTCAAGCCGCTGATCGGCCGCGTGGCGGAGCTGGGCATGCCCGCCGTCGGCCTGACCGAGCAATCCAACATGTGCTCCCTGGTGCGCTTCTACAAGGCCGCCATGGGCGCCGGCGTGAAGCCGATCATCGGTGCGGACCTGTGGCTGGAAAACCCGGATGAGCCGGAAAACCCGTTCCGCCTGACCCTGCTGGCCCGCAACAACGACGGTTACCTCAACCTCACCGAAATCATCTCCCTCGGCTATACCGAAGGCCAGCGCTACGGCAAGCCGATTATCCGCAAGGAATGGCTGGAAGCCCGGCCGGCGGGGCTGATTGCCCTGTCCGGTGCCAAGATGGGGGATGTGGGCAAGGCTTTGCTGGCGGGCAAGCCGGAACTGGCCCGGGAGCGTGCCGAATACTGGATGAACCTGTACCCGGACAGCTATTACCTGGAACTGCAGCGTACCGGCCGGGCCGGCGATGAAGACTGCCTGCATATGAGCGTGGAACTGGCAGCTGAACTGGGCCTGCCGGTGGTGGCTACCAACGATGTGCACTTCCTGCAGGCGGACGATTTCGAAGCTCACGAGGCCCGGGTCTGTATTGGTGAAAGCCGGACCCTGGACGATCCCAGGCGGGATCGCCGCTTCAGTGACCAGCAATACCTGCGCAGCGCCGAGGAAATGATCGAGCTGTTCTCGGACATTCCCGAGGCCGTCGAGAATACCGTAGAAATCGCCAAACGCTGTTCGGTGAAAGTGCGCATGGGCGAGTACTTCCTGCCCAACTATCCGATCCCGGATGGCATGACCATGGACGACTACTTCCGCCATGTGTCCGAAGAAGGCCTGGAAGCGCGCCTTGCCAAGACTCTGAGCAAGGACGACCCGGAATACGACCAGAAGCGGGAAGAGTATTACAAGCGCCTGAAGTTCGAGCTGGATATCATCATCCAGATGGGGTTCCCGGGGTACTTCCTGATCGTTATGGACTTCATCAAGTGGGCCAAGAACAACGGCGTGCCGGTGGGCCCTGGCCGGGGTTCCGGTGCCGGCTCCCTGGTGGCCTACGCGCTGCTCATTACAGACCTGGACCCGCTGGAATACGACCTGCTGTTCGAGCGGTTCCTGAACCCGGAACGGGTATCCATGCCCGACTTCGACGTCGACTTCTGCATGGAAGGCCGGGACCGGGTCATCGAATACACCGCCCAGAAGTACGGCCGGGAAGCGGTTTCCCAGATCATTACCTTCGGTACCATGGCCGCCAAGGCGGTGGTGCGGGACGTTGCCCGGGTGCAGGGCAAATCCTACGGCCTGGCAGACAAGCTCTCCAAGCTGATTCCCTTTGAAGTGGGCATGACCCTCAACAAGGCCATCGAACAGGAGCCCCAGCTCAAGGAGTTCCTGGAGCAGGATGAGGAAGCCCAGGAAATCTGGGAAATGGCCCTGAAGCTTGAAGGCGTGTGCCGGAACGCCGGTAAACACGCCGGGGGCGTGGTGATCGCGCCCACCAAGATTACGGATTTCTCGCCGCTGTATTGCGACGATGAGGGCGGAAGCCTGGTCACCCAGTTCGATAAAGGCGACGTGGAAGACGCGGGGCTCGTGAAGTTCGACTTCCTGGGCCTTCGGACCCTGACCATCATCAAGTGGGCCCTGGGCATGATCAACCCGCGCCGGCAAGAGCGCGGGCTTGGTGACCTGGACATCAGCACCATTCCGCTGGATGACAAGCCCTCGTTCGACCTGTTGAAAAAGGCCGAGACCACCGCGGTGTTCCAGCTGGAATCCCGCGGCATGAAAGACCTGATCCGCCGCCTGCAGCCGGACTCCCTGGAAGACATGATCGCCCTGGTGGCCCTGTTCCGCCCGGGGCCGCTGCAGTCCGGCATGGTAGACGACTTTATCGACCGTAAGCATGGCCGCCAGCCGATGTCTTACCCGCACCCGGATTATCAGTATCAAGGCCTGAAGCCGGTATTGGAGCCCACTTACGGGGTCATCCTGTACCAGGAGCAGGTCATGCAGATTGCCCAGGTGATGGCCGGCTATACGCTGGGCGGTGCAGACATGCTGCGCCGGGCCATGGGTAAGAAAAAGCCGGAGGAGATGGAGAAGCAGAAAGCCATCTTCCTGGACGGTTGTGAGAACAACGGCATCGATAAAACCCTGGCCGAGAATATCTTCGACCTGGTAGAAAAGTTCGCCGGCTACGGCTTCAACAAATCGCACTCCGCAGCTTACGCACTGGTGTCCTACCAGACCCTGTGGCTGAAAACCCACTACCCGGCCGAGTTCATGGCTGCGGTACTTACCGCCGATATGCAGAACACCGACAAGGTGGTCACGCTGGTGGAAGAGTGCCGGAACATGAAGCTGGACCTGCTGGTGCCGGACGTCAGCCGTTCTGCCTACACCTTCACGGTGAATGACGATGGCCAGATTGTTTACGGCCTGGGCGCGATCAAGGGCCTGGGTGAAGGTCCCATCGAAAGTATCGTTGAGGCGGCCAAAGACGGCCCGTTCCAGGACATCTTCGATTTCTGCCGTCGCATCGACCTGAAAAAGGTGAACAAGCGAGCCATGGAAGCCCTGATCCGCTCCGGTGCGATGGACAAGTTAGGCGCGGGCCGTGCCCAGCTGATGGCGAGCATCGAGAAGGCCATACAGCAAGCCGACCAGCAATCCCGTAACGATGCCGCCGGCATGATGGATATGTTCGGTGAAATGCTGGAGAGCGGCGGAGAGGGCGAAGACCCCTATGCCGATGTGGCCCACGTTCGTGAGTGGCCGGAGAAAGAGCGGCTCAAGGGTGAGAAAGACACCCTGGGCATTTACCTCACCGGCCATCCGTTTGATGAATACGAACGGGAAGTTCGGCGCTTTGTCCGTAACTCCATTGCTGACCTCAAGCCCAACAAGTCGCCCCAGCGGGTGGCCGGGCTGGTGGTGGCCCAGCGCACCATGAAAACCCGTACCGGCTCCACCATGTGCTTTATCACCCTGGATGACCGCAGTGCTCGTATCGAGGCCACTCTGTTCTCGGAAGCATTCTTTGAAAACCGCGAGCTGTTGCAGTCGGACCAGGTGATTGTGGTGGAAGGGCAGGTCAGCCACGACGATTACTCTGGCCAGATGAAAATGCGGGTCAGCTCGGTGATGGATGTGGCGACCGCCCGGCAGCAGTTCAGCCGGGGTATCCGGCTGGCCCTGCATGCTGACCAGTTGCAGAATGGCCTGCTGGATAAACTCGACGACACGCTGCGGCCGTTCCGTAACGAAGGCAGCCCGGTTTGGATCGAATACAGCAGTGCCGAGGCCAGCACCCGGATTGAGCTGGGGCCGTCCTGGCGGGTGCAGCCGGATGACAACCTGTTGTTCGAGTTGAAACACCTGGTGGGAGAGAAGTCGGTGGAGTTGGTCTATGATTAAGACCAATGTCCGCTTTAGTTGAGCGTTTTGCGCTGCTATCTTTGTCCCAAATTCTGGTTATGGTGGGTTGACCGCCCACCTGGCAAGCAAATGATGGAACATCATGAACCCTAATTACCTGGATTTCGAACAGCCGATCGCCGACCTGGAAGCCAAGATTGAAGAGCTTCGCATGGTGGGTAACGACACCGACATCAATATCACTGATGAAATCAGTCGTCTGAAGAAGAAAAGCGTCAGCCTGACGGAAACCATCTTTTCAGACCTCAAGCCCTGGGACGTAGCCCGCCTGGCCCGCCATCCGCGCCGCCCCTACACCCAGGACTACATCGACCTGATTTTTGAGGATTTTGACGAACTGCACGGCGACCGTCGCTATGCGGATGATTTGTCCATCATTGGCGGCACTGCTCGCCTGGACAACAAGCCCGTGATGGTGATTGGTCACCAGAAAGGCCGCGAAGTGCGTGACAAGGTCAAGCGCAACTTCGGCATGCCGCGCCCGGAAGGCTACCGCAAGGCCCTGCGCCTGATGGAAATGGCCGAGCGCTTCAAGATGCCGATCCTGACCTTTATCGATACCCCGGGCGCCTATCCCGGTATCGGCGCCGAAGAGCGTGGCCAGAGTGAAGCCATCGCCTTTAACCTGGCGGTGATGTCGCGCCTGAAAACTCCCATCATCTCCACCGTGATTGGTGAGGGTGGTTCTGGTGGTGCACTGGCCATTGGCGTGTGTGACCAGTTGAATATGCTTCAGTACTCTACCTACGCGGTTATCTCTCCAGAGGGTTGCGCGTCTATTCTGTGGAAGAGTGCGGAGTATGCCTCCCAGGCTGCGGAAGCTATGGGTGTGACCGCCGAGCGTCTGAAAGAGCTGGGTGTGGCCGATAATGTGATTGCCGAGCCTCTGGGTGGTGCCCACCGCAATCCGGACAAAATGGCCGAAACCCTGAAAACGACCCTGGGTCAGGGCATTGACGAGCTGAGCCGTTTACCCCTGGACGAGCTGGTAAGCCGCCGTTACGAGCGCTTAACCAAGTATGAAGGCGGGCGGTAACACCGCCCGGGCTTCTGGCTGGCCCGGCGACCTGCTCGGGCCGGTCAGTCAACTTCCCGAATATTCCCGTCTCTGGGTGGCCTTCAGCGGCGGCCTGGATTCCACGCTGTTATTGCAGGCTGCCTCTGCCTGCCACCCCTCTGTTACTGCCCTGCACATCAATCATCAGCTCCAGCCCAATCATCAGCAGACCGAGCAATTTTGTCGGGATGTCTGCGAGCAGCTGGGTGTTGAATTGTCCGTTGCGCGGGTGGATGTCCCGGTTGGTGCCAGTGGTGCTGGCGGCCTGGAAGATGCGGCCCGTGCAGCCCGTTATGAGGTGTTTCACAACACCCTGAACCAGGGCGACATGTTATTGATGGCCCACCACGCTGATGACCAGGCAGAAACGGTCCTTTTCAGGCTGTTGCGGGGCTCCGGTGTCAGCGGGCTGGCCGGAATGCCGAAAACGCGGCCGTTAGGCAAGGGCACCCTGTACCGGCCCTGGCTCGGGGTCAGTCGTGACCGGCTGGAGCAGGTGGCAACGAAACTTGGTGTGCCCTGGGTAGAAGACCCCAGCAACCAGAGCCGGCAGTTCGACCGCAATTACCTGCGCCACAGTGTTCTGCCGGGCCTGAAGGATCGTTGGCCCGGTTTGTTGAAGCGGGTTGCCCACAGTGCCCGATCCTGCGCCGAAAGTGACCAGCTGAATCAACGCCTGGCGGAACTTCAGTGGCAGACCTGTTCCGATAGCGGCCGCCTCGCGATTGAGCCGTTCTCCGCCCTGAGTGCCCCCGAGCGCCGCAACCTGGTGCGTTGGTGGATTCAGCGCGAGGGTTTCCCGCCGCCGGCTTTGGCAGGCTGGGACCAGGTTCTGGCTGAACTGCTTGAAGCCGGAGAGGATCGGGAGCCGGAGCTCCGGGGCGATGGATTCAGCCTGCGCCGTTACCGGGGGCATATTTACCTGGTGCCGGATAACCCTCCCGCGCCAGAGCCAGTAGCGCTTACCCCCGGGTCGCCAGTGCGTTGGCCCGGCTGGTTGCTGTCGCTGAAATCGGTTGTCCCGGCAGAACAGCAAACAACGCCGCCGCCAATAAGGGTATCTACGAGGCAGGGCGGTGAGCGTGTCCGGCTGGCCCCGGGTAAGCCCTCCCGTGCTTTGAAAACCTGGCTGCAGGAACAGTCCGTTCCACCCTGGGAGCGCTCAGTATTACCGCTGGTCTGGCGGCAAACCAGCGAGGGCGAAGAGCTGATCGGGATTGGCGATTTGTGGTGTTCTGAACAATACTCGGGAGGCGCCCCTGCCACCGGCTGGCGGCTGATTGTGGAGAGGGATTGTGATTGAGTACAGAGGGGCTTTCTGGTAGTCTGGCGTCCCATCTTGAGATGAACAATCTCCCTCCTTCACCGAACCAGATAATCACGGAATCTGCATGACGCGTTATATTTTCGTCACCGGCGGTGTCGTGTCCTCATTAGGCAAAGGTATTGCGTCTGCCTCACTGGCAGCCATCCTCGAGGCACGCGGCCTGAAGGTCACTATTCTCAAGCTGGACCCGTACATCAACGTGGACCCCGGCACCATGAGCCCGTTCCAGCACGGTGAGGTTTTTGTCACCGAAGACGGCGCGGAAACCGACCTTGACCTGGGCCACTACGAACGCTTTATTCGTACCCCCATGAGCAAGCGTAACAACTTCACCACCGGCCGGGTGTACGAAGAAGTTATCCGCAAAGAGCGTCGTGGCGATTATCTTGGTGGCACTGTGCAGGTGATCCCGCACATCACCGACGAAATCAAGCGCCGTGTAGTTGAAGGCGCAGCCGGTGCCGACGTGGCACTGATTGAAGTCGGCGGCACAGTGGGCGATATCGAATCCCTGCCGTTCCTCGAAGCCTGTCGTCAGCTGAAGGTGGAAGTAGGCTCCCAGCGTGCCCTGTTCATGCACCTGACCCTGGTGCCCTACATTGCCACCGCCGGCGAGATCAAAACCAAGCCGACCCAGCATTCCGTGAAAGAAATGCGCTCCATCGGCCTGCAGCCAGACATTCTGCTGTGCCGTTCCGAGCACGAAGTGGATGCCAGCTCTCGTCGCAAGATTGCCCTGTTTACCAACGTGGAAGAGCGTGCGGTCATTCCGATGCAGGATGCCAAGTCCATCTACGCCATTCCGCGCATGCTGCACGAATACGGTCTGGACCAGCTGGTTATCGAGCGCTTCGGCCTGGATGCCCGTGAAGCAGACCTGGGTGAGTGGGACGCTGTTGTGGAATCCTTGATGAATCCGCAGCAGGAAGTGACCATCGCCATGGTCGGCAAGTACATGGAGCTGCTGGACGCCTACAAATCCCTGATCGAGTCCCTGCTGCACGCCGGCATCAAGACCCGCACCAAGGTGAACATCAGCTACATCGACTCCGAAGACATCGAGCGTGACGGCACCGCCGTGCTGGAATCTGCTGATGCAATCCTGGTGCCCGGTGGCTTTGGTGAGCGTGGCGTGGAAGGCAAGATCCGCACGGTTCAGTATGCCCGTGAGAACAAGGTTCCGTATCTGGGCATCTGTCTGGGTATGCAGGTGGCGGTTATCGAATACGCCCGTAACGTGGCCGGCCTGAAAGACGCCCACAGCACCGAGTTCCGTGAGCACACCCCGGAGCCGGTCGTCGGCCTGATTACCGAGTGGCTCGACGCCAGCGGTGCTACCGAAGCACGCACCGAAGCCTCTGACCTTGGCGGCACCATGCGCCTTGGCGCCCAGGATTGCGTACTGACGGACGGCTCCAGCATCGCCGCCTGCTACGGCAAGAAAACCATTCGCGAACGTCATCGCCACCGTTACGAAGTCAACAACCACTTCCTGCCAAAGCTGGAAGAGGCTGGCCTGATCATCTCCGGCCGCTCCGCTGACGGCAAGCTGGTTGAAGTGGTGGAAGCGCCGGAACATCCGTGGTTCGTGGCGTGTCAGTTCCACCCGGAATTCACCTCGACACCCCGCGACGGCCACCCGCTGTTCAAGGGCTTTGTCGAGGCAGCACTGGCCAACAAAAAGGGATCCTGAGTATGGCCCGCAGCAACCTGAACGTCTCGGGAATCGAAATCGCCAACGACAAGCCCTTTGTGCTGTTCGGCGGCATGAACGTACTCGAGTCCAGGGAACTGGCGTTTGAAGTGGCCGAAAAGTACGTGGATGTCTGCAACAGACTGGGCATCCCGTACGTGTTCAAAGCCTCCTTCGACAAGGCCAACCGCTCGTCCATCAACTCCTTCCGGGGCCCCGGCCTCGAGAAGGGGCTGCAGATTTTGGCAGATATCAAAAGCAAATTCGGCGTGCCCATCATCTCTGACGTGCACGAACCGGAGCAGGCGGCGCCTGCAGCTGAAGTCTGCGACATCATCCAGCTACCCGCATTCCTGAGCCGTCAGACCGACCTGGTGGTGGCCATGGCCAAAACCGGCGCCGTCATCAACATCAAGAAAGCCCAGTTCCTGGCCCCCCAGGAAATGAAGCACATCATCACCAAGTGCGAAGAAGCCGGCAACGACAAGGTTATCCTGTGCGAGCGCGGCAGCAGCTTCGGCTACAACAACCTGGTGGTGGACATGCTCGGCTTTGGTATCATGAAACAGATGAACGTGCCGGTGTTCTTCGATGTCACCCACGCCCTGCAGATGCCGGGCGGTCGTGCCGACTCCGCCGGCGGGCGGCGTGCCCAGGTCACCGACCTGGCCCTGGCCGGAATGTCTCAGGGCCTGGCAGGTTTGTTCCTGGAAGCCCATCCTGACCCGGACAAGGCTATGTGTGACGGCCCCTGTGCCCTGCGCCTGAGCCAGCTGGAGCCGTTCCTGGAGCGCGTGAAAGCTGTGGATGACCTGGTAAAAAGTTTTAAACCTATCGACACCGCCTGATTGGCGGTGTCGGCTATTTGAAAGACCGCATATTCCTGAGGCTGCCAAACCTGACGGCATACTGCGGACTACGAGAGCGAATGACTGGAAAGCCTTGGCGAAAATTTCGAAGGCCAAGGATGGCCTGAGAGAAGCGCACATGGATGTGCTCGTAGCGGTTTTCGCCAAGGCTTTCCAGTTGTTCGCTCCGGCACCAAATTAAAAGTTAAGACTGGAGAAACAACCGAATGACCAAGATTGCCAACATCAAAGCCCGTGAGGTTCTGGATTCCCGCGGTAACCCTACCGTTGAAGCCGACGTGATTCTGGAAGACGGCACCATCGGAACCGCCTGTGCACCTTCCGGTGCTTCTACCGGCTCCCGCGAGGCATTGGAGCTGCGTGATGGTGATGCTTCTCGTTACCTGGGTAAGGGCGTCCTGAAGGCAGTTGACGCGGTAAACAGCAAGATTCGTGACGCATTGGTTGGTAAAGACGCTGCCGATCAACGCGCTCTGGACCAGATTATGCTGGACCTGGACGGCACCGAGAACAAGGCTAACCTGGGCGCCAACGCTATCCTGGCAGTTTCCCTCGCAGCGGCCAAGGCGGCTGCTATTTCCCTGAAGAAGCCGCTGTACGCTCACATCGCTGATATCAACGGCACTTCCGGCAAGTTCTCCATGCCGGTACCGATGATGAACATCCTGAACGGTGGCGAGCACGCGGATAACAACGTCGACATCCAGGAATTCATGGTTCAGCCGGTTTCTGTAACCAGCTTCGCTGAAGCCCTGCGTGTTGGTGCTGAAATCTTCCACAGCCTGAAGAAGGTACTGAAGGCCCAGGGCCTGAACACGGCCGTAGGTGACGAAGGTGGTTTTGCGCCGAACCTGCCGTCTAACGAAGCAGCCCTTGCTGCCATCAAGCAGGCGGTTGAAGATGCGGGCTATGAGCTGGGCAAAGACGTGACCCTGGCCCTGGACTGTGCCTCTTCCGAATTCTACAAGGACGGTCAGTACCAGCTGTCCGGTGAAGGCAAGAGCTTTGATTCAGAAGGCTTTGCTGATTACCTGGCCGGCCTGTGCGAGCGCTATCCTATTGTGTCCATCGAAGACGGTATGGACGAGAGTGACTGGGACGGTTGGAAGGTTCTGACCGATAAGCTCGGCAGCAAGGTTCAGCTAGTGGGTGATGACCTTTTTGTAACCAACACCAAGATCCTGAAGCAGGGTATCGAGAAGGGTGTGGGCAACTCCATCCTGATCAAGTTCAACCAGATTGGCAGCCTGTCCGAGACTCTGGACGCTATCAAGATGGCTCAGGACGCTGGCTACACGGCGGTGATTTCCCACCGTTCCGGTGAAACCGAAGATACCACCATTGCTGACCTGGCGGTTGCTACCTGCGCAGGCCAGATCAAGACTGGTTCTCTGTGCCGTTCTGACCGGGTTGCCAAGTACAACCAGCTGCTGCGTATTGAAGAAGCGCTGGAAGGCAAGGCACCTTACCGCGGCCTGAGCGAAATCAAGGGCCAGGGCTGAGTTTTACCGGTAAACTTTGACCTGTCGGTAGTTACGGGCAGGTTACAAAGTGTTAAGGCCATCGCGTTCCGGATGAAAATTCGGAAACGATGGCCTTTTTGCACAGTGACTTACGCGAATTTGTTGCTAATCTACTATAAGGTCTATACTTGACGGTCGTAGATACCTTTAATCTGGTTAAATTCTGAGCTGATTTGGCATGAAAACGCTTTGGGCCATTCTGGTTGTGCTGATTCTCCTGCTGCAGGTTCGCCTGTGGATCGGGGAGGGTAGCTTTGCGCAGGTTTGGTCGCTGGAGAATTCGATTGCTGAGCAGCGGGCGGAGAATGCCGGGTTGGCGGCGCGTAATGACCGGCTGTATGCGGAGGTGCGGAACCTTCGTAATGAGCAGGGTGCTGTGGAAGAGCGGGCCCGCATGAATCTGGGTCTTATTCGCGAAGACGAGACTTTTTTTCTCGTAGTCGAGAACTGATTTCGGCATTGGGTGCTCCGAGCACCGGGGAGTGTCTCTCCGGGAACCGCTACGAGCACATCCATGTGCGCTTCTCTCAGGCCATCCATGGCCTTCGAAATTCCCGGAGAGACACTCCCCGGCGCTCTCCTGACATAGTGCGGGCCTTCCGATTATGAAATCTCAACTTTGGCTTGTTGTTCCTGCCGCCGGCATCGGCCAGCGCATGAAAGCTGAGTGTCCCAAGCAGTACCTCAAGATCAATAACCGTTTTATCCTCGATATCACGCTCTCCCGTTTACTGGATAACGCGCCGTTCAAAGGCTGTATGGTACCGCTGAATCCGGCTGATCACTGGTGGCCGGATAGTGAGTCGGCTAAAGATGATCGCATCCAGACCTGTGCCGGTGGCAAGGAGCGGGCGGATTCGGTGCTTTCGGCGTTGCATGCGTTGGCGGAGCAGGCGGAGGATTCTGACTGGGTGCTGGTGCATGATGCGGCTCGGCCTTGTCTGCATGGCCATGACCTTTCCAACCTGATTGATACCCTGTCTGAGCACCCGGTTGGTGGGCTTTTGGCGGCGCCGGTGGCGGATACGTTGAAGCTGGCGGGTGGCGGTGTGCAGCCCGAAGTTGAGGAAACGGTGGATCGGAGCCGTTTGTGGCGGGCGTTGACGCCGCAGATGTTCCGGTTTGGTGCATTGCGGGCGGCGTTGGAGTCTTGTCTTGAAAACAATCAGCCGGTCACCGATGAGTCCTCTGCTATGGAGTTTTCCGGTAAGATGCCTGTTCTGGTGGAAGGGCGGCCGGATAATCTGAAGATTACGGTGCCGTCTGACCTTGCTCTGGCCGAGTTTATTCTGGGCCGGCTGTAGGGTTTTCCCGCCTCTCGTTTATTTCTGTTTTTTTTCGGAGACGATCATGCGCATTGGTCAGGGCTTTGATGTCCATGCCTTTGGTGAGGGTGATGCTGTCATTCTCGGTGGTGTTGAGATTCCCCACAGTCACGGCCTGAGAGCCCATTCGGATGGCGATGTGTTGCTGCATGCGCTGGCAGATGCGCTGCTTGGCGCGGTCGCGCTGGGGGATATCGGGCATCTGTTCCCGGATACCAGTGACGAATGGGTCGGGGCGGATAGCCGGGACTTGCTTCGTCGGGTGGTGGCCCGGGTATTGGAGGAAGGTTTTTCGGTGGTGAACGTGGATACCACCATTATTGCCCAGGCTCCGAAGATGGCGCCCCATGTGGAGGCTATGCGAATGAATATTGCCGAGGACCTGGGGGTGCCTGTGAATCGGGTCAGTGTTAAGGCCACCACCACCGAAAAGCTGGGGTTCACTGGCCGGGGTGAGGGGATTGCTTGCCAGGCGGTGTGCCTGCTTGAGGCGGTCAGCCTGTGACGGATGCTTCGGTAGAGCCGCGTTGGCGGCTGGAGTGGCCGGTTTCTTCCGGGCAGCGGGTGGGTTCTGCCCAGTTGAAGGTGTCCCCTGAAGATTTCCGGGTGACCGAGTGTTTGTGGCCGGAGGTCGAAGGCCAGGCCGGTGGTGCCGAAGGTGCCGGTGAGCATCTCTGTGTGCGGCTGGAAAAGTCCGGGGACAATACCGAGTTCGTGGCCCGGGAGCTGGCCCAGCTGGCTGGCTGCAAAGCTTTCGAAGTGGGCTTTTGCGGGTTGAAGGACCGTCACGCGGTAACGTCGCAGTGGTTCAGTCTTTACTGCCCGGGGCGGGAAGCGTCGGATGCCGGCCTGCTTAGCGCCATTGGCGAGCGCTGGCGTGTTCTGAACTGGCGGCGCCACGCCCGCAAGCTGCGCCGGGGCGAACACCAGGCCAACGGGTTCGAGCTGGTGTTGCGCGAGGTTCAGGGCGACAGGCCGGCAATGGAGGCCGCGTTGGCGTTGCTTGCAGATCGGGGTGCGCCGAATTATTTCGGGCCCCAGCGCTTCGGTTTTCAGGGCGGCAACCTGGAGCGGGCGGTGAATCTTGATGTTTCCCGCCTGAACCGTAAGAAAGGCAGTCGTCATCGTGGTGGCGGAAGTGGTTCGAAAAACGTATTGTACTTTTCGGCGGCACGTTCGTGGCTGTTCAACGAGGTGCTGGCCGCTAGGGTAGAGGCCGGGAACTGGTTTGAGGCCATGGCTGGCGAACCGGAAGCCCATGGCAGCCCGACAGGCCCCTTGTGGGGTGATGGCGGCACGACAGCGACCGGTGAGCAGGAGCAGCTTGAGCGTTCCGTGGTGGCGGGCCATCCGGAATTCGAACGACTGTTTCTGAGTACCCGTATGAAGCCCGAGCGTCGGGTGCTGGTTACGCGCCCGGACAAGCTTCAGTGGCAATGGCAGGACGATAATACGCTGCGGTTACAGTTCACATTGCCACCTGGCCAGTACGCCACCACGGTGCTGGCCGATGTATTCGAGCTGCAGGACATGAGCCTCAGCCGGGATAATAAGTATTAAGAAAGCTAGCGGAGAACACTGTGCGTATTCTGTTGTCGAATGATGATGGCGTGCATTCGCCTGGCCTGATGGCCCTGTTCGAAGGGTTGCAGGGGCTGGGCGAACTTGCCGTAGTTGCCCCGGACCGTGATCACAGCGGGGCCAGCAATTCTCTGACCCTGAGCCGGCCCCTGACGGTAGAAAAACACCCCAGCGGCTTCTGGTCGGTAGATGGCACACCCACCGACTGCGTTCACCTGGCCGTTAACGGTCTGTTCGACAAGCCTTTTGACCGGGTGGTTTCCGGTATCAATACCCATGCCAACCTGGGCGACGACATTATTTATTCCGGCACGGTGGCCGCGGCTACAGAAGGCCGTCACCTTGGCCTGCCCGCTATTGCAGTGTCCCTGGTTAATAACGGCCACTTCCATTATGAAACCGCCGCGCGGGTGGTTCGGCTGCTGCTGGAACACAAGCGATACCTGGCCCTGGGCCCCCGTTCGATTCTCAATGTGAATGTACCGGACCTGCCCTGGAGTGAGCTGGCTGGTATCCAGGTGACCCGGCTTGGGCATCGTGACCGGGCCGAGGGTGTTGTGCCGGTAACCTGCCCGAGAGGCAAGCGACGGTACTGGATCGGTGCCGCCGGTGGCGGTGGCGATGCCGGCCCGGGCACGGATTTCCACGCGGTTCAGAACGGCTTCGTTTCGGTGACCCCCGTGCACATCGATATGACCCGACACGAGGCAATGACCCGACTGCAAGACTGGGTCGATGACCTTGAGGGCTTCGGGGAGGTGTCGCAATGAATGCCCCGCTTGAAGGCATCGGCATGACCTCGCGGCGCACCCGTTTGCGCCTGGTGCAGCGATTGCGGGAAGCGGGTATCGAGTCGGACCGGGTGCTGGAGATTATCGGCCAGGTGCCCCGGCATATCTTTCTGGACGAGGCCCTGTCACACCGTGCCTACGAAGACACGTCATTGCCCATCGGTTACGGGCAGACCCTGTCGCAACCCTATATCGTCGCCCGGATGACGGAATTGTTACTGGCCCACGAACCGGAGCGTGTGCTGGAATTGGGAACCGGGTCTGGTTACCAGACTGCGGTGTTGTCCCAGGCGTTCCGTGAAATCTTCAGCGTGGAGCGTATCAAGCCGCTGCAGGATCGGGCCAGGGAGCGTTTGCGGCAACTGAACATTCGTAATGCGATGCTCAAACATGCCGACGGTGGCATGGGGTGGCCCGAAAAAGGTCCGTTTGAGGGCATTATTGTGACGGCGGCGCCGGTAGAGGTGCCCCGGGAATTACTGGATCAGCTGGCCGATGGTGGTGTGCTGATCGCACCGGTAGGAGAGGAGAATCAGGTGCTGGTCGAGATTATCCGAAGGGGCGACAGTTTCGAGCGCCGTGAGCTGGAACCGGTGCGGTTTGTGCCCCTGCTTGGCGGAGTGGTTCGTTAATGGAGCATAGCCCGGACTCATCGGTGAATCGCAGCCACCATCCGGTGGCTGTGTTTTTAAGGGGCATGGCGATGGGCGCGGCGGATATTGTTCCGGGGGTTTCCGGGGGCACCATCGCGTTTATTACCGGCATTTACTTCCGGTTGCTGGAGGCCATCAGTGCGGCCCCGGTCGCGTTCGTGCGCCAGTTTCTGAAAGGCGACATCCGCGGCTTCTGGCAAGCCATTGACGGCAGTTTCCTGGTGACCCTGCTGGCTGGTGTGGTTGCCAGTGTGGCCAGCCTGGCTTCGCTGATTACCTGGCTGCTGGACAGCCATCCAATCCTGATCTGGAGCTTTTTCTTCGGCCTGATTGTTGCCTCGGTATGGCACGTGGGGCGCCAGGTCCGTCGTTTTTCGCCGTTTCTGCTGCTGCCTCTGTGTGCCGGAATTGTATTTGCCTGGTGGGTAACCACGCTGCCGGCCAGTGAAGTGGCACCCTCACAGCTGGCATTTTTCGGGGCCGGGGCACTGGCCATCTGTGCCATGATCCTGCCCGGCATATCCGGCAGTTTTTTGCTGGTGGTTATCGGTATGTACTCGCCGGTACTGGCCGCCATAAAGTCATTCGAGGTGGCCCATCTGGGGCTGTTTCTGCTGGGTTGTCTGACCGGGCTGTTGTCTGTGGCCCGGCTGATTACCCTAGCATTCCGGCATTTCCACGACACGGTGCTGGCGCTGCTGACCGGTTTTATGATCGGTGCCCTGAGCAAGGTATGGCCCTGGCAGCAAACCCTGAGCTGGCGCACCAATAGCAAAGGCCAGGAGGTACCCTTGAGCCAGACCCCGGTTACACCGGACAGCTGGGCCGCTTTAACCGGGCAGGATCCGCAGGTTGTCGTTGCAGTGATGATGGCCCTGGCTGGGTTGGTGCTGGTGCTGGCCCTGGAGTATGCAGGACGTTTCTCTGCTCAAAGGCAGGGTAAGGCCGGTTAGTAAACCGGGAAAAGTGTTACCTGGCGCACAATTTGATTGTTTCAGAAGGTAACAATCCTGTGTGCCGGGTAACTTGGATTCGATTGTGAATTGTGCAATATATTAACAAGTTAGTCCTGAAACATGAGAAGTTGCATCCTGGACGGATGGTTTCTTATACGGTTTTATCATAATCAGGCATTTTTTATACGTGACTCTCTTTAGCGGGCGCCATCAAGCAGCATTCCGTGTCAGGGCTTCGGCCCTGACAGGAACCCCGTGTTGCAGGCGCCCCGGTCGCCTGACGCGAGCAGCCGCCTTGCTCCTGCTCGCCCTCCTGTTGCCCCTATCCGGCTGCAACACGAACGCCATCTATCAGGACAATCTGTACAACCCCCCGGTTTACTGGGGTACCCATGTGGTCAAGAAGGGCGAGAACCTGTACCGGATTGCATGGCGTTATGGCCGGGACTACCGCGAGCTGGGCAATGCCAATGGCCTGGCGCCGCCCTGGAACCTGCAGGTGGGCCAGGTGCTGCGACTGGACAAGAAAGGCCGGATTCCCGAAAGCACCAGAACGGCATCTGCCCCGCGCCCCAAGGCGGTAACCCAGCGCCCGAAGGCGACAACGCCTCCTTCCACCCGAACTACCCGCCCGGCCGGTTCGGCTTCCGGCAGCAGTCAGACGGTGGCCAATGTGCGATGGCACTGGCCGCACGGTGGCACTGTTATTGCAACATATTCCACATCCGGAAAAGTCAATAAAGGTATTGATATTGCCGGAAAACCCGGGGATGCTGTGAAGGCTGCAGCTAATGGAAATGTGGTTTACGCGGGAAGCGGGTTGCTTGGTTACGGTAACCTGATTATTGTGAATCACAACGAACATTATCTGAGCGCCTACGCACACAACCGCAAGATTATGGTGCAGGAAGGGGAGGATGTTAAAGCCGGACAGGTAATCGCCGAGCTGGGAAGTACAGGGACAGACAAACCGATGTTGCACTTCGAAATTCGCAAGAATGGCAATCCGGTAGACCCGTCCCGATACCTGCCCAGACGATAAATCAGGGGAGCCGGAAGTTCCCTCGTTGATTACCCGACGTCCTGACTGATACCGCACAAGACAAGAACAAGAATGGCAACGGTGATTGCCAGCCAACAAGCAACTGTCCTGAAGAAAACCAACATTGAAAGCCCGCAATAACAAGAAGTATCGGGCGAAAACAGGATTATTGAGAGGCGGGGTAACGTAATGTCAGCAGAGCAAGAAGACATCATCATTGATCGCGTTGCAGAGATGGAAGACGCAGACGATCATATCTTGGCCGAGGACAAGCCTGATAAGGCCGCGGCTGAAGACCCGGTGGCGGAAACCGAAGAGGATATTCCGGCCCAGGGCAAATACTTCACCAGCGCAAAGCAGCTGGATGCCACCCAGTTATACCTCAACGAAATCGGTTTCTCTCCCTTACTGACACCTGAAGAAGAAGTGTACTTTGCGCGCCTGGCCCGCAAGGGCGAAGAGGCTGGTCGCAAGCGCATGATCGAAAGCAACCTTCGGTTGGTGGTCAAGATTGCCCGGCGTTACGTGAACCGCGGGCTCACCCTGTTGGATCTGATCGAAGAAGGTAACCTGGGCCTGATTCGGGCGGTCGAGAAGTTCGACCCGGAGCGGGGCTTCCGGTTCTCTACCTACGCCACCTGGTGGATCCGCCAGACCATCGAGCGGGCGATCATGAACCAGACCCGCACCATCCGTTTGCCGATCCACGTGGTCAAGGAACTGAACCTGTACCTGCGTGCGGCCCGGGAGCTCACCCAGAAGCTGGACCATGAGCCGACGGCGGAAGAGATTGCCCGGATGGTGGATAAGCCGGTCGCAGACGTAAAGCGTATGCTGGGGCTGAACGAACGGGTGGCCTCCATGGATACGCCTATAGGTGTGGGGAGTGACAAGTCCCTGATGGACACCGTAGCCGATGAAGGTGCGTCTGATCCCGCCGATGTGCTGCAGGATGACGATATCTGCTCCAGCCTGGAAAAGTGGATAGACCAGCTGAGTGACAAGCAACAGGAAGTGCTGTCTCGCCGTTTCGGTTTGCGGGGTTATCCCATCAGTACCCTGGAAGAGGTGGGGCAGGAGATTGGCCTGACCCGCGAACGGGTACGGCAGATTCAGGTAGAAGCCCTGCGTCGCTTGCGGGAAATCCTGGAGAAGGACGGTCTGTCGGGTAACTTGCTGTTTAACTAACACATCTGACGCACCACACAGGCAAGTCGGTCATGGTCACATGGCCGGCTTTTTTTGTTTAATGTGGCATCAAATGAGAACCAGGTGGTAAATGCCACCGGAACTTCGTTGTTAGAATGGGCCACCGGGCGGAATTCGGGTGTCGACCCGGTGCGAATGAAGCATTCAATAATAACGATCTTAAGGAAGGAAAGGACTATGAAGAAGACTCTTACAGCAGGTTTTGCATCTCTGATTCTCGCCGGCGCCCTGGCTACCCCTGCCCACGCCCTGACCGTAAGCGGTGTGGATGTTCCGGACACCTATTCCGCCATGGGCCAGGAACTGCAACTGAACGGTGCAGGTACCCGCTCCAAGTGGTTCATGGATCTGTACGTTGGTGGCTTGTACGTTGCCGAGAAGGTTAGTGACGGGCAGGCGGTTATTAACGCCGACGAGCCCCAGGCAATCACCCTGCATATCACCTCCGGCATGATCACCAGCGAGCGCATGACCGAAGCCACCATGGACGGCTTCAAGTCATCCACCGACGGTGACCTGTCAGCCATCCAGTCCGATGTCGACCAGTTCATGTCCGTGTTCCAGGAAGAAATCAAGGAAGGCGACGTCTTTGACCTGGTTTATGCGCCGGGTGAAGGTGTGCATGTACTGAAGAACGGCGAGCAGAAAGATACCGTAGGTGACCTGGAGTTCAAGAAGGCCCTGTTTGGTATCTGGCTGTCTGATAAGCCTGCCCAGAAAGACCTGAAAAACAAAATGCTCGGCCAGAACTGAGTTTCTGGAAGGAGTGATGAAAAAGCCGGCGAATGCCGGCTTTTTTGTGCCTGAAGGGACGCGAGTATTGGTTACTGGTAGTCCCGCTTTTGCTTGAATTCGCAAAGGTCTTCGATAATACAGGCACCACATTTGGGCTTGCGGGCGGTACAGGTGTAGCGGCCGTGCAGGATCAGCCAGTGATGGGCGTCCATCAGGAATTCCCTGGGCACCAGTCGCATCAGCCGCTTTTCCACCTCCAGTACGTTCTTGCCAGGCGCAATGCCGGTACGGTTGGACACCCGGAAAATGTGGGTATCTACCGCCATGGCGGGCTGACGGAAAGCGGTATTCAGTACCACGTTGGCGGTTTTCCGGCCGACTCCGGGCAGGGCTTCCAGGGCCTCGCGGTTATCCGGCACCACACTGCCGTGCTGTTCCATCAGGATCTTGCAGGTTTTGATGACGTTCTCGGCCTTGCTGTTAAACAGGCCGATGGTCTTGATGTACTCCTTCAGACCGTCCACGCCCAACGCATAGATAGCTTCCGGGGTGTTGGCTATCGGGAACAGCTTGTCGGTGGCTTTGTTGACCCCCACATCGGTGGCCTGCGCCGACAGGATCACGGCAATCAGCAACTCGAACGGATTGCTGTAGTTAAGCTCCGTGGTCGGGTTGGGGTTGGCGTCCCGCAGGCGGGTAAAGATCTCGATGCGTTTCTGTTTGTTCATAGGAAGACGAAATCAGCTTCAGGAAATGTTGCCGGTCACCCGGACACGTTTGCTGCCTGTGTTGGCGGCCACCGGCTCTGCCGCTTTCCGGCGTTCGCTCAGGTAATTGTCGATACCGTTCTTCAACGCGATCAGCAGGCCAAGGCCTACGAAAGCGCCGGGCGGCAGCACCATAAACAGCATATCCGGATACTGGTCGAAGGGCCGTACTACCCAATTGGCTGCCATGGGCCCCAGCAGAAGGTGCATGTCGGCAAACAGGGTGCCCTGGCCGAGCAGCTCTCGCATACCGCCGAGCACAACCAGGACCGCCAGGAAGCCAAGGCCCATCATGGCACCATCCAGGATGGCCGGCAGTGGTGGGTTCTTGGAGGCAAAGGCATCGGCGCGGCCGAGAATGGCGCAGTTGGTAACGATCAGCGGGATGAAGATGCCGAGGATTTCGTACAGTTCGTAAGTGAAAGCCTGCATCAGCAGTTCTGCGCAGGTCACAAAGGAGGCGATGATCATTACGAAGGCCGGCAACCGGACGGACTCACTGACAAAGTTCCGTATCACCGAAACGGACAGGTTGGAACCAATCAGCACCAGAAGGGTGGCAATGCCCAGGCCGATGGCGTTGACCACGGTACTGGTCACCGCCAGCAGGGGGCACAGGCCTAACACCTGAACCAGCGCCGGGTTGTTGTGCCACAGTCCGTCTTTGATGATCTCTCCGTTGGTTTTGGTAGCCATGTCAGGAGTGCTCCTCAGACAGCGGATGGGCGGCAATGGCCTCGCGGATGTCGGCCCGGTGTTTACGGAAATACACCAGCGTTTTCTGGACGGCTTTCACCACCGCGCGCGGCGTGATGGTGGCTCCTGTGAACTGGTCAAAAACGCCACCGTTCTTCTTTACGTTCCACTCCCGGGGCTTGGGATTGTTCAGGGAGCGGCCATTGAAGTCGTAGACCCAGTCTGATTTTCGGGTTTCGATACGGTCGCCCAGCCCCGGTGTTTCCCTGTGGCTGGTTACCCGAACGCCCAGTACCGTGCCGTCCAGGTCCACGCCCACCAGCAGGTGGATGTCACCGGAATAGCCATCGGGGGCCACTGCCGGAAAGATCAGGCCCACCGGGCGGCCATCCTGCCGGGCTACCCATGCATGTACCGGCCCGGCTTCCGGGATTCTCTCGTCAGCCGGCAGGGCAACCGCGCTGTTCAACAGGTCGTTGTTGTGGCGGCTCTCCGGAATAATCTCGAACAGGGCTTTTGCCTCGGCCCGGGCGGCCTGCTCGGCAATCCGGTCTTTGGTGAGGCCCTGGGTCAGCGCAATGGTGCCGCCGGTCAGTACGGCAAACAGGCCAAGGCCGATAGCGCTGCGACGGATGGAGGTGGTCAGTGTGCTCATGGTCAGCCTCCGTTCCTGCCCGGCAGGCCGCGCCTAGGCTTGTGGTGGCCGTAGGTTCTGGGCGGCGTGTAATGATCGATAAACGGAACGGCGAAATTCATCAGCAGTACGCTGAAGGCGACGGCGTCCGGGTAGTTACCCCAACTGCGAATCAGGTAGATAAGTACCCCGATTCCGGCGCCGTAAATCAGCTTGCCCTGATGGCTGGTCGCGGCCGAAACCGGGTCGGTCGCGATAAAGAAGGCACCCAGCATGGTGCCGCCGGCCAGCAGGTGCAGTTGCAGGGGCGCGTATTGGTCCGGGTTGCTGCCAAAGGCCAGGCTCATCAGGGCGATACCCGCCAGAAACGCCACGGGAATATGCCAGGTGATGATTCTCAGGCCGATCAGCAGCAGGCCACCGGCCAGGAAGGCCAGGTTGACCCATTCCCAGCCTGCAGCTATTTGCTCACCAAATGTCGGGTGCTGCAGCACTTCAGTGGCGGTGTGGCTGGCAATCTTGTGCTTGTACTCATCCAGTGGGGTAGCCATGGTCCAGCCGTCGACCGTTGTCTGACTGGCGGAGAAAATGCTGCTGAGTGTTTCGCCGAATCCGGGAGCATTGCCCCAAAGGGTTGCCGCCTGTGCCCAGTTGGTGGTCATGGCCACCGGGAAGGAAATAAGCACCAGGGCATAGCCGACCATGGCTGGATTGAACGGGTTGGAGCCGAGCCCGCCGTATAGCTGCTTGGCCACCACGATGGCGGTAATCACCGCAATGCCGGAGACCCACCAAGGGGCAAACTGCGGCAGGGACAGGCCCAGCAGCAAGCCGGTTACCGCCGCGGTATTGTCTTTCAGGAAAAACGCCACCGGCTTACTGCGGAGTTTCAGAATGGCGGCTTCGGCCGCCAGTGCCAGTGCGATACACCACACCACATTGATCAGGTTACCCCAGCCGAAAAACAGGGTCTGGGCTAGCAGGCCTGGCAGGGCGGCAAGAATGACCCAGAGCATGACCCGTGACGTAGGGCGGGCGTTGTGGGCATGGGGTGACGACTGTTGAACTAATGCCATGAACAATAAGCCTGCAATGGGTTATTCGGATGCCGCGGAGCTGGTTTGCTCAGCGAGAACGTTTCGGGCATCAGCCAGGGCCTGTTCGGCTCGCTGTACCCGGTCGTGGTTCTTGGCCACGGCCCGCTCCAGTTTGTCCACGTTGTCGGCCTGCTGGGCCCGGGCTTCTTCCAGCATGCCTTGCATGGTATCGAGCTTGCCCTGAGCCTGCATAAGCTGCTTCTCCAGTGCCTCGATATCCGGCAGCGCCTGGTCTTCCCCTGTAGTGTCGGGTGATGCAGTCTCTTGAGACGGTGCAGGCGCAGTTGCAGCCGCTTCTGCGGTTTTGTTGGCTGCCTTGGCCTTTTTCCGCTCCAGCGCTTGCTGAACCAGGGCGGCCTTGGCAGCACGGTCGTCCACGGCTTCGCCCTGCTGTGCCGCCTGTTCTGCTTCAGCCTGTTTCTTTGCCTGGGCTTCAGCGGCGGCCTTGGCCCGTTCCTTGCGGCGCTGTTCCTTCTCTTGCTGCTCCCGCTCAAGGCGGGCCTGGCGGGCTTCGAAACGCTCCCGGGCATGGTCGGATTTCAGCTGCTCTGCACGCTGCTGGCGGGTTTCGCCCTTGGCGTACCGGTAATACTGCACCAGCGGGATTGAACTCGGGCACACGTAGGAGCAGGCGCCGCACTCGATACAATCGAACAGGTTCAGGTGCTCGGCTTTCTCGAACTCGGCGGCCTTGGCGTACCAGAACAGTTGTTGTGGCAACAACTCCATGGGGCAAGCCAGCGCACACTGGCCGCAGCGGATACAGGGTTGTTCCGGAGGTGGAGCTGGCAGTTCTTCAGCAGTTGCTGCAATCACGCAGTTGGATGTTTTTACTACCGGCACGTCATCTGAATGCAGGGTATAGCCCATCATGGGCCCGCCCAGCACCAGGCGGTTGAGCTGTTCCGGGTGCAGCCCGGCCTGTGCCAGCAGATAACTTATGGGAGTGCCGATCAGTGCTTCTACGTTGCCGGGCTGTTGCAGTGCTTCACCGGTCAGGGTGACCACGCGGGAAATCAGGGGCTTGCCTTCAAAAACCGCCCTGGAGACAGCCAGCGAGGTACCTATGTTCTGGCACATCACGCCGACATCTGCAGGAATGCCGCCACTGGGCACTTCCAGGCCCGTCAGGATTTCGATCAGTTGCTTTTCACCACCGGAAGGATACTTGGTGGGTATTACCGCAATCTCGATTTGTGTGCCCTGAACCGCTGCCTGCATGGCGGCAATGGCGTCAGGTTTGTTGTCTTCAATGCCGATCACGCAGCGGGCAGGGCGAAGAATCCAGGCCATTACCTGCATGCCGGACACCACTTCGGCGGCATGTTCGCGCATGGTCATGTCGTCGGCGGTGATGTAGGGCTCGCATTCGGCACCGTTCAGGATCAGGGTTTCAACCTTGCGGTCCCTTGGCGGACGCAGCTTGATGTCGGTGGGGAAGCCTGCGCCACCCATACCGGCAATGCCGGCATTCCGGATGATCTGCAGAACCTGTTCCCGGTCCATCAGCTTGTAGTCGGAAATCGGGGACAGCTCTGTCCACTGGTCTTCGCCATCAGGCTTCAGAACCACGCACCAGTCGGCCATACCGGACGGGTGTGGCACCGGCAGCTGCTCGACGGCTTCAATGGTGCCGGAGGTAGGGGCGTGTACCGGCACGCCCATTCCTGAAGTAACATCGGCCACAACCTGGCCTTTGAGTACCCGGTCGCCAACGTTGACGGCCACTTCTGCAGGCTCCCCGATGTGTTGCTGCAGGGGCAGAACCAGTCGCTCAGGAATGCCTGCTTGCTGAATGGGGCGGGTGGTGGACTGGTGCTTGTTTTCCGGCGGATGAATGCCACCGGCGAAATTCCACAGCTGAGTCATCAGGTACTGGCTCCCTGGCGGTCCGTGGCAATCAGGTTGGGCTTCGGTGGTGTCCAGGTCCAGGTGCGGATATCCGGCTCCAGGGTGACCATGTCGATGCAGTCAACGGGGCAGGGCTCTACGCACAGGTCGCAGCCGGTGCATTCGCTTTCGATGACGGTGTGCATATGCTTGGCGGCCCCGAGGATGGCGTCTACCGGGCAGGCCTGAATACACTTGGTGCAGCCGATGCATTCATCTTCACGAATGACTGCGACACGCTTGGCCTGTTCAACGCCGTGTTCGGCGTCCAGGGGCTGGGGTTCTACGTCCAGCAGGTCTGCCAGGGCCTTGATGGTGCTTTCACCGCCTGGCGGGCACTTGTTGATGGCTTCGCCGTGGGCGATGGCCTCGGCGTAGGGGCGGCAACCGGGGAAGCCGCACTGGCCGCACTGGGTCTGCGGCAGAAGTGAATCGATCTGGTCTACCAGCGGATTGCCTTCAACCCTGAACCGCTCTGCGGCAAACCCCAGCAACCCGCCAAAGACCAGCGCCAGTGCCAGCAGAACCACAACGGCAATCAGAAAGCTTGTCCACATAAAACAACTGCTCCGTCAGACCGTAACCAGGCCGGTAAAGCCCAGAAACGCCAGCGACATGAGACCTGCGGTAATCATACCAATGGCGGCGCCACGAAAGGCAACCGGTACATCAGACACGGCAATCCGCTCGCGCATGGCCGCAAACAGCACCAGCACCAGGGAGAAACCGGCCGCTGCGCCAAAGCCGTACAGAACGGATTCAACGAAGTTGTTGTTTTTATTCAGGTTAAGCAGGGCTACGCCCAGAACCGCGCAGTTGGTGGTAATCAGCGGCAGAAAAATACCGAGTACCCGGTACAGCAAGGGGCTGGTTTTGCGCACCACCATTTCGGTGAACTGAACCACCACCGCAATCACCAGGATAAAGGTGATGGTTTTCAGGAAAGCCAGGTCCAGCGGTGCCAGCAGATAGGTATAGGCCAGGTAGCTGCACACCGAAGACAGGGTCAGCACAAACGTGGTGGCCAGCGACATACCCATGGCGGTTTCCAGTTTCCCGGAAACCCCCATGAAGGGGCACAGTCCCAGGAACTGCACCAGCACGAAGTTGTTCACCAGAATGGTGCTGACCAGTATCAGCAAATACTCTGTCATCGGAGCGTCTCAGCCTTGCTGCTTACATTACCCGCATGCCGGGTGTGGCGCCGGAATCCGGGGACAGGATGAAAATCTCCTTGCCACCAGGGCCTGCGGCCAGAACCATACCTTCAGACATGCCGAACTTCATTTTCCGGGGTTTCAGGTTGGCCACCATCACGGTCATACGGCCTTCCAGGTCTTCCGGTTTGTAGGCGGACTTGATACCAGCAAACACGTTGCGTTCGCCATGGCCTATATCAAGTGTCAGGCGAAGAAGCTTGTCTGCGCCTTCCACATGCTCGGCTTTGACGATTTTAGCTACCCGCAGGTCCACCTTGGCAAAGTCGGGGAATTCGATTTCGTCAGCCACAGGTTCCAGGTCTGCGGCCGGCGCTGCTGCGGGCTGACCGACGGCCGCCGGCATTTCTTCTTTCGAAGCGTCCAGCATTTTCTCGATCTGGGCCATATCCACGCGGTTCATCAGCGGCTTGAACTTGTCGATGCCGTGGTTTTCCAGCAGGGCGGCGCGGTTGTTCCAGTCCAGGCGGGAGTTCAGGAACGACTGCGCGGCATCTGCGGTCTTCGGCAGTACCGGTGCCAGGTAAGTCATCAGCAGGCGGAACATATTCAGGGCGTTGGTGCAGATGGCCTGCAGCTTGTCGTCCTGGCCTTCCTGCTTGGCAATCACCCAGGGCTGTTCATCGTTCACGTACTGGTTGGCGATGTCTGCCAGCTCCATGATCCGGCGCATGGCACGGCCGAACTCGCGAGTTTCGTAGAACTCGGCAATCTGCTCACCGGCATCGATAAATTCTTTCAGTTTGTCCTGCTCGGTGACCTTGCCCAGCTTGCCGTCAAAGCGCTTGGTGATAAATCCGGCGCTGCGGCTGGCGATATTCACCACCTTGCCTACCAGGTCCGAGTTCACCCGGGCGGCGAAGTCTTCCAGGTTCAGGTCCATGTCATCCACGCCGCCGGTCAGCTTGGCAGCGAAGTAATAGCGCAGGTATTCCGGGTCCAGGTGATCCAGGTAGGTGCGGGCCATGATGAAGGTGCCGCGGGACTTGGACATCTTCTTGCCGTTCACCGTCACGAAGCCGTGGGCCCAAACCGCGGTCGGGGTACGGAAACCGGCATCGTGCAGCATGGATGGCCAAAACAGGGCGTGGAAGTTGATGATGTCCTTGCCGATGAAGTGATACACCTCGGCGGTGGAATCTTTCTTCCAGAAATGTTCGAAATCGATGCCTTCGCGGTTACACAGATTCTTGAAGCTGGCGAGGTAACCGATAGGCGCGTCCAGCCAGACATAGAAATACTTGCCCGGGGCATCGGGAATCTCGAAGCCGAAATACGGCGCATCACGGCTGATGTCCCACTCCTGCAGGCCGGCATCCAGCCATTCGGCCAGCTTGTTGGCCACCTGCGGCTGCAGGGCACCACTGCGGGTCCACTTGCTCAGGAAGTCGTGGAACTCCGGCAGCTTGAAGAAATAGTGCTCGGATTCTTTCTCCACCGGCGTGGCGCCGGAGACTGCAGAGCGAGGGTTGATCAGCTCCGCCGGGGTATAGGTGGCACCACAGGCTTCACAGTTATCGCCGTACTGGTCATCAGTCTTGCACTTGGGGCAGGTGCCCTTGATGAACCGGTCCGCCAGGAACATTTCCTTTTCAGGATCGAAGAACTGGGTAATCTTGCGGGTCGCAATATTCCCGTTTTCCTGGATCTGGCGGTAAATGTACTCGGAGAAATACTGGTTCTCCTCCGAGTGTGTGGAGTAGTAATTGTCGAAGCGGATGTGGAAGCCGGCAAAATCTTCCTGATGCTCCTGGCGAATCCGGTCAATCAACTCTTCGGGGGTAATGCCCTCACGCTCGGCCCGCAGCATGATGGCGGTACCGTGGGCATCGTCGGCGCAAACGTAGTAGCAGTTGTGGCCCCGCATGTTCTGGTAGCGCACCCAGATATCGGTCTGAATGTATTCCAGCAGGTGCCCCAGATGAATGGGTCCGTTGGCGTAGGGCAGGGCGCTGGTAACCAGAATATCGCGCTGTTGCTTGCTCGCTTGCGTCATGGTGATGTCCGAACCTTATGTTGATACGGGTTGGAAAGACAAACAGGGCTCAGGAGCATCGGCAACCGCTTGCTCCAGGTGAAGACCCCGTATGGTCAGAAACGGCCACAGATGATACCTTCCAAGCCATCATTTTTCACCTGCAATCAAGCTTATGTGCTTATTCCGGAGACCCCGATGACCCAGATATCCCAACAGGCCCTTGAGGCCGCCGTAAAAGAATACCGGGACCCGTACCTGAACAAAGACCTCTACGAACTGGGCGCGGTAAAAAGCCTGAGCGCAGACGAGCAGGGCAAAGTCACCCTGATGGTCGAGTTGCCATACCCTTCAAAAGGCATCGCCGGCGGCCTGAAACAGATCGTCGCCAATGCCCTGGAATTTGTCGCCGGCGTTGAAAGCGCCGAAGTCCACGTGGGCCAGAAAATCCACGCCTGCAAAATCAACAAAGACCTCCCGGCCGTACCGGGCGTGAAAAACATCATCGCCGTAGCCTCCGGCAAGGGCGGCGTGGGCAAATCCACCACCGCCGTCAACCTCGCCCTGGCCCTGCAAGCCGAAGGTGCCCGAGTCGGCATCCTCGACGCCGACATCTACGGCCCCAGCATCGGCATGATGCTCGGCGTCCCCGAAGGCCAGCGCCCGGACGTACGAGAGAACAAATACTTCGTACCCATCAAAGCCCACGGCCTGCAAGCCAACTCCATGGCCTTCGTCACCACCGACAAAACCCCCATGGCCTGGCGCGGCCCCATGGTCAGCGGCGCCGTCATGCAACTGCTCCAGCAAACCCTGTGGGATGAACTCGACTACCTCATCGTCGACATGCCCCCCGGCACCGGCGACATCCAGCTCACCCTCGGCCAGAAAGTCCCGGTAACCGGCGCCGTCATCGTCACCACCCCGCAAGACATTGCCCTGCTGGACGGCAAAAAAGGCATCGAAATGTTCCGCAAAGTCGACATCCCGGTGATCGGCGTCGTCGAAAACATGAGCGTTCACATCTGCTCCAACTGCGGCCACGAAGAACCCCTCTTCGGCCACGGCGGCGGCGAACGCATCGCAGAAGAATACCAAACCGTCCTGCTGGGCCAGCTGCCCCTGCACATGACCATCCGGGAACAGACCGACAGCGGCTCACCCACGGTTGTTGCTGAGCCAGATTCCGAAGTGGCGAGGCGGTATCTTGATATCGCGAGAAGGGTGGGTGCTGAGCTGTCTACCCGGGAGCGGAATCTTGGTGGGACAATTTCCAGTGTTTCCGTAACTGAGCATTAACCAAGATCAGGTGCAAAGGGACTTCAACTCCACAGTCTGATCGCGGCGTCAGGCCCTTCTGTCCAAAAATGTCGGAGGCCATGGATGGCCGGAGAGAAGCGCACAGGGAAGTGCTCGTAGCGGTTTTTGGACAGAAGGGCCTGATGCCGCAGCCACCTGCCGTAGCGTTTTTGGGAAAGCGCCTCTCACTTCCTTTGACTCTGCTCGCAGGCTGCGAAGGGCGAGAACGTGGAGGCTTCGACAGTCACCGCACGACAAGGTAAACTACGTCCCAATTTTTCCCAGCTGGAAACGAGAATTCACCCATGAGCATCAAATCCGACAAGTGGATCCGCCGGATGTCCGAACAACACGGCATGATCGAACCCTTCGAAGCCGGACAAGTTCGGGAAAACGAAAAAGGCCGAGTCATCTCCTACGGCACCTCAAGCTACGGCTACGACGTACGTTGCAGCAACGAATTCAAAATCTTCACCAACGTCCACAGCGCCACCGTAGACCCCAAAAACTTCGATGAAAACAGCTTCGTCAACTACACCGGCGACGTCTGCATCATCCCCCCGAACAGCTTCGCCCTGGCGCGCACCGTAGAATACTTCCGCATCCCCAGAAGTGTGCTCACTATCTGCCTTGGCAAAAGCACCTATGCCCGCTGCGGCATCATCGTGAACGTCACCCCGCTGGAGCCGGAGTGGGAAGGCCAGGTCACCCTGGAATTCTCCAACACCACCAACCTGCCGGCGAAAATCTACGCCAACGAAGGTGTGGCCCAGATGCTGTTCTTCGAATCCGACGAAATCTGTGAAACCAGCTACAAAGACCGCGGCGGCAAGTACCTTGGCCAGACCGGCGTAACCCTGCCCAGGACATGAACGCCAACCAGTTTCTTAAAGCCGTCTCACAACTGCAGGGCTGGCGCGAATGCGCCTTCCTGCTGACCCTGGCCGAACGGGCCTTCCCTAACTACGCACTGTTTGCAGACGCGGTAGGTATGAAAAGCGGCGGTAAAATGCGCCAGCTGCTCGACCTTGCCTGGGGTATGCTGCAAAAAGACGCCTCCGAAGCGGCCATCCCCCAGCTGCTGAGCAAGCTTGAAACCCTGAGCCCGAATGTCGACGAGTACGATGCCTACGGGGTATACCCGGCCTTCGACTTCTGCCAGTTGCTGGAGCAGGCCCTGCTCAACCGCCTGAACCCCAACAAGCATCGGGCAACCGAAGCATCCCAGCTGGCCACCAAGACCGTGATGGACTTCGTCGAAATGTCCGAAGGTGAGGGCATGGATGACGATGAACTGATCCGCATGTTCGAGCACCATCCCCTGCTAAAAGAAGACAAGCTGTTCCAGCGTGACACCGTGCTCGCCCTCAAGCGCCAGCGTACGCCCCGGGAAGACTTCATTGCCGAACTCAAGGCCGAGGCCGCCAACGACGGCGTCAGCAATCTCGGTATTTCCCTCGATAGCTGAGCCGTTCCGGCTCAGATTAAACTTGTTAGCTACCTGTTGAATTGCCTGTTGAACGGATAACTGCCATGAAACTCTCTGCTTTTGGTCGTAAATTTACCGCCGACGCCGGTATCACTTCCCTGATGGATGACCTTGGCAATGCCATGGCCTCCGGCGAGGGAATGATCATGATGGGGGGTGGTAATCCCGGGCACATCCCGGAAATTCAGGAGCGGGTGCAGGAAATCCTGGCGGGTATGGCGGCAGACGAAGGGCAGGTGCGCCGGCTGGTGGGTATCTACGATCCCCCTCAGGGTGAGAAGCAGTTCATTGCCTCGCTGGCGGAGCTGCTGAACAAGGAATACAACTGGGGCCTGAAGCCGGAAAATATCGCTCTGACCAATGGCAGCCAGGCCGCCTTCTTCATGTTGTTCAACATGTTTGGCGGCGATTATGGCGAGGGCCAGCGCAAGCACATCCTGCTGCCGCTGGCGCCAGAATACATCGGCTATGCCGATGCGGGCATAGACTCAGACTTGTTCAGGGCGGTACAGCCTGACATTTCGTTTACCGATGCCCACGAATTCAAATACCGGGTGGATTTTGATGCGGTGGAAGTTACGGGTGAAACCGGTGCAATCTGTGTCTCCCGGCCGACCAATCCCACCGGTAATGTCATCACTGATGAAGAGCTGGCGCGGCTGGAAGAGATGGCCCGCCAGCAGGATATTCCCCTGATTGTCGATGGCGCCTACGGCACGCCATTCCCGAGCCTGTTGTTTGTAGATGCGAAGCCCACCTGGAACGAGCAGATCATACTGTGCCTGAGCCTGTCCAAACTCGGTTTGCCGGCTGCCCGTACCGGTATCGTGATTGCCGCAGAGCCCATCATCAAGGCGTTGTCCGGCATCAATGCCATCATGAACCTGGCCACAGGCAGCTTTGGCGCCATGCTGGCGGAGCCACTGGTGCGCTCTGGCGAAATCCTGTCCCTCAGCCGGGATGTGGTGTGCCCCTTCTATAGGGCGAAAATGGAAAAGGCCGTGGCAGCGTTCCGTGACGCTATGGGCGAAGACAGCTGCCGTTGGTACATCCACAAACCGGAAGGTGCCATGTTCCTGTGGCTATGGTTTCCGGATTTGCCGATTTCCAGCCTGGAGCTTTATCAGCGCCTGAAAGAGCGGGGAGTGCTGGTGGTGTCCGGGCACTATTTCTTCCCGGGCCTGCCGGATGACGACTGGAAGCATCGTCACGAGTGCTTGCGGGTTACCTACTCCCAGGATGATGCACAGGTCGCGGAAGGCCTGCGTATCATCGCGGATGAGGTCAAAGCGGTATGGCAGGAGTTCGGCCGGGCAGGTCAGTCCTGAACCCGGGCATCTCTAAGCTTCAGTTCGTATTCGCTGCCGTCCGGCTCTACCTGTAGCAGTCGGACCAGCAGGTAGTCCTGGGCCGGATCAAACCACATCAGGGTCTGGCGTCGGGCATTCTCGCCGCGAACCTTTTCCGCTTTCAGGGTGTTCATGGTGCGGCCCCGGTCGCTCAGGCTGTTTTCATCAATCACCGAGAACCGGTCTTCATCGTAGTCACCCTTGTCGAGCACATGGTAGGTGACGTCCCGTTTGCCTGCTTTCAGGTCCTGGTGCAGCTGCAGCTGGTAGCCCAGCGGGTCCAGGGTGCCTTCCCTCAGTTCAACGTTGAACGACTCGCCCCGGTAAGAACCCCTGGCCATGCCTTTCTGCCAGTCGAAATCGATGGCTTGTTCGCGATCTTTGATCAGAAATCCTGACAACCGGTAGCGATAGCGCAGGGGAATGACCTGGCCGTCCTGCCACTTGAAGATCAGTGATTCGTCGATATCGGCAATGAAGGAGTCAACGTCTGTGCGGTACAGCCAGACGTTGTTGCCCTGGTCGGTCAGCGTGCGCACGCCTTCCCCATTCAGGCTGACACCTTTTGACATGGAAGCGGTGTAGCTGGCTTCGTACGGGGTAAGCTCAGGGCTGGCGTCGGCAGCGCTGGCGGATAGCGCAAACAGGCCGGACAAAAGCCCGGCCAGCAGGGCGGAAGTTCTGGTGACAGCTGGGTTTCTTTGCATCCGGTTGCCTCTTTCTCTGTCTATGCTTGCGACAGTCTAGCTGCTCCCGGTGCTCAGGAGGATGACAATCTGTTCAGCTGGCTGGCAGCCGCATGGGGTGTTGCAGAAGTTTGCCGTCAAACTGGACGCCGTCGGCGGTCAGCTGAATGCGGCCTTCGCAGAACCAGCGCACCACAATGGGGTAAAGCACATGTTCCTGCTGCTGTACCCGCTCGGCCAGTGATTCTGCATCGTCGTCCGATTGAACCGCGACTTCGGCCTGTGCGATTACCGGGCCACCATCGAGTTCTTCGGTAACGAAGTGAATGGATACGCCGTGTACCTTGTCGCCGGCATCGAGCACCCGCTGGTGGGTGTTCAGGCCGGTATAGGCTGGCAGCAGGGAAGGGTGGATGTTCAGCATCCGGCCCCGGAATGCACGCACAAAGTCGGCGGTCAGAATGCGCATGAAACCGGCCAGTACGATCACGTCCGGGTTCAGTCGACGCAGCTCGGCCATCAGGGCGCCATCAAACTCTTCGCGGGAACCATACTTCTTATGGTCTACAACGAAGGTTTTGATGTTTGCCTGGGCTGCCCGCTCCAGCGCGAAGGCACCGGGGCGGTTGCAGCCAACGGCGAGGATTTCGCCGGGGAAATCCCGTTCACGGCTGGCGTCTATCAGGGCCTGAAGGTTGGTGCCGCTGCCCGAAGCCAGAACAACAATGGTCGGTAGCGGTGCTGGGTCTGCCATCATGCCTTCAGCAGCTCCGGTGCGTAGCGCACTTTCGGCTCGGCATCACTGGCATCGGCGGCTTCCATAACGCCAACCTGCCAGACTTTCTCGCCCATGGCATTGAGGGTATCGATGGCCAGGTCTTTCTGGTCAGCCGGTACACACACGATCATGCCAATACCACAGTTGAAGGTGCGGTACATTTCTTCAGCGGCCACGCCGCCTGCGTCCTGCAGCCACTGGAAGACCGGGGGCAGTTCCCAGCTATGGGTATCGATGGCGGCAACGGTGCCCGCCGGCAGTACCCGGGGAATGTTTTCCGGCAGGCCGCCACCGGTGATGTGGCACAGTGCGCGCACATCGACTTCGCGGATCAGTTGCAGCAGGTTTTTCACGTAAATGCGGGTCGGGGCCATCAGCGCATCGGCCAGGGTGCTGTCACCCATGGGCTGGCTGAGGTCCGCGTTGCTGACTTCGATGATCTTGCGGATCAGCGAGTAGCCGTTGGAATGCGGGCCGGAGGAGCCCAGGGCCAGCAGCACATCGCCTGGCTGTACACGGCTGCCGTCGATGATGTCGCTGCGCTCGGCCACGCCTACGCAGAAGCCGGCCAGGTCGTAGTCGTCGCCTTCGTACATGCCCGGCATTTCGGCAGTTTCACCGCCTACCAGGGCACAGCCGGAAAGCTCGCAGCCTTTACCGATGCCTTCTACTACCTGGGCTGCAATGTCGACATTCAGCTTGCCGGTGGCGTAGTAATCCAGGAAGAACAGGGGCTCGGCACCGCCAACGACCAGGTCGTTCACGCACATCGCCACCAGGTCGATACCGATGCTGTCGTGCTTTTGCAGCTGCATGGCAAGGCGAAGCTTGGTGCCCACGCCATCGGTGCCGGATACCAGTACCGGCTCCTTGTAACCTGCCGGGATGGATACCATCGCACCAAAACCGCCAAGACCGCCGAGCACTTCAGGACGACGAGTCCTGGCTGCGGTATTCTTGATGCGGTTGACCAGTTCGTTGCCGGCATCGATATCAACGCCGGCGTCACGATAGGTAAGGGAGGGCTTCTGTTCGCTCATGGAATGTTAACCGTTGGCCTGTGGGTCAAGCGGCGGATTTTAACAGGTGCGCACGGGGGCTCCAAATGGAATTCCCGCTTAGTCTCGGGAATTGCCTGCCTTATATTGCGAACCTGCAACAGGGGCTTGCTACTCTAGTCAAAGGTGATGGTGTATCCTGTGCGCCATTCATGGGAACGGCAGGGTGTTACATGACTGAATCACGACGGAAAAATTCCAGGCCTTGGCTGCTTTGGCCAGTTTTGTCTGCATTGCTGGCCCTGGCCACACCGGCCGCGGCAGTCTCTGTATCCGGGCTGTACAACGCCGACGTTCCGGTGCAGGGCGGTTCTGCCGCCGCGTTGCAGCAGGGCTATGCCGATGGTCTGCGCCAGGTAATGGTGCGGGTGTCCGGCAGTCGGGATGTATTGCAGCGAGAAGGCATTGATCAGGTGTTGTCCGAGGCGGAAAGCCTGTTGCAGGCCTACCAGGTTGGCAGCGAGGCTGGCCAGTCACGGCTGCGGATGAGTTTTGGTGCAGTTGGCGTTAACCGGGCCCTGGCCTCGATTGGTGCGCCGGTCTGGGGTGCTAACCGCCCACTGACCCTCGCCTGGGTGGCGGTAGAGGATCGCGGTAGTCGCAGTTTGCTGACCCGCTCCGGCGCCGGTGCCGAGTGGCGTGATGCGTTCCGGCAGGCGGCTGGTGTCCGGGGCTTGCCGATCGAATTTCCGTCCGAGAACCAGGGCAGTGACCGGGCGTTGCTGTCTGATCTTTGGGGGCAATTTATCGGGCGCATCCAGAAGGCATCTGAAGATGTCTCCTATGACGTCCTTGCCCTGGTCCGGGTGAGCCGCTCCGGCGGCCAGTGGCGCGCCGGCTGGGTTGTGGACGGCATGGGTATGGACGCTGCCGAGCGTTCGGTATCTGCCGGTAATCCGGATGACCTGGCCCAGGCCGTGGTCGATTACTGGGCCGAACAGTACGCCAGCCGCTACGCGGTTTCAGCCGGTGAAATCGGGGACTCGCCCAAGGTGGATGTGGTGTTCGACGGAGTATCCACACTGGCGGACTACGGGCGGATCAACAAGGTGCTTGAAGGCCTGACACCGGTAGTCTCGGTGAGCGCTGCCCGCATTCGCGGCGAACGGCTGACCGCGCGGATTGCGTTTACCGGCGAGCTGGAGCAGCTGAAAGAGTACATTGCGCTTGATCCGCGCTTTGTACCGGTTGAAGGTGAGTCCGAACAGACGCAGCCCGCCGATGAGCAGGATGCCGAACAGGCCTTTGAATCCCTCTATCAGGTGCTTAACTATCGCTGGCAGCCGTCCCCGGTTGTCAGCAGTGGTGAAGACGGCTGATAAATTGACGGAGGCAGCCGGGTGAAATCAACACAGTGGCGCTGGATTCCCAATGCCCTGACTTTCATGCGGATGGTGTTGATCATTCCGTTTGCAGGTGCGCTGCTGGATGGCAACTACCGGTTGTCATTGCTGATTTTCCTCGTGGCTGCCATCAGCGATGGCGTTGATGGCTTTCTCGCCCGCTATTTCAACTGGCGCACGCGGGTAGGGGCCATTGCTGACCCCCTGGCCGACAAGGCGTTACTGATTACCACCTACCTGATGCTTACCATCACCGGTATCCTGCCGGTGTGGCTGTTTGTGCTGGTTCTGGCGCGGGATATTGCGATTGTTGGCGGGGCATTGGCGTTTCATTACGGCATTGGCCGGTTCGAAATGGCGCCGAGTGTGCCCGGCAAGATCAACACGCTGGTGCAGATCCTGGTGGCCCTGGCCATTATCATCCTGCTGGCGGGCTGGCCGATGCAGCCCTGGGTGATTGATGCGGGCGTCTGGCTGGTGGCGGGTTCTGCCATCTTCAGCGGCTGCCACTATGTGATTGTATGGAGTTTGCGGGCCTTAAGGATGAAGCGATCATGACTACTGCCTCCCAGATGGCCCTAGGTGTCCGGCTGCGTGACGATGCCCGCTTTGACAATTTCCACGGCGACCGTAACCGCGATGCCGCCCGCAGGCTGGAAACCCTGTGTGAGCAAAACCACGACCTGCCGGTGATGGTGATCTGTGGCGATTCCGATACCGGCAAAAGCCATCTGTTACAGGCGGTCTGCCACAGGGTAGAGCAGCTTGGCCAGAGTGCTGTGTGTATCAGCATCGAAGAGTTGTTGCCATTTGGCCCGGATGCATTATCGGGGTTAGAGACCCGTCATGTAGTCTGTCTGGATGACCTGGACAAGCTGGCGGGCGATCCTCGCTGGGAAGAGGCGGTGTTCCATCTGTATAACCGGATCCTGGATCGCCGCGGTTTGTTAGTGGTGTCGATGTCGGAAGTGCCCGCCTCGTTACCCTTTGGCCTGGCGGATCTCGGTTCCCGGCTGGCCCACGGCCTGCTGGTGCAGCTGGGCGTGTACCGGGATGAAGACCGCATGCGCATCCTGGTGGCCCGGGCGGAACAGCGAGGCATGGTGATGACCGACGAAGTCGCCAGCTTCATCATGCGCCGGGCTCCCCGAAGGCTGGGTGAGCTGCTGGCCATCCTGGATTCTCTCGATGAGAACTCGCTGCAGGCCCAGCGCCGGCTCACCATCCCCTTTGTTAAAACCGTGATGGGCTGGTAGTCACAGATCAATAACTACAAGTGTTTACTGGAGAGACAACATGAGACGGGTTGTATTCAATCAGAAAGGTGGTGTGGGCAAGTCCAGCATCACCTGTAACCTGGCGGCCATCAGTGCGGCCCGGGGCAAGCGCACGCTGGTGGTAGACCTGGATCCACAGGGCAACTCCAGTCATTACCTGCTCGGCAAGCCTGCATCTGAACTGCGGGATACCGTGGCGGACCTGATGGAGCAAACCGTGGCGTTCAGCATGTTCAACCGGCGCCCGGACGAGTTTGTGCATGCCACGCCGTTTGATAACCTGTTTGTGCTGCCGTCCAGTCCGGAACTGGATTTTCTCGAGCGCAAGCTTGAAGCCAAGCACAAGATCTACAAGTTGCGGGAGTATCTGAAAAAACTCAGCGAGTCGTTCGATGAAATCTACATCGACACAGCCCCGGCCCTGAATTTCTATACCCGTTCGGCGCTGATTGCGGCCCAGCGTTGTCTGATTCCGTTTGATTGCGACGATTTCTCCCGCCAGGCGCTTTATAACATTCTCAACGAAATCCGGGAGTTGCAGGAAGATCATAACGAAGAACTGGTGGTTGAAGGTATCATTGCCAACCAGTTCCAGCCCCGGGCCAGCTTGCCGAGACAGCTGGTTAAGGAGCTGCTGGAGGAAGGTTTGCCGGTATTGCCGGTGAGGCTTTCCAGCTCGGTGAAGATGAAAGAATCCCACCAGAGCCGGCAGCCACTCATTCATATGGCTCCGAAACACGGCCTGACTCGTCAGTTCGAAGACCTCTACAGGGTGCTGCACGGGGAGTCGGTGGAGCTGGAACCGCTTCAGGATTGATCAGAACCCATGAGTGACGAAAACCAACACCTCGACCTGCTGACTGACGGACTGCTGCGGATAGAGATCGAACTCCGGCAGCTGGGAGTCTGGCAGGCCGAGCCGCCACCACAAGAGGCGTTTCAGAGCACCCAGCCATTTTGCCTGGATACCATGGAGTTTCCGCAGTGGCTGCAGTTTGTGTTTCTGGAGCGCATGAAAGTGCTGGTTGAGCACAATCATCCGCTGCCGTCTGCTTCCGGGATTGCGCCCATGGCGGAAGAGCATTTCCGGGGGCGTCCGGAATCCGGGCAGGGCCTGGTGAAGGCGCTGGAAGAAATGGACCGGTTGCTGACCCGGTCCTGAGCACGGGTAACGGGCCGGGTTATTCCAGCCGCATCGACAGATCGATGGCCTTGACGTCTTTGGTCAGGGCACCGATCGAAATGTAGTCCACTCCGGTCTCGGCAATTGGCACCAGGGTTTCCTCATTAATGCCGCCGGAGGCCTCCAGCCTGGCGCGGCCTGCCGTCAGCTTGACCGCCTCAACCATATCCTCCAGTGAAAACTCGTCCAGCATGATGATGTCGGCACCGGCGTCGAGGGCCTGGGTGAGCTCGTCCATATTCTCGGTTTCCACCTCAACCGGTTTGCCCGGCGCAATGCGGTGTGCTTCAGCAACGGCCCGTGCGATAGAGCCACAGGCCGCGATGTGGTTTTCCTTGATCAGGAAAGCGTCCCATAGGCCGATCCGGTGGTTGTCACAGTCGCCACAGGTCACCGCGTATTTTTGCGCCAGCCGCAGGCCGGGCAGGGTCTTTCGGGTATCCAGCAAGCGTACCTTGGTATGGGCAACCCTGGCCGCGTAGCCGGCGCACTGGGTGGCGACGGCAGAGAGTGTCTGCAGCCAGTTCAGGGCAGACCGCTCAGCCGTCAGTAGCGAGCGGGCAGGGCCCTGCATGCGGAACAGTACAGCATCGGCCGGCACATCGTCGCCGTCGCTGAACAGCCACTCCAGCTCTACGCCGGGGTCTACCTGCCGGAACACTTCGTTGACCCACTCCACACCGGCCAGCCTGGCGTTCTCGCGGGTGATGACCCGGCCGCGGGCGGTTTTGTCTGCCGGAATCAGCATGGCGGTGATGTCGCCGTCCCCGATGTCTTCCCGGAGGCTGTGGGCTACGGATTCAATACGGGCCTGTCGGAGCAGTTCGGGGGCAATCATGGTGTTTTTCCGCTGGTCAGTGGGGTGGAATTAACGGCTGCGGGGCAATTCTACTGCTACCCCGGCAATTCACAAAATGCCACCATGAATTTCAACGTCTTGTGTCGGAAACAAATGGTGACAAAAACTGACACAAGGTGACGGCAACTGGTCGTATCATAGAGCTGCGGAGTAATATAAGTTTGTCACGCAGATTCGATCCCGGAGCAAGTCCATGGCGCACGATAGCAAGGTTGTCCGATTAGCTGGCCACAGGCCGGCGGGCCGGTTTACGTTGCCTGCTGCATTGGTCAGGTTGCGTGACACTGCGGGTCAGGAACTGAAATCCGTACTCGCCAGCTTTTTCGAGCAGGCGGACGACAGCCTGTTCTCCCTGGCCGATCGTGCCGGTTCCAACACGGATCAGTCCGCCTATTTTGATGCCATGCGGGAGCTCCGGCTGCGCCGCCGGGCAATGTCGCTTTCCGTATTGCAGTACGTCAGCCAGGCCTTTAACGAGCTGGGCCGGTTCAAGCCGGTGCGTTCCGGCGGTTCCCTTGAAGAGGTTAACCAGGACACCCTGAGCCTGGTCGAGCATTCCGAGCTTGAAGAGCAGGTGGCCGTTGAAAGCCTGACCAATCGCCTGCGTAACCGCCACCAGGAGCAGGTTCGCATGCTTGCGGCCCGGGTACGGCACCTGGTTCCCGAGCTGGAACTGGCTGATGACCAGATTCCCCTGAGCGCCGAGGTTATATGCGGCGGTATCGCTGAAGCCTGTTCAGACCTGGATATCGATATCCGGGCCAAGCTGGTTGTCCTGAAACTGTTCGAGCGCTTGCTGGCAGACAAGCTGGAGCAGTTCTACCAGAAATGTAACCAGACACTGATTTCCGAAGGCGTGATGCCGGGTATGAAGAATGCCCCGGTCGGCCGTGCGCCGGCGCCTTCAAGGCCAGCCAGTCAGCCGGTTCCGCCCGCCGCGCCGCAACAAGCAGAGGCCATGCCCCAGGCTCCTGCCGACGATGCCGGCAGCCAACTGGCCAGTGCTACCTTCAACGAATTGAGCGCATTGCTGCGGCAGGGTGGCGATGCCGGTGTTGTTTCCCGGCCCGCCGCTAGCGGCAATGTGCTGGACACCAGTCGCTTGCTGGCTCGCCTGACCGAGCTGCAGGCGCTCAGCCGGGATGAGGCACAGGTTGAGCAGGTTATGCCCCTGCGGGAGCAGCTGCAGCCGGTATTACAGCCCGCTGAAGGTTCCAGTGTTTCTGTCACCCAGGTCGACGGCGATGTGATCAACCTGGTGGGCATGTTGTTTGACTTCATCCTGGATGACCGTCAGCTGCACCCGGTGATGAAGTCGCTGATTGGCCGGTTGCAGATTCCGGTTTTGAAAGTGGCCCTGAGCGACCGCAACTTCTTCAACCGCGGTGGCCATCCGGCGCGCAAGTTGCTGAACGAACTGGCGCTGGCGGCAATCGGCTGGAATGAAAAGCGGCCGGGCATGCGTGACCCCCTGCGGGAAAAAATCGAAGAAGTGGTCGGCCGGGTGCTGGCCGAGTTCACCGACAGCGTCGACCTGTTTGAAGAACTGCTGAAAGACTTCGGCCACTTCATGGACCTGGACCGTCGCCGCCGTGAGCTGGTTGAGCAGCGCTTGCGTGATGCCGAAGAGGGCCGGGCACGGCAGGAAAGGGCAAGCCAGGCGGCAAAAGATGTCATGCTGGAGCAGGCCGAACGCCGGGACATCCCCGAGGCTATCCGGGCATTGCTGGACGGCCCGTGCACCCGCTATCTGCAGTGGATCATGCTGCGTCAGGGCGAAGAAAGCCCTCAGTGGCAAGATGCCTGCGAACTGGTCACCCGCCTGATCTGGACGGTAGACCCGAGCCCGATTACCGATTCTACCCGTGCCGAGTTGCTGAGGGCGATTCCGGGTGTTGTTGAAGACCTGCGGGCAGCCCTCAAGGAAATTTCCTGGGACCCGTTTGCTACCGACAATGCCGTTCGCGACCTGGAGCTGGCCCACGTAGATGCGTTCCAGAAGCTGGTAACCGCACCGGTAGAGGTTGAAGACGAGCCGGTTGTGGACGAGTTGCCTGAGGTTTCAGAACCTGAGCCGGCTGTCCAGGCCGAGCCAGAAGTCGCCTTGGCTCCGGGGCCTGTGCCCCAGCCGGACGTTGCGCCAGAACCAGAGCCGGAGCCCGAAGCTACCATTGATCCGGAATGGCTTGCCCGGGCGGATCAGATGCGGGTTGGTTCCTGGGTGGAGCTCAAGCGCGACGACGACACCCGCTTGCGTTGCAAGCTGGCAGCGTTTATCAAGGCTACCGGCAAGTACATCTTCGTGAACCGCAGTGGTGCCAAGGTGGCTGAGTATCAGCGGGAAGAACTGGCGACAGCCATGCAGACCGGTTTGATCGGCATGCTGGACGATGGCCTGATTTTTGACCGGGCCCTGGAATCCATCATCGACAACCTGCGTTACAGTCGCAAGGACTGACCGCTGCAGGCGACTCCGTGGCATCGGAATGGACTTTGTGATTCAATCTCCGGATCGAGTCACCCATTGCGTATCTGGATGTACCTTGCCTGATCAACACTTCAACGCCCGGGTCGAACAGCTTCGAACGACGGGCCGGTTCCCGGATGCCCGCTGGTGTCCTTCCCCGAATTTCGGCCCCCGCCCCGAGGGTGCTGCCATTTCGTTACTGGTGGTACACAACATCAGCTTGCCGCCGGGCGAGTTCGGCGGTGGCCATATCGAGGAATTCTTCTGTAACCGGCTGGATCCTCACGCCCATCCCTATTTCCAGACCATTGCAGATTTGCAGGTTTCCGCCCATGGGCTTATCTGCAGAGACGGCTCGGTGGTTCAGTTTGTCAGCTGCCTCGACCGCGCCTGGCATGCCGGGCGCTCCTGTTTTGAGGGCGAGGAAGAGTGCAATGACTTTTCCATCGGTATCGAACTGGAAGGGGCAGACGACGTGCCCTACACCGATGCCCAGTATCAGTCCCTGGCTCGTCTGGCTGCCCTGGTTCGGGCAGCCTGGCCGGAGATTACGGCAGCGCGGATTACCGGCCACTGCGATATTGCCCCGGGCAGAAAGACGGACCCCGGTGAGGCCTTCCAGTGGGCGCACTTCCATCGCGTTTTAAGCACAACGGAGAATGCCTGAATGGTACTGGTGGTTTTTCTGCTCGCCTATGTGATCCGGCAGCGCCTTGACCGGCTCGGTGTGTTATCCAGTGACGACCTGTGGCGATCCTGGCTGCATATCGGGACCCGAAGCAAGGCCGGCAAAGAAGGTTCCCTGGTTGTAGGGCTGTTACTGGTGCTCGGGCCCGCCGTGTTATTGGGGGCTCTGGTTCTGGCGGCCGGTTACGGTGGTATTCGTGTTGTGGTTTACCCCGTGGAACTGATCGTTCTGGTTCTGATGATGGGCGTGCCCGGCTGGCGCCCCGCACTGGAGGCCTACACCGAGGCCTGGAGCCGCGGTGACATGCAGGGAGCCTGGCATCATATCGAAGACCGTTTGCCGGAGGATGAGCGGGGCAGCGCGCAAAGCGCAGAAGTGATGCATTTGTCGGTTTCCCGTGCCTTGATGGTATCGGTGTTCGAGCGGTTTTTCCTGGTGGTGTTCTGGTATGTGGCTGGCGGAATCTGGCTGGCAGTCATTGCTCGTGGACTGGTGGCACTGGCAGAGCAGTGGCCCCAGCCGGCGGCCCGGCAGCGCTTTGCCATCGCGGCAGACATTATGGCCTGGGTACCGTCTCGTTTGCTGGCTTGTACCTTTGGGGTGGCTGGGGACCTGGCGGGCTGGTCCCGATCCATCCGTCTGGTGGTGCCGGGGTTCGGCAAGCCGACAGACAATGTGCTGATGACCGCTGCCAGCGGCTCCCTGACGGGCTATGCCCTGGATCCGGAACGGTTCGGCCAGGTATACGCGGATGACTGGCCGAAATTCGGTGGCCGTAGCATTCGGGCCATGCGGGATTTGCTCAGCCGCAGCATGCTGGTGTGGATCTGCGCCATCGCGCTGTTGGTGATTGCCGGGATCGTATGATTATGATGCCCGGCAGGCAGGAATCCGGCCCTCAGAGGCCGGATTTTTTTTGCTCCCAGAGAATTTCCTGGGCGCCGTCCCTGCGGGCCAGTACCCGCGCAACTACGAACAGCAGGTCGGACAGCCGGTTCAGATAGTGGCGGGAGGCGGTGTTGATGGAGTCTTCATGGCCCAGGGCCACAACTACCCGCTCGGCGCGCCGGCAAACAGCGCGGGCCATGTGGCAGTGAGCTGCCGCAGCGGAGCCACCGGGCAGGATGAAGTTCTTCAGGGGAGGCAGGCCTTCGTTGTAATGGTCCAGCGTGGTTTCCAGCCAGGTGATGTGCTCATCCCCGATGACTTTGCTGCCTGGAATGGCAAATTCCCCGCCCAGGTCGAACAGGTGGTGCTGGATGCGACGAAGCACCTCAATCAGCGCATCATCCGCCGGTAAGGTTTCCACCAGAATACCGATATGGCAGTTCAGCTCATCGGCGGTTCCCATCGCTTCCACTCGCTGGGCATTCTTGGCAATCCGGTTGCCATCGGCCAGGCCGGTAGAGCCATCGTCTCCGGTGCGGGTGTAGATCTTTGACAGGCGATTACCCATGGTTTGAACTCCCTTCTGTAGTGATCAGTTGAGTTGTTTTACCTGTTCGGTGAGCATTTGGTTCACTGGTACGGCAATGTTGTACCGGTGGCCCAAGCGAGTTAGATAACCGTTGATGAAGTCTATCTCGGTTTCTCGGCCCGCCAGCATATCTGCGCGCATCGATGACGTGTTTGCGGCGGTTTTCCGGGCTACGGCTTCGATGGTTTCCCGCAGGCTATCCGGAGTAACGGAGGTTTGCCCCGCGGCATCCAGAAGCTGGCTGATTTCCTGGCACAGCGGATCGATCCATTTCAGATAGAACGGCTGGCCCAGAATCTCACCGTTGGGGCAGTCGAGCAGGGCGGTAAAGGCGTTGATGCCGGCATTAATAACCAGTTTCTGCCAGAGCCGGCCGAGAATATCCTGTTCCGGCTGGACTGCCAGGCCGCTGGCGGCAAGCTGCTGCGCCACCGGTTCTACATGGGCTTGGCCGGCAGGGTTAAGTGCTCCTAGCCAGGTAGTACCGCGACCGGCGTGAACGGTCAGGTCTGGCTGCGGCCGGTTGGCACCTTCGGTGGTGGAGGCCGCGAGCACAGGCCTTTCAGGCCAGGTTTCGGCCACCTGTTGCTGGCTCCCCAGTCCATTCTGGAACAACACGATGGGTGTTGATGATGGCATTGAGGGCAGGGCAGACGTGAGGGCTTCGAGGGTATCGCCGGCTTTGGTGGTCACCAGTAACAGGCCTGGTGACTGCCCGGATTGAAGCCAGGGAATGGTGACGCTGAATGGCTCGCCTTCGATGGGCTGAAGGCGGTAGTGGACAGGCTCCGGGTGTTGGCCCGGGCGGGGCACAAACGCTACCTGCCCGGCAGGTAGCGTTGCGGCCCAGAGTCGGCCCATAGAGCCGGCGCCGAGTATGGCAATCATGGCCTTACATGGCCTCGATTTCGGCCCGCTGTGCGCTGAGTCGCTGCAGGCTGCCCTGGGCATCCTTCAGCTTCTCTTTTTCCTTCTCGACCACTTCAGCCGGGGCCTTGGCGGTGAACTTCTCGTTGTTCAGCTTGCCTTCCAGGCGGCCGATTTCCTTGTTCAGGCGCTCCAGCTCCTTGTCCAGACGCTTGAGTTCGGCGTCCTTGTCGATCAGGCCGGCCATGGGCACCAGCACTTCCATTTCCCCCACCAGCTGGGTGGCGCTCATGGGAGCCTTGTCGCCCTCGAACCATTCCAGCTTCTCGAGCTTGGCCAGGGACATCAGGAACTGGCGGTTGTCGTTCAGGCGGCGCTGGTCGTCAGCGTTGCCGCCTTTCAGCAGCACTGGTACCTGTTTGCCCGGGGAGATGTTCATCTCGCCACGGATATTGCGCACGGCTACGATCACGCCTTTGAGCCATTCGATATCGGCTGCCACGGCGGAGTCCTGCTTGCTTTCGTCCGGCTGCGGGAACGGCTGCAGCATGATGCTGTCGCCGGTTTTGCCGGCCAGCGGGGCAATGCGCTGCCAGATTTCTTCGGTGATAAAGGGCATCATCGGATGTGCCAGGCGCAGGACGGCTTCCAGCACGCGAACCAGGGTACGGCGAGTGCCGCGCTTGGCTTCGGGGCTGGCGTTGTCGTCACTCAGGGCCGGCTTGGACAGCTCGAGGTACCAGTCGCAGTATTCGTTCCAGATGAACTCGTACAGGGCGTAGGCGGCCAGGTCGAAGCGGTACTGATCCAGGTGGCGGATGACTTCCTGCTCGCAGTGCTGCAGTTCGCTGATGATCCAGCGGTCGGCCAGGGACAGTTCCACCGGCTCGTCGTTTACGCCGCAGTCTTCGCCTTCGGTGTTCATCAGCACATAGCGGGCGGCGTTCCACAGCTTGTTGCAGAAGTTGCGGTAGCCTTCCAGGCGCTTCATGTCCCAGTTGATGTCACGGCCGGTGGTGGCCATGGCTGCCAGGGTGAAGCGCAGGGCGTCGGTGCCGTGGGCGGCGATGCCTTCCGGGAATTCCTTCTCGGTGCGCTTGCCGATCTTTTCGGCCAGCTTCGGTTGCATCAGGTTGCCGGTGCGTTTTTCCAGCAGATCCGGCAGGCTGATACCGTCGATCATATCCAGCGGGTCGATCACGTTACCCTTGGACTTGGACATCTTGTCGCCGTGCTCGTCCCGGATCAGGCCGGTAACGTAAACGGTCTTGAACGGAACCTGCGGGGTACCGTCTTCATCTTTCATGAAGTGCATGGTCATCATGATCATCCGGGCAACCCAGAAGAAGATGATGTCGAAGCCGGTCACCAGCACGTCGGTGGGGTGGAAGGTTTTCAGGCGCTCGGTGATTTCCGGCCAGCCCAGGGTGCCAAAGGTCCACAGGGCGGAGCTGAACCAGGTGTCCAGAACGTCGTCGTCCTGTTTCAGTTCCAGGTCTGCGGCCAGGTTGTGCTTCTGGCGCACTTCGTCTTCGTTACGGCCCACATAGATGTTGCCTTCGGCGTCGTACCAGGCCGGAATCCGGTGACCCCACCACAGCTGACGGGAAATACACCAGTCCTGGATATCGCGCATCCAGGCAAAGTACATGTTCTCGTACTGCTTGGGCACGAACTGGATACGGCCGTCTTCCACGGCTTCGATGGCCGGCTTGGCCAGGGTCTTGGCATCGGCAAACCATTGATCGGTGAGCATCGGCTCGATGATCAGGCCGGAGCGGTCGCCACGGGGAACGCTCAGTACGTGGTCTTCGATTTTCTCGACCAGGCCTTCGGTTTCCATGTCTGCCACGACCTGCTTGCGGGCGGCCTCGCGGGTCAGGCCTGCGTAGGAAGCAGGCAAGGTGCCGTCGATGTCGGTGTTCTCGGTGCCGTCAGAGTTGAAGACCTCGGCGATGTCCCGGATATTCGCATCCTGGGTCATCACGTTGATCATCGGCAGGTTGTTGCGCTTGCCTACGGCGTAGTCGTTGAAATCGTGCGCCGGGGTGATCTTGACGCAGCCGGAGCCTTTTTCCGGGTCGGCGTGGTGGTCGGCCACGATGGGAATCCGGCGGTTTACCAGCGGCAGCAGTACATGCTGACCGATCAGGTGCTGGTAGCGCTCGTCGTCCGGGTGCACGGCCACGGCCGTGTCGCCCAGCAGGGTTTCCGGGCGGGTGGTGGCGACGATCACGTAGTCTTTGCCGTCCTGGGTTTTCTGGCCGTCGGCCAGCGGGTAGCGCAGGTGCCAGAAAAAGCCCTTTTCTTCCTTGTTTTCGACTTCCAGATCAGAGATGGCGGTGTGCAGTTTCGGATCCCAGTTCACCAGTCGCTTGCCGCGGTACACCAGGCCGTCTTCGTACAGGCGGATAAACACTTCCTGCACGGCCTTGTAGAAGCCATCGTCCATGGTGAAGCGTTCGTTGCTCCAGTCCACGGAATTACCCAGACGGCGCATCTGGCGGGTGATGGTGCCGCCGGAGTGCTCTTTCCAGTCCCAGATACGCTTGATGAATTCTTCCCGGCCCAGGTCGTGGCGGGTTTTGTCTTCTTCTGCAGCCAGTTTGCGCTCAACCACCATCTGGGTGGCGATGCCGGCGTGGTCGGTGCCCACGGTCCACAATGCGTTACGGCCCTGCATGCGCTTGAAGCGGGTGAGGGTGTCCATGATGGTATGCTGGAACGCATGGCCCATGTGCAGGCTGCCGGTCACGTTGGGTGGCGGGATGGCGATGCTGTAGGAGTCGCCTTCGCCCCCCTCAGCCTTTTCTGAACGGGGGCGGAAATAGCCTTTGGATTCCCAGTTTTCGTACCACTGGCGCTCGATGTTTTCTGGCTGGTAGGTTTTTTCCATGAGATTATGCAGTGACCGTTTTGGTTGATTCACATAGAGAAATTCTGAATTGGGCGATTATACATGGTCGCTGTTGATGCGGCGAACCTCTGTGAAACGTAGCCTGCTGATTTGGTGCAGTGTGGGGTTGGGGACAGGCTTTCCAAAAAGCGCTCCTTGCGGCACATCCATGTGGCGCTTGTCTCCGGCCATCCATGGCCTACGAAATTTTTGGAAAGCCTGTCCCCAACCCCACAAGTTCGACTTTTTGCTGTTCGCTGGTGAGTTTTGCGTTTTGCGTTTTGCGTTTTGCGTTTTGCGTTCTGCGTTTTGCTTTTCGTTTTTGTCCGTGTGAGTCCGTGGCCAAAAAAACTTATATTTCCGTGTTTTTCCGTGTTTTTCCGTGTTTTTCCGTGTCTTCCGTGGCAAAAAAAGTCTTTACCTTTAGTGTCCTTTCGCGGATTTAGTGGCAAAAAATCACCGCCGCCGCATATCATGCACCCGAGCCTCAATCCCCATCCCCCGCAGCTGTTTGTAATGCCCGCGAGCCAGGTTCAACACAGCTGGATCATTATGGGCTACAAGCGCCAGGCGGCGGTACTGATCGGCGTCGTCGGGCAAGGTCGAGGACAGCACGATAACGGTATCCCAGTCCGTGGCGGCCGGCGGGTAGAGCAGGATGCCGACAGGGTCGGTGCAGGGGGTGGTCGGGTCTTTGGCGATGCTGTGGGGGATGTAGGCTTCAGGGGTGAAGTTCCACAGCAGGTCGTCGAGTTCTTTGGCGTGCTCTTCGGTGTCGCAGAGGATGCACACGCGGTCGCCCTGCTGCCAGGCTTTGTCCACCAGTTTGGCGGCGTGGAGGTTGCGGGCGGCGGGGGTGTTCTGGGCGAGGATGTGGAACCAGTAGCGTTGGTTCTTTTCGTCCCGGCCGGAGGGGCCGGCAGCTGGGCTGCCGGGCTCCGGAGTAGGGGTTGGCTGGTTATCCTGCATGGGACATCAGGTAGTCGACCAGCAGGGGCACCGGGCGGCCGGTGGCGCCCTTGGCTTTGCCGGAGTTCCAGGCAGTGCCGGCGATGTCCAGGTGGGCCCAGGAGTAGTCTTTGGCGAAGCGGCTCAGGAAGCAGGCTGCGGTGATAGTGCCGGCCGGGCGGCCGCCGATGTTGGCCATATCGGCGAAGTTGCTGTCGAGCTGGCTCTGGTATTCGTCCCAGAGCGGCAGGCGCCAGGCGCGGTCGCCGGTGCGCTCGCCCGCGGCCAGCAGTTCGTTGGCCAGTTCGTCGTTGTTGGACAGCAGGCCGGTGGCGTGGTTGCCCAGGGCGATGATGCAGGCACCTGTGAGGGTGGCCATGTCGACTACGGCAGCCGGGTCAAATTTCTTCACGTAGGTGAGGGCGTCGCACAGTACCAGGCGGCCTTCGGCGTCGGTGTTGAGGATTTCAACGGTCATGCCGCTCAGGGTGGTTACGATGTCGCCCGGTCGGGAGGCGCCGCCATCCGGCATGTTTTCGGCGGCCGCAATCACCGCGACTACGTTGATTTTGGGCTTGGTTTCAGCCAGTACTTTCATGGCGCCGAAAACGCTGGCGGAGCCGCCCATGTCGTATTTCATCTCGTCCATGCCTTCGCCGGGCTTGAGGCTGATGCCGCCGGTGTCGAAGGTGATGCCTTTACCCACCAGCACGTAGGGCTTGTCCTTGGCTTTGCCGCCACGGTATTCCATCACGATCAGGCGCGGGGGCTGCTTGGAGCCTTTGCCTACGGCCAGGATGGTGTTCATACCCATCTTTTCCATCTGCTTTTCATCAAGCACTTCGGTCTTGATGCAGTCGTGTTCCTTGGCCATGGCCTGTGCCTGTTCGGCCAGCCATACCGGGTGGCAGATGTTGGGCGGGGTGTTGCCCAGGTCCTTGGTGAAGTTCATGCCGCGGCCGGTGGACAGGCCCAGGTTGAAGGCATCTTTCAGGGCTTTGCCGGCACCGGAGGCCTGTACAGTCACTTTCTTGAGCGTGCGGGCAGCAGGCTTTTCGCTCTTGAAGCCGGTGAAACTGTACAGCTGGTCTTCCAGGATGCGGCCAATCAGGTTCAGGCGCGCTTCTTCGTTGCTGACCGCATCTTCGCCCTGCAGCGCAGTGTCGGCCAGGCAGATCAGGGCGTTTTTGGACGGGCCGTCTTTCAGGGCGCCCATCATGGCGATCAGGGCTTTGCGGAAGTTGGCCGGTGTGCGGTCTGCATCTTTGCCGGTGCCAACCACAATCAGGCGCTGCCAGGGCTGGTCGACCAACGGGATGGTGTTAACAGAAGCGTTCTTGCCGGTCAGGTCGCCAGCTTTTTCGAGTTGCTTGATCAGCCCACCCAGGGTTTCGTCTGCCTGTGTTGTGGTGGCAGGCCAGGTGCCTTTTTCGGGGATGCCGATGACCAGGCAATCGGTTTTGGTGGCGGCAATGGCTTTACTGCTCAGGCTGAAATTCATGGCAACTCCCGTTGTCAGGTTATTCTGTTTAGGTCCGCGCCGGGCGGATTTGATCGAATGTTATTAAGGATTGGGGCAAAGCCGCGAATAATCAAGCGATAAGGCTCTATCGTTATGATGGCTTTAACGAGTGGCTGCTGTACTGTCATTCATTCACAAGGTTACATAGAATACGCGCAGTTCTGTTTATCCTCCATCTCCTGAAAGGGCGCGGCCAGAGAGATCAGTTTGAGCATCATTTTCCGTTACCTCATCCGCCAGATCATGGTCAGCATGCTTGCTGTTTCCGGCATTTTGTTGCTGGTGTTCATGAGCGGCCGGTTTATCAAGTACCTGGCGAGTGCGGCTGAGGGCGAGCTGGCAGCGGGCGTGTTGTTCGCCATTATGGGCTATCGTTTCCCCGGCTTTCTGGAGTTGATCCTGCCTTTGGGGCTGTTTATCGGCATTCTACTGGCCTACGGCCGGATGTACCTGGAAAGCGAGATGACGGTACTGTTCGCCTGCGGTGTCAGCGAGCGGGAGCTGCTGCAGAAAACCCTGGTGGGTGCGCTGCCGGTGATGCTGGTGGTGGGCGCAATGAGCCTGTTTATTTCACCCTGGGGCATGAAGCAGGTGGAGCATATTTTCAACGAACAGCGCAAAGCCACCGAGTTTGAAATGCTTGCGCCCGGGCGGTTCCAGGATCTCAGCTCCGGTACCCGGGTGACCTATACCGAAGCGCTCAGTGACGACAAGCGTCAGCTGCAGGGTGTGTTTATTGCCGAGCACGGTCGCAACGGTGAAGGGGTTACCCTGATTACAGCAGAGACCGGTTCGCAGTTGATCGACGAGAAAACCGGCAGCCGGTTCCTGATTCTGGAAGAAGGCGGCCGCTTTCAGGGCATGCCGGGGCAGCTGGATTACAACGTAACCCGGTTCGAGGCCTATGGCCTCAAGATCCAGGCCGGCGAAGCGGGTGATCGCGAGCTGGAAGAGGGCATCAGTACGCTGGATCTCTGGCGATCAGACAACCTTGAAGATCGCGCCCTGTTGCACTGGCGCTTCTCCCTGCCGTTAATCGTTCCGATCGTTACCCTGCTGGCGGTTCGTCTGAGCCGGGTGAATCCCCGGCAGGGCCGGTTCTTCCATCTTTTGCCTGCAATGCTCGTGTACATCACCTATCTGGGCCTTCTGATCGTGGCCCGGGACGCACTGGCAGACGGCAAGGTGCCGGAGTGGATCGGCATGCTCTGGGTGCACGCGCTGTTCCTGGCGCTAGGGTTATGGTTGCATTTCGGCCCGGCCTGGCTGCATCGCCGCCGGCTGGAGAAGGAGGGCCGTGCCAGTGCGTAAGATCGACAACTATGTAATGCGCACCGTTGGTGGCGCCATGTTCCTGGTGATGGTGGTAGTGCTGTCGCTGGATGTAATCTTCGCCTTCATTGCCGAGCTGGAAGACACCCGCAACGATTACCAGACGGTGCAGGCGCTTTGGTACGTGGCGCTCACCTTGCCCCGCAGGATCTACGATTACCTGCCGCTCGGGGCGTTTATGGGGTGCCTGGTTGGGCTGGGGGCCATGGCGAGTTCGTCGGAGCTGACGGTGATTCGCGCCGCCGGGGTGTCGCTGAAGCGGATTGTCTGGTCTGCCATGAAGCCGGCGCTGGTTATTGTGTTGCTGGGTGTGGCAATTGGTGAATACGTGGCACCGAACACCGAACGGCTGGCTCAGAGCGACAAGGCCATAGCCTTGGGGGCGGGCAAGAATGTGGCATCGGCCCACGGTGTCTGGCACCGGGAAGGCAACACCTTTATGCACCTGAATGCGGTGCAGCCGGATGGCGGCCTGGTAGGGGTTTCGTTGTTCCGGTTTGATGATCAGCGCCAGCTGGAGCAGTCCAGCTTTTCCGAGCGGGCGGTGTTCCAGGGTGATCACTGGTTGCTGGAGAACGTGGTGGTCACTCGCATGGAGGGTGAACAAACGGTGCGGGAAGCCCACGAAACCCTGCGCTGGGATACCGGCTTGTCGCCGGACGTATTGAGTGTGCTGATTGTGAAGCCGGAAAACCTGTCGATGAGTGGCCTGTATACCTACGCCACCTATCTGGGGGAGCAAGGGCTGACGGCGGCACAGTACTGGCTGGCGTTCTGGAAGAAAGCACTGATGCCGCTGGGTACGGCGGTTATGGTGCTGGTGGCGATTTCCTTTGTGTTCGGCCCCCTGCGTTCTGTAACCATGGGCTTCCGGGTGTTTACCGGCTTGCTGGTGGGTTTGTTGTTCAAATACATGCAGGATCTGCTCGGGCCCATGAGCATGGTGTACGGCTTTAACCCCATGATTGCTGTACTGGCGCCGATTGCCATCAATGCCGTGGTGGGTGCGGTGCTGATGAGAAGGGCCGGCTGAACCGGCCCGGAAGGCTTACTTTTTCGCGGCTTTTTCTACCTGAACCACAACGCTGTTGGAGGCCCGGTCGGTCAGTGACAGTCCGTTGATCGGGTAGAACAGAGCAATAATGGCGGGAACGCTGATCAGCAGTGTAACGGTACCGATGTAATGGCTTGCCAGCATGGTGAGGAAAACCACCGCCGAAGCTGTGCCGTAACGAAACAGGGCCTGGGTCCAGCTGACTGAAGTACCGTCCAGGTTTTCGATCCGAACCCGCCATACCTGCATACCCAGGGTCTGGCCAATGCGGGTCCAGAAGTAGGCAAAGAACAGATACAGCACCAGGAAGAGCACGAAGGTGAGCCCCGGATCGCCCGAGAGCTGGCCGGCCTCAGCCATTTGTTCGTACTTGTCCCAGCCCGTAATCCACCCGGCAATCATGGTATAAATCCAGGTGGCGACCAGCAGGACCGCAATACTGATCAGGCCATCGTAAATAATCGCCAGAGCCCGCTTGAGGGCGGTTGCCGGTGGCAGCAGTTGCTCGGCGTCATGAAAGCGTCGGGGCATGGGGTCTCCTGTGAGGTTTCACGTTTTTCCTGTTCTCGGCGTGTGCTAGAGTAGCGGATTTGCACACGCATGTAAGTATTGCTATTTCAAAGGTATCAAAGGTCTATGAAAACCGCAGAGTTGCGACAGGCGTTTCTGGAATATTTCAAACAGCAAGGTCACACCATTGTGCCGAGCAGTTCGCTGGTACCGGCAGACGACCCGACACTGTTGTTCACCAACGCTGGCATGAACCAGTTCAAGGATACCTTCCTTGGCCGTGAAGAGCGCGACTATAACCGGGCAACATCGTCCCAGAAGTGTGTGCGCGCCGGGGGCAAGCATAACGACCTGGAGAACGTGGGCTATACCGCCCGCCACCATACCTTCTTCGAAATGCTGGGCAACTTCAGCTTCGGCGATTACTTCAAGCGCGAAGCCATTAACTTTGCCTGGACCTTCCTTACCGGTGAGAAGCACCTGAACCTGCCCCAGGAGAAACTGTGGGTAACGGTTTATGCCGAAGACGATGAAGCCTTTGATATCTGGAACAAAGAAGTTGGCGTTCCAACAGACCGCATTGTCCGCATTGGCGACAACAAGGGTGCGCGCTACGCTTCTGATAACTTCTGGCAGATGGGTGACACCGGCCCCTGCGGCCCCTGCACCGAAATCTTCTATGACCACGGCCCGGACGTGGCTGGCGGCCCTCCTGGTAGCCCGGAGGAAGACGGCGACCGCTACATCGAGATCTGGAACGTGGTGTTCATGCAATACAACCGCACCGCCGATGGCGAGATGCTGAACCTGCCCAAGCCTTCTGTGGATACCGGCATGGGCCTGGAGCGAATTGCTGCGGTGTTGCAGGGCGTTCACAGCAACTATGAAATCGACCTGTTCCAGGATTTGCTGAAAGCTGCTTCTGAAATTCTGGGTGGTGCAGCCACTACCGAGGCCTCACTGCGCGTCGTGGCCGACCACATCCGTTCCTGTGCCTTCCTGATTGCCGATGGCGTGATGCCGTCCAACGAAGGTCGTGGCTTTGTACTGCGCCGGATCATCCGCCGTGCAGCCCGCCACGGTAACAAGCTGGGTGCGAACGAACCGTTCTTCTACAAGCTTACCTGTGCCCTGGTTGAACTGATGGGCGATGCCTATCCGCAACTGGTCAGCAGCCGCAAGCAGATCGAAAAAGTACTGCTGCAGGAAGAAGAGCAGTTCGCCAAGACCCTGGACAAAGGCCTGCGCCTGCTGGAACAGGATATTGCCGAGCTGAAGGGCACTGAAATTCCCGGCGAAACCGTATTTACCCTGTACGACACCTACGGCTTTCCGGTAGATCTGACCAACGATATCGCCCGCGAGCGTGGCCTGACCCTCGACTACGAAGGCTACGAAAAGGCTATGGAAGCCCAGCGTGACCGTGCTCGGGCCGCGAGCAAGTTCGGCATTGATTACAACGCCGCAGGCATCACCATCGAAGGGAAAACCGAGTTTACCGGTTACGACCACATCGACGGCCACGAGCGAATCCGCACCGTTCTGGTGAATGGCGAAGAGAAAACCGCCGAAGCCGGTGACGAATGTGTTGTTGTGCTGGAGCGTACGCCGTTCTACGCAGAATCCGGCGGCCAGGTGGGTGACACCGGCCTGCTGACCTGGAGCGGTGGCCGGTTCAAGGTAACCGACACCCGCAAAGAAGGCGATAACCACCTGCACGTAGGAACGCTGGTAGAAGGTGAGCTGTTCCCGGGGCTGGAAGTTGACGCGCGTATTGACCACGCCCGCCGTGAACGCACCAAGCGTAACCACTCCGCCACGCACCTGCTGCACGCAGCACTGCGCAATGTTCTGGGTGAGCATGTAACCCAGAAAGGTTCCCTGGTAGACCCCGACAAACTGCGTTTCGACTTCTCCCATTTCGAGGCGGTCACTGCCGAGCAGCTGAAAGAAATCGAACGCCAGGTGAACGAGCAGGTACTGGAAAACACCCCGGTTGAGATCGACGTTACCGATATGGAAACGGCCAAGGCCAAGGGCGCTATGGCGCTGTTCGGCGAGAAGTACGGCGATGTGGTTCGGGTTCTGAGCATGGGTACCGATCACTATTCTGTTGAGCTGTGTGGCGGTACCCACGTATCCCGCACCGGCGATATCGGTTTGTTCCGTATTACCTCCGAGAGCGGTATTTCCTCCGGCGTTCGCCGTATTGAAGCGGTGACCGGCTTCGGCGCACTGGAATGGCTGGACGCCACCGAGCGAACCCTGCGTGAAACCGCCCGCCTGGTTAAGGGCACCCGCGAGACTGTCGTGGAGAAAGTTCAGCAGGTACTCGACCGCAACCGTCAGCTGGAAAAAGATATGGATGGCCTGAAGGCCAAGCTGGCCAGCTCCGCCGGTAGCGACCTTGCTGGTAACGCGGTTGAGGTTGCCGGATTAAAGGTTGTGGCAGCAGAGCTGGAAGGTGCAGACCGCAAGGCCCTGATGGAAACCGCTGACCAGTTGAAGAACAAGCTGGGCGAGGGTGTGGTGGTTCTGGCCACTGTGGACGATGGCAAGGTGACGCTGGTTGCCGGCGTAACCAAGTCAGCCACTGGCCGCATCAAGGCTGGCGACCTTATGAAGCATCTGTGTGCCCAGGTAGATGGTAAAGGCGGTGGTCGCCCGGATATGGCTCAGGGCGGTGGTAACGATCCATCCAGGCTGGCAGATGCCCTGGCCGGAGTTCCGGGCTGGGTCGAGCAAAATATCGGATAAGCAACTGTTTTCGGAAGCGGACGGAGGTTTATAATTCCGCCCGCTTTATTTGACTGGCGGAGCCTGGCTCCGCTGTAAGGCCCGTTTCGGAGTTTGGGAAAGCATGGCTCTGTTGGTTCAGAAATTTGGTGGTACATCCGTCGGCACAACCGAACGGATTGAAGCGGTCGCTGACAAGGTGTGTCAGTTCCGCAAAGATGGTCACGACATTGTGGTGGTGGTCTCCGCTATGAGCGGCGAGACCAATCGCCTGATTGCCCTGGCCAACGACATTATGGAAGAGCCCACGCCCCGCGAAATGGACGTGCTGGTTTCCACCGGTGAGCAGGTCACTATCGCCCTGTTGTCTATGGCGCTGCAGAAGCGCGGCTGTGATGCCCGGTCTTATACCGGCTCCCAGGTGCGGATACTGACGGACAGCAGCCACACCAAGGCACGCATTAAAGATATCGACGAGCAGAACATGCGCGCGGATCTGGATGCAGGTCGGGTTGTTGTGGTTGCCGGTTTCCAGGGTGTTGATGACCACGGCAACATCACCACGCTGGGTCGTGGTGGTTCCGACACCACAGCCGTTGCCTTGGCCGCGGCGCTGAAGGCGGACGAGTGCCAGATTTACACCGATGTTGACGGCGTTTATACGACCGACCCGCGGGTAGTAGACAGCGCGCGCCGGCTTGAGCGAATTACGTTCGAAGAAATGCTTGAGATGGCCAGCCTGGGCTCGAAAGTGCTCCAGATCCGGGCCGTCGAATTTGCAGGTAAATACAATGTTCCATTAAGGGTGCTGTCCAGCTTCGCAGAAGGCGAGGGTACCCTGATTACTTTTGAGGATGAGAACGCCATGGAACAACCGGTTGTTTCCGGCATTGCCTTTAACCGTGATGAAGCCAAACTGACCATCTCCGGAGTGCCTGACACCCCGGGCAGCGCCCTGCGGATTCTCAAGCCGGTGAGCGATGCCAACATCGAGGTGGACATGATTGTCCAGAACGTGGGTGAGGATAACAAAACCGCATTCACTTTCACGGTTCACCGTAATGATTTCAAGCGTGCCCAGGACGTTCTGCGCGGCATCAGCACCGAAATCGGTGCCGGTGAAGTGGGCGGCGACACCAAGATTGCGAAGGTGAGCATTGTGGGTGTTGGCATGCGTTCCCATGCCGGCGTTGCAACTAAAATGTTCGAAGCGCTGTCTAACGAAGGCATCAATATTCAGATGATCTCCACATCGGAAATCAAGATTTCCGTGGTGATCGACGAGAAATATCTCGAACTGGCCGTTCGCGCACTGCACAGTGCCTTCGAGCTGGACAAGTCCGGGGTAGTAGAAGAAGGAATGTGAGGGCAGGGTGCCCTTTGCTTCCTCCTGAAGGTCATTGATGAAATCTATAGGGGTTGGAGATTGTATAAGTATTATTCCGCCTTTAGACTTCGCGGTGATCTCATTATAAAAGCAACAAGTACATAGAAATGTAGTCGGAACAGGTAGCTTTGGAATAGGGAGAAAGGGATATGTTGATTTTGACTCGCCGCGTTGGCGAAACTCTGATGATCGGTGACGAAATTACCGTTACCGTTCTCGGAGTAAAGGGGAACCAGGTTCGCATCGGTGTTAACGCACCTAAAGATGTTGCCGTTCACCGCGAAGAAATCTATCAGCGGATTCAGTCCGAAAAAGGCTCTGACGAGCCGGAACCGGGCAATCGTTGATCAGAAAGAAAGCCGCTCAAGGGAAACCTGAGCGGCTTTTTTAATAATAGGGAAAATCGGTTAGAAAAATATCGTGTCAACCCTATGAAAACAGAAAAATTATGGTAGTATACGCCCCGTTCTCAAGGAGAGGTGGGTGAGTGGCTGAAACCAGTTCCCTGCTAAGGAACCGTACGAGCAATCGTACCGAGGGTTCGAATCCCTCCCTCTCCGCCATTTCCTAGCGGAAAGGCGAAAACCGGTTGAAGTAGCATTCAACCACTGCGAAAGATTGTGCGGCTGTAGCTCAGCTGGATAGAGTACCTGGCTACGAACCAGGCGGTCGGAGGTTCGAATCCTCCCAGCCGCGCCAATTTTCGCCAATCAGTTTCAAGCGGCTGTAGCTCAGCTGGATAGAGTACCTGGCTACGAACCAGGCGGTCGGAGGTTCGAATCCTCCCAGCCGCGCCATATTAAAGTCAAAGCGCCTCAGTTTGTGTACCCCACAGGCTGAGGCGTTTTGCGTTGTATAGCTGGGAGGATTTGAACCGATAGAGGTTCGACCGAAACCCGCGAAGTGGGTTGAGGAACGCCGGAGCAGCGCGACGGCGGCCCCGAAGGGGAAGGGCCGAAGGCCCGCCTAATCCTCCCAGCCGCGCCATATTAAACAAAGAGCCCCGCCAAGTGCGGGGCTTTTTGTTTCTGTTACCACATCAAATCGTCGGGAATCTCATAACCCGCGTACGGATCGTCCTCGCCGGCGTCGTCCTGTTTCCGCTCATGCATTGAGATAACGGCGGCTTCATCCCGTTCCATAATCTTGCGTGCCACCTTGTCCGGGACAACTTCGTAGTTTTCGCCAAGGGCGACGATGGCCAGCCGCCCCCTCGAAAGCTGGTCAACCATCTTGTCGTCCACCAGGATTTTCTTGATCTTCTTGCCGTCAACAAACTGGTAAGACGTCTCGCCCCGGCTGCGATCCAGTCGGTTGGTTTCGATCAGCTGGCGAATCTGGGCCTGTATGGCTTTTTTCTCGGCTTCTTTCTGCCGTTCCAGGTTCAGCTGACGATCTCTTTCGGCCTGTTCCTGCCTTGCCTTGCGTGCGCGCTCTTCGGCTTCATTCACCTGGGCAGCGCCTTTCGGCTGTTGTTTCCGCTGTTTACGCTTTTCGCTGCGAATGGCCCGGGCCTTTTTCTCGTCAGCCAGCCCGGCTTTCATAAGTTGTTCCTGCAAAGACGCCATCAGTGACTCCGTGGATTCGTGATAAACTTCAGCAATTATCTGTTCAGTATACGCCGTCAGTGCGCACTCAATAACCCACGTTTACTTCACCTCACGGATTTTTTATGTCTTCTTTCAAAGAGCTGGGACTGTCGCCTGCCATGCAGGCCAACCTTGACCGGCTGAATTACACGCAGCCAACCGGTATTCAGGTAAAAGCCATGCCGCCGGCCATGGCTGGCCGGGATGTGATTGCCATGGCCCAGACCGGCAGCGGCAAAACTGCGGCCTTCGGAATACCGCTGATCGAAAAGCTGCAGCCGAAGCAGTTCGCGGTGCAGGCGCTGGTGTTGTGTCCTACCCGGGAGCTGGCAGACCAGGTGGCCAAGGCCCTTCGGGAACTCGCTCGGGCAAAGGAAAATGTAAAGGTGCTTACCCTGTGTGGCGGTGTGCCCATTGGCCCGCAGATTGGTTCGCTTAGCCACGGCGCCCATATTGTGGTGGGCACCCCGGGCAGGGTGGAGGACCACCTTCGCAAGGGCACCTTGAACCTGGATCGCCTGAAAACCCTTGTGCTGGATGAAGCAGACCGGATGCTGGACATGGGTTTTGAGGAAGTGATGACTTCAATTCTTTCTCAGACGCCACGTAATCGCCAGACACTGTTGTTTTCGGCTACCTGGCCAGACGCGATCCGTACCATCAGTGAACGCTTCCAGTCCGAGCCGGAAGATGTGCGGGTTGAGGCACAGGAATCCGGGCCGGATATTGAAGAACTGTTCTATGAAATTGCGCCGGATCAGCAGGTTGCTGCCGTGGCGGCATTGCTTTCGCGTTTCCAGCCATCGGCCAGCCTGGTGTTCTGTACCACCAAGCGTGACTGTGATGAGTTGGCCGATGAGCTTTCCCGGTTGGGATTTGCTGCCTTGTCTTTACATGGTGACCTCGACCAGAAAGACCGGGACGGCACGCTGGTGAAGTTTGCCAATCAGAGTTGCACCGTGCTGGTGGCTACGGATGTGGCGGCCCGAGGGCTGGACATCAAGGGCCTGCCGCTGGTGATCAATGCCGAGCCTGCGCGGGATCCGGAAGTTTACACCCATCGCATCGGACGTACCGGCCGGGCGGGGGAGCAAGGCCATGCGATTACGCTGTGCACGCCGAAGCAGGGGCACAAGATAACCCGTCTGGAAGCTGATCGGGCAAAGTCCGCGGAGTGGGGTGATACGGCCGGGCTACTGGCAGAGCGGGTGCGCCCGGTACGCCCGCCCATGAAAACGCTGTGCCTGGCAGGAGGCCGTAAAGAAAAGGTCCGCCCAGGTGATGTTCTGGGAGCGCTCACCGGTGACGCAGGCATTCCCGGCTCTGCGGTAGGCAAAATCGAGCTGTTCGATTTCCAGTGCTTTGTTGCGGTGCAGGTAGAGTGGGCAGATAAGGCGCTCGCCAGGCTTGAGGCGGGTAAGGTGAAAGGCAGGAAAATACGCGTTCGTTTTGCGTAATCGGGATTTGAATAAAGTGGCGCTTCAGTTGTCTTTTCAGGCCGGAGCGCTCGGAAACTCCCTATAGAAATGTGTCCTTTAGGTTGCTCCTGATCAATGAAACCGGTAAATTACGCAGGATTTTGCCTCCCGTTTTGCTTTTTTGGGCCATAAGACTTTGGTCTTATTTGGCCTGGTGGTAATCCGGGGAAATCACACAAACCAATACAGGTAGCTGTTCGCTATGAATGACCTGATGTCACAAGCCGTTGAGCTGATGATCGCCGGCATGGGTTTCGTGTTCGTGTTCCTGGTTATCCTGGTATTCGCGACCGGCCTGATGTCCAAAATCATTCTGCGGTTTGCGCCGCCAGAGCCGGCAACCCCGGCCAGAACGCCACGTGCCAAGCCGAAGGCGCCCACGTCGGTTGACCCTGACACCGCCGAGGCCATCAAGAAGGCGATTGCACAATACCGGGCACGCCACAAGAAGTGACCCTGGTACAGATTAGAACCTTTTAACAGAAGGCTGACACGATGACTGACACGAAAAAACCGCTTGGGATTACGGACGTAATTCTGCGTGACGCCCACCAATCCCTGCTGGCCACCCGCATGCGGCTGGATGACATGCTGCCGATTGCCGAGAAACTCGACAAAGTCGGTTTCTGGTCCCTCGAATCCTGGGGTGGTGCTACCTTTGATTCCTGTATTCGTTACCTGGGTGAAGACCCCTGGGATCGCATCCGCGAGCTGAAAAAAGCCATGCCCAACACGCCCCAGCAAATGCTGCTGCGCGGCCAGAACCTTCTGGGCTACCGTCACTATGCGGATGACGTGGTAGAGCGGTTTGTAGACCGTGCCGCCGAAAACGGTGTAGACGTGTTCCGTATTTTTGATGCGATGAACGACCCCCGCAACCTGGCCACCGCCATCAAGGCCGTTCGCCAGACCGGCAAGCACGCCCAGGGTACGATTTCCTACACCACCAGCCCGGTGCACACCATCGAGAACTGGGTTGAGCTGGCCAAGGAAATCGCTGACATGGGTGCCGATTCCATCGCCATCAAGGACATGGCCGGCCTGCTGAAGCCTTACGTGGCTTACGACCTGGTCAGCCGTCTGAAGAAAGAGCTGGATATCCCCATTCACATGCAGTGTCATGCCACCACCGGCATGTCCACCGCCACCGCAATCAAAGCCGCCGAAGCCGGCATTGATAACGTGGATGCGGCCATCTCCTCCATGAGTATGACCTACGGCCATTCGCCCACCGAGGCGATTGTGGCGATCCTGGAAGGGACCGACCGCGATACCGGCCTGGACCTGAACCTGCTTGAAGAAATCGCGTCTTACTTCCGCGAAGTGCGTAAGAAGTACGCCAAGTTCGAAGGCAGCCTGAAAGGCGTCGATTCCCGCATCCTGATTGCCCAGGTTCCGGGCGGCATGCTGACCAACATGGAAAGCCAGCTGAAAGAGCAGAACGCCAGCGACAAGTTCGACCAGGTGCTGGCCGAGATTCCCAAGGTACGTGAAGACCTGGGCTATATCCCGCTGGTAACCCCGACCTCCCAGATTGTGGGCACCCAGGCGGTACTGAACGTACTGACCGGCGAGCGCTACAAGTCGATCTCCAAGGAAACCGCCGCCATCCTGAAGGGCGAGTACGGTTCCGCACCGGCGCCGTTCAACAAGGAACTGCAGGAGCGGGTTCTGGATGGCAAAGAAGCGATCACTTGCCGCCCGGCTGACAACATCGAGCCGGAAATGGACAAGCTGACCGCCGAGCTGAAAGACATCGCCAAGGAAAAGGGCATCACGCTGGCCGAGCAGGAAGTGGACGACGTTCTGACCTACGCCCTGTTCCCGCAGATTGGCCTGAAGTTCCTGGAAAACCGTGGCAACCCGGATGCGTTCGAGCCGGTACCGAGTGCTGACGACGTCGCACCGGCCAAGAAAGCCGCGGGTCCTGAGACCTACACCGTGGAAGTGAATGGCCAGAAGTATGTGGTGGCCGTGAACGAAGGTGGCGAAATCAGCCAGATCGAAGGCCAGGGTGGTGCGTCTTCTGCACCGGCGGCCGCTGCTCCGGTTGCTGGCGACGGTGAGCCTGTGGTTGCGCCTCTGGGTGGCAATATCTGGAAGGTGCACGTTTCTCCGGGTGACACCGTGGAAGAGGGCGATGTGCTGATTATCCTCGAAGCCATGAAAATGGAAACCGAGATCCGCGCACCCAAGGCCGGTACCATCGGTGAAGTCTTCATCAAGGAGGGGGATGCCGTCTCCGTTGATGATGAAATGCTGACAATCGCATAAGGGCCAGCATTCCATGGATAAAATGATGACACTGTGGACAGGTAGTGGCCTGTTCAATATCGAGCTCGGCCAGGTGGTGATGATCGCCATCGGCCTGCTGCTCCTCTATCTTGCGATCAACAAGAAATTCGAGCCACTGCTGCTGGTCCCCATCGGGTTCGGCGGTATCCTGGCGAATATTCCGGAGGCAGGGCTGGCCCTGACTGCGGCGGAAAATGCCATCCACTTTTCTTTGAAGAATGGCAGTACCGAGATTCTGGCGGCCCTGGCGGCGCCCCTGGACGTGGCCTACCAGGCCGGCCAGGCGGTGACCCCGGAGCTGAAAGATATCTTCAAGGAAGCGGTCAAGGAAGCCAGCTACTCTGAAATGGCCATGGCCAATTCCATCGCCCAGGATTACGGCTACGGCAACGGTATGCTGTACAACTTCTACTCTGTGGTTATTGGCAGCACCATTGGGCCGCTGTTGATCTTCATGGGTGTAGGCGCGATGACCGACTTCGGCCCGCTGCTGGCAAACCCCAAGACCCTGCTGCTGGGTGCAGCGGCTCAGTTCGGTATCTTCGGTACGGTTCTGGGTGCGGCCCTCCTGGACTGGACCGGCGTTCTGGAATTTACCATTCTGGAAGCTGCTGCCATCGGTATCATCGGTGGTGCTGACGGCCCGACGTCCATCTATGTATCCAGTGTTCTGGCGCCACACCTTCTGGGTGCGATTGCGGTGTCTGCCTACGCCTACATGGCGCTGGTGCCGATGATTCAGCCGCCCATCATGAAGGCGCTGACCTCCGAGCAGGAGCGCAAGATCAAGATGAGCCAGCTGCGCCCGGTGAGCAAGAAAGAGAAGATCATCTTCCCGCTGGTGGTGCTGATTGCCGTGGTTCTGTTCCTGCCGGATGCGGCGCCGCTGCTGGGTATGTTCTGCTTCGGTAACCTGATGCGTGAGTGTGGCGTGGTAGAGCGTTTGAGCGATACTGCCCAGAACGCGCTGATCAACATCGTGACCATTTTCCTGGGTCTGTCCGTTGGCTCCAAGCTGATGGCGGATAAGTTCCTGGATGGCCAGACCCTGGGTATCCTGGGCTTGGGTATCGTGGCTTTCGGTGTGGGCACCGCTTCTGGTGTACTGATGGCGAAACTGATGAACAAGTTCACCAAGGAACCGATCAACCCGTTGATAGGCTCCGCGGGTGTATCCGCGGTACCCATGGCGGCGCGGGTCTCCAACAAGGTGGGCCTGGAAGCCAACCCGCAGAATTTCCTGCTGATGCATGCAATGGGCCCGAACGTGGCCGGTGTTATCGGCTCTGCGGTTGCAGCGGGTGTGATGATCAAGCTTCTGAGCTGATTGTTTTCACTGCTGTAGTTATAGAGAACCCTGCTTCGGCGGGGTTTTCTTTTTTGTAGCCTGCTAGTTTGGGGGCTGGCACCGGGGTGGCGGGGCCTTCCAAAAACCGCTCCTGCGGCACATCCGTGTGGCGCTTCTGCTCCGCCATCCATGGCTCCGCACATTTTTGGAAGGCCCCGCCACCCCGATGCTTCTGAACTCCGAACTGTAAGCCATAAGAGTGCAGAAAAATTTGCCTTGTGGTGTTCGTTCTCGGGTGTTCAGTGAAAATCTCTGGAGCTAACCGGTAACGAGTTAATCAGGTGGCTCAGGTCAGACAGCTTGCCGGCCATGACATGCACGATATCTCCCTCTTTTTCGATCACGCCTTTTACGTGTAACAAGCGGGCGGTGAGTAACGGTTTGCGTTGTCTTCGGGCGGTTTCGAGCCAGACGACGACGTTGATGTTGCCGGTTTCGTCTTCGAGGGTGACGAAGGTTACGCCGGAGGCGGTGCCGGGGCGTTGGCGGCCGGTTACCAGACCGGCGACCTGGACGGGGACTCCGGGGCGGGTGGTTTTTAGTTGGTCGGCGGTGAGGCAGTAGCTCAGGTGGCCTTGTTCGCGGAGCAGGGCGAGGGGGTGTCTTTGTAGTGTTAAGCCTTGGCTGCTGTAGTCTGCGAGGACGTTCTGGCCTTCGGTGGGTTCCGGGAGCAGGTGGCAGGGTTCGGGTTGGTAGTCTGCCATGGTTTCGTTGGCGAAGAGTTCGGCGGGATCTTCGTGTTCGAGTAACTGCCAGTAAGCCTGGTGGCGGTTGCTGGTGAAGCCGGGCATGGCGTTGGCGCCGGCGAGGAGTTCCATGTCGCGTTGGTTGAGGCCGGCGCGTGTGCGCAGTTCGGCGGCGCTTTGGTAGCCGTTTTTCGGGCGGTGCTGGTGGATGCGGTCAGCGCCGCTGGAAGACAATCCCCGGATAATCCTCAGGCCCAGGCGAAGGTGTTTTTCCGGGCCTTGCAGGGTGTGTTCACGGTGGCTGTGGTTTACGTCTGGTGCCAGTACGGTGACCTTGTGGCGTTGGGCGTCCTGTACCAGTTGGCTGGGGGAGTAGAAGCCCATGGGCTGGCTGTTGAGCAGGGCGCAGTAGAAGGCGGCCGGGTGGTGGCGTTTTATCCAGGCGGAGACGTAGACCAGTAAAGCGAAGCTGGCGGCGTGTGATTCCGGGAAGCCGTAGCCGCCGAAGCCGCAGATCTGTTGGTACAGGCGCTCGGCAAAGTCCGGATCATGGCCCCGTTCGAGCATGCCGGTGATGAGCTTGTCCCGGAACGGGGTTAAGTCCCCGTGGGATTTCCAGGCGGCCATAGCCCGGCGCAGTTTGTCGGCCTCGCCTCCGGTAAAGCCGGCGGCGACCATGGCCAGTTTGATTACCTGTTCCTGGAAGATGGGCACGCCCAATGTGCGTTCCAGTACCTGGCGGACGGCATCGTTGGGGAACTCCACCGGTTCCAGCCCGTGTTTTCGGCGCAAATAAGGGTGCACCATGTCGCCTTGAATGGGGCCGGGGCGCACGATGGCGACTTCGATCACCAGGTCGTAGAAGGTTTCCGGTTTCAGGCGCGGGAGCATGTTGATCTGGGCCCGGGATTCCACCTGGAATACGCCGATGCTGTCGCCTTTTTGCAGCATGGCGTAGGTGTCCGGGTCTTCCTGGGGGACATCCTGCATGGTAAATGTCTGGCCTTGTTCTTCGCTGATCAGCTCCAGTGCCTTGCGGATGGCTGTGAGCATGCCCAGAGCCAGTACATCCACTTTCATCAGGCCCAGGCTTTCCAGGTCGTCCTTATCCCACTGGATGACAGTGCGGCCTTCCATGGCTGCGTTTTCCACCGGCACCAGTTCCGCCAGTGGCCCTGCGCTGATAACAAAACCACCTACGTGTTGAGACAGGTGGCGGGGAAAGCCCAGTAAGGTGTTCACCAGGGTAAAGAACTGCTCCGCCACTTTCGGGTTGCGGGTGAGCCCCTTGTCCAGTATCTGCTGACGCCAGTTGGTGCTTTTATCGCGCCAGTCGATGCCGTCGAGCAGCTTTTCTACCAGGGCGGCATCAAAGCCAAGTGCCTTGCCCACATCCCGGATGGCGCTGCGGTAGCGGTAGCGGATAACCGTGGCGGCCAGCGCCGCCCGTTCCCGGCCGTAGCGCTGGTAGATGTACTGGATGACCTCTTCCCGCCGCTGGTGCTCGAAATCCACATCGATATCCGGTGGCTCGTCCCGGTCTTTCGAGATGAAACGTTCAAACAGCAGCTCGACCTTAGCCGGGTTCACTTCGGTAATGCCCAGGCAGTAACAGACGGCCGAGTTGGCGGCTGATCCTCGCCCCTGACACAGAATGCCCCGTTTGCGGGCAAAGGCCACGATGTCGTGGATGGTGAGGAAGTAGTGCTCGTAGTTGAGCTCCGAGATCATCCCCAGCTCTTTGCGGATCAACGCCTGCACTTTCATCGGGGTGCCTTCGGGATAACGGCGGCGTTCGCCTTCTCGGGTCAGGCGTTTGAGATAGGCCGCCGGGGATTCGCCTTCCGGTACAAGATCAGGTGGGTACTCATAGCGCAGGCTGCCGGGCTCGAAGCTGCAGCTGTTGGCAATGTTTACGGTTTCCTGAAGCCAGGCTTGCGGAAACAGGCGTTGCAGCACCGGGAGCGGGCGCAGGTAGCGTTCACCGTTCTGGAACAGGCAGTGGCCGGCGTTTTCGACCGTGGCATGGTGGCGCAGGGCGGTGAGTACATCTTGCAGGGGCTGGCGTTCCCTGGCGTGCATGTGTACTTCGCCGGTTGCCGCCACGGCTAGCTGTAAGTGTTCAGCCAGCGCGCGTACCCGGGCCAGCTGTTGCTCCTCGCCGGCCTCCAGGGTGCGGGTAGCGCCAATGCGCAGGCGTTGTTCAAACAACCGCTGCAACCATTCACCACAAGCCCCGGCCTGTTCGTAGCTGGCCGCCGTCGTGGAAGGTGGTTGCCACAGGCACAGGCAGTGATCCAGCTCGTGGGTTTCAATATCCCGGGCAAACAGCTGGTACTGGCCTTTTTCTGCCCGGCGCCGGCCGGTGGTGATCAGCTGGCACAGCTGGCCGTAGCCCTTGCGGGACTGGGCCAGCAGAATAAAGCGGGGTGTGGCAGCGCCAGCCGGAGCATCTTCCAGTTCAAACCAGCTGCCGGTAATCAGCTTTACCGGGCTGTCTTTCAAGGCGGCCCAGGCTCGGGGAATGCCCGCCACCGAGCAGGCATCGGTGATGGCGATGGCGTGATAGCCAAGCTCCAGGGCCCGTTCCGCCAACTCATGGGGGTGTGAGGCCCCGGTGAGGAAGGTGAAATTGCTGAAACAGAAGAGTTCTGCGTAGCTGCCTGCCATTAACCAAACCATCCATGTATGAACCAGCCATCGTTAACATCCCGGAACACCCAGGCCAACTCGCCGCCCGGTAACCGGGCGATGTAGTAATCCCGGTGTACCCGCTGGCCATCCCACCAGCCACCGCTGATGCGTTCCGGGCCGGAATGCCAGGCTACCGGCGTTTGTTCCAGTGGCCGGGGGCCTTTCAGCAACCACAAGGGGCGGTGGGGAAGTAGCGCCGAAGCGCTGTCCTGGCGCTTTCCGGGTTTGCGTACTTCGCTGGCAGACCAGGCATGTTCCGGCCGGTGATCGTCCATTGGCGCCAGTTGCTTGAGGGCCTGTTCACCCAGTCGGGCCTGCAGGCGGCTGATCAGTGTGTGCCAGGCCTCGTTCAGATCCTGGGTTTCGCCCAGCAGATCCTGGCCCCCCGGCGCCTCTCGGCCGGTAAAGCGTTTAACCGCCAGAACAAGGCCGGTGACCGGAGCCCGCAGCGGTTGCTGGTCCAGCTTCAGCTGTATCAGTTTCAGAAAAACCCCGGCCCGGTGCTCCGGCCCGGTGGTGCGGATACGTAAACGGGTGGGCTCTTCATGCCGGTGCTGCAACACCAACAGCAGGGTGTCGGTATCCTGCTGGCGCCAGCACAGGTCTTCTTCCAGCTCTGCCAGTATCCGCTGCAGCGAGAATAGCAGCCCCTGAGCGTGCTCCACCTCCTGGATAAAATCCGCCCGCTGCCGGAACGTGTGGGGTGGCCGCCAGGGTGCCTTGGGATCAGCCCGGGTGCCCTGGATTTTCTGGATAATGGCCAGCAGCTCCGGTGATAACCGCCGGGCCAGTTCCGGGGCAGGCAGGGCAAATACCTCACCCAGGGTGTTCAGCCCAAGGCGCTGCAGGCGAGTACAGGATTTCTTGTCAAAGCCCGCAGCCTGTAATGGCAGATTGCCAAGCGCCGTCAGGATATGGCCTTTGTCTGCCGTGCATTCGCCCTTGCCGGTATGGGCCAGCAACCGGGCAGCGAGCGGCGTGTGGCCAATAGCCACCCAGGCCGTGAGCTGGCGCTCCGTTAACGCCTGTTCCACGGTTTGCCAGATGGCCGGCAAACCGCCATACAGCTTCTGCAGGCTGCTGACTTCTGCCCATAATCCATCCGGCGGCGCCAGCGTGATGTGTGCGGCATAGTGGTACAGCCAGCGGGCCTGGTCCTCCAGCAACCAGGCCTCCTGTTTTGCATCTGCCCGCATAATGTTGAGATCCGGAGCCAGGCCGAGGGCCGTTTTCAGTCGCATACCCGGGGTAACACCCAGGTCCCGGGCGGTGGGGCAGGCCTGAACAACGCCTTGCCCGGCACCGTCTACAATCGCCAGGGCGCCCGTGGCATCCTGGCTGCGGCGGACGTGGTCCAGCAACAGGTGAGGGAAGTGCAGGTAAAGCCAGAGCACAGGGCTACCCCCGGGCCTCGGGCCAGGGCCCCTGAACGACACGGGAGGAATCCTGAACAGCAATGTTGGCCCGGTGCCCGAGAGCAATGGAACAACGCTGCCCCGGCCAGCTACCGCGGCGTTTGATAATGTTTACCTTGAGTTCCTGATGTTCACCGGGGGCCAGTTCCAGCCTTAACGCTGCCGGAGAGTTCTGGTCTGAAAACCGGCAGCTACGGAACAGCACGCATACATTGCCGCCGGCTTCTGATGCCAGTTGCAGGCGCCGGACATCCCGGCTGGCGAGCTTGCCCGGCCAGGCCAGCACCAGCCCGGTAACCGGGGAGCGCAGGCAGTTTTCCATGGTCCATAAAAAATCTCCCTGATCCCGGGTGTTGATCATCACCAGGTGGTCCAGATCTACCCCTTCACGGGCGAGGGCGGGAGCGTAAGGCGTGTGCGGCGGATTCAGCCAGAAAATGGTTTTGCCGGCGGCGGATATCCGTTGCATCAGCGGCAGTACCAGGTGCAACTCGCCAATGCCGCAGGTGTCGAGCAGGCACTCACTCAACGCACCCCGCGGCCAGCCCAGACCGCCCAGCTGGTTATCCAGCACCTGATAGCCCGTCGACTCCGCCGGCTGGGTGGTCTTTCTGTGCTTATGGCCCTGCCAGATACGGGCATCTTGCAGAAGGCTGCTGAGTAATTCGCTCATGGGAAATTATCCGAATACTGTTTATATATACAGTATTCTTGTGAGGGCGGAATTTCAACTGCCAACTTGATAAAACCGGGCACGACACCCACGCTGAACACAGCAACCCGAAAAGGAGGATGAGTCATGACACAACTAAGCCAACAAGCCTGTGAAGCCTGCCGCGCAGACGCCCCCAAAGTGACCGGCCAGGAGAAACAGGAGCTGCTGAGCGCCATCCCCGACTGGGAAGACGTGATGGTAGATGGCGAGGAACAATTACGCCGGGTATTCACCTTCAAAAACTTTGTGGAAGCACAAACCTTCACCAACAAAGTGGCGGACCTGGCCGAAGCGGAAAACCATCACCCGGCGATTTTGCTGGAGTGGGGCAAAGCCACCGTGCGCTGGTGGACCCACAAAATCGGAGGGTTGCATAAAAATGACTTTATCATGGCAGCCAGGACGGATGAGCTTTATTAGAAGGCTTCGTCTACCGGACTGCGCACACTAAAGTCGTGGCCCCATATCCACCTGATGCTGCAGAAGAGTTGAGTGGATTTGCTTCTGAAGAGGCTCAATCAGCCGTTCTGGCAGCAGTGTGATCCTGTCTTTACCGCCTTTCCCTTCCCGGACAATTAACTGCTGCATTCCGAAATCGATGTCTTTTATCCGGAGCCGAAGCGCTTCACTGATTCGTAAACCAGCACCGTAAAGCAGCATAGCGATCAGTTTGTACTCGCCTTCCAGGCAAGCAATTACCCGCCGGGCCTCATCCGGACTGAATACCACTGGCAGCTTTTTGGGTTTTCTGGCTGCCTCATACTGGAGCTCTTCCAAGGGTGTGCCCAGAAACTCCCGGTACAAGAAAATCAGAGCATTCAGTGCCACTCGTTGGGTAGCCACGCTGACATTTGCCTGCAGTACCAGGTGAGACAAAAATGCCTCTACTTCACCAGAGCCCATGGTTTCCGGGTGCTTTCGGCCATGAAACCGGATAAAGCGCTTGATCCAGAAGACGTAGGTTTTCTCGGTTTTGTAGGCCAGGCCACGTAGCCGGATGAAGCTCCGAAGCCGATCCAGAAACCGGGTTGGCTGGGCCGGGATGGGGGCGGGGATATCCATATCCTTAGTACTCCTTAAGCTGTATATGCGTACAGTAAAATAATTTCAGGTGAAGTCAACCGAGAAATTTCGACGGAGTTATACGAACGCGTTCGCAAAACTCCGAAAAATCCCAAAGAATTATTCGTAACCTTCTGATATGGTTAAAAAGTAAAAGTTAAAAGGGCGGAGTTATACGCCCCAGGATAAGGGCAGGAGTGGCTCTGTTGAGGGCGTATAACTCCGGCGGTAGCCGTGGTGGATTGCTCTCATGTTTTTGTTTTTGATTAGAAAAATTAAAAATTTCGAGCGCGTTTGGGTTGGAGTTATACGAACGCGGGATATACGAACTCGTTCGTAGAATTAACTGTTGAACTAAACCGCTTCGCGGTAGCGAGTGGTCTCGGCGTTGGCCGCAAAATCAGGTGAAGTGACGGATACTTTTGAAGAGCCCTTATGGGCTGCTCAAAAGAGGAGATGCCGCCATGACACC
>Ga0208670_100021_pt1 | contig 86009 bp, 77 predicted proteins | sample 24BtaG_FD_184098 | JGI IMG/M metagenome (GOLD analysis project Ga0208670, IMG submission 184098) | Marine viral communities from Cariaco Basin, Caribbean Sea - 24B_WHOI_OMZ_CsCl (SPAdes) (version 2) | ecosystem: Environmental > Aquatic > Marine > Oceanic | place: Caribbean Sea: Cariaco Basin...
CCACGTTGATAACCAAACTTCGGCGTAATATGAAACCGCAAGTACTCAAGCCGATGGATGAGGCGCTACTCAATCATCGCTCTTTGGTTGAAACGGTTTTTGGAGAGCTTAAAAACTTGTGCCAAATTGAACACTCACGCCATCGTAGTGTCACGGGGTTTATCACAAACTTGCTGTCAGGTTTGATTGCTTATTGCTGGTTTCCCTATAAACCCACCATCAAAAACATGCCTCAGCAGAGACAGGTAGCCACATTGTAAATAGTATCAATGAGTTACAATGTGGCTTATCCCGAACTGGGGTTATCATAAGAAAAAAAGCGAAAAAAGGCTAGCAGGCGCTTAGATAATTAAATGCCTAGGAAGTTTATAACTGATAAGAATTAAAACAGCAGAATAGTTTGCATGGCATGAGAATTTAGAGGGCATGCATGAATATTAAACAGACAGGCACGAAAAAATGCCAGTAATGGCAAATAGAGTTATTTTAATATTTTTTGAAGGTAGTGAGGAAGGTAATGCAGAATAAAATATGGGGCGACTGATGGGACTCGAACCCACGACAACCGAGATCACAACCCGGGGCTCTACCAACTGAGCTACAACCGCCATAACTGTTGCCAAAAAGGCAAGATTGACAGGCTAAATGGTGCGCCTGGCAGGATTCGAACCTGCGGCCACCTCCTTAGAAGGGAGATGCTCTATCCAACTGAGCTACAGGCGCTCTTAGAGGACTTTTATATATCTTGGTAAGTTTAGCATAGCAGAAACTAAACCATTATACATAAAAAAAAGCCTGTAAGGCTCTTTAAATAGATGGTCGGAGTGATAGGATTCGAACCTACGACCCTCTGGTCCCAAACCAGATGCGCTACCAAACTGCGCCACACTCCGAAATTCTCTATTATCACGATAGTTTGTTGTTTAACTCGTTATCGGTAATACCGCTAACTTGTTATTGTTACTTGCTATCGAGGTGCACATATTAAGGGTTAAAGCCGGTTGTGTCAACACTTATTTTTAATATTTTCAAAGAATCGTTAAACTCTTTTAAAAACCTTAAATCTTCATGCAAATAGCGCTGACGCAACGTTGATTTTATCAACCATAATACATACTGTCGTTTTCGACAGCGCTCATTATACTACATTTACGTCTGGAAGCAAGCCACCATTTATCTTTCCAGTAATAACATTAAAAGGAATAAGCCATAATCGAGCGGGATTTGACTGTCGGTCAGGTGTTTTACTGCGGTCTGTACTCTTATTATAAGCTTGTTGTCTAAGCTCGACGGGTTGCCTGATATCATCTTGCACCGGATAAACCAACCATACTTGCTCTGCGTGGTAAGCCTGCGCATAACTGGTCAACTGATAGGCGTCATTGGCGCTAATCGCACCGGCATGCGCTAGATACTTCCACTTCATATCAATCACGTGGCTATAACTACCTGAATTATAATCATTTGCGCTCTCGCTCTCACTGACTTCTATATCATCTTGATTTCGAAGTTGACTTAGAATTAGCTGAGCACCTTTGTCGGCAGCTGCCTTATATATTAATAAATCGGGACGAATAGACAGACATGCCTGCCCTTCTGCATCGTTTAGCCAGACGCTTTGTGTTTGGAATAAGGGCTTATAAGCCGAATTGAATTGCTGAAACATTGTCGCTATGCGCTGGCTTGCCCATTGCTCAAACGCTTGATTCATATCAATCAATAAGCATAAGCGTGGTTGAGAGAGATTGAGACTGACTGATGGATTTGGATCAATTCCATTACCAGTATGGGCGTCAGATTGTTGCAAGAGCCAATAAGCCAAATCTAATAACTGCTGCGCTGCTTGTAATTGCTGCCGAGATAAAGGCTGTAGCGCTAACTGGCGTTTTGCTTGCTTATATAACAGCTCAAGCCGCTGCAGCTCATAACGACTTAATACTGCTACTTGTTGCCACTGCTGTAATGATGGCGGTGATGCTGAAAATAGCGGCACAAGCAAGACAAGCGCACTTTTAATCAAACGATTACACAGCATTTCTTGGCTCAGCACACTGCTCTCACAGACAAATTTATGCGGTTGCATACTATTGTGGCGCAGCTGTTCTTTGATAAGCAAGCGACCTTGTAGCGCTGCTTGGTTATGAACTTGCGCCTGATAGTGCTTGGTCGGTCGATAGTGAGATAGACGCGGTAAAAACTGTGCAATCAGCCAGTCTGATAATGGCAGTGCTGTGAGTGGTAGCGCGGCTAACTGGTTGCTAAATTGACCTAGGTTTTTTGTATTAGGGAGCTTGTTTTTAGAAGGGCTACTATTGGTTAAATCTGCCAGCATATCCTGCACCCATTGGCGCGTCTGATTGATAGCGCTAGATTTGGCTGAATCATAAGGCTGCTGCGGATTGTGCTTGCTAGACGTTTTTGCCATCAACTTGGGCAATATCTCAAGCGTCATGCCACTTGGCAATAAAATAATACCAATATAATGGCCAACCTTTAGCTGCCATTGTCCTTGCTGGCGTTTAATACTAAAAACAGCATATTCTTGCGCCATTAACCAGTGAAAATCCGCTACGTGTACAAAATCACGCGCTGTTAACCGTTGGTGTTCAAACACCGTGATGATATGAGTATCAGTTATAGTTGAATTGACGCTATTAGTACTATTAGTACTATTAGCACCATTAGCGCTGCTACCTATTGCTTTGACCTCAGACTGTAATACTCTACTCATCACTAGCTAGCAACCTTATTAATATAAACGCTGATAGACAAACGGCTTTGTAAACTCAGCGCTGTTATCTAGTAAATCAGTATTAATTTTATAACTGCCACTGCTCATAGACTGACTGAGAAAGGACTGCTGTCCTGCAAACAGCTGATTCGGACTATTTGGATTAACCGAATTATTTGTATCATTATTGATGAGCGCTTGGCTATCTTGTATAAACTGCGCGCTCAGCGGCTGCTGCTCATCTTGGAAAATATATTGCAAAATCGTGACTTGTCCAGCCGCGGCTTGCGCCAATTGCGGAACGATTTGTTCAATAAGCACCGTTTGCAATTGCTCAAGACTGTCTACTGACCATAAAAATGCATGACCTAATTGCGCCTCTGCCCCAAGCGTTTGGGTGATGCGATTATTTAAACCCGTTAAGAGTTTCGCTAAATCGATAGTTTCTATTGGATAAAGGTTTTCTGTTGAATAAAGGGTTTCTGCTGGATTGGCTGTTTTAGAATTAAACGTTTCTGAATTAACTGCTTCTGAGTCTTGATTGAGATAAAGAATAGGCAATAATTCCGGCTGCGGCAGACAGTCAATAAAGCGAAAACGTCGACGTAATGCCATATCTAGCGGCGCTAATGAATGGTCTTGGCTGTTCATGGTGGCATAAATATCAACGTTGGCAGGAACGCTAAAGGTTCGCCCTGAATAAGCCAAATTGACCGTCATCGCGTTTGTCATGCCGGCACGTTTGTCTGGCTCAATCAAACTCAATAGCTCGCCAAAGACGCGTGACACGTTAGCCCGATTGATCTCATCAATCAGCATCGCATAACGCTGATCAGGGTCATTAGCAGCGCGTTGGCACAATTTTAAGAATGCGCCGTCTTGAATGGCATAACTCATTTGCGACGAACTATTCGTTGCAGGACTGGTCGCCGCCATCACCGGGCGAATACCTTCGACAAACTCCTCATAACCATAAGCCTGATGGAAGCTGACCATACTAAAACGCTGTTGGCGAAACTCTTGATTTTGGCTATTATTCTCGCGCTGCGCCTGCTGAAACTCGGCTAATTGCTGCGCTAAGTTACTTAACAAATCCATGCTTTCTGGGAGCAGATACCATGCGCCGCTATTATCTTTATCAAAATAGGCTTGGCTGGCTCGATTTTTATAACTCACCGTTTGTGAGCTAGCAGGCGTATGCATTTGTAGCACAGACCAAGCGGTATTGCTTAAGTTTTTATCACGCGAATTTTGCGCCGCTTTGCTAACAAAAAACTCATGATTGACAATTTCTGGCACCTTGACTAAGTCCTGTCTTTTGGACTTAAAATCTAAAAATATCAAACAAACGACATCACGCCAGCTTAATTCCTGCAGCAGTTGTCCCAATAAATCCTTGTCATTTATCCTTGGTAAATAATCGGTATATTGCTGCGCGATTTGTAGCAAGCGATAGGTTTTACCCGTACCAGCGACGCCGGTATAAATGAGATTGGTCGGTTTTTGAGGAGACATATCCGGCACAGCCTTATCCAGTATTAAAAAATCACGGCAACGATACTTCAGCATTTTAGCCACGTAAGAGTTTAGCTATTATAATGTAGCTCTTTTGCATTAGATGACCTAACATTCAGTGATGCTGTTTTTCAGTAGCACCATTTTTAGCAACCTTACTTTTAGCGATGTTATTGCTAATATTTATTGCGAACATTTAAGGTATCGTTACGTTAGTCATATTTTATAAGCGCAGCAGTTCATGTTAATAATAGTAGCGATACAGCACTTAATGTACCATAGTTAGGAATTTACTAAGTTAGAAATGCGCCAGCGTTAAAATAGCTGCTAGGATAAAGCTGATTACTTTTCTCATTTAGCGCTTATTTTCTAACCCTCCGTTAATTAACCCAGTTGGCTAGCCTAATGAACCAGCTTTGTTAATTAATATGATTCAACCACTCCAAATTGAGGAATGTTGTATGTCAGGATTATTAAAAAAACTCCCTACCAAGCTGACCAATAAACGAGCAGCCAAAGTAGCTGACAACACAAGATTGCCAGTCGAAAAACCAAATAGCACCTTAAAACCCATCAGCAACCAATTTACCAAGCTGCTATCAGTCACCAAATATTTACCGGCGGGTGCGCGCGCCAGCATTTTGTCGAAAGCCTTTGGTAAAGTGGTGCCATATGTGGGCACAACGGGTATCTATTATGAGACCGTCGACCCCAATCAAGTGGTGGTCAGCTTAAATAATACCAAAGCGGTGCAAAACCATATTGGCTCAGTCCATGCTGTTGCCATCACTTTACTTGCTGAAACCGCAACAGGGTTTATTTTGGGTTTAAACCTACCGTCTGACCGCGTATTATTGATTAAATCTTATTCGGTGAATTTTTATCGTCCGATTAAAAAAGGTCAAATTGCTGCCGTGGCGTCATTATCAGACGAGCAGCGCTTGGATATCTTAAATACGCCAAAGGGTGAAATGGTAATTCCTTGCGTGATTCATGACCGTGAGTCAGATAGCGACCGTGACCCTATCGTCGTTGAGATGACGTGGGCTTGGATACCCAAATCTGAATTAGAAGCACGTCGTCAAGGTAAAGCCGCTAAAGCGCTAGAGAATAAGCAAGTTGACAATAAAAAAACTGAAGATGAGCCGTCTGAAGACCAACCATCTGAAGACAAGCAACCTAAAACAGAGCAACCTGAAAGTGAAGAAAGCAGCGAGCACTCGACGCCAGAACTCGAGAGCAATTAATTTCAATTTGTTAGAGAAGAAAATAGCTACCAAAAGATGGATTTAAGAAATACCACAATAATAAGGAGACAAGCATGTCTATATATATTAATAAACTGACTACTCAATTATCTAAAGCAGTGCTGATTAGCGCCTGTTTATTAGGCTTGGGCTTTGCGGTTACTGCCAATGCAGCGCCAACGACTAATAATGCAACCGTCACCAAATCTAGCCCAGTATTTCTCGGTGATGGTGGCAATTATCCATTTTCAGAAGCGGTACGTGTCGGCGATACGCTCTATATGTCAGGACAGATTGGTTTTAAAGACGGTAAATTGGTCAAAGGCGGCGTAAAAGCGGAAGCCAAGCAAGCGCTCGATAATATCAATGAAACCTTGTTAAAGTACGGCTATCAAAAATCAGACATCGTCAAATGTATGGCGATGCTGACCGATATGGATGATTTTGATGACTTTAATAAAGTCTATAAAGCAGAGTTGGCTAAGCCATACCCTGTACGCTCAGCCTTTGGCGTTTCAGAGCTGGCAGCGGGCGCAAGCGTCGAAGTTGAATGTATCGCCGCGAAATAGCAGCGCTATTTAAAATAAGCCAAACTAACTTTTTGATTACGCGGTTATTGAGCCAATTGCACTGACTTTTGACTCAATAACCGTTTTTCTTTATAAAATCGTTTTTCTTTATAAAATCGTCTTTTTATACAACAATAGCATCATCAGTCAGTGCGCTTTCTTTGGTTACCCGCAGCACTTCTTCTAACGTCGTCCGACCCTCTATGACTTTGCGCAGTCCATCAGCTCGTATCGATGGGGTCTGCTGACGGGCGTATTCTTCTAGCTCGTACTCGGCAGTATTACTATGAATCATCCGGCGCAAGGTATCGTCAATCGGCACCACTTCATAAATTGCCGTCCGCCCTTTGAAGCCTGAATTATTACATTTATCACAGCCAACGGGTTTCGGTAAATTAATAGTATTCTCTACTAATTTTTCAGTAACCGTATTTTTAGCATTCAACGCTATACCAATTTCAGTAAATAATTTGGCCTGCTCGTTATCAGCAGCTTGCCAGCCATGACAATGTGTACATAATGTCCGTACCAAGCGTTGAGCGACGACCCCAATCAGCGATGACGATAACAAAAATGGCTCTACGCCCATATCTTGCAAACGTGTGACCGCACCGATAGCGGTATTGGTATGCAGCGTTGATAATACCAAATGCCCTGTCAAAGACGCTTGCACGGCAATTTCCGCGGTCTCTAAATCGCGAATCTCACCAACCATCACAACATCTGGATCTTGTCGCAACATAGCGCGTAAGCTCTTAGCAAAGGTCATATCGACTTTATTATTAACCTGCGTTTGCCCAATGCCATCGAGCTGAAATTCAATTGGATCTTCGGCGGTCAAAATATTACGGGTTTGGTCGTTCAAATCAGTTAGTGCCGAATATAGCGTGGTGGTTTTCCCCGAACCCGTCGGTCCGGTGACCAAGATAATGCCATGCGGGCGATGGATTAAGCGCTTAAGCTCGCTATAGTCATTATCAGAGAGTCCAAGATACGTCATATTCAGACGACCCGCTTGTTTATCGAGCAGGCGCATTACTACCCGCTCACCAAAGCTTGATGGCAACGTCGATACCCGCACATCGACCTCACGCCCTGCCAGCCTTAAACTGATACGACCGTCTTGTGGTACGCGCTTCTCAGCGATATCCAATTTGGCCATGACCTTGATACGCGAGACCAGTAACGGCGCCAATTGACGTTTTGGCGTGATAATTTCTTTTAGCTCTCCATCGACACGAAAGCGTACCACTAGCCGCTTCTCAAAAGTTTCAATATGAATATCTGAGGCATTTAAACGTATCGCTTCCGACAACAACGCATTAATCAGACGAATAATTGGCGCATCGTCTTGTTGGTCCATCAAGTCTTCCGTTTCGGGGACGCTATCTGCCAAGCTATCAAGGTCAGGATGGTCTTCAAGCCCAGCGGCGATATGCTGCGACTCACCCGTATTACCGGCATAAGCGGCATTCATGCGTTTTTCGAAGTCATCGGCGCTGATACTTTCGTAATTTGGTACACCGCGTACGCCTTGCTGCTGTAAAAAACGCACCGCTTCATTAATGGCGGACAGTGGCGTGGTTTTGGTCAACACCAGTGTCGGCGGCAACTCGGGATCAATAGCAAGAATGGCCAAAATTTGATGGCGTTTTGCAAAACTGTACGGCAGCTGCAGCATAAAGACGACCTAGTGAGTGACTAATTTAAAAAAGGACTTATAAAACAGCTTATAAAATAACTTTGAAAATGGCTTTGAAAACAGCCTTGAAAACACAATCTAATACATGCTAATAAATACTACTGACTTGACTGTTTAAAGCCGCCTGCCTAAATCGTTAAACTGGGTAAAGATTGTCAGTAAGCGCGCATGAGTTTGTTATAATAACATTTTGTTTTATACAAGTAGCAAGGCTTTGTTTGGATTTATGACTTTGCTATTTAGGCAGTTGTATTATTAGCATTTAACATCGCAAGCATTTAGCCCCATAACGCCTATTTACGTTTTGCTTCTGCTAATATTTGATAAAAATTCTTATTGACCACAGTAACACCCTTGTTATTGTCATTAATAACACCTTTGTTCGCCCGCTATTAGGATTATCCTTATGTCACAAGCCGCAAACTCTCCTACCAACGCTCAGTCATTTTCACAAGACACCTTGTCAAAAGACACCTTTACTGTCGGCAGTCGTACATTTTCTTCTCGATTGTTGGTCGGTACCGGTAAATATAAAGACATGGCTGAAACGGGTGCTGCTATTGGTGCCTCAGGAGCTGAGATTGTCACCGTTGCTATTCGCCGCACCAATATTGGTCAAAATAGTAATGAGCCGAATTTATTAGATGTCATTTCACCGGATAAATATACCATCTTGCCCAATACCGCAGGCTGTTTTGATGCCGAAACCGCGATTCGTACGTGTAAGCTTGCTCGCGAGCTATTAGGCGGGCATAATCTGGTTAAGCTAGAAGTTTTGGGCGATGAAAAGACCCTTTATCCAAATGTGATGGAAACTTTAAAAGCGGCAAAGGTATTAATCGATGATGGCTTTGAGGTCATGGTTTATACCTCTGACGACCCTATTGTCGCTCAAGAATTGGAAAGCATGGGCTGCGTGGCAATTATGCCGCTTGGTAGCTTGATTGGTTCTGGCCTTGGCTTGCTCAATCGCCATACCCTAAGTCTCATTATCGAAAATGCCAATGTACCGGTATTGGTTGATGCTGGCGTCGGTACCGCTTCTGATGCCGCGATTGCCATGGAGCTTGGCTGTGATGGCGTGCTAATGAACTCAGCCATTGCCAATGCGCAAAATCCAGTGATGATGGCAAATGCTATGAAACATGCTATTTGGGCAGGTCGTCAGGCATTTTTGGCAGGTCGTATGCCGATGCGCAAAATGGCCGCTGCCAGCTCACCACAGACCGGATACTTTTTTCAGTAGTTTTTTTAGCTTAAACTGCTAAAAATATGGGTTATGGCATAATTAAATAATAAAAGTCCCGTGACCCATGATTTTTATATTAAGATATTTTTGTGACTACTTTTAGGTTTTTAATCGTTTTTGCCAAAAGCTTTATCCTAGTTACGCTTTACCTTTGTTTAACTGAATACCTATTTATTTTATTGCCATTTTTCATTCATCGTCATAAAAGGATTTATTATGCGACTTCTCACAGCAGTCGACCAGTTGTTCTTACTTCTTGAGTCGCGTAAACAACCCATGCATGTTGGGGGTCTATTCCTATTCGAATTGCCAGAAAATGCCGATAACAGTTTTGTCTGTCAATTGGTCAAACAGATGCAACACTCTGAGGTGCCGCCAACTTTTCCGTTTAACCAAGTGCTCGAGCATTTAATATTCTGGAAAAAAGACAAGCACTTTGATGTTGAGCATCACTTGCATCATGTGGCACTACCAAAGCCCGCGCGTGTACGCGAGCTTTTGATGTATGTATCAAGAGAGCATGGCCGTCTCTTAGACCGTGCGATGCCACTATGGGAATGTCACGTCATTGAAGGTATTGAGCCAGAAATCGAAGGCGCTCCTGAGCGTTTTGCCTTATATTTTAAAATCCACCATTCGTTGGTTGATGGCATCGCGGCGATGCGACTGGTCAGAAAATCCTTATCTCAATCACCGACCGAACCGGTTACATTACCAATTTGGTCGTTAATGGCACGCCATCGCAACCAAGTTGATGCGATTTTGCCTAAAGAGCGTTCTGCTTTGGGTATCATTAAAGAGCAAGTTTCCACCATTAAGCCAGTATTTACAGAATTGCTCGATAATTTAAAAAATTATGGCGACGACAGTTATGTCAGCACCTTTGCCGCGCCGATGAGTGTGCTCAATAAACGCATTTCAGCCTCACGGCGCATTGCTGCCCAGTCGTATGAAATACAGCGCTTTAATGATATAGCTGAGCGCTTAAACATCAGTAAAAATGATGTGGTACTTGCTGTTTGTGCTGGTGCTATTCGTCGCTATTTACTATCGATAGACGCGCTACCGAGTAAGCCCTTGATTGCTTTTGTACCGATGTCATTGCGTACCGATAATAGCGTGGCCGGCAACCAGCTGTCCTTTGTACTGGCCAATTTAGGCACCCATTTAGACGATCCGTTAAGCAGAATCGAGCTGATTCATCGCAGTATGAATAATGGTAAACGCCGCTTCCGCCGTATGAATCAAGCGCAGGTTATCAATTACAGTGTCGTCTCTTATGCATGGGAAGGCATCAATTTGGCAACCGGTCTGTTTCCTAAAAAGCAGGCATTTAACCTGATTATCTCAAATGTGCCTGGTTCGGAAAAACCGCTTTATTGGAATGGCGCGCGCCTGCAGTCTTTATACCCAGCCTCTATTGTATTCAACGGTCAAGCGATGAATATCACCCTTGCCAGCTACTTGGACAAGATTGAATTTGGGATTACTGCTTGTAGTAAAGCCTTGCCGCACGTGCAGGATATGCTGATACTAATAGAAGAAGAGTTACAGCTGTTGGAGCGCACCAGTAAAGAGCTTGAGTTCCAAGGGATTACGGTTGAAGATAAAAGTAGCAATAAAGGTAATGGCAAAACAAAAAAGCTGGCTCCATAACGGAACCAGCTTTTTAATATATAAGTTTGCTCAATGATTATACTTAGATGATGCTTAGAGGTGACGCTTAGGCGGTGCTTAAAACGCATCACCCCAAGTTGGGACAACCACTTGCATCAATGGTTTTAATAGCTTGATATTACAAGCGAAAATAGAGCCTGAGGTCATCGAGTTGTGCGCGCCTGTATGGTCAACCACCACGCCACGTGCTTCGGTCACGATTAGCTCACCGGCAGCAATATCCCACGGCTTAATAGACATCTCAAAATAACCGTCAAAACGACCAGCAGCCACATAACACAAATCAAGCGCAGCTGAACCTAAACGGCGAACTTGACCACCTTCTTCAGAGATTTTCTGTAAGCTCTCAAAATGCTGCTTGGCATAAGAGATGACTTCACCATTGCGTTTACGCTCAAGCGGATGACCGGTAGTAAATAAACCACCGTCAATCGTTTTACGCTCACTAACATTGATACGGCGCTGGTTTAAACGCGCGCCTTTACCACGGCTAGCAGAAAACATCTCATCACGGACAGGATCATAGATGACGCCGTGTTGGGTCACGCCTTTATGCTGCACCGCGATAGATACACAAAACTGCGGTACGCCATGGACGAAGTTTTTGGTGCCATCTAACGGATCAATAATCCAGCACCAGTCCGCATCTTCGCCGCGACCTTCTTGCATACCAAACTCTTCACCCAAGAATGAATGATTTGGATAGCTGGCTTTTAGGGTCTCAATCGTCAGCTCTTCACTGAAACGATCAATACGGGTGACCAAACCATCAAGTCCTTTTGACTCGATATCTAGCTCAATTTTGTGGCGGTTTTGATGCGCATATAAAATCTCTTTACCGACTTTTTCAGCAGCACGCGCTGCGATGACGACCATGGGTTCCATAAATAACCTATTTGCTTGATGAATGAATACTACTTAAGAGATGTGACTTATAAAATGTACGAAAAATAAAATCTGCTTCAAAGCTGAAGCATAGTAATAATTAATAAAACCCCATAGCCGCCTAGCAAACCAAATATATGGTTGCCCGCAGTTGTACCGCCCAAGTTGTCAAATAATTCATACCTACGGCAAGTAGGCGAGGTTTAAGCGAGGTCTAAGCAAGAAAACAGACATGCTTTATTTTTCAATCCGCTATTTTAGCAATTTTTTATGAATGATAGGGTTTTATTTTAGCAATTGCTGGAGCTGACTGACGACCCCTGCAACATCTAGACCACAATCAGCCATTTGTTCTGCTGGCGAACCATGGGCGATAAAGCGATCAGAGATACCGATATTACAGATAACTGGGTGGCTATTTTTGAAGGCTGGCGATTCGTTAAGTAAATACTCATTTACCGCACTGCCCGCGCCGCCCATAATCATATGCTCTTCTAGCGTCGCAATATGGGTGATGCCTTGCTCGATTAAGCTTTCAAGCAAATGGGTATCTAAAGGTTTTACCCAGCGCATATTCACCACATGTACCTGACAGTGTGATTTTATATTATCGTTAATTAGGCTTTCTGCCGCTTGCTGAGCCGTCGCAACCATCGTACCAAAGGCTAATAACGCCAATTTATTAGGCGCGTCGTCTTGACCTAATACCGACTCTACTATCGCTTTGCCAATGGGATAAACTTGTGCTGGCTGAGTAATGACTGCGCCTGTACCAACGCCGCGCGGATAGCGTACAGCCGTGCAGCCTTGATATTCATAGCAAGTATTAAGCAGATGGTAGCATTCGTTTTCGTCTTTTGGCGCGGCAATCAGCATATTAGGCACGCAGCGTAAAAAAGCAAAATCGAATACCCCTGCATGGGTTGCGCCGTCTTCACCGACCAAACCGGCGCGATCAATGGCAAACATCACATCAAGGTTTTGTAAAGCCACATCATGGATAAGTTGATCGTAGCCACGCTGCAAAAAGGTTGAATAAATCGCCACGATAGGTTTGACGCCTTGGGTTGCCATTCCACCGGCTAAAGTTACCGCATGTTGCTCAGCAATCGCGACATCAAAAAAGCGCTTCGGGAATTGACGGGCAAACTCAATCATTCCCGAGCCTTCTTCCATCGCTGGGGTAATGGCAAGCAATTTCTCGTCAGTAGCAGCTTTATCGCATAAAAACTGGCCAAATACTTGCGAGTATTTTAAGAGCGGCGTGCTTTCTTTTGGACTGTCTTTTACTGCTTCCTTCTGGCTATCTTCAGCAGGTAATTTACTGATAGCATGATAGCCGACTGGGTCTAATTCGGCAGGCGCAAAACCTTTACCTTTGGTGGTATAAATATGGACTAAAACAGGGCCTTTTAACTGCTTGGCAAGCGATAGTACGCGCAGCAGCTCAGGGATATCATGCCCATCAAACGGACCAAAATAGGTAAAACCAATTGCTTTAAATAAATTGTCTTCTAATTGCGGGACATCACGCAGCTCTTTATGACGTTTACGGCGGTCAAAGGCTTGCATATCAGGGCGCTTGCACAGTGCTGGCTCGCCTGCATCAGAGATATCAACCTGATAGCCCGACTCCCATAGCGTCGCTAAATGCCGCGAGAAGCCACCGATAGAGCAAGATATTGACATATCATTGTCATTTAAAATCACTAGCAAATCAGCATCTTGTTGTACGGCGTCATTCATCGCTTCAAAAGCCATACCGCCGGTCATCGCCCCATCACCAATAATACAGGCAACTGTTTGTTTAAGGCCTTGGTAACGAAGCGCTAAGCTCATACCCAAAGCTGCTGAGATAGACGTCGATGAATGTCCAACCCCAAAAGTATCATAGACCGACTCAGCGCGTTCTGGAAAAGCGGTCAAACCGTCTTTTGAGCGTATGGTGCCAAGCTTATCACGGCGACCGGTCAATACTTTATGGGCATAGGCTTGATGACCTACATCCCAAACAATCTGATCTTGCGGCGCATCTAGCAGATAATGCAGCGCAATGGTCAACTCAATCACGCCTAAGTTGGCACCAAAATGACCGCCACTTTGACCAGCTGAATAAAGCAAAAAAAGCCGAAGCTCATCCGCTAAGGTGATTAGCTGACTCTCGCTAAACGCTTTTAAATCAATCGGTGCGTCTACCGTATCAAGTAGCGGCGTATGCGGACGCTCACGTGGAATGGCTGCATACGTTTGCTGCAGGTTTGATAGCGGTGCAGCAGAATCAATGGCTGACGCAGATAATGACTTAGACTGTGGGGAATGAGTTGACTGCTGCATAAAACGTACGATACCTACCAATCTGCTGACAAGATGCTACCTTAGACAGTGGCTATTACTAACAACTGTTACTAGCAACTGTCTAAGTGGCGTTAATAATAGCGCGGCATCATAAAATACTTGATACCACAGGCTATATAATTATTAATACAGCTTTTAATATAGCTGTGAATAATGAAAAATACACTATTTAGTATAAGGCGTTACTTTTAATCTTATAATGCTAAAGGCAGTTATAAAGACGGTTATCAATGCTGTTATAAATCATGGCAATGTTTAATAATGATGCTTAATGACAATGTTTACCATGCTCAATGATTTTGCATACATATCGGACCTTGGTGACGACATAGTAATGTAAGGGCAAAGACTTGTCACTGTATCCGTCAAAATAGTATGGCATAATAGCATTTATTTTTAATTGTCGCTTTAATCATCGTGCGCCGTCTGTGAACTTTGTGTGTTTTTCCAATAAATATCAGCCACCTGCTATTTGAATCAGCAGCGCCTAGGCAATACCTTAGTTATTATTATAAAGCTTTAACAGATACCACAAAGCTTAAATAGACCTCTAGCGCCACGATGATCGGCTTATGCAGGACATTAATGTCATATCAATTTATTACTACTGCCAAACTACCTACTCGTCACGGCGAGTTTGATATTCATATCTTTGAAAATGAAGACGGTCAAGAGCATGTCATGCTTACCGTGGGTTTACCTGTGGTCAATCAAGCTGATGTTGTAAATCAGGCTGATACGGCGCTAAACCAACAAGGCGCGGCGCCAGCAGAGCCCCTCATCCCGCTGATACGTATTCATTCGGAATGTCTCACTGGTGATGCCTTTAGCTCGCTAAAATGCGACTGCGGTCCACAGCTAAACACTGCCATGCAAGCGATACAAGAGAATGGCTGCGGGGCGATATTATACCTGCGTCAAGAAGGTCGCGGGATTGGTCTGACCAATAAAATCCGCGCTTATGCCTTGCAAGATCAAGGTCATGATACCTTAGATGCCAATCTCATGTTAGGCTTACCGGCTGATGCGCGCGTTTATGATATGTGCGGACCCATGCTTGCCCATGTCGGTGTTGATAGCGTACGCTTGATTACCAATAACCCCGATAAAGTCGCTTACTTAACCCAGCATGGTATCGATGTTGTTGAACGAGTGCCATTATTGGTTGGGGTTAACGATATGAATGCTGAATATCTAGCAACCAAACGCGATCGTATGGGTCATCTGCTAGATAAAGACTTTAATACTGCCTTACACCTTAATAAATAGTAAATAATTAGATATTTTATGAGTATGCCAAATATAGAGAGTAATACCAATCCTCTCACAACAGATTCTATGTCAATGTCAAATGCAATGACGACGCCGACCCATAACGACATCATGCGTGTGCGTGAGTTTTTGGTCGATTTGCAAGCCCGTATCTGTCAAGCATTAGAAGCGCAAGAGCGTGACGGCAGTAGCAATGATAAACCGGCCACCTTTGTTCCTGATGACTGGGAACGCCCTGAAGGCGGCGGCGGTCGCTCGTGCGTGTTAGCAGATGGCGACGTCATTGAAAAAGCGGGTGTGATGTTTAGCCATATTCATGTCCATAACCTACCCGCCTCGGCAACTGCGCGCCATCCTGATATCGCTGGCCGTAAAGCACAAGCAATGGGTGTATCACTGGTCATACATCCTAAAAACCCCAACGTCCCAACCAGCCATGCCAACGTGCGTTTATTCGTGGCAGAAAAAGAGGGCGAAGACCCGATTTGGTGGTTTGGCGGCGGTTTTGACTTGACGCCATTTTATCCGGTATTGGCTGACTGCGTGCATTGGCATCAGGTCTGTCATGACCTTTGCGCTCCCTTTGGCGATAGCGTCTATCCTGACTTTAAACAATGGTGTGATGAATATTTCCATCTGCGTCATCGTGATGAGCAGCGCGGTATTGGCGGTTTATTTTATGATGACGTCAATTTCGAAAGTCGTGGTTGGGATTTTGAGACCTGCTTTGACTTTATGAAGGCGGTCGGCAACGGCTACCTTGAAGGTATATTGCCCATTTTTGAGCAGCGTAAAAATACCCCCTACACCGAAGCTCAACGCGAATTTCAACTCTATCGCCGTGGACGCTATGTCGAATATAACCTTGTTTATGACCGCGGCACCCTGTTTGGGCTACAGAGTAATGGACGCATCGAATCTATCTTAGTCAGCATGCCACCGCTTGCCAGTTGGCATTATCGCTTTGAGCCTACTGAAGGGTCGCCTGAGTTTGAATTGACCGATTTTTATCTAAAACCTCGTGATTGGTTGACTTTGTAATCATCATTGGCATAATAAACCACAGACGGCGTCAATGTTTACATCAGTAATAGGTTATTTTTAATCTGTATAAGCTATAAAATAACAAGGGTCAGCGATAGATGCTGACCCTTGTTATTTAAGCAACAGCGATATGGATTAAAAACAAGCTATTAAGTACAGAGCAGATATCGTCGTCTTTAATACTTAAAACAACAACATAACATTTATTCTAATAGTCGCAATTTAATCAGGTGGCGAGCATGAAGATGCTACGGCGCCTTTTTATTAGCCACGTATAAAGGAGCAATACAGATGGCACAGGTTTCTAATAACAAATCATTTAAGTCTATCGTTGGCATCACCTTAATGGCAGCTGCTTTAGGTCTAACGGCTTGTAGCACGCCAGTTGACCCTGACGTTAAAGCGCGCCAAGACAGCATGAAAAGCTGGGGTGATGCAATGGGTATCATGGGTGATATGGCTGAAGCACCTGATACATTTGATGCTGAAGTATTTAAAGAACAAGCGGCATTTTTGGCGAAGGACTCTGCCAGCCCTTGGAGCCATTTTGAAAACCAAGAAGCGACTGGTAATGCCACTGAAGCGGTTTGGAGCAACGTTGATGGTTTCCGTACTAAAGCAGATAACTTTCAAAAAGCCACTGCTGAATTAAATACCGTGGCACAAACAGCGACCAGTATGGATCAGGTCCTACCAGCATTCGGTCAAGTGGGTGAAAGCTGTAAATCATGCCATACCGACTTTAAAGTGAAAAAAGACTAATGAGCCTTTGCTATCACCAATAAAAAAGCCGCTATTTTAACGATAGCGGCTTTTTTATTGGTGATTTCTCAAACCTACAAACTTGTTTAGATAAATCCATCTTATTAATAGGTTTATCAAACTTTTAAAAAATTAGCCCATCAAATCGGCTTGTACGATCTCGATCCAATAGCCGTCAACGTCTTTAATAAAAGCGATATTTTTCATACTGCCATCTTCTGGGCGTTTTTTGAATTCAACATTATTTTTATCAAACCAAGTAACTGCTTCATCAAGACTGGGCACGCTAAAGCAAATATGTCCAAAACCTTGTGGCTCACCATTACCATCATGATAACTAAAGTCAGCCTTTGTCTCAGTACCGTAGTTATGGGTCAACTCTAAAATACCGCGCTGACGGAACGCAAAGATTTCCAAATCATCACCAGCGGGTAAATTCTCACGCTCGCTATCGGTCAGTTTGGCTAAGAAGTATAAATCAAATTCCATATCAGGGAACTTTTTTACCGCGAGCAAAGTCATACCAAGCACGCCAGTATAAAACTCTAACGATTTAACAGGGTCTTTTACCCGTAGCATGGTGTGGTTAAAGGTAAAGCCTGAAGTCTGTGCAGAGATGGGCTGAATGCCAGCAGTATTTACACTGCTAGCTGGTTGAACGATGGTTGATTCATTATTATCAGTTGCTGAAGTAGACATAGTTATAATTATCCTAATACATAAAAAGTAAACTTAGAAATTAGCCAATCGCCTTTATAGAGACTGTAGCGATTCGCTTGAGTCTCTCATGATAATAAATAATACTGCGATACGTGGTAGGATTTTGTAATAACCTGACTGAACTCATCAGTATATTCAGCCTATCACCACTCTATAACAGCAACTAGCTTTCTAAGAACAGCACTTTACCTGTTTCTAAGTCATACTCTGCACCCACAACGAGCAGCTGACCACTGTTAGTTAAGTCCTCTAACGCCCGCGAACCATGCTTAAGCTGGCTGACCGACATGCGCACGTTGGCACTTATTGAGCGATTGACCAATTCATCAGCATCGACATCTTGCCCATTGGCAGTAGCAAGCTCATGTAAGTTATAAACGCTTGGGCGGATACGATCGACGATGGACTGCAAGTTTGGAGAATAATTTTGCTCAGGGTTGATCAGTGCATCGACACAAGCAGTGACGGCGCCGCAATGCGAATGTCCCAAGACCACGACCAACTTTGTACCGAACTTTTCGGCGGCAAATTCGACTGAGCCAATCTGCGAAGGCGCAACCACGTTACCTGCTACCCGAATCACAAACAAATCACCCAAGCCTTGATCAAATACAATTTCGACCGGTACTCGGGCATCGGAGCAACCCAAAATGATGGCTAACGGGTCTTGATTACTCACCAGTTCTGGTCGTCTTTGCATCATTGGATCAGTGTTGGTGAGGCTATCCATGTAGCGCGTATTGCCTTCTTTTAGCAGTTCGAGCGCTTCTTGACCTGTTTTTGGGCGTGCGTCAGTAGGCATATGAAATCCTTAATTAACAAAGTATTCGGGTGATGTATGGTTCTAAGTGTTTTATTGAATATGTATTGGCTGACTGCTGGTCAATCACGATTGAGTAATTAGACCTAATATATTGGTCAGCCATGCAATGATTGTATAGGAATAAAACGAAAAAAATGATAAAAAATTTTGTTTTAATGTCGTTAAACCAGATTGGTTTTTAATAGTACTGTCGTATTTACAACAATGAAACCAGTATAAATTCAATCATGTGTCTATTTAAAATCCTGAGGATATTAGAATGTAGGCCCTTCAGAAAAGCCCTAGAGAAATGCTAACGCTATGTTTAGAGTCATACTGATGGCTATGGCGGTATGACTCGCGTAACTGATTACGAACTTGCACTGACTTATATCAAGGGTTTGTTATAATACTGAGCAACCAGCCGACCACGCTTACGTTCAGGCCAACTATCTACATTGCAGCAATTTTATGTAGTTGCTGTACCAGTCTATTGAGCGCTTAGGAAACAATATTATGAATGACTCACCTACGAACACGCATAGAACCTCTGCGACGACTAGCGCTGATAAGGTACTGCTGCAACTGGCAGGTCTAAAAAAAGTCTACGACCAAACCGAAGTACTGACTGATATTAGCCTAGATATCAAGCATGGTGAGTTTTTAACCCTCCTTGGTCCATCGGGCTGCGGCAAAACCACACTGCTGCGCTTAATTGCAGGTTTTGAGCAGCCAACGGCAGGCGCGATTTTTTTGGATGGTGTGCAGATGGCAGGCTTGCCAGCTGATAAGCGCCCAGTAAACACCGTGTTTCAGCAGTATGCACTGTTCCCGCATATGACCGTCGCGCAAAACGTGGCTTATGGGCTTAAACTAAAAAAGGTCCCTAAAGCCGAGATCCAAACGCGCGTGCGTGAAATGCTAGAAATGGTAAAGCTTGAGCATCTTGCCAACCGCAAACCGCAGGATTTATCTGGTGGTCAGCAGCAGCGCGTTGCCATTGCACGTGCGGTAATTAATCGCCCTAAACTACTATTACTTGATGAACCGTTATCCGCACTTGATTATAAACTGCGCTTGCAAATGCAATCTGAGCTTAAGCGTTTGCAGCGTGAGCTTGGCATTACCTTTGTCTTTGTCACCCATGACCAAGAAGAAGCGCTGTCGATGTCAGATCGTATTGCGGTCATGAAAGACGGCAGGTTTCAGCAAATTGGCACGCCGATTGAGATTTATGAAACCCCTGCCAACTTATTTACCGCCAAATTCATCGGTGAGACCAATCTGTTTAAAGCCGAGGTAAAAGGCGTCTATCCGGACCAACCAGATCGTGATGGTCGTGTAACCAATGGACGTATCGAAGTTGAGGTCTGTGAGGCGCAAGCACAAGATGGGCCAACAACATTACGTAATTTGCGCCGTCCTGACTTTGCCAATGACGTGCAAGTGGGTGATATCGTTAACTTGCTACTCCGCCCTGAGGATTTACGGATTTATGATCCCAATGATAAAGAACATGGCGGCTTACTCGGCCGAGTCATTGAGAGTAATTATAAAGGCAGCACCTTAGACTCGATTATTGAGTTAGCAAACGGTCATATTATTAAAGCCTCTGAATTCTTTGATGAAGATGACCCCAGCTTTGATTATAAATTGAATGAAGCGGTCAAGGTTTCATGGGTGGATGGTTGGGAATGGGTATTGTCCGAAGACCATCTTGCAGAACAAAAAGCACCTGAACAAAATGAAGCTGGGCAAAACGTATTGGCGCAAAATAAAATTGCACAAAAGGATGGCAGCTGATGGCAGGTAATAGCCGTTTCAATTTGGGCAGCAAAACCCCTTTCCGCACCGCAACGCTATGGCTGATTTGGGGTTGGCTACTGATATTTACGTTATTACCAAATATCTTGGTCATCGCTGTCAGCTTTCTGACTCGCGATAGCAGCGCTTTTATTAGCCTACCTGTGAGTATCGACAGCTATATACGCATAATTGACCCATTGTATTTTGAGGTCTTCGTCCATTCGTTATGGATGGCAGGCATTACCACGGTCATCTGTTTATTGCTTGGTTACCCTTTTGCATGGCTGATATCCAAAGCAAAAGTGCGTTGGCAGCCGCTGCTGATGATGCTATTAATATTACCGTTTTGGACCAACTCTTTAGTACGGACTTATGCGCTGAAATTACTATTTGCCAATAATGGTTTGATTAATAAAACCCTACTAGCGATAGGCGTCATCGATGCCCCTATTGATATTTTATACACCCAAGGCGCGGTGATAGCCGGCTTAACGTATTTGTTATTCCCGTTTATGGTATTACCGTTATATGCGGTATTTACCGATTTGCGTAATGATATGCTACTCGCTTCGCAGGATTTGGGTGCCTCCAAGACACAGACCTTTTGGCACGTGGTACTACCACTGACCACACCTGGGATTATCTCAGGGGTGCTATTAGTGTTATTGCCAGCAATGGGTATGTTCTATGTGGCAGATATCTTGGGTGGTTCACGCAACTTATTGGTCGGTAATATCATCAAAAACCAATTTTTGGATGCGCGCGATTGGCCATTTGGTGCCGCAGCCAGCGTATTATTGACCCTTGCGATGGCCGTACTATTACTCGCCTATCGTGCCAGTAGCCGCCGCATTGGCAAGACCGACTTTAATGAGGTGGCTTAATGTCTAAGAACTCATTAAACAACTCACCCGTGAAGAACAAACGTCACATCAAGCAAGCTAGTATCGGCAGTATAGCGGCTAAAGGCTATCTTGGCCTGATTTATGCCATGCTATATCTGCCCATCATCGTCTTGGTGGTGATGTCATTTAATAAGTCAAAAATTGGCTATAACTGGGGCGGCTTTAGCTTAAAGTGGTATGAGTCACTATTTAATAATCAGGCGATGCTCGATGCTTTTTGGCATTCTATCGTTTTGGGTTTGGTCGCTGCGACCGTCTCAACCTTGATTGGTACACTCACTGCCCTTGCCTTACATCGCTACAACTTTCGCGGCAAAGGTCTGTTAAACGGGCTGTTGTTTGTGCTGATGATGTCACCTGAGATTGTCTTGGCTATCTCATTGCTCGCATTATTCTTGTTAATCGGTCTGCAATTAGGCTTTGTATCGCTGTTACTCGCGCACATTACCTTTTGCCTGCCGTTTGTGGTCATCACTGTGTTTGCACGCTTAAGTAGCTTGGACGAGCGTTTGATGGAAGCTGCGCGCGACTTGGGTGCTAACGAATCAACGATGGTGCGTACAGTACTGATTCCCGTCATTCTGCCAGCGGTAATGGCAGGTTGGTTGCTCGCCTTTACCCTGTCGCTAGATGACGTAGTGGTTTCAACCTTTGTCACCGGCCCAAGCTATGAGATTTTACCGCTACGAATTTATTCGATGGTACGCGTAGGACTTAAGCCAGAGGTCAATGCCATTGGTACATTGCTATTAGCCGCCTCGCTTATCTTAGTCATCATCTCGCAGCTATTGTTACGTCGGCGCTAGCTATTGAAGAGTTATGAAGAACCTGTCAACCTTAAGCTTTGAATGAAAATCAGCGCTATATCGATTATAATGAAATTTTCTCACCTTAGCGGTTAGGTTGTCTTATGTTAGAGCTTCGCCATCTCAATACTTTAACGGCACTGCGTGCGCATGGCTCATTGGCTGCGGCCGCCGATGAGCTGCACGTCACCGCCTCTGCGGTGTCGCATCAGCTAAAAGAGCTAGAGAATTACTACGATATCAGCTTGGTCAATCGCCGCACACGCCCGCTCACCTTTACCCCAGCTGGCAAGACAGTACTGGCATTGGCAGACAGCATCATGCCGCAAGTCACCCGCACCAAATCCAATCTCAAACGCTTAGCACATGGTCAAGCGGGTAGATTACGCCTAGCCTCTGAATGCCATAGTTGCTTTGATTGGCTGATGCCGATACTTAATCATTACCGCCGTGAATGGTCGGATGTGGAACTGGACTTTGCGACTGGCTTTGAGCCTGAACCGCATCATTTGTTGATGGAAGGTGATATTGACCTGCTCATTACCACCAGTGATTTACCAATAGACGGTATCAGCTATCAGCCCCTATTCGAGTATGAGAGTCGCTTGGTACTTTCACCAACGCATGATTTGGCCGCGCAAGAGTTTATTGAACCCAGTGATTTGACTGACGAGACTTTAATCGCGTATCCGGTGGAAGCCAAGCGTCTCGATATTATCGCCAACTTTATGACACCTGCAGAAGTGAGCTTTGCGAGCATTCGTACCACAGAACTGACCGCAATGCTGATTCAATTGGTCGCCAGTGAGCGCGGCGTAGCGGCATTACCTGACTGGGTAGTTGCAGAATATGAGAAAAAAGGCTGGGTCGTCTCGCGTCCGTTAGGCAGTGGCGTACATTGTCAGCTGTATGCAGCGACGCGTACCTCAAGTCAAGATACCGCGTATATGCAAGGGTTTGCGAGTTTGTTGGAAGGGATAGTAAAACCGTTGTAAGTTTTATTTACCATAATCACCGTTATGGGAATAAGCATGGCCTCCTAGTGAGAACTTGAATATTAGGCTATTGATATCAAGTTTTTAATACACTGTAATAGTCACAGTGTACTTCATGGTGTACCTACCATACATATTCTATTCGTGATCCATAGGCTATACAGGCATCGAACGTATTTCAATAACAGATATTATAGTGAAAGATTATTCAAGTAGGTCAGTATGAAAAAATGGTCAACTTATAATCTTACGTTAGATCATAAAGGTTAATAAATATAATGAGAGACAACCTAGAAAATAGTGAGTCAACACAGGAAAATTCAATTTATAACAAAATTGGTTTAGGCATTTATATTATATTTGCTTTGATTTATTATTTTTTTATGAAAGATATGTTTCTTGATGGAACTTTTTTCCTTGTAGTAGGTATAACGCTTCTTCTAATTATTATGTTCAATTTCTTTAAAAAACATAAATATAACTTAGGAGTTATAGCGTTTTGTATATATGTTCTTATATTCGGTTCAGTTGACTTTTTCCAGTTGAACCAATCAATTTCAGCTGTGGCTGCCATTGTACTATTGATAATTACGATATTTTTACACTACAAGTCAGTTAAAAAGGTTTAGGACTTGTTACTGCAAGGCTAATTAAGCTTGGAATTTATTTTATTCTGGAACGATAGCAAGTTAACCTTTACTATCAGATCCGTAGATACCAACTTGAGTGATTGTCATTTTAAAAATTCTGACTTAGTGTTCATTTTCACTGGGGTATACCCCACTGGAGCCACCTAAACAGACTTCTTAAACTATTAATAGACCACTTAAAATAGACTGCAATCAAGGAACTACTTATATCAGACCATTAAACGAATAATATCTATCAACGGTTATAAAATAAGCTTAAAAAAGTAAAACCCTACAGCAGTTGCCAGCAATGTCAGTCCAATGTGCAACCCTATCAGTGCCAAACCTGCCAGCAGCCGCCCATCATGAATAAAACTAAACACCTCAGCGCTAAAAGTGCTAAAGGTCGTCAGCCCGCCCAAAAATCCAGTCATGACAAACACGCGGACGTTATCTGACAGGCCGCTACCCATCCGCTCAAACCATACCAATGCCAGACCAATCAACAATCCACCCAACACATTTGCGCCCAATGTACCCAGTGGAATCCAGCTATGCAACGGATTAAAACGTGTTAACCACGCCCGCAAGCAAGCTCCAAATGCTGCTCCTAAACCAATGGCGAGCCACTGCATAGATTATCCTTAATTTATATGGATTTGAAACTTCATACCGCAGGCAGCTCGGTCATTGGCCAACGTGGCACACAACTGACAGCTAAATCATCAGCCTGCCCAGCTTGCAAACGCTCGTAACCCGCATAAGCAATCATCGCTCCATTATCCGTACATAAAGCAGGCGGCGCATAATGCACGGTCGCATTTATTTTAGCCAACTCAGCTTCTAAGGTTTCACGCAGATGAGTGTTGGCGCTGACCCCACCTGCAATCACTAAGCGACTCATGCCTGCTTGCTTGAGTGCTTTAACGCATTTCTTCACCAGCGTATCAACCATGGCATGTTGGAAGCTTGCGGCAATATCAGCGCGAACTTGTGGATCACCGTCAGGGCCACTTTCCGAATAAGGGGTGTCTTTAATAAGGTTATGCACCGCTGTTTTCATACCGCTAAAAGAAAAATCTAAACCGCGATGTAACATTGGACGAGGAAGGTCATAGGCGTTTTGATCGCCTGTTTCCGCCAATTTGGCAATATTAGGACCACCAGGATAAGGCAAGCCTAGCATCTTGGCGGCTTTATCAAAGCACTCACCCGCTGCATCATCTATCGACTCACCCAATATCTCATACTGCCCAATACCATGTGCGGCAATCAGTAAAGTATGACCACCGGATACCAGTAGCGAGACAAAAGGAAACGCGGGCGGATTCGCACCCATCAACGGTGCAAGCAAATGCCCTTCCATATGATGAATACCAATCGCTGGAATGTCTAACCCGTACGCCAAACTGCGCCCAAATAATGCACCGGTCATCAAAGCACCAATCAGTCCTGGACCTTTGGTATAGGCAATAGCATCAATCTCGCTTTTCTTAACATCACACTGCTCTAACAGCTCATTGAGCAAAGGTACCAACTTGCGAATATGATCGCGACTGGCAAGCTCGGGCACCACGCCACCATAGAGTGCATGCAACTCTATTTGTGAATACAGCACTTGTCCGACCAGACCTTGATTGTCACTATCCATCTGCTCACTATCAAAAATCGCCAGACCCGTCTCATCACAAGAGGTCTCTAAACCCAATACTTTCATATTTTTGCCTTTATCATACTTTGGTCTGCGAGTTATCTCTTGCAACATTTATATATTTTAATCTCTAACATAAACATGCATAAAAAAACCGCCATTGTCAGTCACAATGACGGTCAGTTTAGCAAATTTCAATAGCGAATATATTCTAATAGTCAATATCAGCTTACTGCTGCAATCATATAATCAACCGCTGCATAGACTTGCGCTTCACTTACTTTGTCGGTAGCTTGTGCTGGCATCTTGTTAAAGCCTTTGGCTGAATGCATGTGTAGCGTCTCTATGCCTTTAGTAAGCCGAGGAGCCCACGCTGCTGTATCGCCATACTTAGGCGCGTCAAGCAAACCACTGTCATGGCAGACTTTGCAGTTTGTCTCATATAGCTTAGCACCGGCATCAGCAGCCAATACTTCAGGCTCGGCAGCCCCCTCTTGCACGACTGCGTCTTCCACGGTCTCAGCAGGCTCCGCCTCAACCACAGGTTCAGGCGTAACGACTTCCGGCTCTGCTACAGGCGCTTCCTCTACCACGGCAGTGGTCTCGGCAGGCTCATTGACAGCAGGTGGCTCTTCGGCAGTGTTGTTGTCACCACTGCAAGCACTAAGCGCCAGTAACGCACTTAAACTGATTGCAGATAAGGCTAATGTATTCATACGCTGTTGTTTGTTCATCATGATCACACCTCTGTTCGATATTTCATGTTGGCGACTGTTTACGACAGCGCATAAATTTAAAACCTAAAACTCATAAAGAGACTTATAAAAGACGCTGACAGAAAATTGCTATTAGTTCGTCGCTGTCTCAGCTTCTGCACCTGTGGCATCAGCACTTTCAGCGACAGCCACCTCTGTATCGGCAGCGGTTTCTGTCATATCAGTGTCAGCTGCCTCTACTTCTGTACCATCTACTACCGTAGCATCAGCATCAGTTGCTGGCATCGGTGCTGTTTCTGGGAAATCCATCTCTTCAGCGGCAGGAGCATTGCTACGAGCAAGCTCAGAAGCTTCGTCAACGCGATCTTTTGCCAATACTTCGTGCGACTCGCCTTTATCACCACTACAAGCGCTAACACCAAAGCCAAGAGCGACGATAAATGCGGTGCTTAGCGCCGTGTTTAATACTGATTTTTTCATTCCAACATCCTCAATAAAATGCATATAAAACGATTAAAATGCTCACTACTGTATGCAAATTATCATAGCATAAACTCCATCTAAACCGTTATAGACAGTAGGGTTTTTATTTATGATAATTTATCGCAATTGACCTAACGCTATGCAAATTTAATCACTGAATATTGAATAAAGGCGTGAAACCATAATATTCTGTTAATGAACACGGTAGAGTGCGTCTCACAACTTAATGATAAATAGGGATTAATGCACTAAAACCATTGACTTTGTTGGCATTTTTTATTAAAATATCTGCCCTTGTGCTAATGCGCAAGATTATCCTAGTTTGAGCTGATGCCTGTAATCGTGAGATATTACGGCTAAATACTAATACACAGCCAAACTAATGCCCTTATATCTCATCCTAATCAAGGAGTCTTCATGCCTGCAGTTAAGGTTAAAGAAAACGAACCAGTTGACATCGCTATCCGTCGTTTCAAACGTGCTTGTGAAAAAGCCGGCGTATTATCAGACGTACGTAAGCGTGAGTTTTATGAAAAACCAACGCAAGTACGCAAGCGCAAAAAAGCTGCTGCTGTAAAGCGTTATAAGAAAAAGTTACAACGCGAAACTATTCGTACCACTCGTATGTACTAATCACTAATACGATTAGTTAAATACCAGCGCTACACTAACGCCACTGTTATCGATGAATAACAGTGGCGTTTTTTATGCTACAATTTTTGTTATTCATGCTGGTCATTTATCAGCAGATTTTTATTTATTACCTTACTCCCAATTATTTTACCAACCGTTATTTTACTAAAAACTATTTCATCCATACTCATAAGGAATAATAACAATGAGCCAACTTAAACAGACTTTATCAGACAACATCAAAACGTCTATGAAAGCGCGTGAGCTTGAGCGCGTCAAAGTTTTGCGTAACGTGCAAGCGGTCGTCAAGCAAATCGAGATTGATCGTCAAACTGAGCTAGACGACGCTGGCGTTTTAGAGATATTGCAAAAACAACTAAAGCAGCGCCAAGAATCGCTTGGTATCTTTACTGAAAATGGTCGTGATGACTTGGCTTCCAAAGAGCAGTTTGAGATTGAAATCATCAATGAGTTCATGCCAAAGCAGATGGATAATGATGAACTTGCAGCCTTGGTAAATGCTGAAATCGCTGAACAAGGTGCGACATCGATGCGTGATATGGGTAGTGTGATGGGGGTATTAAAGAATAAAACCGCCGGCCGTGCTGACCCTGCACTCATCTCTAAATTGGTGAAAGATGCGCTGCAGGGTTAAGAAAAGTTATATATTCTTAATCTACGTATCGACCCAAGCGATAAAAACAACCGCCTAAGGCTTAAAGTCTTTGGCGGTTTTTACGGCTTTGATTTCAGCATTAATATTAGCAAGTAACGGACGAGCGCTGCTCGCTTGCGCGGTTTTTTGCATTTTCTCAGTCAATTGCTTGGCTTGCGTCAACGAGGTCAGCGCGCGGTCATAGCGGCCACTCCATAGCTGGTCATGACTGCGATAACGCAGCGCATTAATGGTGGCGATTTTTGCCAGCGGCGCTGAATCAGTGGTTTTAGCAATTTTTTCATTGGCCAATTGCAAACTTTGCCATGCATAACGGTCGCTTGGCTGCTGCTCAGTCAAGGGCTTAAGCAGTGTTTGCGCTTTGGTTGACTGATTGCTATTGGTCAGTGCTTCAGCCAAATAAAGACGCAGATCGCGGCGCTCAGGATAAAGGCGCTGCTGACTCTCTAGCAGTTCAGCCGCTTGTTGCCATTGATTTTGCTCAGTAAGGATTTGGCTTTGGGTAATAGACAATAAAGGCTCTAATACTTGGCGCTGCGGCGCGGGCAGCGCTGATAGCTCAGTATATAGCTCATTGGCCTCTTTAAAACGCTGCTGTTCGCCATACCAATACATCAGCGCCAATTTTGCGCCAACGCTATTTTTAGCAGCGGTCGTCAATGCAGTTTCAGAGACGTGTTTGCCGGTACTTTGTACACGCCAATACAGCAAATCAAACAACGCCTGATGGCGCTGCTGCTGGTTTAATGACAACGAGGTATAACGCTGAGCGCGGCTTTGCGACTCACTTAAGCGCTCATTACTTAAAGGATGCGAGCGCACGAAACTGGGTAAAAATTGATTGGCGGTTTGGTTTAATTGGCTTTGTTGATTCATCGTCGCAAAAAAGCGTGGCATCGCGCGTGGATCATAACCAGCTTGGTTCATGATTTGCATACCAACGCGGTCAGCTTCACGCTCATTATTACGGCTAAAAGCCATGCTACTATTCATCGTCGCCGTTTGGCTGCCCATCATGACGGCGGCTGCTGCGTCACCATCGACCGCTGACGCCGCAATCGCTGCGAGCATTCCGCCTATTTGCATTAGCAGGGCTTTTTTGCGCTCATCCGCCCCGCTCTCATAATGGTTTTGGCTAATATGTGCTACTTCATGCGCAATGACGCTGGCAAGCTCATCCATACTGCTTGCCGCCAGTATCGTCCCGGTATTCAGCCCGATAACCCCACCTGGCGCGGCAAAAGCATTGATACTGGGATTATCAATAATGACCAAGCCGAGTGGTGCTTGCTGGCGTGCTTGAGCATTTAGCCGCCAAGTGATGTCTTTGACCGTTTCGTGTATCCAAGGGTCATGCTCCATCTTAGTGCGACCATTGATGTTTCTTAACGACCATTCGCCAAGCAGTTTATTTTGATACTGCTCAGCAAAGCTTAATCCTTGTCCACGCAAATTGGGCAAATCTAACTCGTCTGCATTGCTAGACTGCCATGAATCATAAGCAAATGGCGCAGCTTGTGTGCTGATAGCATTGGCCGTGGTTGCCAGCATCAGTAAAGTAGCAGACATACCTAACTTTAGCGCAAACGCGCCTTCTGCTAATGTCTTTACTGGTTTTTTAAGCAGCGATTTTTTAAGCAGCGATGGTCTATGAGAATAATACAAGTGCGTATCCTATACGAGTAATCATAACGTCTTTTTGACTATACGAGCTTGTTTATCCAAGGTCAATTGCCGTCTGCTTCTGGCTACCAATCACGCTGCCGTGCGTCACGATTGTGCAACATGGTTATGTAAATCTAGACGGTATAAATTTATAGTCCGAATTTGAAGTTTAAAGCATAAATTTATTGCTTAATGCTAATAAGGTGTTCTGATTGACCAAACATTATGATGACTATATTCAACTGCAATTACATAGTGGCAATTTGCTATAATGGTAGGCCTTGATAAAGGCTTCTGGGCAGTACTATACAAAGCTAAGCTCTCTTAAACAGCCGTACTGTCTTAAATACTGCTACCTTAAACATTGATATCTTAAAGGTTAATTTTATGTCTGCTGATAACCAATCCATCATTGTACAAGGCTCGCATGCTGTGCATCTATCAGAAGCTTTATCAGATACCTTGCCTGAAGCAAAGCAGCAAGCGATAAGACAGCTATTGGAATTGTTGCCAGCAGACACCTTTAGTGCAACCGATAACGGTAAACTAAATGATAGCGCAGGTTTGAAGCACGAGACGATTATTATTAAAGATATGGTAGACGGCCGCGGCCTTGCCTGCCCGATGCCACTGCTCAAAACCAAAGTGGCGCTACGTCATGTAGCCGCAGGCGAATCGTTATACGTGGTTGCAACCGACCCAAACTCGCAAGCGGATATCACTGCGTTTTGTGAGCAGAGCCAAAAAACAAATACCGTAAACCCATTATTGTTGGTCATCAATCAGGTAACAGCAGCAAATAGCGAAGAAACTACAGCAACAAAATCTAAATATTCTGTTGATACAATATATCACTTCATCATTACCAAAACTGATAGCAACTAAGCGGCGCTATCCTTTACAATTACAACTATAAAGATTTTTATCTGACTCATTGCTTATCTATTTAACCAAGGTCAAGAATATGGCTAATACTTCTACTAACGCTGCAAATTCCCGTAAAAAAGACAGCGCAGCGCCCGAAAAAAACGAAGCACGCGATGCGGCGCTAAAAGCTGCAGCGGCGCGTCCGCCTTATGACGCCAGCGCGCTTGGCGATACCAGTACTCGCGATTTGGTCCCTGCGATGCCAACGCATTTATCTGCGCCTGGGGTAAATTTGGGTGCTTATATCAATACTGTGCATCAAATACCAATTTTGACCCCGACCCAAGAGCAAGAGCTTGCCCATCGCTATTACGATGAAGGCGATGTCGAAGCGGCGCGTTTACTTGTCATGTCGCACCTGCGTTTTGTGATTCATATTGCACGTAGCTATTCAGGCTATGGTCTGCCACAAGCCGATTTAATCCAAGAAGGCAATCTAGGGTTAATGAAAGCGGTTAAACGCTTTGACCCTAATAAAGGCGTACGTTTGGTATCCTTTGCTGTGCATTGGATTAAGGCTGAAATTCACGAATTTGTCATTCGTAATTGGCGCATTGTCAAAGTTGCGACTACCAAGGCGCATCGTAAACTATTCTTTAACTTACGTAGCCTTAAAAAGACCAACAACCAGTTAACGCTTGAAGAAGCTGATGCCATTGCCAATGATTTAAATGTAACGCGCAAGCAAGTGCTTGAAATGGAGTCACGTTTGACGTCGTATGATGCGTCATTTGAAGCGCAGTCAAGCGATGATGACGATGGACGCTATGCGCCGCAGCTGTTCTTAGAGGACGGTATTGACCCTGCCGAGATGGTTGAAGAATCTGACTGGGAAGAAAATAACTCTTCTGCACTACTTGCGGCGATGGATACCTTGGATGATCGTTCGCGCGATATCGTTGAGCAGCGCTGGCTTTCTGAGCAAAAATCAACCTTGCATGAGCTAGCGGCGGTCTACTCTATCTCAGCAGAACGTGTGCGCCAAATCGAGAAAAATGCCATGGATAAAATCCGTGAAGCCATGACCATCGATAGTGTGATATTACCTGATGATATTCAGTAAGCAGCTTGTCAGTTAAAGTTTCTTATTAGATGAAAAGAACCATTATCAAAGCCCTATTTATAACACGAGTTTGACCATGCTAAATTGGATAAGTATTGCGGCGCTTAATATGGCTATCGCCGTGGCTCTGGGTGCCTTTGGTGCCCATGGTCTTAAAGCTATCGTCAGTCCTCAGCAGCTTGAATGGTGGCAAACAGCAACCTTATACTGGTTTATACATGGGCTTGGGTTATTGCTGGTGGGCATTCTTATTCGGCTAAATTATGCGACTCAAATCACTGCTTGGTTATTGCAGGTCGGGGTGATTATCTTTGCTGGCAGTTTATACGCGATGACGCTTGGTGCGCCGCGCTGGTTTGGGGCGATTACCCCTATCGGCGGTGTATTGATGATTGTAGGTTGGTTATCGCTTGCAGTAACGACGTCTCGTTTAAATCACGCCGGTATTTAATAGCTATTCTGGTTTAAATAATTAAAACGCACAATCAGTCGTTTAAAATGAATAACACAGCTAACCGCCATCGATAAAATTTCAGCTACAGATAAATATAGATTAAAGATAAGTTGATAAAAAGGAATCTCAAGTCATTAGGGAGCACATACTATGAGTAATATTAATGTAAACGGTAAGACACTGCAGACCACCCATCAAACGGTACAATTGGTCGTCAATGAACTTGGGCTTAGTACTGGACGCTACGCCGTTGAAGTCGATGGCGAGCTGATACCAAAAAGCGAGCTTGATAAACTGCGTATCGTTGAAGGTATGAATATTGAAGTCGTACAAGCGGTTGGCGGCGGCTAAGATTTATAAGCCACACCGTTTAAAAAAGACAATAAAAAAGACCTCAACGATAATACGTTAGAGGTCCTTTTTTTGCTTAGCTTATCGTTTGTTTCATTTCAATCATTAACACTATTAATCGTCTATCATTAACAATCCTGCTATTTATACTATTTATTTATGAGCTAAGAATTATCAATGGTTACGACAATAAAGCTTATATGATAGAAGATCCACCTAACATGACACCTAAACATTGCTATTAAACCGTGTGGCATTTAAACCTAAACCGCAGGCGCTGCCTCTACATCGGTTAAATCTTCATAGCGTTCATCGCGCCCTGGACCCTGAGTTTTCTTACGGTCTTGACGGGTTTTATATTTACGCACTTGTCTATCAAGTTTGTCTGCCATGTCGTTAATAGCTTTATACATATCATCTTCAAGGGCTTGGACAAACATCTCTTGACCTGCGACTCGCATAATTGCTTCGGCTTTATGAGTCTTTTTACCGCCATCACTTGCGCCGCTGTTGTCTAGCGATAATATCACTTTAATACTTTGAATCTGATCGAAGTGACGCTCTACTTTTTCAAGTTTTTCGCGAACCGCTTTGTCCATGGCATCGGTAATACTGATATGGTGACCACTGATAGAAACATTCATATTATTGTCCTTTTATTATTGCTTATATTGCTACTTATAATCAACAGATGAGCCAGCACTTATGCTTTTATCACCCTGCCTTACCAATAACTGACCTAGTATCTTTTTATATTTAATAAGCATATTTAATAAGATTTAGCGCTTAGCTTTTTAATCATTAACGTCTTTATCCCTCTACTCCTTTAGTAAAATATAAACACATTTTTATCATATTTTAGATTGATGATTTATACAAATAAGCCAAATCGATACTTGGTTTTCGTTGTTGGTATGACTCTAATTTGTCATGAAAAGCGAATAGTAGCAAGACACTAAACTGTAACTAAATGTAATAAAAACTGATGTTTCCTGCATGTTTCTATACAATCAAAAAATTTTATTTTTTATATTTACGAAAAAACATATTGATAAGAGCAGTACTGCATTGATAAGCCATTGAATCACAACATTTAATACTTTTGTTTGCGCTGGGTAGAGGAGCCGATATTCATCGCTTCACGATATTTGGCCACTGTTCGTCTGGCGATATCGATACCTTCTGCTAATAAAAAATCTTTTATGCGACTGTCAGATAAGGGCTTTTTAGGGTCTTCATCAGCGATAAGCTGTTTAATCATGGCGCTGATGGCGGTTGAGGAGATATCACCATCGCTACTGCTAACGTGAGATGAGAAGAAGTGCTTGAGGGAAAACAACCCTTGTGGCGTTAGGATAGTCTTACTGGTAGTCAGGCGCGAAACAGTCGATTCATGCAAATCAACTTCTGCGGCAATGGCTTTTAAAATAAGCGGCTGCATGGCGGTTGCACCATGTTGCAAAAACTCTTGCTGGTAGCGCACGATACTGGTCGCTACTTTTAACAGGTTTTGATTGCGCTCCTCGATACTACGAATAAACAAGCGCGCATCGGTGAGGTTTTCACGCAGATACTGATTGTCAGGGCTGTCATCACCGCGTTTGACTAAACTGGCATACTCTTGATTGACCCGCAGCTTGGGCAAGGTTTCAGGATTAAGGCGCACCTGCCAGCCATCTACTTGCGCAGTAATATCACCTCTGTTGCTATTATTGCTATTGTGACGGCGAATAGGCATAACCAACACATCAGGAATATCATAGCTTGCTGATGGCTGCATATAATCAGGCTGACTGCTTTGGAATAACAAGCCAGGTGAAGGATTCAAAGTACGTAATAGAGTAAGAGCGGGTGTGATATATTCAGGTGCGAGTCCCGTCAGCTCAGTCAAGGCTTTGATATTATTACTAACTAAATGCTCACTGGCTGAGAGAAGCGCTTTGGCTTCTTTAAGATACTTTGTATTCGTATCAAGCTTGGACAATTGCAGCGCTAAGCATTCGTTGAGATTGCGCGCCCCAACACCAAGCGGGTCACACGATTGAATAATGCGCAGTACCGCCATGACTTCATCATGCTCAACGCGCTCATCCCATTGATAAAAACTTGCCATGGTATCAAAGCTCTGTAACAACTCATCAATATCAAGGCGCACAAAGCCCATATCATCCATAGAATCCATCAAGTATTCAGCAATGAGCGTATCTGTCTCGGAGAGATGTTTAAAATTTAGCTGCCAGCGCACATGGTCTTGAATGGTCGCGCTGGTGCTGCCCTGATAGCTATCAAACTCATCGTTCGTGCTACTGCCTGAACTTTTAGCGACGGACGTATAGTTGTCAGTATCAAAGCTACTATACCCCTCTCCACCCAGCGCATCACTGTCTATTGCATCATCGTCAAAACTGGATTGTTGTAATTTATCCAAACTGTCACTAAAGTCATTATCATATTCAGAGGCATTATCATCATCACCAGATGAGGTGGTAGACGATGTAGAAAATGCATCAATGCCAGTATGTTGATTCCAACTATCCAGCGTTAATGATTCGCCAAACTCATTGAGCGGCTCATCGTTACTACTTTCGTACTCATCATTATCATCATCATCTTCGATACGTTCAAGCAATGGATTGCTATCGAGCTTCGCCTGTACCTCCTGCGCGAGCTCAAGACTAGAGAGCTGCAACAATTTAATAGCTTGCTGCATTTGCGGGGTCAGTTTTTGTGAGGTGCTCAGCGTGGTCGCCAATCCAAACGACATACTCATGGGTGACTTATTACACTCCGATCGTGGTGAGATTCTATATGTTATGCTGGTCAAAGCCTGCGATTATTAACGCTTATACCGATTAAAAAAGCGGCTTTAAGCGGTCAGGTCATGACGATAGCATTTTTTGCTACAATGTTGCTACGATAATTTATACCCTGTCCAGATAAGCTATTTTTTAGCTCTTGCTCAAATTATAAAAACATCAATAGCTTTGTAGGGCTGCTAAGCGCTTAATCATGTAAGACCAATGCAAAACCTATGCATAAAAGTCGTGAATAACAATAGGATAAAAGAGCAGATAAAAGGGAAACTCAATACAGTTTAAAATCGGGAAGAATACTATGAATGAGATAAGAAATAACGGACAACTAACCGTTGCTGCTGTGCAGATGAACAGCCAGCAAAATATCGAAGACAATTTAGCAGATATAAAAGCCGCCATTATCGATGCACACGCACAAGGCGCTCAGTTGGTAGTGCTACCAGAAAACTGCTGTAGCATGGGTCGACAGTTTGCCACTGCTGAGCGTTTTGATGAGCTGTCCGACACGATAGCTGACTATGCGCGTACTTATGGTATTTATGTATTAGCAGGCTCACTGCCCTGCCCTTACCGCCCTGATGGCATCATTGTACCCGATGGTAGATTACGCCAAGTCAGTCAGCTGTTTGCCCCCGATGGTACGCGAGTAGCGCGCTACGATAAGATTCACCTGTTTACTGCGACTGTCGCCGATAAGCAAGGCAGCTATAATGAAGCGGCGACCTTTGAGCCCGGCACCCAAACAGTCGTTACGACACTCGAAGCAAATGATGATATTTATCAGCTCGGTATGATGGTTTGCTTTGATTTACGCTTTCCAGCATTGGCGCAGCGGCTACGGCAAGCGGGCGCGGATTTGCTAAGCGCGCCATCAGCCTTTACTTATTTGACCGGGCAAGCGCACTGGTCGCTGTTACTACGCGCGCGGGCGTTAGACAGTCAATGCATGGTGATTGGCGCAGCACAAGGCGGCGAGCATGCTTATAAGGATGGCAGTAGCCGTCAGACTTGGGGTCATAGCACGATTACCGCTTATGATGGCACGATTATCAACAGCTATGAGGATAGTGACTTAAAAGACCCTGCTAATAAAAATTATGCTTTAGTCTTGGCATCCTTAGATAAAGCCGCCCAAGTGCAAGGACGACAAAAGATGCCTATCTTTGACTGCCATCGTTTGGCATAGATGTACGGTTAAATGATTAAAAAATGACCAGAACTTAAGTAACATCAACATCATTTTGCGCATGAGTCGCGCGCGGATGGGCGCGGTCATAGACTTGGGTGAGTTTAGCAAAATCAACATGAGTATAAATTTGCGTGGTGCTGATATCACTATGGCCAAGCATTTCTTGTACCGCGCGCAAATCGCCACTACCAGATAACATGTGCGACGCAAAGCAGTGGCGTAATAAATGCGGATACATATTTTGCGCGATACCCGCACGTGTAGCCGCAACTTTGAGACGTTGCTGTACTGCCCGTGTTGATAAGCGCGTGCCTAATTTCTCACTGATAAACAAGGCGCTGTCCATCTGCTCTACCCACAGATTTCGGTGCGGCAGATAACGTTTAATCGCCTCGGCAGCTTTGATACCTAAGGGCACCAAGCGCGTTTTATTGCCTTTGCCCGTCACGCGCACGCGCAGGTCAACCAAGTCTATATCTGCCATATCGAGCGCCACCAACTCGCCGACACGCAGACCGCTGCTATAAAGCAGTTCAAACATTGCTTTATCGCGCAACCACAAGCGTGCTTGTTCGGGCGTATCAGGTATCTCTTGGTCAAGCAATTGCGTTAATAAATCCACATCGGCAATAGATGGCAGCGGTCTAGGGCTGCGCTTAAGCTGATAGCCGGTGGTTGGGTTAATACGTGCTAAATCCTCTTCTATCAGCCAGCCATAAAAATGACGGATAGCCGATAACTCTTGCTGGACGCTCGCAAGTGCCAGCTTGTCTTCATCGAGGCGCTGGCTGATATGCTGGGCTAATTGGCGCTTATCACAGCGCGTCCACGTCAAACGTTTGCCGCGTAAAAATAGCGCCAACTGGTTTAAGCCCGCAAAATAAGCCACCAGCGTATGTTCTGAATGGTTACGCACTGACAGCGTATTGAGCCAACGATGTACCGGTGCTAACAGTTCACGTAGCGCGGCATCCGACTCTATAGCAGCAGCATGCTCAACTGATAGCCACGCTTTCGACTCAGAATCTGAGCTAGGCTCTGTCGTCTGACGGTTTTTATTGAACATAGCCTTCTTAGAGATGACCATAACATTTACCTAGCAGCAAACCTACACCGCTTGTCATTGTTCATTAACCTATTATCCATTAACCTTCTGGAGTAGGTTTGATGCCGGCTTGTGCCATCAGACCATCTGGGCTAAAGACGCCTTCGTAGACGAACGCCGTTGGGCCGGTCATCATCACTGAATAACCCGGCTGCCATTTGATAATCATGCTGCCGCCATAAAGCTGGGCGCGTACGTCTTCGCCTTCATCGAGCCAGCCTTCACGGATACCGACCGCCACTGCTGCACAAGCGCCCGTACCACAGGCTTGCGTCTCACCAACACCGCGCTCATAGACACGCAAACGAATATGGCGCTGGTTCATCACTTGCATGAAGCCGACATTGACGCGCTCTGGAAAAGCAGAATGTGATTCGATAGCTTTGCCTAAAGTCTCAACGTCGGCATCGAGTACGTCGTCAACTTTAATAACCGCATGCGGGTTGCCCATATTGGCAACATAAAGCTGTACAGGAGTGCCATTAACGTCTAAATGATAGGCGTTTTGGATTTTGGTCGTCGCTCTTGGAGTAAAGGGAATCTCGCTTGGCTCGAACTTTGGTTTACCCATATCGACTTCGACCCAGCCATAGCGGTCTGTCGTCAGCGAAATAATGCCGCTTGCCGTCTCAACGCGCAGCCGCTGCTTAAATGACAGCTTACGCGCTTGTACAAAACGGGCAAAACAGCGGGCGCCATTGCCGCACTGCTCGACTTCTGACCCATCAGTGTTAAAAATGCGATAACTAAAATCAACGTCAGGACGCATCGGCGGCTCAACAACGAGCAATTGATCAAAGCCAATGCCCAAATGACGATCGCCCAACAGTTGCACCAAATCCTTGGTTAACTCTAAGCGCTGGGTCACCAAATCGATGACCATAAAGTCATTACCCAGCCCATGCATCTTTGTAAATTCTATTAGCATATCCTTGTTATCCTATCCTATTTTTATGTATGCCTTATATTAGCACGCTGTCAGATACAATCATAATTATCACCGCTATCAAAGGCTACGTTAGTGCTCTACAACCGAACAAATATTTTTAATTAGACTTTGAATTAAAGCAGGCCATAAAAAACCCATTGTCGTTATAACAATGGGTCATTTTTAATTATTAAGCTTTAATCATTAAGCTTTCATCATAAAACTTTAATTATTAAGCTTTCATCATAAAATATGGCGGCGTTTTTAATAGGCTACTTATCTTGCCACAACATTTCATCAGCATATAACGCTTCAAGCGCTTCACGCTTACGAATCAATTGATGATGATTATCGGCTACCATCACCTCGCTGGCACGACCGCGCGAGTTGTAATTGCTACTCATGGTAAAGCCGTACGCGCCAGCACCCGTTATCGCTAAGATATCGCCTGTTGCTAATGACAATAAACGGTCTTTTGCTAAAAAGTCACCGGTTTCACAAATCGCACCAACAATATCCCATGGCTGCGTACCCTCGGTATCGATACCATTCTCAGGTAAAACGCTTGGAATCACCGCCATTTCAGCTTGATATAAAGCCGGACGAATCAAGTCATTCATTGCGGCATCGACAATAGCAAAGTTTTTATGCTCAGTTGGTTTTAACACATCAACCTTAGTTAAGAGCACACCCGCATTGGCCACGATACTGCGACCCGGCTCAAAAAATACCGTTAAACCAAGCTCACTAAGTTTTGGTAATAACGCTTGGGCAAATTCATCGATAGATACGGGCGTCTCATCGATATAACGCACGCCGAGGCCACCGCCCAAATCGATATGACGCAGCGTAATCCCTTTATCACGCAGGCTATGTATCAGCTCAATCACTTTATCTAAAGCTGCTACAAATGGCGCAACTTCCGTCAATTGCGAGCCAATATGACAATCGATACCGACGATATCGATATGCGATAATTGCGCCGCTTGCTCATAGACAGCGACGGCATTTTCATGGTCAATACCAAATTTATTGTCTTTTAGACCGGTTGAAATATACGGATGGGTCTTAGCATCGACATTGGGATTGACGCGTAATGAGATTGGTGCCGATTTATCCAACTGCTTTGCCACGTCATTGATTAAGGTCAGCTCGCTAATCGACTCGACGTTAAAGCAGCCAATACCTTGGGTCAGTGCATATTCGATATCGCTATAGGTTTTGCCAACGCCTGAGAATACCACGCGCGCAGCCTCGCCGCCTGCCGCCAATACGCGCATGAGCTCACCACGTGAAACGATATCAAATCCTGCCCCTGCTTGCGCCAAAATACCCAATACCGCCAAATTGGAGTTTGCCTTTACCGCATAACAAATCTGGTGCTTTAGACTGGCAAAGCTTGTGGTATAAGCTTGATAGACGTCTAAAATCGCTTGCTTTGAATAGACATAACACGGCGTACCATAGTGTTTAACTAATTCATCAATACTGACCTGCTCCATATACAAGGCACCGCCTCGATAATCTAGCGCGGGCAAATGGGCGGTTAAGGCTTCAGGATGCACATACAATCCCTGCTCAGTTTGGGTAGTGACTGACTGACTCATATAAGTATCTCTAATATAATCAATGTATTAAGGTTTTAAGGCATAAATGCATAAAGGTGAATAGCAGCTCGAATATGGTAACAATCGTTTTAGCGTTTGTTTTTTAATAAACAACAAGCAACCATTAATCATTAATAGTCGTTAGGATCGGTGCTCGGCTCAGGTAGCTGAAAATTATCTGTGTTTTGCTGGTTATTTTGATTGTCGTCAATTTTAGCAAAGGCAGCATCTTGCGGATGACTGCTGCTATCAAGCACCGGACTATTAGCCTCAACTGTTTGGCTGCTAGATTCTACTAGATACAAATCGCCTTTTTGCCCGCAACCTGTCAATACTGTAGAACCTATCACCAGAGTAGCTGCGATAAGCTTATAAATAGCAGGGCGACTGGCGCTTACACTTGAAGCAGTGCTTAAGTCAGCGCTTTTAATCTTAGAAGTGCGATTTATAGTAAACATAGAATGGCTAACCTGTAATCTTGCAACCGTTTGGTTTGAATAGAATAGAATAGGATAAGATAAGAATGAAAATAACTATCCATAAAAAACAACCAAGGCTGCAATAGGGAAATAGGACAATTTTTTAATCATAGCATTATTCGTTAAAGCTGTGCGCCTACCACTTCTGTTTGAGCCACAAATTTCTTCAAATAAATGACTGAACGTATGAATGTATGGCTTTGATAGATAGGTCTTACAGCATTAATAAAGCTGCAGCTGATTAACCCAGAAAAATTTACTTACAATTTTTATAGAGTGTATTTTTGTCTCATTATAGCTGATAAACACTCGCGACCTTCGGTGTACACTTGTATTAAGCACTTATGAGATTGCTGATTAAAGCCTTATAGTTATCGTGGTATAAGCGCAAAAATATGGTACATTATACTTAACCCTTGTGGCTGTGACGAGGCGCTAGCATGCGTCCTATTAACCTTTAAAAGTACGAAAACCTAAGTTTTGCAAGACCAGATTTCTAAAAACTGGCTTCTAAAAACAGATAGATGCAAATCTTTAACGTCCTTTAAAGCAGTCCCAGCCCAAGAACAATAAAAATCAGCGATGTCATTGTTTACGTATGTCAGCTGTTCGGCGTACGCCAGCAAGGATATGGCTGGTTTTTGTTTATACAACCGGTGATAATCGATGACGATTCACCACTTACAAAATATAATCTAAGGATAGAGTATGAGTGCCAGCCTAACCACGACTTTTGATGACAAAAACACTGAAACATCAAACTTGACCAACCCCACCTTAGTCCTCAACTGCGGTTCCTCTTCTATCAAATACGCGCTCATCAGCGAAGACAATTCTACTCGTATCACAGGTTTGGCCGAAAACTTAGGCCTCGACACCGCCCGTATCAAACACACGACGTTAAATGGTGAAAAACTAGAAATCGCCATTGCTGGTGGTCGCCACGAACTTGCCTTAAAAAGAATCCTTGAGCTCTTAGAGCAGTATCACTTTATCGCGGTCGGTCATCGCGTGGTACATGGTGGCCGTGAATATTCAGAAGCGGTGCGCGTTAATCAACATGTGCTAGAAGAAGTGAAGCGTCTAAAGGTGTTGGCACCCTTACATAACCCTGCCAATGCTTTGGGTATCGAAGCGGTACAGGCCATTTATCCTGAGATTCCACAAGTGGTGGTCTTTGATACCGCTTTCCACCAAACCATGCCGCCGGTGGCCTTCCGTTATCCGCTACCAAAAGCTTTTTATGACGAACATAAAATCCGCCGTTATGGCTTCCATGGTACCTCGCACGCCTACGTATCAGAGCGCGCCAGCGAAATTACCAGCGACAAAGGCTCGCACGGTTGGTTAACGGCGCATTTAGGCAATGGTTGCTCGGCAACGGCTGTTTACGATGGCAAAAGTCTTGATACCAGTATGGGTCTGACCCCGCTTGAAGGGCTAATGATGGGCACGCGCAGCGGTGATGTAGATCCAAGCTTACATATTCATCTTAAACGCCAACTCGGTATGAGCTTAGAAGAAATTGATAAAGTACTTAATAACGAAAGTGGTCTGCTCGGTATCTCAGGCTTATCAAATGACTTGCGTACTATTGAGCAAGCCGCCAACGAAGGTCATCAAGACGCCAAGCTTGCTATTGAGATGTTCTGCTATCGCGTCGCCAAATACCTTGCTAGCTTAAGCTGTGCCCTACCTAGCTTTACGGGTATTGTCTTTACTGGTGGTATTGGCGAGAACTCGGTCACCACGCGTACGCGTATCTTAGAGATGATGCCGCATTTTGGTATCAAAGTAGATGCCGCTAAAAACGCCAGCTTGGTCGGTGGTCGCGAAGGCAGTTTCCAAGCCGATGATAGCAGCATTGAGCTGTGGGTAGTACCGACCGATGAAGAATGCCGTATCGCCCAAGAAACGCGTCAAGCCTTGGGTTTACAGTAAGATTGGTAGCAACGTATAAAGAGTAGTACCACCTCGTTAAAAATATAATAAACAGTAGGATATATTATGCAAACTATTTTACTTGTGCCCATCAGCCGCGGTATCGGTGTGACGTCAGCGGCGTTAGGCTTGATTCGTGCTTTTGACTATAACGGCATTAAAGCGGGCTTTATGAAGCCGTTTTTGCAAGATGATACGCTCGATAAGCAAAACAGCTTGGACAGCTCAAGCGCTTTGGCCATGCACGCTTTTGGGCTTAAGCCGCCAGCATCTATCAGCCGTCAACGGGTTGAGCGCATGATAGGTGACGACAATCTTGATGACTTGATGGAAGAAGTGGTCGTCAACTACCATACCCTTGGCGACGATTACGATGTGGTCATTTGCGAAGGCTTGGTATCAACGACTGAAACCTCTTATGCCGCCCAAATAAACCGTGCGATTGCCCATGCGCTCGATGCCAAGATTATTTTTGTCAGCACCGCTGATACCAGTAAGCCCGCCTATTTGGCCGATAAGCTCGATGTCCATGCCCGCGAATTTGGCGGTATGGCAAGCGACCGTACGCTTGGCTGTATCTTGATGCGCATGCATGATTTACCAAACGTACAAAGCACCATGGAAAATCAAATAGTCGCACCGGGTGAAGCGGTTGTAAGCTTGGATGAAGGCTTTATGCAAGAAGTCCAACGCCTATCACCACACTTTAATACCGAAGAATTCCGTTTAATAGGAGTCGTACCATTTAGCGATTCATTATCTGTGCCGCGGACATGGGATATCGCCGCTGAGCTCGACGCTACTTGGCTCAATGTTGGTGAAGCAAAATCACGCCGTATCAACCGTATCAGCTTAACTGCGCGTTCGGTTGCGCGTGTCGATGAAGTATTTAAACGTGGCACGCTTATCGTCGTGCCCGGTGACCGTGATGATGTATTATTGGCAGCGGGATTGGCCTGCATCAACGGCATTCCACTGGCAGGCTTGGTATTAACCGGTGGCGTGGTACCAAGCCCAACGGTCGCTGAGCTATGGCAATCAGCGCTCAAAACTGGTATCCCTGTGATGAGTGTCGAAGATGACAGCTTTGAGACGGTACAAAGTCTATTACACATGAGCGCTGAGATTCCAAGCGATGATACGGAGCGCGCTGAAGAAGTGGCGCGTTATGTCGCCGCGCATTTGGATTTGAGCTGGATCAAAGCCTACTTTAGCCAAAATCATGAGCCGCGCCTGTCACCATCAGCTTTCCGTCATCAAGTGGTCAAAAAAGCGCAAAATGCTAAAAAACGCATCGTGCTACCAGAAGGCTCGGAACCACGTACGGTCGAAGCTGCTTGTATTTGCCAAAGCCGCGGTATTGCCAATTGTGTATTGCTTGCGAAGCGTAGCGACGTCGAACAAGTCGCTAAAAACCGTGACTTAGTCTTGCCAGAAGGGCTTGAGATTATCGATCCTGATAGCCTTGATATGGATAAATATATCGCTGCCGTGGTCGAACGCCGTAAGGGCAAAACCAATGCCGAAGTCGCTGCTGAATACCTAAAAGATACGGTGTATTTGGGTACTACCATGCTACAGATGGATGAAGTTGATGGCTTGGTTTCTGGAGCAATACATACCACGGCAAATACCGTGCGCCCAGCGTTTCAGTTGATTAAAACGGCACCGGAATACTCACTCGTGTCGTCAGTATTCTTTATGCTGTTACCTGAGCAAGTGGTCGTTTATGGTGACTGTGCTATCAATCCTGACCCGAATGCCGAAGAGTTGGCCGAAATTGCTATTCAATCGGCGCAGTCTGCCGCTGCCTTTGGTATCAATCCAAAAGTCGCCATGATTAGTTACTCAACCGGCTCTTCAGGTACCGGCGCTGATGTCGAAAAAGTCATCCGTGCGACTGAAATCGTCCGCCAGCGTGCGCCGCACCTCGCTGTCGATGGACCACTGCAGTATGATGCTGCCTCTGTCATGAGCGTTGGCAAGCAAAAAGCGCCTGACTCACCCGTCGCTGGACAAGCAAACGTCTTTATCTTCCCTGACCTAAATACCGGTAACACCACGTATAAAGCGGTACAACGTAGTGCCAATGTGGTCAGTGTTGGACCGATGTTGCAAGGCTTAAATAAGCCCGTTAATGACTTATCGCGCGGGGCATTAGTCGATGATATTATTTATACCATCGCCCTGACTGCTATCCAAGCACATAGCGATGCGATTTAATTGTCTTAAAAATTATCAGTAATCAGTTATCAGTAATCACTCTATATTTAACCGATTATCATTATGATGGTCGGTTTTTTTATGGCTGTTCAACGCTATAGTTAAGCATAATAAAATCGATAAGTGCGATAAGTGATTAGCCACATGCTATAGTCCATCTAAAATAAATTAACCTTAACTACCTTTTTATTTACTTTTTCACTCACTTATTTATGCCAAATACTGTTAAGCATCTCCCTATAACCAATACTGCCCCAGCCATTCGCGCTTATTTGGGTGGCTCATTTGATCCTGTGCATAACGGGCATCTACAACTGGCGATGTACGTTTATCAAAGTTTACTGCCAATAGCTAAGCAGCAACAGCGCGAGCTACAGGTGTCATTATTACCCAATGCGCGCTCGCCCTTTAAAGAAGACAGCACCAACCCTGAGCACCGATTGGCGATGTTAAAGCTGGCAACGCAAGAGTCGCCGCTACAAATTAACGAGCTTGAGCTCTGGCAAGCGCCGCCCGTTTATACCATCGATAGCGTACAGACCTTACGTGCGCGCTACCCTAATGACAGTTTGATATTTATCATGGGGATGGACAGCGCGCGCAGTTTGGATAAATGGAAACATGGTTTAGCGCTGACCGATTATGTCAATCTATGGGTGTTTAATCGTGAGGAAAACCCTGAGTTTAATAAAAAACTCCTTGAGACTGATTGGCAAACTCCATTAAAATCGCAACTTCCTATGCCGCTGCAACCTTTAACCGTCGATTCAATCACTGAGTTATTAATACATAATATTCAACCTTTAATAGATAGCAGTGTGTTGAAAAACACTTACCAAGGTCGCATTTATATAGACCCGCGCCCTGTGGCAGCGGTATCAAGCACGCAAGTAAGGCGGCAATTGCAGCAACAAATTTACCAACCACTGCCGCAAGCGCCTCAATCGCTAAATATAAAGCACGCTGCCGAAACGCAAATCGCATCTTTACAGCCAATAAATGCTATCATTAGCGAGACTGCACCCAATTCATTCGCTAAATGGCTAAATCCTGCTGTTTATCAATATATTATTACCCATCAGCTATATTCTGCTGCCCAATTCCGTTAAAATCGCCTTATACTTTTAATTTTGCCCACTTTGTCCGTTTTGTCTCAAAAAACGTCTGCCTATCTACCTATATGTTAAGGGGCACGTTAGAGAATGCATTGTGACGATTTACCATTTTATTTTTAATATTGACGATTCAAGAGATTACAATTTATGACTAACACCATGACTGACGAACGCTTACAAGAGTGCTTAACCCTTGTCCAAAGCGCTCTAGAAGATATGAAAGCGAAAAACATCACCGTAATGAATGTAGAAAGTTTAACTGACGTGATGGAGCGTATCGTCATCGCTGACGGTACCTCTAAGCGCCATGTACGCGCCATGGCTGACAGTGTCGGCGCTGAAGCCAAGCAAGCGGGTTTTATGCCACTTGGCCGTGAAGGCGGTATTGATTCTGACTGGACCTTGATCGATTTGGGCGCTGTTGTCGTACATATGATGACGCCACAAGCCCGTGATTTCTATGACTTAGAAGGCCTATGGTCATCGCCTGAGCAATTGGCTGAGCTGGTCGCTGTGCCACGTGAAAAGAAAACCGTTGGTCGCCGCAATAAAAACAAATAAGATTATCCACTGCGATAATTGTTCAACACTTAAAAAGCACAAGAAAAAAGACCAGATGAATACTCTGGTCTTTTTTTGTTTAAAAATTAGCACTCATAAATCTTAAGCTGCTGATAAACTTTAAAATGCTGCAACCGTATAATCAGCCGCTTGATTAGGCTAAGATAATACCCATCATTCATAACACTAATGAGTTAGCCACTCGCCTAATAAATCCCTATCGATTAGGATAATCCATGAGCATAGAGCAAATAGCATCTTCTAGCCAAAAAAATAGCGCTGATTTCAATCAACCCTTACCGCTACATATCGCCAATCTAATCTGCGTCCGTGCTGGCAAAGCCATGCCATTCGCCCGTGAACAGATGAGCGCGATTGATAAAGCACCCATCAAAGCGCCTGTTGCGGTCAATTTTATGGGTCTCACCACCGATGAACAAGCCGACCGACGCCATCATGGCGGCCCGCTAAAGGCCGTGCATCAACTAGCGGTGGCGACTTACGATAAGATTAACGCTGAGTTTGGTCTAAAGGTACGCGTTGGCACATTAGGTGAAAACCTAACGACCGAAGCGGTAAATGGTCTGCTAGAAATGACGGAAGCCACGGTTTGTATCGGTGACGTTTTTCAGTATGGTCAAAATGAAATCATTGATGGGAATGGTGGCGATAGTGTGCAATTACGCATCGTGCAACCGCGCCGTCCGTGCTACAAAATCAATGACCAAATCGGGCAGTTTAGTAAAGTGCCCAATATCGCCTCTTGGGTGACTAAGCAAGGTATCGCTGGCTGGTATTTTGAGGTCGTACGTGACGGTATGATTAGCGCTGATTTGCCGGTTTATCTCATCGAACGTCCCTATCCTTTTGCGACGCTTGAGAAACTATGGCAATTGTCAAACTCAAAAGAGAAATTTGCAGCAGAAGTTATTGAACCTTGGCTTGCGATTGAGTGTTTGGAGGACAGTTGGAAAACGGTTTTGGCGAAGAAGATTCGTAAGGGTTAAAAAGCTGTAAAAATATCTCAATCTTATCTACCTACTACCAATATAAAATAAAGGTAAGCATCATCGCCTACCCTTATTCATACAGAGCATTTCATGGCAAAAAATATCTTTTTAGCATTAGCATGTATCTTAACGCTGCCCCTAATTGGCTGCGCTACGACTAATAACACCCAAATAGCGAATACTGAACCCTTCGTTATTGATAGTGAAACCTACCAAGCCACCGGCAAAAGTGAGCGTATTAAAACCATTATCCTGCATTATACGGTGAGCAATAATGCTCGCGCTATTAAGCTTTTGACCACTGGTGACGTTAGCGCCCACTATCTAATTTTGGATAATAACGATAATAAAATTTATAACTTAGTGCCCGAAGGCGAACGCGCGTGGCATGCTGGCGCGGGCGGTTTTGCCGGTAGAACGATACTCAACGATACCTCTATCGGCATCGAGATTGTCAACCCAGGCATCAAACCTGAATATCGAGACGCCTTAAAAAACGGCGCGGTCGACTATCATCCTTATGAGCACTATGTCGAATTTGATGAATTGCAGATTAAAAAAGTGGCGCAGCTGGTGCAATACTTGGCAAAAAGATATAATATATCAGAAAAGAATATCATCGGTCATGCCGATATGGCACCCTCGCGTAAAATCGATCCTGGTGCTAAATTCCCTTGGGAGCGACTCTATAAGGAGTACGGCATTGGCGCTTGGTATGATGAATTTGATAAGCAATTCTTTATGAATCAAGAGGCGTTTGCAGCGGCAACGATACCTGAGATCAAGCAAGCGTTTCGAGATTATGGCTATCATATCAATGACACAGACGCGTGGGATAAAGCCAGTCGTAATGTCGTGTATGCCTTTCAACTGCATTTCCGTCCGCAGCAGCCAACGGGAGAGCTGGATTTAGAAACGTATGCGATACTACGTGCACTCAATAAGAAGTATGCTGGTCGTGATGACTTTTATTAAGTGATAAAAATATTAGGAGACATAAGCCATGAGTAACTCTCAATACAATGAGCAAAATGAGCAAGACGAGCTGCAGAAATATCTAGAAGAAAAAGCCAAACAGGAGCAAGAAAAAGAGCAGGAAGCCGAGCCGCTCTCTGCCTATGACGCTTGTGTACTAAAAGAAAGCGCTAGAATTCATGAGTTGATTGCTGAGGCTCAGAAGAAGAATATGAGTGATGAATAGTTGGATGGAAAGTCTCCGAACAAAACCCCCTTATTAAGTTAATTTAGATTGATTTTACTAAACATTTCTAGAAGGTGATGGCAAAATATCACCAAACATTTCTGATGGTTACCTTTATATTCGGTGAATTATGCTATCGCTAAACTACGCTTACTAACTAATTTTATAATAATTAAGTAAGTACTCTGATAATATAAATGACCCTCTACTAAGCTTGGATTAACATACGCATGGATATTAAAGATTTAGAGAATACAAGCTCAAACAAAAAAATGGTTGCAAACAATAATAGAAAGCAATCTATAGAGGCTCTTCTACAGAATTCTACTAAACTGCAATCGACATTTGATAATCTACAAAAAACTCTTAATTCTTCATTAGGGTTTACCAGCTTAAAAAATCTCTATGATAATGAGTCGTTAATTAAAATCAGTGAAACCTATTCTAATCCTCAATACCAGAAGATACTAAATAATATTACTACAGATATCTATCTAAAAAATATTAACCCTACATACCATCAAGAAATTAAAAAAATTCTAGCAAGCTTAGGCGAAAGCTATGCAGTTCAAAAAACACTCTATCAAAATTTTAACTTTGAACACTTAAAGGGTTTAAGTAAGTTTTTAAGTCCTGAACTATATAAAAGTCTTGCTTATCTAAAAAACTCCCCTTTCCCTTTATTTGAAAACGAAAACTTTGAATCTACTTCTGAGTTTGAAATTAATTATGTGAAAATATTTGAGCTTGAGCCTGATTCTGAAACTAAACAAGATATTTTAGACAACAAAGATTTCAATAAGCTAGCTCCTAAAACGCGATACTGGATTTCATTTACTTTAGTATCTGCGTTCTTAATGCAAAATATATTAATCCCTTATTTTGTAACTCACTCTCCTTCACCTAGCGAACTACAAAGTTTAGTAACAGGTTTTTTTGCATTTGAAAGTAATGATAAGACTGATAGTTCAGAGAGCATCAAGAATTTTTATGAACAATGCCTTAGCTCATCAGGCCTGAAAAACTGTCTCACAATTACAGCTCATAGTGTTAATCTCAGACAAAAACCTAACATGAAGTCTGATGTAATCATCACCTTGCCTATTAATAAGTTAGTTAAATCTATTGATAAAAGTGATAAATCTTGGCTTTTAGTCAGAGCTGAGATAGATGGTCAAACCGTGGAAGGCTGGGTACTAAGACGCTACACAGATAATCTTAGATAGATGATAATAGACAAACAACCGATTCGACAGTTTTGGTAACGTAAAAAAATATGAATTATCTACTTAATATCCCAAACACAAAAAGGTGAGCCGAAGCCCACCTTTTTTATTATCTAAAATAACTTAAACTGTCTAATTAACGAATCCAAGCACGAGCGTTACGGAACATACGCATCCACGCGCCATCCTCATCCCACGCTTCTGGCTTCCAGCTATGATTGTAGGCACGTAGCGTACGCTCAGGGTGCGGCATCATGATGGTGACGCGACCGTCAGTGCTACACAGACCTGTGACACCGCCGAGCGAACCGTTTGGATTGAGCGGATAAGTCTCAGTTGGATGACCTTGGCTATCGACAAAGCGCATGGCGAGCTGACCGTGTTTTGCCATACCGTCGATCTCGGTGTTGTCCAGCGTGGCATAGCCTTCACCATGCGCCACAGCGATTGGTAAGATACTGTCTTGCATACCTTTCAACAGGATAGACTTGGTACGCTCAACTTTGACGTTGACCGTACGTGCTTCAAAGCGAGCTGATTTATTGGCGATAAAGCGTGGGAAGTTTTCCGCACCTGGGATGAGGTCTTTCAATTGCGCCATCATCTGACAACCGTTACAGACACCAAGTGAGAAGGTATCAGGACGGGCAAAGAAGCGCACGAACTGCATACGCAATTCGTCATGGAACAAGATAGAATTTGCCCAGCCCGAGCCTGCGCCAAGTACGTCACCGTAGCTAAAGCCACCACAAGCGACCAGACCGTCGAAATCACGTAGATTGATGCGACCTTCAAGTAAATCACTCATGTGCACATCGACCGCTTCAAAGCCTGCTTGGGTAAAGCCTGCTGCCATTTCTGACTGACCATTGACGCCTTGCTCACGTAGGATTGCAACTCTTGGCTTAGTGTCACGGCTGTTTAAGTATGGTTCTTCAACCTTTTGATTGAGATCAAAGTTTGGCGCTGCGATAAGACCTTTATGGTTTGTATCGGCAATCAAGTCATATTCTTGCTGTACACACGCTGGGTTATCACGGCGGCGCGCGATTTGATAGCTGACCTGACTCCATTCTTGTTGCAGCTCAGAACGCTTAAAGCGTAGAGTGTTATCACCCATGAGCGTTGGCGTTTGGATGATTAAGCTATCTTCTTCCGAGCTTTGACCGACGAGGCTCATCATTTCGCTGACATTAAACTCTTCTGCCAGTTGCATTAAAGCGGCGACGTTTTCTGGTAAAACTTGAATCACCGCGCCTAGCTCTTCACTGAACAGCTGACCGAGCAAGTTATCATCAGTCAATGACAGCTTGACACCTTGGCGGCTGGTGAATTGCATCTCTGCGATGGTCGCAAGCAAACCACCATCACCGATATCGTGATAAGCACTGATGACGCCTTGCGCGTTACCCGCTTGGATAAAGTTAAAGAAGTCGACCAAGTCACTTGGCTGCGCTAAATCTGGGCAGTCGTTACCTAATTGGCTAAGCGTTTGCGCAAGGATTGAACCGCCTAGACGTAGCTTGCCTTTTGATAAGTCAATACGATAAAAGGCGCTATCGCCGTTGATCAGTTCAGGCGTTAGGGTTTTTGCCACGTCAATAACAGGAGCGAAAGCTGTAATCACTAGGCTCATTGGTGAAACGACTGATTTATCTGTGCTGCCGTCTCTGCCGTCTTCGTTGCTATCTGTCCAGTTGGCGCGCATGGATAGTGAGTCTTTACCAACGGGGATAGCGATACCAAGTGCCGGACATAGCTCTTCACCAACGGTATGGACAGCGTCAAATAATGCGGCATCTTCTACGTCCTCGCCACATGCTGCCATCCAGTTCGCTGACATCGTGATATCAGATAGCTGAGTAATACGCGCGCCTGCGATATTGGTAATCGCCTCACCAACCGCCAAGCGTGCAGACGCTTTTGGATTGATAAGCGCGACAGGCGTACGCTCGCCAACACTCATCGCTTCACCGCTCATTGGCTGACCATCTAACGCGATCAAGCCTGAAGCCGTCACCGCGCAATCGGCAACCGGCACTTGATAGCGACCTACATACTGATCGCGAACGACCATACCCGTGATAGAGCGGTCACCGATGCTAATCAAGAATGATTTACTAGCGACAGTAGGATGACGTAATACGTCTTTGATAGATTCAGCTAGATTGATCTCACCTAACTCTAATGCTGGTAAAGTAGTTTCTTGACGCTCAAAACTACGTTGCATTTGCGGCGTACCACCGAGCAATACTTGCATCGGCATATCAACTGGCTGCTCAGGCAGCAATTCATCATTGACGACGAGCTGACGGATTTCAGTTGCTTCGCCTAAGATCGCATACGGGCAACGCTCACGAGCACAGATGGCATCAAATTGATCTTTGCTCTCTGGGCGAATCGCTAGCACGTAACGCTCTTGTGCTTCGTTTGACCAGATAGCCATTGGCGACATGCCAGCTTCTAACGACGGGATTTTACGTAGATTGAGCACCGCGCCCATTTCATGGTCATTGACCAATTCTGGCATGGCATTTGATAGACCGCCTGCTCCAACGTCATGTAGCGAGACGATTGGGTTGCCATCTTTACTATTGTTACTAGCGTCAATATCGTTGCCCGCTAAGGCCCAGCAGCGATCGATAACTTCTTGGCAGCGACGTTCCATCTCAGCGTTATCACGCTGTACAGAAGCAAAGTCTAAGCCTTCATCGAGTGAACCACTATCGACAGAAGATGCCGCACCGCCACCAAGACCGATTTGCATCGCAGGGCCACCAAGGACGATAAGCAGATCACCTTGCTGAATGGCATTTTTTTCAATCAGATTGCGTTTGATATTGCCGTAACCACCTGCCAGCATGATTGGCTTATGATAGCCGCGCATTTGGCTGCCGTCTTTTGCCGCTGACGTATCCAATTGGAAGCTACGGAAATAACCGCATAAGTTTGGACGACCAAACTCATTTGAGAAGTTGGCTGAGCCTAATGGGGCTTCGGTCATAATTTCAAGACTGGTCGCCATACGATCTGGCGTACCATAATCCTGCGTACTTAACTGACCTGACTGCTCCCATTTTTCTGCAAGCTCTGGGATATGTAAATGTGACACATGAAAGCCCGTTAAACCGGCTTTTGGCTTACCGCCACGACCGGTTGCGCCTTCATCACGAATCTCACCGCCCGCGCCCGTCGCTGCACCCGCATAAGGGGCAATCGCCGTTGGATGGTTGTGGGTTTCGACTTTCATTAAGATGTCGATTTCTTCTTGATGGAAATCATACGGATGCGCAGAATTGGCATCCATTGCATCAGTAGGGACTGGATAAAAACGTAAGCCTTCAGAACCTGCCATTACCGCAGCATTGTCTTTATAAGCCGATAAGATACGTTGAGGATTGGCTTTATAAGTATTCTTAATCATTTGGAACAGTGATTTTGGCTGTACTGCGCCATCTACCGTCCATTCAGCATTGAAAATTTTATGACGGCAATGCTCTGAGTTTGCTTGGGCAAACATCATCAGCTCAACGTCGGTTGGATTGCGCTTTAGCTCATTGACATACGCATTCATCAAATAGTCAATATCTTCGCTCGATAACGCAAAGCCAAATTCTGTATTGGCTGCTTCAAGCGCCGACTGACCTTGGCCAATCACATCGATATGATTGAGCGATGCCGGTTGTTCATCGTCAAACAATTTATTCACATCATTTAAATCATAAACCAAGCTCTGGGTCATGCGGTCAAACAATAATTGCTCAGCGGCTTTAGGAAGCGTTGCACCCATTTCGCCGTCTGCTTTTCCATCAATGGTTAGCGTATAAACAATGACGCGCTCAACACGGTTAATCTCAATATCACAGTTATTAAAAATATCGGTCGCTTTACTTGCCCACGGTGAAATCGTACCAAAACGCGGGCCTACGATGACTTGTAATTGGTTGTTTTGTGGAGCGGCAAGTTGGGTGTCTGCCTTAACCCCAAATAGGTCCAGCGCTTTTTTCTGCTCATCACCTTCAAGCGTCCGTGATAGCACATAAACTTGCTGAGTATGGATGTGGCTGACATTTAGCTCGGTTTTTTGCTGAAACTGACTGATGAGTTGCTGCGTCTGAAAATCGGTAAGAAACGGTTGTCCGGCGATGGTCATCATAAAGGCATAATCCGTAAGATCAAGGCATCTCTGCCATGCAAAGTAAATGGTCTGCGTATTATAACAAGAAGCCCCGTAATAAGCAGGTCAAAACCGAGATAAATTGCTGAAAAGCTCAGTAAGTAGGTAAGTTAGCGAGTCAGTTATCGAGCTAACAACAGCTATAAATAGCGCTTAGCAGATAACTGTTCTGAGTTAGGTTTTAGCAGCCTTTTCAGTCATGCCTATTAAGCTACAACTTTTACAAATAATTTTTCTCAACAGAAAGCCTTAATGAATGAAGTCCAGCGTCACAATTTTTACCCAATGCTTATAGTCCTTACAAACACTCACATCGCATTACTGGCAGCCTATATAAATCTCCTACGGGTAATCGTTATCCTAGATGGCAGTTGCTGGCGAGTTAAGCGTTTATCCATTTGCTTACCTAGCTAAAGCTTGACCGTCTAAACTAAAGATTCAATGAAACAAAAACGTAATCAATAACAATAATCCATTAACGAAAAATCAATCACTATAATGAAAAAGGATCATCACCATGAGTAACCAAGAGCATATCGCTAAAATTCAAGACGTTATTAAAGATGTGAAGTTCGCCATGATGAGTACCACCAATAAAAAAGGCGATATCCATGCTTGGCCGATGACCACCAATGAGGTCAATCTGGATAAGAAAGAAATTTGGTTTATCGGCGATAAGTCCTCAGACGTGGTTAAAGATATTCAGGATGATGCGAGAATCGGTCTGACTTATGCCACTCAAGATGAAAAGAACTTCGTTTCTATTAGTGCTAACGCTGAATTGCCGACAGACAAAGCTAAATTAGATGAGCTTTGGTCGCCAGTTTATAATGCTTTCTTTGAGCATGGTAAAGAAGATGAAAACGTACAATTGATTAAAGTCGTGCCTCATGGTGCAGAATGCTGGCTTAGCGGCAGCACTGTGGTGAATATGTTTAAGATGGCAGCCGCAGCGGTACAAGATGGCAAAACTGCCGAAGATATGGGTGAAACCTTTTCAGTTTCTTTATAAACCCTATAACTGTGCTTTTAGAAACTAAAGTATGGTTTAAGAAACTAAAATATTAGAATTTTATAGACGCCTCCATAAAAAAACGCCAGTCACATTATGCGACTAGCGTTTTTTAGTAAGCTTATTTTTAATCTATATTAACCGCTTTGTTTTAAATAAGGCCACGCAGCTTTTAGATAAATGAGCATCGACCATAAGGTTAAAATCACCGCGGCAACCATTAATACATAACCTATCATCTCAAGCGATTGCCAGTTTAATAATAAAACGGTGATGGCTATCATCTGAAAAGTGGTTTTGAGTTTGCCGACATAAGAGACCGCCACACTGGTGCTTTTACCGAGCTCAGCCATCCATTCACGTAGCGCCGATACGGCGATTTCACGCGAGATAATCACAATAGCGGCAATCGCCATAATGATATTCGGATGCCACTGCACTAAAATAATCAAGGCAGCTGCGACCATTAATTTATCGGCAACAGGGTCCAAAAAGCGCCCAAAGGCCGATACTACATTGAGCTTACGAGCAAAATAACCATCAAGCCAATCGGTAATTGCCGCAATAATAAAGACGCCGGTCAGCAATAAATGGCGCAGTAAACTGTCGCTAAATTCACTCATACCGACCCGAGCGATGACGTTATCCGAAATCGCGGGCATCCCAATCCCTAGGGCGGGTGGCCAATAGGCAATCGCTACAAATAACGGAATCATTAAAATACGCGCAATCGTTAGATTATTGGGCAGATTAAAAATACTTTTGTCATTTTGCGCCGGTAGCGGTTCTTGTTCTGGCGTGTGCAGCTGTGTACTCTCGGTCATGGCAAACCCAGTTGATAGTGAACGATAAGAATGTGGTTAGCTTAGCATTTTTACGGCATGGCGTCATGCCATCTCTATAGGTTGGTTTTGGCTTTGATGCGTAAGCCTTTATCTTGACCAATAAACGCTTATAAATAGAGATTTATAATAGCCTTATTATTTTACTACTTCTTGACAATATAGGCAGGTATAACGCCCTCAAAACGTAATGACATGTAAGCAAACTAGGTAAATCAGCCATTTTCGGTTATCATGGTCAAATAAATACAGTTGTACACTGATAGTTGTAAGCAGATGTAAAAAATTCTTGAAATAGCGGATTCTGACATCATCTTTATATTAACAATAATAAATCTTGATCAATTTATTTGTGACTCGTTTACATCAAAATCGTTAATAGCAAAAGTAACTCGGTCGCATGATAAGTTTTCCTCAGCCCACGACACCTCCTTCGTGGGCTCTTTTTTTGCCTGTAAGTTACTGATTTATATAGCTTTGATGTTTCTATATATTGAATTGACCACCAATTTGACCACCATCTGCTCAAAATTCCTCGTAGTTGCTCGAAACTTACTAATCGGTTAAAGTTGGGTAAATAAAAATTTATCGAGTGTTTGGTTATGGATATTAAAAAGGTAGTAATTATTGCGGCGATATTATTACTCGCTCTTATTGGCTTTAATTACTATAGCAGTGCTCAGTCTGAGAAGGCTAGGACTGCGCGTATGGCTGAGACTGAGGCTTTGCGCAATCAAATTAAAATAAAAGAGATTGACCAAGCAAGAAACACACAGATTCAGCAGGATCGAGAGGAATTAGAGGGTATGCCTATTGCGGCGCAGAATATAATAACCTCTAAAGAATCTCAAGCAGAAGGCGGAGTTGAGTACCAAGATATTAACGCGCAGGCAGAAGACAGGGCTAAACTTGATGATGTTATGGATCGATGGAGTGATGCTAGTATATTGGCAAGTAGAACATCAAGAATAGCACTATCTAGTGTAGTTCAAGATATGCAATCGTTAAGGCGTGAAGCAGATAAGCTTGTTGTCACGCCCTGTCTAACTAGAGCGCAAGCAAATTTATTAGTAGGCATGGACTCAGAGCTTACAGGGTATTTAAAATTTATGGCTAATTCCGATGCAAGTATAACGCAAGATATTGTTGGAAAATATGAAGCGTTCGCCAAGTATTCTGAGTTAGTCAAAAAATGCACTGACTGACTTTGATATCAATAAGAACCTACCATTTAATCAGTGGGTTTTTATCGAATCGGTTAAACTGCTAATCAGATAAAGGGTAGCCTAATATATAGGACACCCTTTTTTAACATTCATAATCTGCGAGAGTCGTTCCGTAAGCATTAATAGATGCACCCAAAACTGCTGACATCTAAATCAAGCTTATTGAGCATGACCACCATTGGGGGTAATGCTATGTTTTTTTATAGACTCTTAACTTCCGTCACTGGCGGGAGTTGAATAACACCCAAAATAGATGCGTCCAAAGTTGGACTTATCTACCCCTCTCTACGATGTCCGAAAACTGATTATTATCTGTACTTAGATTTATACTGCTTTGCCGTTACTGTCCAATCTTGGCGCTACCAGTCTTATCACTGTAGGTCTGTGTGCTATTTGCTCAACGTCTTTCATTGGTGGGCTGTCTAATAATCCTAATAATTTAGCTTTGCTCATAGTCGCTGCTACCATAGCAGACGCTTGCCCATTCGCCTTAGCGGTCAATCTCGCATCGTCTAATTCTTTCATCAGGTCATTAATATTCATTTTATTTCTTATCCCATAATATCTCGATAGGCTTGCGCTGCTTCATCAGGTGTTACCCCTGTAATATTAAAAACTACTGGTTTGTTGTCTGCATAAACATCTTTCATCACTGGCTTATCTAACCCTATAAGCTTTGCCATTGTTGAAGTCGCTTGTATCATCGCTGTGGGCTTGCGTTCCTCTATGGCTATCTGCCTTGCCTGTTCTAACTGATCGAGTAGGTCATCTAATGTTAATCTGCTCATAATTTTAATACTCATCGTCTAATTCTTTGCTGATTGCCAGTGCTATTTCAGGCGTTAGATCAGGAATACGTCCGTAAAAATGCCCTAACCCTGATTTGATATTATGGTTTGGGGTTACGTCCCTCATGTTATCCATACCTAGTAACTTGGCTTGGCTCATCGTGGCTGTGACTATGGCGTTTGGGTTGCGGTCATCAATGGCTATCTGCTTGGCTGTCTGCAAGTCTGCTATTAAGTCATCGAGCGTTAATGATTGGCTCATTGTTTGAATGTCCTTATCAGTTTGTTTGTCAGCTGCTCATACTCTACTAGCAGTCGCTCATACGTGCTGTGGTGCATTCCTTTGGGTCGTTCACCAATGCCATGAATAATCCCTACTTGCCAGCCTAAACGCTCACGTAAAGCGTTAAGCTTGCTGTAAATGCGGTCAACGGGTTGCTGTAACTGACTGCCATAGTTTGTACCAATACAATGACGGCATACATACAAACCAGCGCAATATAAGACACTGACACGCTGCGAGCATTTAGGGCATAACCACCAATGGCGGTAATGCCCATAGTTGCATGCTGTCTTTGTTAGCTGAATAGAGTATTGATAGGGCTTGCTGCGATAGCTGTAACTGACTTCGATATATTTAGCATTGCCTTGTTTAAGCTGCTCACGATACTGTGAGATGCTCAATCTAGGATAATTATTCAAGCTTGAAGTAGTGGCAATAGCTGGCATGATGATCTCTAATTGTTATCTAAATCATTAGGCAATTTATAACCCTCATTCTAACATGGATTAATTTATAACTATATAAAGCAGTGTTTTGATTGCTGCAGACATAAAAAAGGCAGACGCATAACGCCTACCTTTGATTGTTTTTGCTGTAACCTAGTTTTTTGCTTGGGACACTTGGGACAACGGGACAACGCCCGTGGTTAGTGGCTTGTAGCTGTCCCAGTACATTTTTAGGCTTTGGGACACTTGGGACAAATTAGCAAACAATCGTATTCTGTCCCAGCTGTCCCAGTGGTGTTTTATGACTTGGGACAGTGTTTAGCCCTTGCTGTGTATGGATTGTCCCAGTTGTCCCAGCTGTCCCAGTGCTTTTATTAGTTTCACAACTTAATATATCGTTTTTGACTGCATAAACGCGCGTACGGTTCTTTTTAAACGGTAAAGCAACTTTGCAAGTTTTGCGGTCACTCTCTGTTATGTTCAACAATCCAGCTTCATCTAATACTTGTAAGACTTTGCTTTTATTAAACGGTGAACAGACTTCATCAAAGGTGCTGGTAGTAAAGTAATATTCGCCTGTGTCGTAGTTATGATAGCCAACTCGATTGGTTATCTTGGTTTCAAAATCTTGATAAGCGGTGCTATGGCAAGGTTGAAAACGACTACTACCATGCAATTCAATAAATGCTTTGATATGCTCTATGATTTGGCGCTGTTCGTGTTCACCATCACGCCCATAGTTATCAAGCCAATTATCTAAGCATGTCATAACGGCTGTGGTTGCTTGTCCTGCTTGCCAGCCTGTAATGCCTGCACCTGTTGCCATTTCACCAGCTGCAGCCACGATAGCGAACCTTTTAGCCACTCTATGCGCTTGTGCTGTCAGGTCGCTGTATTGGCTCATAAAGCTACTTACAAGCTGCCCAGCGTTGGCGGTGGTCGCTGCCTTGTCACTGGTGATATGTTCTAGCCATGCTATGCCAGCCACGCCATAATAAGCGTGTGATAGCTCCTTGATCTTATCGGCTTGTGCTTCGCTTGTCTTTGCCAGTACCAAACTATCAAAAGTCTTTAAGCCTTTGCCAGCATCAGCATCTATATGCGCTACTCGAACCTCAACCCCTGCATTGGTCTTTTTCCCTGCTTGTGCCATTTCTTGCTCTACTGTCTTTTCACCATTCGATAAAAAGATAATGCGCCACGTTTTGGCTATGCGATTGTGCCCCGTGGTGGTGCTCCTACCTTTGCCTGTACCATTACCTAGCATATAAATAATATTACCCAATATAGTGGGGTTGCCCTCACTGATTTCATCAAGTGGTAAAAAGCTGTCGTTATGCTCGCTTGCTGTGCCCTCTAAGGCATTATCAGTGCTGCGCCATGTCTTAGTATAGCTGTCAGGCTTACCCCATACACCAGCTGCCACTTTAAGCGATAAAGACTTACCCATACTACTTGAACCCAAAAGATGAAAACCGCCGCTATCACTGCCTAAAGGTTCTAGTAACTGCCCAGCAAACGCGCAAGCAATAGAGAAAACAAAACGGCTCTGTTCTGCTAGTGGTTTGCATAACTCATCACGCCATTGTACTAAAGTGCCTTGCTGGGCTATGGTGCTATTGATTGCATGGGCTGCCTGATAGACGATTAACTGCTTACCATCGCCGCCTATTGCACCATCAGGTAATATATATTGTCCATCATGCCAGCCCAGCTTATCCACGCATAACGCCCGTTTATGAATAGGATAGTCCTGAATATAAGTGTCTAAGTAACTGCGCTGTTTGCCATTGGTAGTAATGCTCAATCCTTGACTAGCAAGCTCCTTGCGGTATTCCCTTGCGTCACCTTGTAGCAGTGATAACGGCATTGACCATGTATGTGGCACGTTATCATCATCACGCCATTGCAATAACCGCCCCCATGTACCGCTGCTTGTGTCCCTAGTCTTTGCGATAACCTCAATCGGTGAACAAATAAACGCCTTAAACTTAAAGGTTATGTTTGCTGGATCGTCATCGTTATATTTCACAAAAAACAGTCCATCATGGTATAGCTCAAAACGCCCATCAGCATAAATCATCGGTTCATTCAGCTGTGGATCATCGCGCCATTCAGGATAGTAAGCAGTGTCTTTTAAGTTAATGATTTGGCTGTCATCAGCTGCCAGTATTGCCTCATAGCTGTGGTTAGCATGTAGCATAGTGACAATATCAGCCATAGTAACCAATGCCCTAGCATTCACGCCTGCCAATTGATTTATCATGCCTTTGTTATCTATGGTCATTGGTACAGTTAGCAGTGATCCGCTACTCCAATGCTGCACCATCTTTTTAAAGCATTGCTTTGTCTTTTGAGGGCTAATAATAAAGGTTGTTTTGTCGTCTGCCATACACTGATACGCATCAATGCCATATTCTGCATCATCGAAAGCGATTACCTCATTGCCTTTGTTTAAGTCACCAATGACGATAGCGCCATAACCTGTAGGATCAATAACAATGGGCTTGGCTTTGCTGTTTGGTGTGTAGAATACCGCGCCTACAATATCGCCTTGTTTATCGGTCAATCGTAGGGCTATCGTGCCAGCGGTTTTTACTATTTTCGCGTCATTTGTAGTAAGATCATCAGTAACGCTTAACAAGCTGTTAGGCGGTAATAGCTCATATCGTTTTATTAAAGTAAGATCGTCTGCCAGTCCTTGCCGTGTGACTGCATCAAAACTATTCATTACCTTTGTAAAGCCTGCGCTAAATGCGTGGGCTTTTTCATGGCTGGTGGTTTGTGGTGTGGTGGTCATTTATTCCCCCTTGCTTGCGACTGGTTCGGCTGGCGTGTGGCTCTATATTTTTTATAGTAGCTTTTGCGCTTGGCATGCTTACGGCTCTGCTTTGGTGGGTAACTTTTATTAGTAGGCACAAGCATCTACCTTACCAAAACCAGTTTGGGCTAAGGGTTCGTTGATAATCTCTAATTGACTGTAAAGCAGACTGATCCAAGTATCGGCGGCATCTTGTGATAGACGCGCCATTGCTATCACTGCATAGGGTTCTAGCTTACGGGTAGCGATAAGGTGGAATAACTGCCCCATGTCATGCAAGGCAGTAGCAGCGGCGTTAATGTCACATGCAATATCCGATAGCATGATGGACGGCATCAATATCACTTCGTCATCGTCTGCATCGGTGCAATCTATGGTCTTAATTTGGTGGGCGCTGCCAAACAGTGTGTTAATGGCTTGGCGGTTTGCTGGCGTGTCATGGAATAATGACGGGGCTTTGTCATCGCGGCTTACTTTGCCATCATTGCGGTAATGGTATGTTTTGCCGTTTAAGGTAAAGCCTAAACAATCATATTCTTTATCATTGAATAGCTTGTAAGTGCCATTGCCCACAGACGGGCACAGAATGCTGTCACCAGCCTTGAATGCGGCTAGTGTGCTGTTGGTAGTGGTTTGAGTGTTTGAGGTCGTACGGATTGATTTAGGCATGATAGCCTCCTAATAAGTTTTGAGTGAATGCCACGCTATACGGTAAAAGTATAGGGTGACGGGTCTTACTCTCGGTCTTATTAGAAACCGCCCCGCATATTCGCCTTACGGCTATTTTATTTTGCAGCGTCAACCCGTCATAGTCGGTTAGCAAGTGATTTGCTATAGATATGATGGTTTGCCCCCTTGATGCGCTTAAATGCGCTCTTAGGGCAGTGCTTGATTGTATAGTGACAGCTTGAGAGGCTGCGCTATTATCAGGCACAAAAAAAGCCAAAGGTTTACGACTTGGCAAGTCGCTAATAAGATTTGAGAGGTCTATATAGTAACCGCTGTTATCATTGGTTGCAATCGGTTTTGCATTCACTGGCTGGCAAGCTACCAATGAAAGTATCAAGCCAATACCTGCCACCCATGCCATGAATATGATAAAGCTAAGTAGTAAGCTGCGCTTATGTGGCTCATTGCGATTGTGTGCCCCGTGGCTGGCTTTTAAACTGGTTCTGTTATCTTTGGTCATTTCTTACGTCCTCCACGTTGAAAGCGATTTCTGCTATGCGTGTCGATAGCTCTTTTAGTGACTCCACTTGTCGGCTGCCTGTCGGTAACAAGCTGCCTAACATCTTGGTTTCTAATTCGGCTATTTGGGTCATGGTGTTAATGGTTGTCACATTGGCGTGCAAGGTAATGATGAGCTGGTCGATAAATTCATCAGGTATCATCAAATAACCCTGTTCTTTTAGCCCGTCCATGACTTGAGTTATAAAGTCGTTATCACTCATGGTCTGTTGCCTCCGCTTGGTACGGTAATGCGTGCTCACAAAACATCTCACTAACAATACCTGCCAGCTCACTATTGGCATAAAGTGCGGCTTTGACTGCCACAAGTACGCCTTGGCTAACATCGTCTTTTGTATTGATAGCATCTAGCGCGGTGGCTAGGTGGTCAGTATCGCGGTAAATGTCCTGTATGCGGTCATACATAAGACGTAAGTAAATGCTATCCACGGTCACTAGGCGGCTGGCTGGGGTGTCGATTGATATGCTAGGGTGGTTATTCATTTAGTTCACCTCACTGTTAGATAGTTCGCTTTCAAGTAATGTTGCTTCATCAAGCCAGTAGAGGCTAAAACGCTTTTCATTGTGCGTTACCATCTCACTTTGAATAACTAGCCCTGCTAGGCGCAAGTCATGTATGCGTTGAGCCAAACAAGTGATTTGGTAAAGGCGGTATGCGTCCCATGTGCTGATAGTTGCCCCTGTCATCAGGTGCGCTCGTATGGTGTTAATTTGGGTCTTAGGTGCTTGCTCGTTTATCACTGGGGCTGTGGCTGTAGTAGTCATGGCTCTATACCTCGCTTGCTGAATGTTGGCGTTCAAGCCATGCCAATAGGTCAGCATTTCTAAATAATAGAATGCCGTTGATGTCGGTAGGTTTTGGGAATTTGTCAGCTTTCCACCATCGGCGTAATGTTTGATGGTGAACGCCTATGAGATTGGCGGCTGCCTTGATGCGAGTCTGCCCGTTAGGGTGTAACTCTGTAGTGGTTTGGGGGTTGTCTGATATGTGCAGCATGATTTGCTAACTCCTATGTAATGCCGTTAATTGGCGTTATCAGTGTTAGCAATGTTATGAGTATTATTTGATATGTAAAACTCCCCGTACGCCGTGTTTATTGACATAAACGGGGTTTTTATATGTTTAGGGACATTACTTTTTCATGATTAGGGATATTTCATCAGGGGCATCTTTTGGAGTTTTACCCCCTTTCTTTGCATAGTCTGGGGCAATACTTGATAGCCATTCTCTTATAGCTTTGTCATCAGGTAGTAATTTAGGTGCTACCTTGTGCATAACGTGTCTTACTTGCTGCACCATGTCACCCGTTCTAATTGCCTTTTCGGTGTCCATACTCCATATATAACTAGCAAGTGCTTGGCTTGTGGAAATAACATATGACTTATCAGCGTTATATTTAGCAATGCCCTGTAGCGGTTCTACATCGGCTGGCACGTCTGTTTTATTGCTTAACTTCTCGTTAAGGTCTGCACTTTCAGCGCTTGCTTTCTCAAGCTGTACTTTGAGCTCTTTTATCTCACTTTGGTTCTGCCAGTAAATGTCACTGGCTTTGCTTAATCTAGCGTTAAGTTCGTCATTTTTAGTTTTTAAACTTTCTAATTGTTTGATTGGGCTATTACTTGGATTAAATAAGGCATCTAACTCCTCTTTTGGTATGTAAATATCATCAAATTTAAGGCTTCCATCGTTAATTATTTTAACTATTTTATCTTTTTCGGGCTTTGTACCGCTCATATAACTATATATAAGATAAGCATCTGACATATTTTGCCAACTATTAAATCTTAGTATTGCTTCAAGCTCTTTGTCGTAAACAATGAAGTAGGCTTGTGTAAAATCCTCAGTAAAATGTTTAAAAACTGCTTTAAGCTCACCATGAACAACAAGGTCATATATATCATCGTTTAATTTATACCTGTCAGAAGACTCACTTAAATCATATTCATACCCTGCATCTAAACTATTTAAATATTCCGCAACATCGTGAATTCTTAAATATTTTTTAGGTAGTAACGCCACAATTCACACCCCTACACCCTTAAGTAAAAATAGGAGCAAGGCGGTGACAGTTTAAGGGTGTGAATATCTGTCGTTCGGGAGCAACCCCTAGCCTTGCAAAGTGGTCAGCTGAACATTAACCCAGCTTTTGTGATTGTTGTTTAAAACTGGTGTGAATGACGTTATCAATCTTGCCAGCCTTAATATTATCTAAGTAGTTTGCCCATTCGTTCATCATGCGTGTTCGTTCAGGTACGGCTTGCATACGGTTGTAAGCTTTGCCGTACTTGTTAAGCATTTGGTGCCCTAGCTGTATCTCTGTGAGCAATTCGTCATAGCCTAATCGTTCCATCAGCATAGTTTTTGCGCTGGCTCTAAAGCCGTGGGGCGTGTGCACCTCTTTATAACCTCTGCCCTCGTAATTGTCACCAATGCCGCCGCTATTCATAGCTGGGTCGTTTAATACTTTGTTTACTAACTGCGGATCATGGTAAAAACCTTTCTTACGTTTAGGGTTATAAAATACATATTCATGCCCACCCGTTAATGACTGCATTTGCTCTATGACTGCTATTGCTTGCGGTGCCAGTGGTACTACCAAACTTTCTACCATGTCCTCGCGGCGCTGCCCTTTCTGCGGCTTAAATGTCCATTGCTTGCCGTCAATGTCAATGTCTGCCCATCTCATCGCGCATATATCACCTATACGTGCAAAGGTTAGCGGTAATAGCTTTAATATCGGTTTGTTATACACCTGCTTATCACTTAACTGGTCAATCTCTCTCAATAGAACGGCAAAGTCTTTGGGGTCTGTCAGTGAGGCATGGTGTTTGGTTCTAGTGGGCTTTAATGCTTTGGCACCTGATAGCTGCGTTACTGGGTTATATTCGATAAGCCCCTTTAGCACAGCATGGGCAAAGATACGTTGAGCCATATTTTTAACGCGATTACCTTTGTGAACATAAACCCGTTGTATGTCACTGCATAGGGCTAGCACTTGCTGGCTTGTAATATCACTAATGGGGAATTTACCAAAAGCCGCTATTAACGGTCTAAGGTAATTGTGCATATTCCTTAAGGTGCTTATCGCTGGCTGTTGGTCAGGGTTGCTTGTCTGCTCGTAAAGCCAGTCATCAGCTACTGCCTTAAATGTATTGGTTATAGCAGTGGCTTGCCTTGTTCGTTCGCTATCGCGCTGGGTAATTGGGTCAATCATTTGGGCAAGCATTCGCATATTGTCGGCATGGGTCTGCCTTGCCTGTTCGAGCGTTAAGGCTGGGTATTGTCCTAGCGTCATCTCTTTACGTTTACCAGTGATAGGGTGTGTGTAGCGGTGCTGGAACTCTATGCAGCCGCCACGCAAGCGTAAACGTAAGCCAGCATAGCCGCCGATGGTGTGATAAACACGCTTTTGCCCTTGTGCGTCTTTAATCGCTCGCTTGATTTGGGTATCGGTTGTTAATGCTGCCATGACTACACGCCTCTATTGCTCATTTATCGCGTTAAAAATCTGACCACCACTTTGACCACCATTTATGTAACTAATTGGTGGTCACTTGTGATAACGCTAGATAATAGATATTAGCATGTAATCCACGTAATATATAGCTTTTAGCTAACATTAGATAACGACTGATAACACTATAATAACCCCCTTCGTGGGCTCTTTTTTTGTCTGCGCTTTAGCATTATCAATGCTTAAACATTTCTATAGCTAAATATAGTCTGATACTGCTATCTTGCAGAACTAAATACCGCTAAGTACTATCAAGCATTAAAGCTTATGTTTTGATTTAAATGGCTCTGAGAACTGCAAAATTAAAAAGCCCACAAAAGATAAAATAATGGCAATCTCATAGCGACCGTAGGCGACCGAGATACCTATAGCGCCCGTATTCCAAAGACTTGCTGCTGTCGCCGTGCCTTTTGAGCCTTCTTCGTTTTTAAAAATCGCCCCACCACCGATAAAACCCATACCGGTGATAATGGCATACATGATTCTCGCCTCCCCAGCCGAATCATAAATATCCATACCTACGAGCATAAAAGCACAAGAAGCAATCGTTACGAGCGGAAAGGTTCTAAGCCCTGCGCCGTTGTCTTTCATCTCACGGTTTAGGGCAATCGGTAGGGAGAGAATAAAGGCAATACCCAATTGAAAAAAATGATATTGCATCAGCTCTATATCGATATCAAATCCAAACATGGCGTCCTACTTTTATTTAGTTCGCACAGATGACTTAATCCGCACTAATTAATGAGCGCGCGCAAATCCTTGCCACTGTTTGTGTTGCCATCTGATAGCAGCTTTCGATATTGCCCTGCCCGCACCAGTCGCCGCTGACAATCCACTGCTGCTCGTTATCAACCAATATGCCGACTGCTTCTTTATTAGCATCTGTATTATTAGAGTCTGTATTAGAAACCTTGACGGTCGCCGCATAACGCCAGCGATGACAGTCAATTTGGCTCGGTGTACTGTCCGCCTTCCAACCTAAGGCTTGCTTGGCGGCTGCTAATAACTGCGCTTTTATCGTATCCATATCGGCATCGACGTGCTGCTCTGACCAATCATTGCGCGCATGAATAGTAATACTGGGTAATAGCTCATCATGGGCAGGCTTTTGCTGCTCGATAAAGATTCTATCAAGTATAGAATCCTGCACATACGCCACATCCCATACCATTTCCTGATACTTTAATGATTCAGGCAATGGCTGCTTATCATCCCAGCCAAGCATCAAGGTATAGCAGGCTTGCATTTGTGGCTCAGTGATTTTTGCTAATTCAGAAAAACCACTATGTGCCATCAGCTCTACAGCTTGAGCATTTGGCGCGGTACAAATGACCCAATCAAAACTGCCAAGACTGTTGCCGTCTTCATCAAACAGTTCAGTTTTCTGACTGGTTTTTTTGCTGACTTTATTAGCGAGAGTTTGGTTATGTTCTGCCAAAGCCACGACGCGGGTTTTAAATTCTATGGTCGTATACTGTAACTCATCGGCTAATGCTCGCCCCCAACTGGTCATTTTTGGCGTGCTGATATAGCGCGCCTGAACCCTGCTCCATTGCTCTTTAGCTTGAATATCAGCTATCTGATTATTCGCATCTATTGGCGTTAAGCTCACAACTTTCGCACACCAAGGCTGTAGCAAACCCGTCTGTATCCAAGGCTTAATAAACTGCTGAAAGCTTGTACTCTTGGCGGTAAAAAACTGTGCACCAAATGCCCATTGCCAGTTTTTATTAGTGTGGCTATCGGTGCGATAACGAGTAGCCAAACGACCGACGCTGCGAGACTTTTCAAAAATAGTAATTTCTGGTATTAAGGCTTTGTCATTAACTTGCTGGTCATTCATTTGGCTAAAAGCACGCTCTAATAAGGTTGCGGTAAATAAGCCCGTTAAGCCGCCACCAATAATGGCAATTTTCGGCGATGATGTCTGAGCAAGCGGCAAAGAAGAGTCAGGCATAATGACAGTAAACCTTATAAAGTAGGGAGCAAAATATAGTATATTCAATGTAAAAAACACCGTGCTGCTGGGATGGATTTTTCGAAGCCTCTGGAGTGCGAAGCGCACAGCAAGCGAGGGAAATTTATACCAGCAGAAGATTGTTTTGAACGTGGCTCTTTTATCTTAAACTGACTATAGAAACCATAGAAACTGGAGCCATAAAACAGCGCAGCTATATTAAATATATTGAACCTTTAAAGCCGGTCAATATCAATAACGTCTACGTAAAAGAGCCATGCTATTTTTGCTAACATGGCTCTTTATTGTTTTACTTACACTTATACAAGCTTATTTATAAGCCTAATTATTGGCTATTGGCGCTAAAAAATTACTTTTGACTATTTTATCTATCGATAATTATTCGATACCTATTAGATAGCTATCTAATAGCTACTATCAGTCTCCGCGTTCAGCTTTCACCACATCAACTAGCTCATTGATAACGGCGCTATCAGCAAGGGTCGATAAATCACCCAGTCCAACATATTGCCCTGCTGCAAGATTGCGCAAGATACGGCGCATGATTTTCCCAGAGCGCGTCTTGGGTAGCACATTGACCATATAGATAGCATCTAAATTGGCAATCGGACCAATCTCCATACGCACATGGCGATTCAGCTCTGATTTTAGGGATTCGGTGGCAGTTTCGCCTGATTTTAGGATAATAAAGGCGCATATACCCATACCGCGAATGTCGTGCGGCATACCAACGATAGCCGCCTCAGCGGTCGCCGGATGCGCCACTACCGCGCTTTCAATCTCTGCGGTGCCCAATCGATGCCCCGAAACGTTAAGAACGTCATCTACCCGTCCGGTAATCCAATAGTGCCCGTCTTCGTCTCGCTGCGCGCCATCACCCGTAAAGTAGTAGCCCGGATATTCTGTAAAATAGGTTTTTAAAAAACGTTCATGATCATTATAAATGGTACGCATCTGCCCCGGCCAGCCGCCGCTAATCGCAAGGTTACCTTCCGCCGAGCCTTCGAGTATCTCGCCATCACCGTCAACGACGACGGGTACAATACCGTACAAGGGATTCATCGCCGCGCCCGGTTTCATATCTACCGTGCCCGGTATCGGCGCCAGTAAAATACCGCCGGTTTCCGTCTGCCACCACGTATCGACAATCGGACATTTACCGCCGCCGACGACATGATAGTACCAATCCCACGCTTCCGGATTGATCGGCTCACCAACGGTGCCGAGCAAGCGCAAACTTGAGCGATTTGACTCACGGACAAAGGTATCACCCTCTTTCATCATGGCGCGAATCGCCGTCGGTGCCGTGTACAAAACCGTGACTTGGTGTTTATCAATAATATGACCGATACGCGCCCACGTTGGATATTCTGGTACCCCTTCAAACATAACGGTCGTCGTACCATTGGCAAGCGGCGCGTAAGTGGCATAGGTATGACCCGTCACCCAGCCAATATCCGCCGTACACCAGTAGACATCGTCTTCTTTAATATCAAACACATCACGGAAAGTAGAAAGCGCATAAGTGATATAACCACCGGTGGTATGCAACACGCCTTTGGGCTTGCCCGTTGAGCCTGAGGTATATAGTAAAAACAGTGGGTCTTCGGCATTCATCACCTCAGGTTCGCAATGCTTTGACTCACCATCGACCAAACTGTGATACCAAACATCGCGGCGACCACTCATCGGGACAGAATTGCCCGTACGATGCACAACAATGACGTTGGTCACACTATCAGTGCCATCCATATCTAAAGCGCGGTCGACACTGGCTTTGAGCGGCGTGCGCTTATTACCGCGGATACCTTCGTCAGCGGTAATGACCAGTTTAGACTGACTGTCAATGATACGGTTGCCCAAACTCTCAGCAGAAAAGCCGCCAAATACCACCGAGTGCACCGCCCCAATACGGGTACACGCCAGCATGGCCACCATTGCTTCTGGTATCATAGGCATATATAAGGTGACGCGATCGCCCTTTTTCACCCCAAGTTTGCGCATGGCATTGCCTAGGCGACAAACCGCTTCATGCAGCTCTTTAAATGAGATGATTTTATGCAGTGACGGATGGTCACCCTCCCAAATAATCGCCGGTTTATAGGGATTATTTTTAACATGGCGGTCAAGGCAGTTGACTGAGATATTAAGCTCACCATCTTCATACCATTTGATATGAAAATCTTCTAAGTCATAATTAACATTGCTAATTTTGGTGGGTTTTTTTATCCAATCAATCAGCTCGGCGCGCTTCGCCCAAAAGGCATCGTTTGCCTCAGGTGAGGCAATGGATTGTTGGTATTCTTTAGTGTATTGTTCGGCGGTGGTATTGGCAGCGGCGACAAATTCAGCCGTGAGAGGAAATGATTTCTGAGTCATCGTAGTCATCCTTTTCTAATTATTATGACCGGTAGCGGCTTTCATGAAGCGACTGACGTCAAACGCCAGTCGTCAAACAACAATCGCTGCTACAGGTGATAAGCGTCATCTTCCATAATGTGACACCTAAGGATAGTTTGACAAATAAGCGCGAGGGTTGCAAGACATCAACCGCGAATCACAACAATTCCGCTGCACAGCTGTATACTTGATAAAGCATTACATATCTTGATGAATCGATTGATTATTCAATAATATTATCTATACCTGCATTTTTATAATCTTTAGCAGTTTTCGGTGCTTGGAAAATTTATCATCGCCTTATTTAATCCTTGTAAGCTGAAAGAAAACATGGACAATGGCTAGCCTAAAGATCGGCTTCAAAATAGCGGCAAGCTATAGTCAATAACCTGCTATTTCTTTGCCTCAAAACCTACTATTTATTTTACTGCTAATTTTATTGTTAATGTTATAGCTACCTTTTATTTTAACCTTTAACACCTCTCGCTTTTTGGAACATATCGTCATGGAAAATACCCGCAATGCACCATCACACAATCACTATGATGTCATCGTCATCGGCGCTGGTGCGTCAGGGTTATATTGTGCGCTCACCGCGGGTCGCCGTGGTCGCCGCGTCTTGGTGCTCGACCATGCCAATAAAGCCGGTAAAAAAATCCTCATGTCAGGTGGCGGGCGCTGCAACTTTACCAATTACTTCGTCGAGCCTGAGCATTTTATCGGTAGCAATGCGCATTTTTGTAAATCAGCGCTGAGCCGTTATCCGAGTTGGGAATTCATCGGCATGGTTGAGCAGCATAAAATCCCTTACCATGAGCGCGAGCACGGACAGCTTTTTTGTGATGATTCGGCGCAAGATATTTTAACCATGCTCCTTGATGAATGCGCTGCCGTGGGTGTGCAAGTCAGACTCAATACCCAAGTCGACAGCGTGCAAGCACTCGAAAACGATAAAAAATCCCGCTTTCAACTATCAACAACCAAAGCGCTCAGTAAAAAAGAAAAACAAGAGAGAAAAGACAGCGGCAATCAAAGCAAGCTGCCGCAAACCAGCTATCGCTGCGAATCGCTCGTGGTAGCGACGGGCGGCTTATCGATTCCGACACTCGGCGCGAGCGGCTTTGGTTACGAGCTTGCGCAGCAGTTTGGACATACGCTGGTAGCAACCGATGCCAGCCTTGTACCTTTTACCTTTACCGATAAAACCGGTGAGCTGATTCGCACGCTTGCCGGTATCAGTCTGCCGGTGATTGCTAGTAATGAGCGCATCTCCTTTAAGCTGCCGCTGCTCTTTACCCATCGCGGTCTGTCTGGTCCGGCTATGCTGCAACTGTCCAATTATTGGCATCTTGGCGAAACCATCAGCATCAATTTGCTGCCTGATATAGATATGACGGCGCTTTTTCTTGCCCATAAAAAATCACACCCACGCCAGCTTATCCGGACGGTTTTGGCAGACAATACCGACAATGCTTTGCCGAAAAAACTGCTGGCAGCGCTACAAACGCATTTGTGGGACGATATCAAAGATACCGAGCTTGCCAATATTAAAGATGAGCGCCTGATAGAGCTTGGGACAACGCTGAACGGCTGGCAGCTAAAACCATCTGGCACCGAAGGCTATCGAACCGCTGAAGTCACGCGCGGCGGCATCACAACCGATGAAGTCTCGTCAAAGACCATGCAAAGCAAACATCAAGACGGACTATATTTTATCGGCGAAGTGCTCGATGTCACCGGTTGGCTTGGTGGCTATAACTTTCAATGGGCATGGGCCAGCGGTTTTGTTTGCGGCGAAGTGGTTTGATATTAAGGCATACCTTTAATTCAAACGACAGCTATTCAAATTCTAGCTATTCAAACACCAGTTATCTAAACGCAGGTTATCCAAATGAGATAGAAACCACCAAACGCTTGATAATTGTGAATATAATCATTATATAGACTCATATAAATTTAGGATTACTTAATAGTTAGCAGAACGTTATTATTGAAGCATTATTATTTAATCATGAGCATTTAAATAACTCGTGTTAGATAATTGTGGCTAAAGAATAACTGTTAATTAGATGGGTATTTATTAATACGCTTAGGCTTACGAGGTGTTCAATGCGTTCCATCAAACATATTCATGGCGATAAAGAGCCGCATTGGGTCGGCGACGGTTTTTATGTCAAAACCTTGTTCAATCACCTAGATGATGATCCTGATTTTAATCATCGTCATACCGACCCGTTTTTATTATTAGACTATGGTCAGCCGACAAATTTTGCCCCAAATCCAAACTATAAGACGCAGCCGCACGGCGTTGGGCAGCATCCGCATAAAGGTTTTGAGACGGTAACGATTGCCTATGCCGGCGAGATTAGTCATGCTGATTCGGCCGGTGGTTATGGCGTCATTCAAGAAGGCGATGTGCAATGGATGACCGCAGGGCGCGGCATCATGCACGAAGAATTCCACTCGCCAGCCTTTGGTCAACGTGGCGGTCCTTTTAGTATGGTGCAATTATGGGTCAATTTGCCAAGCGCCCATAAGCTGACTGAGCCCAAGTATCAAACTTTAACACGAGATGATTTGCCTATCGTTAATTTAACCGATAATGAAAACGGAAATGAGATAGGTAAAGCAGCGATTATTGCAGGCGAGTGGCAAGATACGACAGGCGCGGCAAGTACCTTTACGCCTATCAATATGTGGGATATTGCATTGCATAGCGCTGGCTCAACGACGCTGCAAGTGCCAAACAGCCATAATGTCATGATATTGGTACAAGAAGGTACGCTACTGATTAACGATACGCCAGTGAGCGCAGGCAGTCTGATTCAGTTTGCCACGCCGACTACTGATACTGATCTTGATTCTGATATCAATGCTGCCAATGAACCATCAGCAACGCCGGTAAGCGATAGCATTAAGCTAACATACCCTAAGCTCTCCGATGATGAACAAGCGCCAAGTACGGTTAAATTACTACTATTAAGTGGTGAACCGATCGGTGAGCCAGTAGCAGGCTACGGTCCGTTTGTCATGAATACCCAAGCGGAGTTAAAACAAACGTTTCGTGACTATCAAATGGGTAACTTTGGTAAATAGTCAAATATTACCCATTAAAAAAGCCACCTTGCTGATTATCGCAGGGTGGCTTTTTTATGCATTGTCACTTTATTTTAATCAATAAAGCCCGTTGAATGATTTATCCGATAAACACTTATGCTTGGTTTAAAAACGGATAATCGGTATAGCCTTCCGTACCACCACCATAAAACGTTTGCGGATGTTGCTCATTAAGCGGCGCACCTTCACGGATACGTTCCGCTAAGTCAGGATTGGCAATATAGTCACGACCAAAAGCCACCGCATCGATATAGCCATCTTTGATATTTTGCTCTGCTTTTTCAGCGGTATAGCCACCAGCAGCAATAATCATCTGCCCAAAAGCATCACGAACGCGCTGACGGAATTCAGCGCTATAAGGCGTACCACCTGCCCAGTCAGGCTCAGAGAGATGCAGATACATCAAACCGCGCTTATTAATCTGCTCAATGAGCCAGATATTCTCGTCTTCATTGTAGCCCGCTTCGACATTATTAAACGTACCAAGCGGTGATACGCGAATACCAACATGGTCAGCATCCCACGCAGCGACACAAGCATCGATGACATCAAGGGTCAAACGCGCACGATTCTCGCGGCTACCACCATATTCATCATCACGCTGGTTGGTTTGCTCAACCCAAAACTGATGCAGCAAATAACCATGCGCGCCATGAATTTCTACGCCATCAAAGCCTGCTTCTTTGGCATTTTTGGTCGCAAGCCCAAAGTCAGCGATAACTTGCTGCACTTCCTCAAGTGTGGCTGGGCGTGGCGGTGTGGCAGCAACGCGAATCGCTTGGTTATTACTGTCACGCAATGAGGTACGTACACCAACGTCGATATCAGAGGCTGAGATAGGCGCTTTGCCATCTGGTTGGACGCTTTCGTGGGCGACCAAACCCGTGTGCCATAACTGGACGACAATCTTGCCGCCTTTAGCATGAACATTATCAACGATGGTTTTCCATGCCGTCGTTTGGTCTTCGGTATGAATACCGGGGGCGCCCGCATAGCCTTTTGCTTGAAAAGACACCTGTGTCGCTTCGGTAATGACCAATCCTGCGCCACTACGCTGCGCATAATATTCACTGGCTAACGCCGTAGGAACATCGCCCGGTTCAACCGCACGTAAGCGGGTCAACGGTGCCATGATGATGCGATTTTTTAGAGTTTGAGTGCCCATTTTTACGGGTTCGAATAAGTTATCGTGTGCCATGAGATGCCTTGTTTGTTGTTATAAAAATACGGTTTTAAGAGTGGTTAAATATTGATAAATAGCGCTTGTCATTATCACTTATCATATTGTCACTTATCATTATGAAGCCGTCTATTGATCAGCCGTGTTCTTTATAGGGGGTAGAGAGGAGGATTCCAAGCAAAACTTACAAACAAAAACACCGACGCAAGTATATTTTCAACCTTTTAAACGCTATTATTTATGTGACCTTATAAGGGTATTAAGATAATAAAATCAGTGGAAATTTTATTAAACGTTACATGCGCCACCCATACACCTTTTGCCAATTTTATAAATAACAATCACCATTATTAGCCTTCACTTTTTTGGCATTTACTTAAGGGATAGAGTCCATGCAAAAAACCATATTATCACTTACGATAGGGCTAATTTTCCTCTTGGGTGTGAGCGTGGGTGTGAGCGCTTGCCAACCCAAATCAGATGCGTTATCTGAAGCAAATGAGGCGAAAAATACAGAACAAGTCAATAAGCAGGCATCCTTAGAAAAACCAGCAACCAAAACGACTACCGCAACAGACTCCACTGTAGACGCAAAAACCTGCTTAGCATTGAGTAAATCCATGGGAAAAGTGGATAACAGCAGCAAGATTGACGCTATTTATGCCATCCAAAAACAACTAAAAGCCTGTTTGCCAACGGCCAGTAATGCCGAAGTATTGAATTTGCTAAAAGACTATCAAGCGATGTATGAGCGTTTTTTGTGGGATGATGCTGCAATCAATGAAACGGATTTTGATGAAGATTACTATGATGTTATGTACGCCTTAGAATGGAACGAAAAAGTGCCCGAAGAAAAACTACAAAAAATGAGTGCGCGCACACGCTACTTGATTGGTCTCATCCAAAATGATGCCGATGTGAGAGTTTACAATTTAGGCGAAGGTTACTATGCCTTTAATCATGATTTGAAAGCCATGGCAGATATCTTTACCCCTTATCTACGTCCTGACCAAAAAGCATTCATTCAGCGGATGGCAAAGGATAATCAAGATATCTTTTGGAGCGATGCCGCCATTACGACCTCGTTTGCAGAGTTGGTTGAGCGCGCACAGTTTTGGGAAGATTATATAACGCGTTATCCAAATGGTTACGCGGTGAAAGACGCCAAGATTTTATTAGATTTATATCGTTATGCTCTGTTTTTTGGTTCAGACAATACAAGATGGACGGATGATGACATTCGCGAGTTTCTGGAACCAGACTATAAGCAGACGATGGTTGCACTCACAAAACGTCCCAATAGCATCTTGGCAAAGGATGCAACAAACTATCTTAATTTCATGGCGTTATCCGATAGCGAACGTCAAGAGCAATATCCAGCGCCTAGTACCACTGAAGATGGCTACGAGATGGACAAATGGGCGACGACACATTATCAATTAAATCAAGCGATGCAGATTCCACCCATTTGGCATACTGATGGTGATAATCGAGAATGCTTAAATGGGTTGTTTTGCCAAACCGAAAGCGTTGATTAATAAAGCGCGTTCCAAGCAATAAAAAAGCACCTGCTTTTTAAAGTAAGTGCTTTTTTCTACTTTCTATCAGCGCCAATATGAGCTATTTTTAATAAATAATCTCAGTCAACTCTTAAAAATGATAACCCAGTTTCATGCCAAGCGCATAGCCTGTTCCATCGTCGATATTGGCCACGCGACCATCAACCTTGGTATCGACTGGACCGCCTTCAAACCACATATATTGACCGCCCGCAGAAACACTTAGCTGCTCGGTCAGTTTATATTGCGCGCTTAGCCCCAAGCTTTTGATAGAGTCATAAGGTCCTAATAAACTGAGCGGCGCACCGGTGCCATGGTCATAACCCAAGCGTACTTCGCCTGAAACTTTTGGATTGAACTGTTTACCCAGTGCCACCTCAACCGCATAACCATCTTTTTTATAGGCGGCTAAGGGCTCTTGAGTGGCGTCTAGTGCCAAAGGCGGGGTAACGTTGAATGCACTCCAATCTACCCAGCGTGCATTCACCATACCCAAGAGCTGATAACGCTCGCTAAGACCCGTTTGGAAGTCTAAATTGACCGACTGCGGCATTTTAACTTCGGTCTTGCCCGCTAGCGGTAGTCCCTCTTCTAATTGCTCCGGTGTCACCCCGTCACCACCTAATAAAGGGTTTTCAGGTACAATAACTTGTAGGTTTTCTACCCCAGATACCTGATATTTGGCAGGCGCGCGATAGGTTAATGCGGCGCGCAAGGCAATCTCCGGCTTTTCATACGCCATTCCAATGACGGGCACTAGCGTATTTTCGTTTTCAAAATCTAAGGTATAATAAGTCGGTGCTGTCGCCACAGGATTGATAGCCGCTTCATTGATAGCGCCCAAAGTTGCCGCTTCAGTTGGCGTAATCGTACCGCTATTTTGTTTATTGACCAAATCATAATAAGCGGTAGTCGTCGGTATACCAAAAAGCGCGCCTGCTTCATCGATTACTTGCGAAACAGCGGTAGTCAAACCGACTGGCTGCGCGCCCGTGATATTGCCTTTTAGCGTTTGGTACTCAAGACCACCATATAGCCAGACATTATTGCTAATCTTACCGCCGCCCAAAAGCGTGATGCCAGTTGTCTCTACTCGCGCTTCAGTTGTACCCATGCGATTGTTAAATATATTTCCTGCAGGGTATTCGGTATCGACACCAAAGGGCTGCTCATAAATCACTGCCAATGCCGTATTGGCGGTCGGGGCGATTTTGACAGCGGCACCGGGTAAATCAAAGTCGTCCATCATGTCGCCGATTTTATTGCCCGCGGCATCGGTGCCTTCAATTTTTGGGTCAACATACGCATAAGACAGCTAGGCATAATTACCCGGCTCAAAAAAAGGCGCAACCGACTGTTTGCTGTATTCGATGCCAGCGGCATGCGCTGAGCTAATAGCGAGACTTAGCGCCGTCAAAGTACCAACAGTGAGAAAATAGCGCGAAGAACGAAAAAAGGTAGCAGAATTATTAAGTCCTAAAAACAGCTGAGCGCTCATGACAATATCCTTTTGTCAGTTAAAAACACCACCAAACCATAAATTATGTAAACTTTTTATAGTTGGCTTTATTCTCTAGATTAAATAGCGAATGTCAACTTTTGTCAACATATCAGCCGCAAGTTTATAGGATTCTGTTTTTGCCTAAAAGGACATAAGAACGAGCCTTTTAATTTTTATCTAAGTTATCTTCCCAAATCCCTTTAGACGCTACTGGTCGTTATTTAGCAAATTAGCCAACTTATTTATACGAAATTGGCTTAATATCATCTTTAATAACCATTTCTCGATTGCCCTTTATTTTATTCAGCAGAGAAAAACACAATGTCAAAACCAGTTTTAAAACTATGTTTAGCGGGCTCATTTATTTTGGGTTTAAGCAGCTGTATCGCTATGGAAAAGCTCGATTATCAATTGATGCAACAAGAAGATGCCAAATGGGTAGCCGATGAGCAATTTACCGACACGATTATTGCTGTTGGCAAGCCCGCCGCACCCATTCAAAGCGTTGAACATGCGATTGTATTTGCCGGAGAAAAGCGCAGCTATTTGGTACAGAGCGCCAATAGAGATCGTGAATTTATTGATATTTTAGAGCAAGTAGATTTGGCTTATTTTTCCTTTAAGCCAATGCCAGCATTTAATGCGCCATATTTTAGAATAAGAATAGGCGAGCAAGGCTGCACCTCAGCGCAAGGATGTATTGCCACCATATTATGGTTTGAAAAACCGACGCATCTGCTAGCCGTAGGTGAAACGGCGAAGCTTGAAGGGTTTGATTTTACTTGTCATGACGGCTTCGCGGGTGGTATGACGCGCTGTACAAAAAATCTGTGGCGCCTTCCTGTGACGGTGGCACCGGCGGTGAAAAATATCGAGACGCTCGCCTATCGATTGCGCCAACCGACCGCGCTAAAGTTTTATACGTATCAGCCGGACAAAGCTTTAGCAGAAGAAAAAAGACTGAAAACGCTGATGCCATTTGCCAAGGCCTTTGACATCATTACCTTTCCGATTCAACTTATTATGGTAGAAGGTGTTAAATAAGGGCCATTGATTAAAAGGCTACTAATCAATTAGAAAAAATCAATATTTTAGGATTTCAGCATCTTTTTAATAGACAATTCTAAAGACAGATAGGTACCAAACAATATCACCATTGAACCGATAATCGCTGGCGTGTCTAAAGCCTCACCAAGCAGTAGATAGCCTAAAATAATGGCAAAAATCGGTATGACTAGAGTAATACTGGTCGCGCGCATCGGACCGATACTTTTGATGAGTTGATTCATAAAAATCAGCGCGATGGCGGTAGAAAAGACGCCGATACAAATGACTGACGCCCAAGCCGTTAGGCTAATGGTTTTGCCATAAGGAAACTCATACACCGCTATCGGCAGCATGATAATACTGGCAATGATAAGCGAGCCTGCGGTAATTGCCACTGGCGAGACATCATATAAATAGTTTCTGGTGATATTGGCGCCGACCGCATAACCAACACAGGCCAATAGCGCATAGCCCATCGGCAGTAACCCTGAGCCTGACTCAGTGCCCTGCCCGCTGCCGCTAAATAAGTTTTCACTCATCAAAATAATCACGCCGATCACACCAATGATTAAGCCGATAATTTGTTTTTTTGACAGTCGGTCTTTAAAAAAAGTGCTGGCGATAAAACCGCTCATCATTGGCACGGACGCATTAAGCACCGCCAACACCCCAGCATTGACTGAGCGCGCTGAAAAGGCAAATAGGATAAACGGGATAGCGGCAGAAAACAGTCCGACTAGGGTCAAAACTTTCCAATTATCACGGATGCCCGCTCGGTTTTTTGGGCTGATTAAAACAAAAACCAGCATCACCAAACCGGCAAATACCACCCGCAAACTGGCAAATGCGAGCGAGCCAAATTCTGGCACGCCGATACGATAAAAAATAAACGACAGCGACCACATAAAGGACAATGTCATAAAAATAATGAGGTCGCGGTTGGACATGGGTGGATCCTATCAAGCGTTAGACTAAAAAAACCACGATGATAACTTGTTACACGCTTGAGAGCTGTTGTTTTTTTATACTCCTTATCAATTTTTTATAGCTTTACCTTATCCAAAATAAAATCAATATCCTTATCGCCGCGTCCTGATAAATTGACCAAAATCGTTTCATCCGCTGACATATCCTTAGCGATTTTCATCGCATAGGCAATGGCGTGCGCTGACTCTAACGCTGGAATAATACCTTCAAGTCGAGATAGCGCCATAAAGGCTTGTAAACATTCTGCATCAGTCGCCGACTCATAGGTAGCAAGCTTTAAATCTCGTAAATGCGCATGCTGTGGCCCAACCCCCGGATAATCAAGCCCTGAGGCAATCGAATGTACCGGTGCGGGCTCGCCTTTTTCATCAAGCAGCACGTAGCATTTAAAGCCGTGAATCTCGCCTTTGACGCCGAGTGACATCGTCGCCGCATGATTGCGCGTATCTAAGCCCTCACCAGCAGGCTCAACGCCAATTTTTTGTACCTCTGCATCATCAAAAAAGCCGCTAAACATGCCGATAGCATTGGAGCCGCCGCCAACACAAGCGACCACCTTATTAGGCAGCTTACCCGTCGTCGCTAGAAACTGCGCCCGTGCTTCATGTCCGACCACTGACTGAAAGTAGCTGACCATTTCAGGATATGGCGCTGGCCCCAATGCCGAGCCAATCGCAAACATGCTAGTATCAAGCTCATTCAAATAAGTCTCAAAAGCGCTATCGACTGCTTCTTTTAGCGTACCTGCGCCGCGTGAGACTGGCACGATATTGGCACCCAAAATCTTCATCCGGCTGACGTTTGGATGCTCTTTTTTAATATCGACCACACCCATGTGAATCTCACACTCCATACCCATCAAGGCCGCTGCCGTTGCCAATGCGACGCCGTGTTGCCCGGCACCCGTTTCCGCAATCACCTTTTTTTTGCCTAATTTTTTGGCTAATAACACTTCACCCAAACAGTGATTAATCTTGTGCGCGCCCGTATGGTTCAAATCTTCACGTTTAAAATAAATCTGCGCGCCGCCGCAATGCTGGGTCAAACGCTGCGCATGATAAATGGGACTTGGACGACCAACATAAGTCTCACGTAAGCGCTTCATCTCTTTGATAAAGTCGTCGTCTTTGATAATTTCACGAAAACCTACTTCGATCTCACTCATGGCTTTGGCAAGCTCAGGATGACCGATTTTGCCACCGAACTCACCATATAAACCCTCGCTATTCGGCAAGATGGATTGATGTAAACCGTAGCCAGTGGCGGTATTTTGCGTTGTCATAGTTAAGCCTTATTGTTTTAAATTAATTACTACTATTGTTGTCTTTGCCGAATTATTTAGCGTTTTTAATGATAAGAAAGTTTTAATGTATTTGTGTTCTAGTACATTGAAACAAGATAATAAGCGAAATTCCCTATTTGGTCAAGTTTACGCCTTCCTATAAAAATAATTGACTAAAAACTGGCAAGAATAATCGATGAACGAAAGCCCGATTTGCCTATAAGTGTTACAGCAATCGTGTGCCTGAAATAATAACGCAACCTATGTTTGCTAGTATGATGCTCGCTTGGCTTAGCGCACCTTTACAATCAAAAGCTAATATTATTCAACTCGGGCTTTTTTAGCTTAAATATCAAATTAGGATACACCATGCAACGACGCCAACTGATTAAAGCCATGGGTTTAAGCTTAGGCGCTATCAGCACCTCCGCTGCGGTGAGTGGTTGCCAAACACTTGCTAAGCAGCCAAAGCTACCCAACACCATCACCCAAATGGGACACTTTCCCAATATCATCGTCGGTAGTGGTTACGGCGGCGCGGTATCTGCACTACGATTAAGCGAAAAAGGTAATAAAGTATTGATACTTGAGATGGGTATGCGCTGGGATAGAACGCCCGAACATAATACCTTTTGCAAAATGATTAGCGCCGATAAACGCTCAAGCTGGTTTAGCAATATGCCAAACGCCCCTATCCCGATTCCAATTCCTATCAGAAAATATCCTGGGGTTTTAGATTTAATCGAATACGACGATATGAAAGTATTCGCAGGGCGTGCTTATGGCGGCGGCTCCATCGTCAATGGCGCGATTGCCATTCAGCCAAGACGCGCGCACTTTGAAAAAGTGTTTCCTTGGATTGATTCTAATGAGATGTACGATACTTATTTTCCCTGTGCCATGAAAAATCTGAAAGTCAGTAAAATCCCTGAATCGTTTTTTAATGAGTCCGAGCATTACGAATTTACTCGTTCGGCTGAACGCCAAGCAGAAAAGGCGGGAATGAAAACCGAATTCTTCGGTAATATCTACGACTTTGACTATATGCAAAAAGAAGCGCGTGGCGAAGTCTATGCCTCAGCACTCGGCGGTGAAGTCATTTATGGCAATAACGCTGGCAAGTTTTCACTTGATTTAACCTATCTAAAAGACGCTGAAGCCACAGGCAATGTCACGGTGAAAACCCTGCGCAAAGTCAATAGCATCCAAGCGCTCGATAACGAGCAACTTAGATTAGAAGTTCATGTCCTCAATACCACGGGCGGCATCGATAAAGTTGAACATTACACTTGCGATAAGCTATTTCTAAATGCCGGCAGTATGGGCACCTCAGAGCTATTGCTTAAAAGCCAAGCAGAAAGCAAGCTTACCAAGCTAAATGAACATATCGGCAAACACTGGGGACCCAACGGCAATATCATGACAGGGCGCAATTTCGTCCACGCTGCTGGCACTACCCAATCTACCATTCCGGTCAAAGGGATAAATATGTGGGACGGCGATAGAGGCGGTTCAAAATACAAAATCTTTGCCGAACTCGCGCCATTGCCATTGGGACTTGAGACTTGGACGACGCTGTATCTTGCCATCACCGACAACCCAGAACGTGGCAATTATTATTATGATAAAACCACTAAAACCGTCAAACTCAACTGGAAACGCGAGCAAAACGAGTACTCGGTAAACGCTGCTAAAGAGCTGATCGAAAAACTCGCCAGAGTAAATGGTGGCTCGACTTCAAGCTTACTGTTCACCAAAGGCTTCGGTGATAACTTCTGCTATCACCCGCTTGGTGGCTGCGTTTTAGGCTTGGCGACTGATGGCGTTGGCCGCGTCAAAGGGCATAAAAATATCTACGTGCAAGATGGCGCGTTAATCCCCGGTAGCGCTGGGGTCAATCCGTATGTGTTTATCACGGGACTTGCTGAACGTAATATGGCGAGTATTTTGCGGGAAGATTTTGGGTAGGCTGTTTAGGGTTTTAGAATTTGGGTAGATGAAAAAAACGCTCTTAAACCTTAGTTAGACAGTGGGTTACGCTATTGCTAACCTAACCTACGCATCCTATTATTCCATAGTATAATTTTTAGCAGTCATAATCTTCGTAGCAAATGATCCTTGTATCAAGTATCTGTTCAAGGTGGCGAACCAGCTCCTGCGTTTCAGGCCTGCTGTGCTCATTACTAATATTAAAACCTCCTATTGAAATAGAACCATGACCACTACCTTTGGCAGGTAAAATATTGCTCCATGATGTTTTAAGAGAGTGCTTTAACGCTATAGTTTCATAAGCATTAGAAAAATAATAATCGCCTGTCGTTGCCTGCCATGTACAAACCTCATAGGGTTTGAGTTGCGCCTGAATTTGTAGTGGCGTCTGAAATAAGGCTCGATTATGAAAACCATTGTAAGCTCTTGAAACAAAATTAATAGAGTATTGTGGAAAATCATAAGCCTCCATTGACCACGAAGCGCGTTGATTAAACTGCATCTGAAAGGTTTTAATAGTAGTAAGGTCAATCTTATTTTGCAAAAACTCTTCTATATCTTTAAGTGGCTGTGAATAAAGAGAATCTAATAGCTCAATATCTTTTAAGTTGATATAAAGAAGACCGATATTTGTCTCATCATTTTCCTCTCGTATTCTTCCATAAATACTAATACCAACTTCACAGTTATCAAACGCCCATGTGGCATTTTCTACTACACTACCGCTGCCGTTGTTTTCGCCTAAGCTATAAGTTAAAGGTGATCCTAATTGCTCATTTAGCTTTTTAATCAATGGATGCTTCCTAAATACTCTAAGCCAAGAATAACTAGGTCGCTGATTATCTGCTGCTATATTAATCCATATTCGATCAACCAGACGATCATCAGCTGGCGCGCTAAATTCGCAAGAGCTGGTTTTAATTGTCCACATCTCAACTAGTTTAATAGTTAATGTTTTATCTAGGGCATAAGGATTGTCGTTTTCAACAAATACATCAGCCATAGAAAGCTGAGCTTTTATATATGCTAGCGTATCGCCCCACTTAAATCTCACCTTACCGATTTGAAAACTTTCCTTTCTAGTCATTTAAGCACTCTTTTTTACTGTTAGTGTTTACGTTATAGCAAAAAGATCAATTGAATTCGTAATAGACATCGTTGAGAATAACTATAACGTATTTATAAAAATCAACATACATAAAATCATAACTAAAAGGACAAACAATGAAACTGCGCATCTTAAAGTCTGCCGTGACCAACCCTTGGTTTAACCTTGCAACCGAGGATTGGATATTTAATACCCTTAATCCTGACTCGCACACGCTATTCTTATGGCGCAATAGCGAGACCGTAGTCATTGGACGCTCACAAAACCCATGGGTAGAATGCAAAATTGATAAGATGGAAGAAGACGATGTGTTTTTGGCACGGCGTCAGAGTGGCGGTGGCGCGGTATTTCATGATTTGGGCAATACCAACTTTACCTTTTTATCGCCCAAAGCCGACTACGATCAAGAAGCGAACTTTACCATCATCATCAACGCGCTAAAAAAATTGGGCATAGAAGCGGATTTATCTGGGCGTAACGACATGCAAGTCGGCGATAAGAAAATATCAGGTAGCGCCTTTAAACACGCGGCGGATCGCAGCTTTCATCACGGCACATTACTAGTCAATGCCAACATGCAAAAGCTCGGCGATTATCTCAATCCGCATCCGTTAAAGCTAAAAGCCAAAGGCATTAAGTCTGTCCGTTCTCGCGTCGCTAACTTGGTTGAGTTTAATGAAGACATCAATCACGAGACTTTATCCGAGGCGATTATCGAGGCGTTTTGTGAGTATTATGGCGACACCGCGCCAGTCGAAGAATTGGATGAAGCCAGTCTCGCCAAGCAGCCGACACTCAATAAATATTATCAGCAGATGGCAGATTGGGATTGGCGCTTTGGCAAGACGCCTGAATTTACCCATCATATTGAGACGCGATTTGATTGGGGCATTATTGATTTGCACCTTGATGTGAAGCAAGCAGTGATACGCGAAGTTGTTATCTTCTCTGATGCGCTAAACGTTGAGTTGATTGATCTGTTAAAAGAATCACTGGCAGATGTTAAGTACGACAAGCATGATATTAAAGCTAAGTTTGATGAGCTCAGCAGAGCGCATCCTGATTTGGCAGCGCAGATTGATGACGTGTCTGAGTGGTTACGTGGTGAAATGGAAGGGTAGATTCAGATAAAAAGAAAATCTTAATTAGCAACCAATTGGAACATACAGGCAAAACAGTCTATAGAATATAAGTATAGAATCATGGAAGTTAGTGTGTCCACAGTGTAGAGATTTTTTAAAAGGTAATGCATGAGAGCAATTAGTTTTATACTTGGTGGCTTATTACTCTTAAGCATGAATACTTTAGCGGTAGCAATCCCTTTTGGTCATAGCAATGGCAGCGGTGGCACAGTCTATGCTTTGGGCGCAAATATTATTAAGAAAAATGACAGCAACGACTTTGATATGTTGTACACTCCTGAGACTCGTTTCCCTTCGTTTTCTGATCATGAATTTCTAGACTCTAAGGACAGTTATTTACCAAAGATAGTTGATAGCAGAAGATATTATGATATAAAAGCCCAACAGTGGCTTTATAGTGAATTTTATATTTTTCAAGCCAGTTATTTAGCTGGTAGTAAGATTGAAATTCAGGTTAGCTACGATAATGGTGATAGATCATGGCATGATGCATATTTAAAAGCACTGGAGTATGCGAACCAATTCGGTTATATACCCCCTGCGCTCCGAAAACCTACTCACTCTATCACTATTCACAATAACTATAGTGGTTTAATGGGTGGAAGTAATAACATCATTATTTTTGAAGAACGTGGTGCTGAGCATATAAAGTTAGGCTCAATAGAAGAAG
>Ga0208670_100025_pt1 | contig 75639 bp, 59 predicted proteins | sample 24BtaG_FD_184098 | JGI IMG/M metagenome (GOLD analysis project Ga0208670, IMG submission 184098) | Marine viral communities from Cariaco Basin, Caribbean Sea - 24B_WHOI_OMZ_CsCl (SPAdes) (version 2) | ecosystem: Environmental > Aquatic > Marine > Oceanic | place: Caribbean Sea: Cariaco Basin...
CTGGGGTTTTTTCTTGGCGCTCGCCTGAGCTGATATATAAATACTGCCCGTCAGGTGAAAACAGTAAGCGATGGCTATAATGCCCTTGTCCTTTTACTTTTGGAAATTGCTCCCAAATGGGCGTCATGGCTTGTAAGCTTGGGGCGTCAGTATCTGACCCCGTCAATGTCGCTTTGATTACTTTTGCACCGAATTTATTACTATCAGCAGCTTTGCCTGCTTCAACGTAGCTAAGATATATATTGTTTGAAGTAGCAAAATCTGGCGCAAGGATAATATCGCCAAGACCACCCTGCCCGCCATAAGCGACTTTCGGGACACCCGCCACTGTAGTCTTAACACCGGTTGCGGTATCGACCATCAATAGCTCGCCTGTCTTTTGGGTTACAAGCAGTTTGGGTGCTTTATTATTGACGGTAGGCAACGCGGTCATTGCCCAAGGTTCATTAAAGGTGGTCACGGCTTTCGTTGCAAAGGTAGGTTTTTCCATATTTACTATGGATGCATCGATAGAGGCTTGCCCTTCTTTATACTCGGTCAGATCTTTATTGGTATTGACGGCTGAAGGATTAGAGCACGCAGAGACACTAAACAGCAGTGCGGTAAGAATCAACGGTAATGTTATTAGCCTATTTGTCTGTTTTTTATTGTTTATCATCCTGATGTCATCTCCCTTAATTTTGTTGCATTCTTATTTGCACTATAATTATTTATACCATAGTCAAAGTACGGGCAAAGTATAACAACGGTAAAATAATGCTTGCAGCAAACGCAAAAACCCCTTATCCACCCATATAAAGTATAGGCAAATAAGGGGTTTTTTTAAACCATAACCGTCATTTAGCGACAGTCATTTAGCGTTTGCTGTTAGCTCATTCTAAGCTTATCAAAGGTCAATTTATCATCGGCGCTCACATCGACTTTGATGATATCACCGGCGACAAAATCACCCGCCAGCAGCTTCAATGACAATGGGTTTTCGATCTCTTGCTGGATAGCACGTTTTAGTGGACGCGCACCATACACCGGATCGTAACCAACTGCCACCAGCTTGTTCATCGCATCGGCTGATAGCTCGATATCCAACTCACGCTCATGCAAGCGCTGACGCAAGCGATCCAACTGAATCGCCGCAATGCCTGACATCTGCGACATACCGAGCGGATGGAATACCACAATCTCATCGATACGGTTGACAAACTCTGGGCGGAAATGCTGCCCAACTGACTCCATCACCTCAGCTTTGATATCCTCATAGCTTTCGCCGACCATCTCTTGGATTTTATGTGAGCCCAAGTTACTGGTCATAATGATGACGGTGTTTTTGAAATCCACCACGCGACCTTGCGAGTCCGTTAATCGACCATCGTCCAATACTTGCAGTAAGATATTGAACACATCAGGATGCGCTTTTTCAACTTCATCAAACAAAATCACACTATAAGGCTTACGGCGTACCGCTTCAGTTAATGCGCCACCTTCTTCATACCCAACATACCCTGGAGGCGCGCCCACCAAACGACTGACGCTATGCTTCTCCATATACTCACTCATGTCGATACGAACAATCGCATCCTCACTATCGAACAAGAAGTTCGCCAGTGACTTAGTCAGCTCAGTCTTACCGACCCCAGTAGGCCCTAAGAATAAGAACGATCCAGAAGGGCGATTCGGATCAGACAAACCTGCACGGCTACGGCGTACCGCATTGGCGACCGCTTCGACCGCTTCATCTTGACCGATGACGCGCTCATGGAGTTTTTCTTCCATCGCTATCATCTTGTCACGCTCGCCTTGCATCATTTTGCTGACCGGAATACCAGTCGCAGCCGCCACGACTTCGGCGATTTCATTATCCGTGACCTTATTACGCAGCAGTTTGATACCACTATTTTCACCAGTTTGCTCTTTTTGCTCGGCCAAATCCGACTCATGGATACGGCGCTCTAACTGCGGAATGGTTTCATACTGCAGCTTACTCATGGTCTCATAGTCGCCTTCACGACTGGCTTTATCATAAGCAATACGCGCTTTATCCAGCTCGTCTTTTAGCTGCTGACTGCCTTTGACCAGTGCTTTTTCTGCTTGCCAAATCTCATTAAGATCAGCGTACTCTTTTTCAAGCTCTTCAATTTGTGCATCAAGCACTTTACGCTCTGCTTGCGCACCAGCATCTTCTTCGTTTTTGAGCACTTCGCGCTGCATTTTTAACTGAATGAGACGGCTATCAAGTTTGCCAAGTGACTCAGGCTTGCTGTCCATCTCCATACGCAGACGACTTGCCGCTTCATCGATTAAATCAATCGCCTTATCAGGCAATTTGCGATCGGTAATATAACGATGGCTCATGCGCGCTGCCGCAATAATCGCGCTGTCTTGGATATCGACACCGTGATGCAACTCATAACGCTCTTTTAGACCACGCAAAATCGCAATAGTGTCTTCAACTGTTGGCTCATCGACCAATACTTTTTGGAAACGGCGCTCAAGGGCGGCATCTTTTTCGATAAATTGACGATACTCGTCCAAGGTCGTTGCACCGACGCAGTGCAGCTCACCGCGAGCAAGCGCAGGTTTTAGCATATTGCCTGCATCCATCGCGCCATCGGCTTTACCAGCGCCGACCATGGTGTGTAGCTCATCAATAAATAAGATGACATTACCTTCTTGCTTCGCCAAATCACTCAAAACCGCTTTGAGACGCTCTTCAAACTCACCGCGGAATTTTGCCCCCGCAATAAGCGCGCCTAAGTCTAACGACAGCACTTCTTTACGGCGCAGTCCTTCTGGCACATCACCATTGATAATTTTTTGCGCCAAGCCTTCAACGATGGCCGTTTTACCAACACCCGGCTCACCGATAAGTACCGGGTTATTTTTGGTACGGCGTGACAAAACCTGAATGGTACGGCGAATCTCTTCGTCACGACCAATCACCGGATCGAGCTTACCAAGCTCCGCCTGCTCAGTTAAATTAATGGTATATTTATTCAACGCATCACGCTGATCTTCGGCGTTTTGATTATTCACCGTTTCATCACCTCGCAGTTGCTCAATGACCGCTTTTAGTTTACTTGCCGTCACCCCAGCACTTTCAAATATCTTTTTGGTGTCGCCTTGCTCAGCAAGTGCCAACATCACCCATTCAGTGGCGATAAAATCATCGCCCTCTTTTTGCGCTTGCCGATCGGCCAAGTTCAAAATCTTCACCGAATTTGGGTTTAGATTAACGTCACCAGTTGGCTCGCTAATTGTCGCCTGATTGTCAAGCGCTTTTGCCACGCCATTTTTTAATGCTGGAATAGACGCGCCAGCTTGTTGGCAGATAGACAAGTTAGACTCATCTTGTAGCAATACGGCCAGCAAATGCACAGGGTCAATCCCAGTGTGGTCGCGACCTAGCGCCAAACTTTGGGCTTCTTGAATCGCTGATTGCAATTTTTGGGTAAATTTCTCGAATCTCATAGTGTGTCCTTTAATCATTAATAGTCGTTTGTATCTGCTAGTCGCTGCGGCTTTTTATAAGTATTAAGATGCCGCAAGCTTTTCGTTGTTATCTATATCGGGTTTGTTAAGCAGTATTTCAATGTTAATTTAACTGTTCTGAGTAATATTTAGTGGCTTATGAGCGTCAGTTGCTTTCAATTAAATAGACAATACAAAACACTAATATATCACCTTATCAATATAAACCTTACTTATAACAATGATATGACGATAAAACATTAATAGGCACATTTATGGGAGATTTCAAGAGAAGATAGAAAAGAAAAAAATAGGAAGTTTGGCATTTTTCAGAAAGAAAGAGATGAGTATGTTAAGAGTATGAATAAATTATCGAAAAAACCTTAAATGAGTGATTTAGAAATATCTATAAAAGTAGAAAGTACGTTAAATATGAGCTGAATAAACGTACGTTAACAAGGTGCTTATTCCACAATTTCGATAGGTGTACCAATCTCTACAGCCGCCATGATTTCATCCATTTCATTATCTGTCACGGCAATACAGCCATCCGTCCAATCACGTTGCTGATTTATCGCTGCTAAATGCCCAAAACCGTTTTTCTGCCCATGAATCATAATATCGCCGCCGGGACTAACGCCTCGTGATTTGGCACGGGCTTTATCCGCCGTATTGGGGTAGCTTACGTGAATAGAGCGATAGAATTTAGATTTTTCATTTTTATAATCAAGTATATAAGAGCCTGTCGGCGTTCGCTTGTCACCTTGTTGCTGCTTATGACCGACAGGATTGCCGCCCAAGGCAATATGATAAGACTTAATAATTTCATTATCGCTTAGCAACTGCAGGGTGCGAGCGGATTTATCGACAAAGACTTTATCAATCATAATACTTTTAGGCATGGCTTCTTTGTTCTCTGAAACACCCTCAGCAGCAATAGCACTCGTGCTAGTCATGATAGCGAGGCTAAAACCCATGACGATAAATAACCAATGTGAATATTTACTATTTATATTGAAAAAAGACATAGTTTTTGCTTCTTAAAGGTAAGCGCTCATTGATAAAACCATCTTTGATAAGATAGCAAAATACTATGCCAAGTTTGTGCAAGCTTTATGAATTAAGGGTAAATTTGCTGCACTCAAAATCTAAAATCACCTTATACCATACGAATTGCGCCATCTAGGCGAATCACTTCACCATTTAGGTAAGCATTATCAATAATGTGCGTGACCAATTTAGCAAACTCATTTGGATTGCCTAAACGCTTTGGATAAGGAACACCGGCCTCTAACTGCTCACGCGCTTTTTCAGGGATAGTCTCCATCATCGGCGTGGCAAAAACACCAGGCGCAATCGTCATAACACGAATACCATGACGCGCCAGCTCACGCGCCAGTGGCAAGGTCAGACCAACGACGCCAGCTTTAGACGATGAATAGCTGGCTTGCCCTACTTGCCCATCAAAAGCCGCGATAGATGCGGTATTGATAATGACACCATTATCAGCATTCTTCTTTGCGTCGCTTTCTGTATTATTGCCGTTCGCCACGCGCTTGGCAATACTAGCTGCGACCAAACGCGCTACGTTAAAAGAGCCAACGAGGTTGATATTAACCCCGCGACTAAAAGCATCAAGGTCAGCTGGGTTGTTGTCGCGATCGAGTAGCTTTTGTACGACAGCGATACCTGCACAGTTAATGGAACCTTGCAGACCGCCAAATTCTTTTTCCGCCAACTCAACAGCCGCTTGCACCTCATCACCACTGGTCACGTCACAACGTACAAAACGTACATTATCACCTAACTCATCAACCAAAGCTTGCCCAGTTGACTCGTTCAAATCAGCAATAACGACCTTGCCACCTTGAGCCACGATAGCGCGAACCACTGCTTCACCTAAACCTGACGCACCGCCAGTAACCAAAAAGCTGTGTTGTTCAATTTGCATAACAATTCCTTTAATTGATGTTTTATTACTATTTTTATAAGCTAACTATTTTATTATTTTCAACTACTATTAACACCTCGATTCGTTTATGCAGCAGACAAACTACGCAGCAAAAAGCGCTGGATTTTACCACTTGGCGTTTTTGGTAACGCATCGACAAATTCAACCTCACGTGGGTAAGCATGAGTTGAAAGACGTCTGCGGACCAAGTCTTGAATCTCTTTAGCAATCTCGTCCGTCCCCTCGATACCGTCCTTTAGCACCACATAAGACTTAATCGTATGACCGCGCACTTCATCTGGCACACCAACTGCTGCGGATTCTGCCACTGCCTCATGCTCAAGCACGGTGTTTTCCACATCCGTAGGCCCTACGCGGTAGCCTGCCGTGATAATAATGTCATCATCACGTCCTGAAAACCAATAGCTGCCATCGCTATGGCGCTCGACCACATCGCCGGTTAAATAGTAATCTTCAGCAAAGGCGTCTTTCTCATTCCAACTATAACCGCGGAAATAAAACGCCGGCGATTGACTGACGACCACTGCCAGCTGTCCTTGCTCACCATCAGGCAATACTTGCATGTCATCATCTAATACGACCAATGTGTGCCCCGGTAACGCCAAGCCCATCGAGCCTACGGGACATTCATGAGCTAATGCATGGTGCTCGCAGCAGGTCATGCCCGTTTCGGTCTGCCCGTACTGATCGCACACTTTGCAGTTTAGATAAGTTTCCACCCAGTTGACGACTTCGGTATTCAAGGTTTCGCCTGCTGAATTGGCACAGCGTAGTAATAGCTTGGCATTGGCGTCATTGTGAGCTTCTTCAAACACGCCGCTCGATTTCATCATCCGAAACGCAGTCGGTGAAGAGGCCAAATTGGTAATCTTATGACGTACCATAAAGTCGCGGGTATTGGCAGCGTCAAAGCCCGATTCATTAAAATAGGTAGTGACACCCATCAGCAAAGGACCCGTAATCGCATAATATAATCCATATGCCCAGCCGGGATCGGCCATGTTCCAGTAGTTATCATCGGCGCGCAAGTCAATCGCATAGCGCATATACAGATAAAAAGCTGATAGCGCGCTTAATGGCACACTGACGCCTTTTGATTTACCTACGGTGCCTGAGGTAAACATTTGCAAAAACGGCGCATCTTCATCTAACAAAACAGCCTCTACCGTTTGCGGCTGGGTCGCCATCATCTGAGCATAATTATCATCAGACCATTTGCTTTCATTATCAGCTTGCGCATTATTCCTACTGCCAACCATGACCATTTTGGTTTGCTCAGCTAAGTCTTCAAACTTGCCGCGATTTTCCTGATTGGTAAAAACAACTTTGGTATTGGCCTTGTCCATCCGATACTTAATCGAATCATAGCCAAAAGCGGTGAATAATGGTTGATAAACCGCCCCGATGCGCCAAGTCGCCAATACAATCGTGAGCAGCTCAGGTGTACGCGGTAGCATGGTCGCTACTTGGTCACCGACCTTTACGCCATAAGACAATAATATATTGGCAACTTGCGCACTTGCCTTATCAAGCTCAGCAAAAGTCATGCGCGTTATGTTGCCAGCGGTATCTTCATGAACTAATGCCAAATTATCGCCGCGACCATCACGTACATGACGACCACAACACGCCATATAGGCATTTAGACGGTCATCTAAATTTTCACCAAATATCTCTGTTAATAGCGCATTCATATCAAAGTTATTATAGTAATCGCTATAGCCAGTTGGGTTTGAAGAAGACGAATTGCTTTGAGACAGGTTGTCTGAAGACAAATTGGTTGAGGACGAAAAATCTATAGAAGAGGTATTCATAAGCTAATCCTTTAGCAATCGAGGGTCACTGACGATATCAGCGATTTATCAGGAGTAAAACAGTCATATCCTATACACTGTTTTCTCTTATTGTTTGCACTTATTAAATTTCATATGCTCTATTAGTAACGCATTTTTATATTTATTTCAATACATAACGTATCATTTTTAATTTTAATATGGTTTTCTTAGGGAAGATAAACTTATTTTATAGCACTTAAAAATCCTAGCAACGCTTTCTCTTCACAGCTTTGATATTGCTTCGTACGTCCACGGCGCACTTGCTTATAAGGTTCAAAAAACTGTCCTGCTAAAAAGCGCTCGATAATAACTGGATTGATATAAGAAGCGCGGCAGACAGCAGGTGTATTGCCAAGCTCCTCCGCCACCGCTTTGACCATAGCAGTGACCAGCTGTTGACGCTCATCGCTATTGGGTTCACTGGCTAATATTGCTTGCCCTTTAGAGGTCTGCAGCTCATCGTATAAATGACTGGCTGCAAGAACGCTTGCCATCCAAGTACGAAAGTCCTTTGCACTATATAAATTGCCGTTATACATTTTGCTTTCACAATCATGACCACAAGTATGTGTGCGTAGATAGTCATTGATATCGCTACTGTCGACAACTTGCTTGTTGCCATCATCGTCCAAATATTTGAAAACCTGATAACCGGGCAGCTCACTACATGCCTGCACAATGTCAATTAAACGCTCGTCTTGCAGTTCGATATGATGCTCCTTGGCGCTTTTACCGACAAAATCAAACGCCAGGCCATTATCCGTTTCACTCACATGCTTACTGCGTAATGTACTGAGACCATAGCTCTTATTGAGCTTGGCATAGCGGCTATTACCGATACGAATTAAGGTGGTTTCCAGCAACTTAACCACTGCCGCCAATACATTGGCGCGTGATAACGACTGCACTTCTAAGTCTTTTTCGACTTGCGCACGTAAGTTAGGTAGTGATTCGGCGAACCCTATCATGGCATCGAATTTGGCTTGATCGCGCACACGATCCCAGTCGGGATGATACAAATACTGCTTGCGTGCCTTATCATCGCGGCCTGTCGATTGCAGATGTCCCTTATCATCTTGGCATATCCAAACCTCTGACCACATTGGCGGTATCACTAAAGCATCAAAACGCTGACGTAACGCTTTGTCTTTCACTGTTTTGCCAGTGGCGTCTTTATAAGTAAATCCACGCCCCCAACGTCTGCGTGTAAACCCAGGCTCATTATCACTGACATAGCGTAAGTTGGCTAAGCGAGCCAAATATTCATAATCATGGCGCACATCTTGCGTGGTTGTTTGGTCATCTAGCTTCGCCATAATACATACTCGATTGATAAAATAGTCGTTTTAGCATAATCAATTGCGCTTGTTTTTGCTGTTTGTTTGCCACGAGCAAAGTGTAATCGATGTGTAAGAAACATTCTTTAAAGGGTTCTAAATAATGAGCTTTTGAGCCATAATTCGATAACCACCACCACTTAAGTTAAATAAATATCATGAAAAATACCTCTATAAAAATAACCCCATTATCTAAAGCTGATTACGACTCTTGGTTAAATTTATGGCAGCGCTATCTCGCATTTTATGAAACCAGCTTGCCAGCAAGTACGACAGAATCGACGTGGCGCAACTTGCTTGATAATAGCGCACCGATTTATGGCTTTGGGGCGTGGCAAGGTGAAAATTTAGTAGGTATCACGCATGTGGTGCTACATCCCAATACTTGGAATACCACCGAATGCTGTTACTTAGAAGACTTATACGTTAGTGAAGCGGTGCGCGGTCAAGGCCTCGGGCGCGCATTGATTGAACAGGTATATGACTTTGCCAATAAGAGAAACTGCAACCGTGTTTATTGGACGACGCAAGAAGGAAATACCACCGCGCGCAAACTCTATGATGTAATTGCCAGCCAAACGGACATGGTGCAATATCGTCAAAACCTATAACGGTTACCAAATATTTTATGACTCAAACTTACCTCAAAAGACAGCCACAAAAAAACGCCAAGCATTAAATACTTGGCGTTAATTGTTCTAACACGAATCTAAAAACCATTATTTACCATAAGTGCATAAATAAGCCGTTTCTACGTCCACTTTGACATTGAACTTCTTATTGGCTTCAACGGTAAATTGCTCGCCTGCATTAAAGGTTTGCCACTCATCACTTTCTGGCAACTTCACCGTTAATGCACCACTGACTACGCTCATGGTTTCAAATTCGCTGGTACCAAATTCATATTCACCAATTTCCATCACGCCAACGGTAGCCGGCTTGGTCGCGGTTTGAAAGGCAATAGAGGTAACTTTATTATCAAAATAGTTATTAACGCTTGGCATAATTTTCCTTAATTAAATGTTGGTTGATATTTTAAAGTTGTCTTAAAAGCGGTCTTTTAAATGGTATTAATAATAGTCTAATCTTACAATCCCGCTTTTAGGCTCGCTTCGATAAATTGGTCGAGGTCACCATCTAGCACCGCGCCAGTGTTAAAGGTCTCAACGCCAGTACGCAAGTCTTTAATACGTGAGTCATCGAGTACATAAGAGCGGATTTGACTGCCCCAACCGACATCAGACTTGCCATCTTCAACCGCTTGTTGTGACTCCATCCGTTTTTGCATCTCAAGCTCATATAACTTAGCACGGAGCATTTTCATCGCTGTCGCTTTGTTGCCATGTTGGCTACGCTCGTTCTGACAAGTAACCACCACGCCACTTGGCTCGTGAGTAATACGCACCGCAGAGTCAGTCGTGTTCACGTGCTGACCACCCGCGCCCGATGAGCGGTAAGTATCGATACGCAAATCGGCTGGATTGATATCAATCTCAACGTTGTCATCGATTTCAGGCGACACAAAAACGGCGGCAAACGAAGTATGACGACCATTATTGCTATCAAATGGTGATTTACGGACTAAGCGATGCACACCAATTTCGGTACGTAACCAACCAAAGGCATAATCACCCTTAATCTCAATCGTGGCCGATTTAATTCCAGCAACGCTACCAGAAGACACTTCAATCACGTCAACCTTAAAGCCATGAGACTCTGCCCAGCGCGTGTACATACGCAGTAGCATTTCTGCCCAATCTTGCGCTTCGGTGCCGCCACTGCCCGATTGGATATCCAAGTAGCAATTGTTTGGATCCATCTCGCCGCTAAACATACGGCGGAACTCTAAATCCGCAACGCGCTTCTCTGCACTGTCGAGCTCGGCTTGTACATCAGCGAGTAATGATTCGTCTTCTGCTTCTACTGCCAGCTCTAGCATGGCAGCCGCATCTTCCAAAGTCGTTTCAAGCGAAACTACGACATCGATGACGCCATCAAGCTGACTTTTTTCTTTATTAATCTTGGTCGCGCGCTCTGGATCATTCCATAGCTCGGGGTTTTCTAATTCTAAATTGACTTCTTCTAAGCGTTCTTGCTTACCGTCGAAGTCAAAGATACCTCCGAAGGTCCTGTCCACGCTCAGATAAATCTTTGATACGCTCTTGATAGGGATTGATTTCCATAAAGTTTCCTGTCTTTTTAAATAAATATCTTACTGATATGACGCTATTTTAAATGAGATTGATGCTAAATAGTTGGCTAATTAATACTGCCTTTATATTAAATAGTTATAGACCAGCTAAATCGACCAATCCTCTACTGCCCAGCGATGGGCCAGCGCGTGCGCATGCAGGGCATCATCGGGTGACACGCAGATAGCCACATCCGCCCATTCGAGTAATGGAATGTCATTTTTGGAATCTGAATAGGCATAAGTTTTATCAAAAGTGATACCCGCTAATTGCTTTTTATTAAGCCACTTGTCTAGATGGTAGATTTTACCTTCTTTAAAATTGGGCTTATCGGTTAATTTACCGGTATAACGCTCGTTTTGTATCTCAAGTGGTGTCGATAGTACATTACTATCTTCAATACCAAAACGCTTAGCAATTGCCGACACCACAAAATCATTGGTGGCAGAAATAATCACTACGTCGTGACCCTGCTCAACGTGATGACAGAGCGCCTCCATGGCTTTTGGGCGAATGTGCGGCTCGATTTCCGTCTTAATATAATCTTCGCGCAGCTCATGCAGCCTGTCCATCGGTAAGCTACTTAAGAATTGTGCGACAAATTCATTATATTCGGTCGCATCAAGCGTACCTTCGATATAATCTTGATAAAACTTTTGATTGGCAGTGCGATATTCAGCTTCATCAACCAGATTATGCTTGACGATATACTCGCCCCATAAATAGTCGCTATCGACATCGAGTAAAGTATGGTCTAAATCAAAGAGTGCCAACTCTTTTGGAGCCTGTCCTGCTTGTGTTGCGTGCATAATGGAACCTTATTCTGGTTTATTGAGGGAATAATTTTTTAGATATAAATGATTTTTGAAAAAAAGAGCTTAAAATAAAGAGTAATGAATATAAAATTTGCAGAATAAATCTTTAGAAGCCAAATGTTTACCAAACAAAATTATGCTAACTTGTTTACTTTAATATCCCATTAGCTTATCTTTAGCCTGCTGAATAATAACAATAGAGAACTTTATGAAAGCGCCTGATGATAAAACTGCTTTGTTCAACCGACCGCGACGTCCTGCCCGCTCAATCAGAGAAATCAGGCGACGGCAGTTAGGCAAAAGCTATCAATCGCCTTTAGAGCGTCTGCTTTATGCGCTGTTAAACGCTCTGTTATATGGTTTTGGCGGCTTACTTATCGACCTTGCCATCGTTGTTATTCGCTCCATCGCCGGTATGGGCAATGGCGAGATATTCTGGCTATTTACGCCGTTTATGCTAATTTTGGGGGCGTTAACAGGTCTTATCGTTGGTAAAAGCGCCGGTGCTGAAAGCGTCAATGCCTTAAATATCGACGATACCGGTAATAACCATTATCTTAGTGACCACTCTATTCGCCATGATATCTTTCGCGGCCTGATTATTGGTATTATCATTTTTGCCGTTATTTGGCTTATCATGATGCTAATGGCATAACGACCGTTTGCATAAAGAGCCGCTCAATGTCAAAAAATAAGTTAACATTCATAAAAGGGATTGCTCACTATAAAGCCATCCTTTTTTCATAAAATTGTTCTGACTTCTATTGTTCTAACATCTATAGCAATTAATCAGGCATCGCTATTTCTGTTAAGCCAGTTTTAAATTTTTGACAACGCTCAACATAATGTAGCGCCGACATTTTTAACATTGCCGCCTGCTCATCGGTCAAGGTTTTGACCACTTTTGCCGGAGCGCCCATCACCAGTGAATTATCCGGAATCTCTTTACCTTCGGTGACCAAAGCTTTGGCACCAATGATACAGTTTTTGCCGATTTTGGCATTATTTAATACCACCGCGCCAATACCTATCAAGCTATTATCACCAACTTCGCAGCCATGCAGCATTGCTAAATGTCCAATGGTGACATAATTACCGATTTTAACCTCAATGCCTGCATCGGTATGAATGACGCTGTTTTCCTGTACATTACTATAATCACCGATATGAATGCGCTCGTTATCACCGCGAATCACCGCCCCAAACCACACGTTGGCTTTATGACCCAAATACACATCGCCTATAACCCGTGCTGAATCAGCTACCCAGCCATTAAATGGTGCTGCAAACTCTGGCGTTTTGTTTAAATATTGATAAATCATCATCCATCCTTAATCGTTATTTTTATATAAGTTTATACATGGTAAAAGTGCGTGGTAAAAAAGCCTAGTTTAAAAAGTGTGTCATAAATAAATGTGATCTAAAGCGTGATAGTTGTAAAGAAAGATAAAAACTTTATAGTATAATGCTGCCGCCAATCAATAGAGCAATTAGCAATTAGCATAAAGTCGTATGCCATTTCTCCCTATAAAATAACCATAAAATTTTATACGGACAATCAACGCTCACCAACCCTTCTTAGGATCGCAGTGATGATCAGCAAAAAATATGCCCCTATCATTTTATTATCGACCAGCTTGATGGCTGCCATCCCTGCCCACGCAGACAGTAGCTCTACTAGCAAGGTAGGCGATGTGCTGGCCTTTGCGATACCAGCAGCTGCTTACGGTAGCACTTATTATATGGATGATAAAGAGGGTCGTCAGCAATTTTATTATTCATTTGCGACCAATGTTGCTGCGACGCAAGTGCTAAAGTCAGTGATAGATAAAGAGCGACCCAATGGCCGTGATGAGAAATCCTTCCCCTCTGGTCATACCTCAATGGCGTTTCAGGGCGCAAGCTTTATTCATAAACGCTATGGCTTAGAATATAGCATCCCTGCTTATATTGGCGCAGGTTTCGTGGCTTATAGCCGCGTTGAAGCCGACGAGCATGATGTGACTGACGTATTGGCGGGGGCTGCCTTAGGGGTTGCCAGCAGTATGTATTTAACCAAAAGCTATTATGACGACCAATTGCATATCGCCACCAATTTAGCACCCGACTATTACGGCTTATCGGTTCATTATAATTTTTAAGGCTTTAGATTGCTTGTAGATATAGTCAGTTCGATGTAAAAACGATATGGCGAGTCTATTTTATTTGGCATCAATTATACAATCTGTTTAGAATAAAAACGCTTTTGGTATTGCCTCAGTTTTTGATTAAATAACAACCGTTTTAACATTATGCCCATTTTATCCGCCTTCCTCACCTTAAGGTGCTAGCCCTTAACGCAAAACTCTAGTATAATGCGCAAAATCTGTGCCAAAGCGAGCGGACATGATGTAAGTTACTTATTCACCCCTTAGTGAATCCTGTACCTTTTCATCTATGATGTCTTCTCGCTTTTTTGTGGAAAAATTTTGGCGCTGTCTCTTTTATTATGGTTATTTAGCCGCAGTTAAATAGCAATAATCAAAAAAGCAGCGCTTTATTTTAACCTAAAAATAGCACAGCACTCACTAATAACAGCGGAGGCAACCCTTGAATTCATCGGCAGAAATACAAGCAATTTTGGCACTAGCAGACGGTACGATTTTTCGCGGTTTGAGTATCGGTAGTCTTGGTCATCGTGTCGGTGAGGTGGTATTTAATACAGCCATGACAGGGTATCAAGAAATCCTAACTGACCCAAGTTACGCACGCCAACTGGTCACGCTTACTTATCCGCACATTGGCAATACTGGTACCAACGCTGAAGATGTCGAGTCTGGTAATGGTCATCAAGTATGGGCTGAAGGTCTTATCATCCGCGATGCGACCATGGTTACCTCAAACTTCCGCAACTCACAGTCATTGAGTGATTATTTACAGAGCCATAATACCGTCGCCATTGCTGATATTGATACCCGTCAATTGACCCGCCTATTACGTGATAAAGGTGCACAAAACGGTTGTATCATGACGGCTTCTAACGGCGCAACGATTAGCAGCGAAGATGAACAGCAAGCGATTAAATTGGCACAAGAATTTGCTGGTATCGAAGGTATGGACTTGGCAAAAGAATGCTGTACACCGACGATATTTGAATGGACCGCCGGTAGCTGGGATTTATCAGACACCTTACTTAACCGTGATGTAGCTGGTAGCCATGATAGCGGTACGGGCGGCTTCTTTAAGCATTTGGGCACGCATGTCGAAGCAAAATACAACGTCGTTGCCTATGACTTCGGTAGCAAAACCAATATCCTACGTATGCTAGTAGACCGCGGTTGTCATGTCACTGTCGTACCCGCGCAAACACCTATCGCAGACGTGCTGGCGATGAATCCAGACGGTATCTTCTTATCAAATGGTCCTGGCGATCCAGCGGCTTGTGATTACGCTATCGATGCGGTACGTCATATCATTGAAGAAACAGACATTCCAACCTTTGGTATATGCTTAGGTCATCAGCTGATTGGTCTTGCCAGCGGTGCAAAAACCATCAAAATGAAAACTGGTCATCATGGTGCTAACCATCCAGTACAAGACTTGGCCACGGGTACAGTTATGATTACCAGTCAAAACCATGGTTTTGCCGTTGATGAAGACACCCTGCCTGACAATGTTAAATCTACCCATCGCTCATTATTTGATGGTACTAACCAAGGTATTGAGCTGACCAATAAGCCCGTCTTTAGTTTCCAAGGTCACCCAGAAGCCAGCCCTGGTCCGCATGATGCTGCGCCATTGTTTGATAAATTTGCCGATATGATGGCAGCGGCGAAAGCGTAAGTTATCGATAATTAGCCGTAAGCAAATAATCAATATAAAGCTTGAAGCACAGATGGTGGTTCAAGCTGCACCATAGCAGACACCATAAGCGTTATTGAACATATCGTTAAAATACAGATTACTCAAAATATCACCCAAACGAAGGTAGCCCTAACTATGCCAAAACGTACCGACATAAAAAGCATTCTTATCATTGGCGCAGGCCCTATCGTCATCGGCCAAGCATGTGAGTTTGACTACTCAGGCGCGCAGGCGTGTAAAGCGCTAAAAGAAGAAGGCTACCGCGTCATCTTGGTCAACTCAAACCCTGCAACCATCATGACTGACCCTGTCATGGCTGATGCGACCTATATCGAGCCGATTACGTGGCAGACGGTTGAACAAATTATTGCCAAAGAACGTCCGGATGCCATCTTGCCAACGATGGGCGGACAGACGGCGCTAAACTGTGCTTTAGACCTAGACAAACATGGCGTCTTGACCAAATATAACTGTGAGCTGATTGGCGCGACCAAAGACTCAATCGAAATGGCAGAAGATCGCAACTTGTTTGATAAAGCCATGAAGCGCATCGGCCTTGAATGCCCGCGCGCTGAAACGGCTGAGACCATGGAAGAAGCCTTTGCGACCCAAGAAAAAATGGGCTATCCGTGCATCATTCGCCCATCATTTACCATGGGTGGTTCAGGCGGCGGTATCGCTTATAACCGTGATGAATTTATCGAAATTTGTGAGCGCGGTTTTGACTTGTCACCAAACCATCAGCTACTTATCGATGAGTCGTTAATCGGTTGGAAAGAATATGAGATGGAAGTGGTTCGTGACAAAAACGACAACTGCATCATCATCTGTGCGATTGAGAACTTTGACCCAATGGGCGTGCATACTGGCGACTCAATCACAGTCGCACCAGCACAAACCTTGACCGACAAAGAATACCAAATCATGCGTAATGCTTCATTAGCAGTACTGCGTGAAATCGGCGTTGAAACGGGCGGCTCAAACGTGCAGTTCGGTATCAACCCTGAGACTGGTCGTATGGTCGTCATTGAGATGAACCCACGCGTATCACGCTCATCAGCATTGGCCTCAAAAGCCACTGGCTTTCCGATTGCTAAAATCGCAGCAAAATTGGCGATTGGCTATACACTAGATGAATTGCAAAATGACATCACGGGTGGCAAAACCCCAGCGAGCTTTGAGCCGGCGCTTGATTATGTCGTGACCAAAATTCCTCGCTTTAACTTCGAAAAGTTCCCGCAAGCCGATAGTGTTTTATCAACCCAGATGAAATCGGTTGGTGAAGTGATGGCAATCGGTCGCAACTTCCAAGAATCGATGCAAAAGGCCTTACGCGGCATGGAAACCGGCAATGATGGTTTTGATGAGCAAATCGACTTATCAAAAGTAAGTATTGAAAAAGCCCGTAGCGAGATTAACAATCGCTTAACCATTCCAACCCCTGAACGCATTTATTATATTGCCGATGCTTTCCGTATCGGTATGAGCGTCGATGAAGTGTTTAACTTAACCAAAATCGACCCATGGTTCTTAGTACAAATCGAAGACATCGTCAAAACCGAAGCACAAGTTAAAGCGTTAGGCTTTGGCGGCTTAACTGAGCATAATTTACGCAGCTTTAAGCGTAAAGGTTTGTCAGATTTACGTTTGGCGAAACTGCTTGGTGTATCACAAAAGCAGCTACGCACCAAGCGTTGGGATTTAAACGTTTATCCAGTCTATAAACGCGTCGATACCTGTGCCGCAGAGTTTGCCACCAGCACCGCTTATATGTACTCAACGTACGACAGCGAATGTGAAGCCAATCCTACCGATAATAAGAAAATCATGGTTATCGGCGGTGGTCCTAACCGTATCGGTCAAGGTATTGAGTTTGACTATTGCTGCGTACACGCAGCTCTTGCCATGCGCGAAGATGGCTACGAGACCATCATGGTTAACTGTAACCCTGAAACGGTTTCAACCGATTATGATACCTCAGACCGTCTCTACTTTGAGCCAATCACGTTAGAAGACGTATTAGAGATTGTCCGTATCGAAAATCCTGATGGTGTGATTGTACAGTTTGGTGGTCAAACGCCATTGAAACTGGCGCGCGCGCTTGAAGCTGCTGGCGTTAAAATCATCGGTACCAGCCCAGATGCGATTGACCGTGCTGAAGACCGCGAACGCTTCCAGCATATGATTCAGCAATTGAATCTTGTGCAACCAACCAATGCTCTAGCGACGAGCTTAGAAGATGGTTTGGTTAAGGCAAAAGACGTTGGTTATCCGTTGGTGGTGCGCCCGTCTTATGTACTCGGTGGTCGCGCGATGGAAATCGTCTATAACGAAGATGAATTAAGACATTATCTACGTACTGCGGTACAAGCGTCAAACGAAGCACCAGTATTGTTAGACCGCTTCTTAGATGATGCTATCGAAGTCGATGTCGATTGTGTTAGCGACGGTACAGACGTGGTGATTGGCGGTATCATGCAACATATCGAACAAGCTGGCGTGCATTCTGGTGACTCAGCCTGTTCACTGCCGCCTTACTCATTGTCTGATGAATTGTGTGACGTCATGCGCGCGCAAACCGTTGCGATGGCAAAAGAGCTTGGCGTTATCGGCTTGATGAACGTCCAGTTTGCGGTAAAAGGTGAAACCGTTTATATCTTAGAAGTGAATCCACGTGCAGCCCGTACTGTACCTTTCGTTTCTAAATGTATCGGTACGTCATTAGCGCAAATCGCGGCGCGCTGTATGGCTGGCACGTCATTAAAAGACCAAGGCTTTACCACTGAAATCGTTCCTGCATTTTTCGCGGTCAAAGAAGCAGTATTCCCATTTGCTAAGTTCCCTGGTGTTGACCCAATCTTGAGCCCTGAGATGAAATCAACCGGTGAAGTGATGGGCGTTGGTAAAACCTTTGGCGAAGCATTCTACAAAGCGGTCATCGGTAGTAACGAGCGTCTGCCAGGTCTACCTGTTGAGGGCGAAACCAAAACTGTCTTTATCTCGGTACGTGATAGTGATAAAGAACAAGTCGCCCCTATCGCCCGTCAGCTTATCGACTATGGCTTTAAAATCGTTGCCACCACGGGTACGCAAAAAGTACTTAGCGATAACGGTATCGAGTGTAAGCAAATCAATAAAGTCACCGAAGGTCGCCCGCATATCGTCGATGCCTTGAAAAATGGTAAAATCGACCTTATTATCAATACCACTGAAGGCAAACAGGCACAAGAGGATTCATTCTCTATTCGCCGTAGTGCCTTACAAGGTAAAGTATTTTATGTGACAACCTTAGGCGCGGCAGATGCGGTTTGTAAATCTTATGCCATCGACTTACCGTTTGACGTGTATAAGCTACAAGATTTGCACGAACAAGCAAAGACTATCGCATAGCTCTATTGACTTGGCGGCATAATTTCAGTAGATTAAGCATAATTGCAGCGCTTGTTTAATCGCTGCTGCAAAACTTGTTATCTATTTTTATATAACAGTAATGCTTAAAAAAAACAAAGTTTTAAAAAGATAGACCTAAAAAGCATAGTGGCTAAACTGCGACTATGCTTTTTATTACGTAAGGTTCATGTGTATCATCTATCAGTGTATATACGCTCATAGATAAGCGCGCATTTACTTATGACGCCGTCTAAACCTCATTCTTTTTATATCTTCACATACTCATTGCAACAACACTGACACCATCTCACTATTCACTAGGAGATGGTGTGGTGTTATTGGTTTAAGGAAAAAACATGCAACGTTATCCCATGACTCCGCAAGGACATGCGGCTCTAGAAGCCGAATTAAAACAGTTAAAAAGTGTTGACCGTCCCCGCATCACCGCTTCTATCGCTGAAGCTCGCGAACACGGCGATTTAAAAGAAAATGCTGAATATCATGCAGCCCGCGAACAACAAGGTTTTTGTGAAGCGCGTATCCGTGATATCGAAGCCAAACTTGGTGGCGCACAAGTGATTGACCCGACGACATTGCCAAAAGATGGTCGTGTGATATTCGGCGTCAGCGTCGTTATTGAAAATATGGACACCGAAGAAGAAAAACAGTACAAAATCGTTGGTGACGACGAAGCAGACTTTAAAGCCGGTAAAATCTCTGTTAATTCACCTATCGCGCGTGGTTTGATTGGTAAATCTGAAGGCGACGAAGCGCGTATTGAAACGCCAAAGGGTGTGGTCGAATACGAAATCATGAAAGTGATTTACGATTAATCTGATTGGTTTTTATAGTGAGTAAAACAGTAATTTTCTTAAGAAGAATATAAAGTAAAGCACACAAAAAGTTATCGTTTATAGGAGAGCAGTTACACAACGCTGCTTTTCTACTCAATTCGTTTTGGCGCATAATTGTTGAGTTGAGATGGCTAAATAATTAGGCGCATGGCTCATGCTTAGCTTTTCATTAAAATAATGACGGATAAATCAGTAATTCGATAGTTTATGATTTAATCGTTTGATAACACGCTTCGATAGATAGCTTATATCGTTTGGCGGTTTATGACTATTGTTAGTACTGCATTAATACTGCTACCCTCGTTGACCTGCTCTGTAGAGTCAACGAGGGTATTTTTATCTAAGTGTTTGTCATTTTTGTTTTACTTATTATAACTTTAAAGGACTTTATTATGACCACTACTATTCATCGCTCATCAGGTATCATGCAAAAAACAGCGACATTTACTGCAGTATCCGCGCTGTTGGCAGGCGCAGTGATGTCTATCGCCACAGCCAATGCCGCGCCTGAGATAGCGGTTAGCTCGTCTGTTGGTAGCACGACGGTGGTTGAGCAGTATTCTGATGGTAAAACGGCGGTCATCACCGCAACACCGAATAGCATCACCATGCAAGATGGCATGCCGTTTGCAGTGACACAAGTGACCAATGTGCCGCGCTATACGGTTCGTCAAGTCGCCAGTAACGGTGTTAGCAATACGGTCGTCACCCAAGGCAGTGCCACGGTGACGAGCGTGCCTGTGACCAACCAGATGACCAATCAAACCAGCAGAGTAGATGTCATAGCCGTGCCGACGACTAGCGTGACAGAAGTCTTGCCTGTGACGACGGCTACCCAATTGCCAGTCCTCAATGCGCCAACGACAACCGTAGTGACCAACCAACCTGCAACGACACAAATCGTATCTACCTCTTTAGACGCTCTGCAACTGACCCCGACTTTTAGTACGCCTGGCGTGGTCAATGCACAAACCAAAGTCATGAAGATATTAAAAAACAAAGACGGTCGTGAAGTGGCCGTACCAGCGAATCATATCGCGCCTGGTGACGTCATCGAATATCACACCACTTATACCAATACCACAGCACAGCCTGTTACTGATATCAATGCGATGGTGTCATTGCCAAACGGTGTGCAATTGGTATCATTAAACAGTCCATTACCAACGTTTGCGACCACCGGCGGCGATAGCTATCAAACTATCCAACAAGTGGGCAATACTGTAGTCGTTACGGAAAACTATTCTGGACTAAAATGGAACTTGGTTGACCTTCCTGCTAACGCACCGCAAACGGTTGTTATACGTGCGAAGGTTCAGTAGAAATTAGATCTAAAAGTTTAGATTTGAAAGTATTGTTATTTAATAAATCTTAAAATTAATAAAAGGTCTTGCCGGCTAATTTCCTAGTCAGCAAGACCTTTTTGATGAGTGTACCTTATTCCTTAACAACCAACCTTTTGCTATAGTGCTATTAACTCAAAACAAATATCCGGTCATTACTTCCATGTATAAATTTACTCCTCTCTATTCATTGGCTTTTATCATTTATGGCTGTATTTTGAGTTCTATATCTTGGGCTGAAGCTGCCGAACCAGAATTTGATGCTAGCTTTTATATGTCGAAAATTTGTACTGCATATATAACTAAGAACGATAATGAATATTGTGATGATGGTTACATCCTTAAAAGCGAAACGTTAGATAATGGCGAAGTAATAGAAACCGTGCTTATGGATGACATGAGTAGCTACGGCTGGAACCATACTTCGCTCAAAAGAGTCGATAAAGATACTTATCATGTCTATATCGGCTGTGGTAGTCCGTGCGGCACTAATATACTATTTGGTCGTGGGGATAAAAAACAAAATTTTGACCTATACTTTGACTTTGATACAAAAAGTCAGTGTAGTGTTGAGTATAACAATGACCAAAAACTCTGGGTTGCCCGTCATTTTTTCTCCGATAAAGAGGTAGCTTTATCTTCAACTCGTGGCAATAGTGAATCTGCGATTTATCCCAAGTACGATGCTGAGTTCGATAAAAAAGGACGTCTCATTATCAAAAACCACTTCTCAGATGAAGTGGTTCAAACCTTGCCAAACCCCTGCTCCTCTCATTAAAAACTTCATAAATCACACGACAATGGTTGTCGCATGAAATCAATATTTATTCAATAATCCCAGTGACTTACAAGCCTATTTGCTAAAATAATAACCAATAAATGAATTGGTAATCTTATGGCCACCATCAATTATGAACGACTACAAGGCAAACTTAATATCTTAGCGGACGCTGCCAAGTATGATGTCTCTTGTTCCTCTTCGGCTGGTACGCGTAAAAATCAAGGCGGTGGCCTCGGTGATGCCTCAGCAACCGGTATTTGCCACAGCTATACCGAAGATGGTCGCTGCGTTAGCTTGTTAAAAATCCTCTTAACCAATCATTGTATTTACGACTGTGCTTATTGTACCTCACGTAAAAGTAATGACACCCCGCGCGCCGCTTTTAGTGTCGAGGAAGTCGTTGATTTGACCATGCAATTTTATCGTCGTAATTATATCGAAGGGCTTTTTCTAAGCTCAGGTATTTTTAAAAGTGGTGATTATACGATGGAGCGCTTGGTCGAAGTCGCCAAAATATTACGTACCCGTGAACGCTTTAATGGCTATATCCATTTAAAGACCATTCCGGGTGCATCAAAAGAGTTGCTGTTAGAAGCTGGTCTTTATGCTGACCGCTTAAGCGTTAATATTGAGATTCCGACCAAATCAGGTCTAGCACTGCTCGCCCCAGAAAAATCACATGATGAATTAAAAGCACCGATGGAAACGGTTAAAACTGAAATTATTACGATCAAAGAGAGCCGTAAAACCCATAAAAAAGCACCGAAATTTGTGCCAGCAGGTCAAACTAGCCAGATGATTGTTGGCGCCAGTAATGAGACGGACTTGCAAGTCATACAGCTATCGAGCCATTTTTATCAGCAGTATGATTTAAAGCGCGTCTATTACTCTGGCTATGTGCCGATGTTGTCTGATAGTCGCCTGCCAGCGATTGGAACGCCTGTACCGATGATACGTGAAAACCGTTTGTATCAAGCCGATTGGCTGATGCGCTTTTATGGTTTTGGCGCGCATGAAATCGTTGAGCCAGATTCGCCATTTCTAGACTTGGATTGCGACCCTAAACTTGCTTGGGCAATCCGCCACCGTGAGCATTTTCCCGTTAATATTCAAACCGCTACTTACGAGATGATTGTGCGTATTCCCGGTATCGGTACCAAGACGGCTAAAAAAATAGTAAAGGCACGTAAGTTTAATCAGTTAACGCTTTATCATTTAAAAAAGATGGGTGCGGCGGTCAACCGTGCCAAATACTTTATTGCTACGACGGGTAAAAACGAACATCTTGCCCATTTAACGCGTGATAATTTCCGTCAATACGTACTGGCACAAACACAAACCAAATATAAAGATCAACGTAACGGGCAGCTAGCGCTGTTTTAATAAGTACGGTTTTGATTAGTATGGTGTTAATGATTACAGTTTTAATTGCCACTATTATAAATAGGAACATAAATGTCACAACTACTGCAAAGTCATGACTATATTGTCGGTCACTTAACGCCCAGTATTGTGCTTTATGAGCCAAGTTTTGAAGGTTGGCTGAGTGCGGTATTTTATGTCTATGCCAACCGCTTACAAGATGATGAATCCTTACAGTTAATTGCTCAAGACTGCTATGTGCCCTCATTAATTGCTAATTCAACCAGCATCGAGACCAATGACGAACATATGGAGCGAGTACTAGCAAAGCTTAATCAACTATTAGGTCGCTCAGGTATGCGTAATATTCTGTGGGGATTTTTATCAGAAAAAGACCATATCGGCACCACTTTATTTCAGGTGGTTAAATATGCCATCGACCACCCTAGCCGCGCTATTATGGAAGATTTGGGTAACCTCAATGTCTTGGATCTGGTACAAACCGTCAAGTCTGTCGCTCGAGAAAAACACCGCATGGAAGCTTTTGTGCGCTTTGAGCATACCACTGATGATATTTACTTTGCCCGCGTTGAGCCTGATTTTAATGTGTTGCCCTTGATTGGCGAGCATTTTCGTCAGCGCTACCAAGACCAGCATTGGGCAATTTATGATGTGGCGCGCGGCTATGGTATTTATTATGACAAAAGTAAAAGTACGCCGTCGCGCCCTGCTGCCTTGCAAACTATTACAGACTTAGATGATGCAGTACTGCGTAATCCTGCCAGTATCCATAGTCAAGATGAGCAGCGCTATCAAAAATTTTGGCAAGGTTACTTTACCAACGTCAATATCAAAGAGCGTAAAAATCCGCGGCTGCATAAGCAATATTTGCCGCAGCGCTATTGGAAATATCTCAGTGAAAAGCAAGTGCTACCAAATGCTGAGCATCTACAAAAATGCCGCTAGTTTATTAAGATTGAGAATAAGGTTAAAGATTAACAGTCATTAAATGATTAATCTTAGCTAAAAAAAGTATGGCAAATCCGATCTTATCTTTTTATCTTGGTGGTTGAGTTTTCAGCGCTTTTAACTGACAATAGCAGCTTGATATATTATTTGGTGACCGACGCTATTATGAAAGTTATGCGCTTACTGTCGTCTTTAAAGCATGATGAATCCGAGCGCGGTATTTTTCATCTTGGACGCGCTTTGGTTAAAAATGAGCATACTTCCATCATTATCTCCAGCGCTGATGAAGAAAATGACTTGGTCAAACGTCTAAAGCGTGACGGCAATATTTACCATCAGCTTTATATGAATAAAAAATCTTGGCTGTCACTGCTACAAGTTGCCCCGCTGCGCCGCCTGATTGAAAAATACGACCCCGACGTCATTCATGTGCATTCACGCACACCCGCATGGATACTGCATTTGGCACTGCGCCGCGCGCGCGTCAAGCGTCGACCAAAACTGGTCTCGACCATGTATGGCTTTTATCCGATTAATAAATACTCGCAAGCGCTGCTTGATGTCGATACCATCATCACGGTCTCTGATAGCGTCACCAATTATCTAAAAAAAGGCCTGCGCCGTGAAGATCTAGAACCTAAGGTCATTAAGCGTATCTATCGCGGTGTCGATACGCGCCGTTATCCGTACAGGCACAACCCTTCTGTTTATTGGTTGCGGCACACTTTTGCTGAATATCCTGAGCTTGAACATAAAAAATGGCTGGTCTTTCCGACCATCATTGGCAATGAATATGGGCAAGAATGGCTGATTGATATTTTGGGCAATCTACAAGAACAGTTTCCCAATATTCACGCCATTATTATGGATGAAGATTACCGAGAGGGCGACGTCGCGCATGAAGACTTTCGCCAACGTAGCAATACGTTAGGGCTTTCTGAACGTATTACCTATGTTGGTAGTAAGCGTAACGACATGCGCGAGTGGCTGTCAGCCGCCAATATCGTCATGGCGCTTGCTAATGAGCCTGAATCTATCGGTATCAATGCCCTACAAGCGATTCATTTAGGCACACCGGTGATTGGTTGGGATCAAGCGGCGTTTAGCGAGATTTTGCAACCGCTTTATCCGCAGGGTTTGGTTAGAAAGTACAATGCCAAGGCACTTTGTAAAGCGGTACGCAATCAGCTAGAAAGTGTTACGCGTCCTGAAATGACCACCAAATTCACCATGCGTGAGATGATTGAGCAAACCCTTGCAGTATATCAAGAGCTGTATGAAGAATCGCTTGCAGAAGTGCAGGCGGATGCAGCAGCGGTCAAAAGAATTAGAAACAGCCTTAGCAAGGCGTCTAAATCCATTCCTGAATCCCCTTATGTAAAAATCGAACCAGCGGATAAAATCACCAAAGTCAGGTTGCTTAAAGACACTACTAAAGCGACAGAGGCTAAAGTGCTAGAGATTAAAGTTCTAGAGGCTAAAACCGCAGACACTACAGCGACAGATACTAAAGAAATACAAGTGAAAGTAACAGGATCAGTAAAATCAGCCGATGCTTCAAAAGCAACTCAAGACAATACCTAACAACTTACTCATAACCATCTATTTTCAGCAAAAAAAGCGCTGCTTCTGTTTCTAGAAGTAGCGCTTTAAATATTAAATGACGATTAATAATTTCTAAAACCTTTTTATAAAGAATGCTCTTTAAGCGGTAACGTTAATTTAATAAGTCGTCGGCGTATGCGCACTTACGATACGAGTTACGCCGTCAGTAGGATTGATAAAGGTGTGCGGTTTAATCGTATCAATCACATAACTGTCACCTTCATTCAGCAGATAAGTCGTCTCTTCAATACGAATCAATACCTTGCCTTCAATGACAGTGCCTATCTCTTCACCTTCATGAGCGATTTTTTCTTCCGTGGAGCTATTTGGCTGATAAGTCTCAATTAAAAACCCAAGATTTTTGGTGGTACTACAATTATATACCTGCTTTAGAGACACTCTACTGCTGGGCTCGCTAAGCTCTATCAAATCTTTTGGCGTAACCACCACACGTGCTTTAGGCTCTTTCCACTCATCACTAAAAAAGGTCGTTAAATCAGATCCTAACACCAGCAAAATCGCCTTTAGCGTATTCACCGCTGGGCTGACTTTGTTACGCTCAATCGCACTGATTGAGGTATTAGTAACCCCTGCCATCCTTGCCAGCTTGCGTTGCGAGTAGCCTTTTGCAAGGCGCAGCTGATTGATTTTTTTACCGATATCTTCTTCTGGCTGTCCATCCATCTCGAGCACGGACGGCGCCTCATCAGACTCTAACGTGTCTTCCTCATCGCTATTAATGTCATCAGTATCAGCCTCGTCTTCTTCAGCCTCGTCTTCGAGCGAATCCATCTCATTTTCGGGCGCAATACCCTCTTTTTCGATATCGTTTTCTGCACTATTATGAACCGTGTTTTTTGCTGGCATAGTGGATAAATTCCTTGAATAGAAATTTCGACAAATCGTCTTGTGCATAATTTAACTCAGGATGCCATTGTACACCAATCATAAATGGATGTTTTATTAAGCTGATCGCTTCCACCAATCCATCCGGTGCGCGTGCCTCGACAAACAAATCCCTACCTACTGTATTGATGGCTTGTTTGTGCAACGAATTGACGTGCCATTTTTCACCAAACGCCGCCAGTCGACCCTCAGGTTGGATAATCACGTCATGCACCGGCTGATATTGCACCTCAAGGGGCTGGGTATTGTCCTCCAAATGCGGCTCATAAAATCCTTCTACTTCGCGCCAATCTGGGTGCAAGCTGCCATCAAAATAGACATTCATCTCTTGCAAGCCGCGGCACACTGCCAATAAAGGCGTACCAGATTTTTCTGCATGAGCAAGCAGCTTAAAGCTCAGCTCATCACGACCTAAGTCCTGCTTTTCTTCAATATGTGAAGCGCCATAACGCGCAGGCGCAACGTTACTATAACTGCCCGTCAATAAAATGCCATCAGCAATGGCAATCAAAGCCGCGAAGTTTTCATTTTCAGCAGCGGTGTTCGGCAGCAAGATAGGATTACCACCATAAAAATGGACGGCATCGATATATTTCTGATACACCGCTTGCGCGGGTTGACCGTCAACCATCTTATGGCAGGAGACAATGGCAATAATGGGTCGATAAGTTTGCATTTTATTCTTCCTTGAATGTGATATATGAGCCTCAAACCTTCTATATGCCGAGATTTCGTTGATTAAAATCTAACACAGTCTTTTGGATAATGTAAACTATAAACTTCATTTTTAGTTAATAAAAACCCTATTGGATATAATTAATTACTTTTTAATAGTTTTAAATATTAATTGACAACTATAAATTTCAGTCATATATTGAAGGACATCAGTAAGACAAAGGTTAATAACAGTACTTACAACCTTGATGTCATCACTGATGAAAACAAAGCTAAGAACAATGCTAAGTGATTCATTTTGCAGTAGAAATATTACGCAATCACATGAAAAGGATACTTAGTAAGCTGAACAATGTGGTATCAGCCACGGCATTTATAAGTGCTGTTTTATTTAGAAACACTGTTTTATTTAACGTTATTCACAATCTTGACTTGTCAATTATGAATGACAGCGACCATAAATGGCGCAACCATAATCAGAGTAAAAATCAACATCAATAGGGATAATAGACATGACGACAACCAATGGAATGGTCGAATCTGCAAACAATACGGAATATGTGTATGTTGCGGCGGGGGATATCAATGGATTACTTCGTGGTAAGCGCATCCCCTTCAATCAGATGGAAAAAGCAGAAAATGGCGCGATACGATTGCCATTATCGATTTTAGGAGTCGATATCTGGGGTGCGGATGTTATCGAATCCTCTCAATGCAATGGTGATATCGATGCCATCGCCCGTCCTACTGGCCGCGCCGCTTACCCGCTGCTCAATACCAGTGCGCCCTCATCGCTATTGCCCGTTTGGCTTTATACCGAAGACAACGAGCCTTATTACGGTGACGCACGCCACGTCTTAGATTATGTCAGCAAAAAATTCAAAGCATTGGGATTGACGCCGGTTATGGCAACAGAGCTTGAATTTTATTTGATTGATTACACCGAAGGCGAAACGCCAAAACCGCCTATTCGCCCAAAGAGTGGCTTAAGACTGAACAAGACCTCTATCTTGAGTATCAATGACTTATTGCAGTTTGATGAGTTTTTAGATGAAGTCTATGAGCAATGTAAGAAGCTCGATATTCCGGTTGATGCGGCTTTAGCTGAGAACGGCTGTGGTCAATTTGAGATTAACTTACTACACGTCGATGACCCGTTAAAAGCTGCTGATGATGCCATTTTATTTAAGCAAGTGGTCAAATCAGTCGCAGCGCGTCGCAAGCTGACGGCCACCTTTATGGCAAAACCCTTTGGTTTGCAATCAGGTAATGGTTTTCATGTACACTGCAGCCTGCTTGATAAAGATGGCAACAATGTCTTTGATGACGGCTCAGAAGAAGGGTCAGACATCTTGCGTCATGCGGTCGCAGGCTTATTAAAAACCATGTCAGACTGTACCTTGTTATTTGCCCCACACGTCAACTCTTATCGCCGCTTTACCCCGGGTACGCTGGCACCAAATAATGTGTCATGGGGCTATGAAAACCGCACCGCCGCCGTACGCATCCCTGGTGGCGACTCACAAGCACGCCGTATCGAGCACCGCGTATCGGGAGCCGATGCCAACCCTTATCTGGTCTGTAGTGCGGTATTGGCAGGCATGCTTTATGGCATCGAAAACAAACTTGAAGCGCCAGAGCCGGTCAATAGCATCACTTATAATGAAGCCGAGCTTAAAACTTTACCATTAGATTGGCTATCAGCCATTCGCAAATTTGAAAGCAGCGACATCATTGATTCATTGTTTCCAAGTGAGATGATTGAGCTATTGATTGCGGTCAAAAAACAAGAAGCCAAACGTTTTGCTCAGCAAGTGACCAACCTTGAATACCTCACCTATTTACAGGATGTTTGATATGTCAAATAGCAACTTAAGTAGCAGCGCAGCAACGAGCCCAAACCTATCCTCGAATAACACGCGCAATATCCCGCATTATTCAGATAAAGGTCAATATCCTGATAGCTATTATGCGGCCAGCCGTAATCCTAAGCCGGATAGACCAACCCTAAAAAACGATATCCAAGTGGAAATCTGTGTGGTCGGCGGCGGTTATAGCGGCTTATCAACGGCGCTACACCTTATCGAAACTGATCATGAAGTGGTGGTACTAGAAGGCGCGCAAATTGGTTGGGGCGCATCAGGGCGTAATGGCGGTCAAATCGTCAACGGTCTTAACGCCAGCCTACAAAAAATTAAAAAGTCTTATGGTCAAGAAAACGCAAACTTCGTCGGTCAGCTTGTGACCCGTGGTGGCAAAATCATTCGGCGCTTTGTTGCTGATTATAATATTGACTGCGACCTTAAAGAGAAAAATATCTTTGCCGCGTTAAATAACGGTCAATTAAAAGACTTACAAGAGACGCATGCCCTATGGGAAAGCCATGGTATGCATGATCGAGAAATGCTCGATAAACATGGTATCCAAGAGCACATAAAAACAGACGCCTATGTGGGCGGTATTATTGACCATTCAGGTGGTCATATCCATCCGCTAAATCTAGCGCTTGGTGAAGCCGCTGCTATCGAAAAATCTGGCGGTACTATCTACGAAAACACCTTGGTGGTTGATATTGAGTATGCCGATGACTCTATCAAAATCATCACCGAGTTTGGCACCGTTACTTGTAAGCAAGCGGTTCTATGCGGTAATGCCTATCTCAATAAAGTCATACCCAAGCTGACGGACCGTGTCATGCCCGTCTCAACGCAGATTATCGCCACCGAACCATTGGGTGATTTGGCAGACCAATTACTACCAACCGATGTCTGTGTCGAGGATGTTCGCTATATTCTTGATTACTATCGCCTGTCGGCAGATAAGCGCATGTTATTTGGCGGTGGTACGGTCTACGGTGGTCAAGACCCCGCTGACATCACAGCCAAAATCAGACCAAATATGAATAAGATTTTCCCAGAGCTACGTGATGTCAAAATTGACTACGCGTGGAGTGGTAATTTTGCCTTGTCTTTTTCTCGAGTACCTCAAATGGGCAAACTACATGACCGCGTCTATTTCGCTCATGGTTATAGTGGTCATGGCGTGACAGGCTCGCATTTGTTTGGACAAATCTTGGCCGATGCCATCAACGGTAACACCAGAGAGTTTGATAATTTTGCCAAGATTCCTTGGATTCCGTTCCCAGGTGGTCGCGCCCTACGCGTGCCTTATTCTGTGATGGGCTCATGGTGGTATGCGCTAAAAGACACGACTGGCATGTAAATACGTCAAAGCCTCTAAATCATTAACGTTGATTGATACATCTTGCATGCAACGTTTTTATTTTAAAGGTGATGTGGCATAAATCTGTCATAGCAATGGATTGTTGTGATAGAGCTCGATAGAAAGCGAATGCGCTACTGCCTATCGAGCACCAACCATAAAACAGAGCTTGTTTCAAACAATGAGGTTTTACAGGGAGCGTAAGTATGAACATGAAACTCAGCGAGGCTGTCGAAGGGCAGTATCATAACAAGCGAGTATTTCTAACCTTAATAGTAGCAGCCGCCATTTATCTGGCTTTTGCTTGGCTATCGACCATCCGTGACCCCAATGAATCTTGGGGTGCTTTATCTCTACTACCCACATTATTAGTGCTGGTCACTGCTGTTGTTTCTAGACGACCGTTTGAGTCTATGATTGCAGGCTGTGTCGCGGGCCTCGTGATGCTCAATCCGTTTGATTTGGTGTCCCCTTTTGCCGACAATATGTCGATGGTACTCGGCAATGAAACCATTATCTGGATTGTACTTGTCTGCGGGCTGATGGGTGGTCTTATTCAGCTGCTTGAGATTAGTGGTTGTCTCGATGGCTTTAGTGAATGGCTACAAAAAATCATCAAATCACGCCGTCAATCATTATTAGCTACTTTTGCCTTAGGCGTCGTGGTTTTTATTGATGATTATTTAAACTGTCTAGCCGTATCAACTTCTGTCAAAAAGCTCACTGATGTCTATAACGTCTCGCGTGAGAAACTCGCTTATATTGTCGATTCAACCGCCGCACCTATGTGTATCATCGTTCCTATCTCTACTTGGGCGGTCTATTTTGCCGGTCTATTAGAAGAGAATGGTGTGGCTGGAGACGGTGAAGGTATCGGGCTTTATATCAGTGCTATTCCTTATATGGCTTATGCTTGGTTTGCACTTTTAATTGTATTTTTAGTAGCTTATGGCATTTTGGGTGATTGGGGTCCGATGAAAAAAGCCGAGGCTCGCGCCAAAGCAGGTAATCCTGTCCCTGAAGCCTTTGTAGAAGAGCAATTGGTTTCAAACGTTCAGGCCAAACGCAAGCTATCGTTTAAAGCCAACATCATGAACTTTGCCTTCCCAATGATTTTATTGATTGTTTCAACGGTTTATTTTGAAATTGATTTATTACGTGGCGCGCTATTGACTTGTTTTGTCACGGTTGTGGTGTATTGGATACAAGGTATTTTAAGCTTTGAGACTCAAGTTGAGGCCATTTTTAAAGGATTTAAAGTGATGCTCTATCCCTTATCAACGGTAGTCGGCGGCTTTTTCCTAAAAGCCATCAATGACGAGCTGGGTATGACCTCATACGTGATTGAGGCTATCACGCCATATATGACGATTGTCATCTTCCCTGCTGTTATCTTTGCGGTCATGGCATTCCTAACTTTTGCCACCTCATCAAGCTGGGGACTATATGTCCTTGCCATGCCAATTGTATTCCCAATATCGTTAGCGCTTGGTGTCAGCACGCCACTGATGATTGGGGCTTTATTGTCGGCTTCTTCATTTGGTAGTCATGCCTGTTTCTTTAGTGACTCATCGTTATTGGCTGCCCAAGGCGCTGGTTGCTCTCCGATGCAACATGCCTTTACTCAGTTCCCTTATGCCATGCTCGGCGCGGGTTTATCCGTCGTGACGTTCTTAGGCTTGGGTTATATGATGGCTTAATTTGTACCATTACAAGCATTCACAATGAGCGCTATCTATGGATAAATACTCTATCAATTATTACCCATAGATAGTCTTCTCAGAAGACCGCCTACCTCTCTCAATAACTAAAAGGAATTAGATAATGAGAACTGTCACCGTTGCGACAACCCAAATGGCGTGCGGTTGGGATAAACAGCAAAATATCGATACCGCCACTGAATTAGTAACCAAGGCTGCTAAAGCGGGTGCCAATATTGTCTTGCTACAAGAGCTGTTTGAAACCCCCTACTTCTGCCAAGTTCATGACTTTGATTATTTTCAACTGGCGACTTCAGTTGCCGACAATGCCGCTATCAACCACTTTAAAGCATTGGCCAAAGAGTTAGACATAGTATTGCCCATCAGCTTTTATGAAAAGTCTGGCAATACGTTTTTTAATAGTGTCACCGTGATTGATGCCGATGGTGAGATACTGGGCACGTATCGTAAAACCCACATTCCAGATGGCATCCCTTATGCCGAGAAGTTTTACTTTACCCCAGGCGACACTGGATTTAAGGTTTGGGATACCAAATACGCCAAAATCGGCGTCGGTATCTGCTGGGACCAGTGGTTTCCTGAGTGCGCGCGCAGCATGGCGCTGATGGGTGCAGAGCTACTGTTTTATCCGACAGCGATTGGCGATGAGCCAACATTGGGCATTAACTCAAAAGGTCACTGGCAGCGCTGTATGCAAGGTCATGCCGCCGCCAACCTTATGCCAGTTATCGCGGCGAATCGTATCGGTACAGAAACCATCAGTCAAAATGGCAATGACAGCACGCTAGAATTCTACGGTAGCTCATTTATCACCGATGGTCGCGGTGAGATTATCAAAGAAGCATCGAAGGATAAAAAAGAAGTTCTTACTGCCACTTTTGATTTAGATGAACTGGCTATTGCGCGCCGCCAATGGGGCGTATTCCGTGATCGCCGTCCATCGATGTATGGTACGTTACTGACTCATGGCTAAATGATAACGACGCTTAAATGAAGCCTTTATAGCACTTGAAATAGTGTTTCTTTAGCATCAGGTCATGGATGTACGCATAAGACAAATCGTTTTTGCTGGTAGCAAGACTCATAACGTTACTCAGCAGCAACCAACATTATCCGCTTAAAAAGATAGACTTAAACAGACAAGCACAGAAAGATAAGTATAAATAGATAAGTATAGAAATACACGCATAGAAAGAAAGGCATAGAAAAAAACATAAACGGATTTTGAATCTAACCCTAAGGAATAATGATGAGCGATTATCAAGTAAACAACCCAGCGACTGGCGAAGTAGAAACCACCTACCCGACAGCAACTGAGCAAGACATCCAAAACGCAATTGAACAAGCGCACAGTGCTTATCAAGACTGGCGTCAGGTTTCACTCACTGAACGCAGTGCCTTGCTACATAAAATTGCCGATATTTATCTTGAGCGCCAAGATGAGCTGGCTCGTATCGTGGCCATTGAGATGGGCAAACCTGTCGCCCAAGCAAAAGGCGAGATTGGCTTGGTAGCTGAGATTTATTGCTACTACGCAGACAACGCTGAGCAGCTACTAGCACCGCATAGCATCGATGTTGATAGCGGTTCTGCGTCTGTAGAAAAACTCCCTGTAGGCGCTCTATTAGGCATCATGCCGTGGAACTATCCACATTATCAAGTAGCACGTTTTGCCGCGCCAAACTTTATGGCTGGCAACACCATCATCCTAAAACACGCGCCGCAGTGTCCTAAGACTGCCGAAGCCATCGTTGATATCCTAAAAGAGGCAGGCTTACCTAAGGGCGTCTATAACAATGTCTTTGCCACCAATGAGCAAGCAGCGACCATCATCGAAGACAGCCGCGTACAAGGCGTCTCATTAACAGGCTCTGAGCGCGCAGGTCAAGCGGTTGCTAAAGTTGCAGGCGGCGCGCTGAAGAAAGTAGTGTTAGAGCTTGGTGGTTCAGACGCCTTTATCGTCGCAGCTGATGCCGATATCGAACAAGCCGTGAAAGGCGCAATCGAAGGTCGGTTTGGTAATACAGGGCAAGCTTGTAATGCGGCCAAACGCCTTATCGTCGTTGAATCGGTCTATGATAAATTCGTCGAAGGCTTTACCAATGCCGTGCGTAACATGACATTGGCTGATCCGCTTGATGAAGGTACTTTTATCGGTCCAATGTCTTCAAAAGCAGCGGCGGTTAATTTACAAGAGCAGTTAGACAGTGCCGTTCAAGCAGGGGCGACGGTGTTGGTCGAAGGCGGTTTGGTCAAAGACAAGCCGGGTGCTTGGTTTGTGCCTGCCGTACTGACAGACGTTGACGAATCTATGGATGTCTACCGTGAGGAGCTATTCGGCCCTGTGGCGGTCGTCTATAAGGCGCGTGATATCGAGCATGCAATTAAGATAGCCAACGACGTGCCTTTCGGCCTTGGCGCTTCCATCCAAACGCAAGATGCTGCCCTAGCTGCTGATATTGCTGACAAGTTAGAAGTCGGCATGGTTACTATCAATGCCCCTTCTGGTAGTGAAGCAAACACGCCATTTGGTGGTGTTAAGCGCTCAGGATTTGGCCGCGAACTTGGTACGCTTGGTATCACTGAGTTTTTAAATTATAAATTGATTCGTGATAAATCTTAATCGATTGATTTTGAGAATAATAAAAAGCCTAACAGTGAATGTTAGGCTTTTTTTGCAGCGGAATTTTATTACTATAATCAGTTCGGAATAAAAGCTATTCCTTTGGATTGTCTTTTAACCATAGCTGATTGACAATTTTTAATTCGCGTAGCTCTTCTGCCATAATCGCTTCACTGATACCAGGATATTTTATCCTTGCATAGCTATATAACACGATACCTAACACCGTCCAGCCAAAGAAAATCCACCATTCAACAGCGGTCAACGCAGATGGCATACCTGGCATATATAGCATCAATAAACCAAAACTTAGCACAATCGTAATCATACCGACCAGTTTACCTGCTGGTATTCTAAACGGACGAACCATATCAGGCTCACGGTAGCGCAGGACTAAGAATGAGATAGCGACACAGGTGTAAGCGATAACGATACCAAAACCACCAGCATCGACAATCCAAACCAACATTTTGCGACCAAATAACGGTGCAAGCGTCGCCAAACCGCCAATTAATAAAATGGCATTTGATGGCGTTTTATATTTTGGATGCAGTTTACCTAAAAAGGCTGGCAACATATGTGCTCTGGACATCGCATATAGCAGACGACTACCGCCGATTAAAAAGGCGTTCCAGCTAGATAAAATACCAAGCACACCGCCAATCACTAACAAAATACCCGCCCATTTGCCTTGCCATGCATTGGTCATGGCATCAGCAGTAGCGAGAGTCGAGTTCTCTGCTTGTACCAGTGGTAAAGTCGTACCCACACTCCACGCAATACCCACATACCACATCACCGCAACGATAATCGAGATAATCAAAAACTTGCCGATATTGGGGCGCGTTAAATCAATCTCTTCTGCTGCCTGCGGGATAACGTCAAAGCCGACAAACATAAACGGCACCATAACAATAACCGCCATTATACCGCCGATACCACCAATAAAGGCTGGCGCTTGTACTGAGTTTGAGCTTTCAGGATTAAACAGTACCGCACCGATAAACAGTAACGTACCGACGAATAAAATGCCCAATACGGCCGTTTTTTGAAACCAAGCACTGACTTCCATACCGCGGATATTGAGCCACGTTACAATAACGGAGCCCAGCATACCGACCCCGACCCAAGTGGCATAGACATCCCAGCCAGCGATGGTCCAGAGATAACCTTGGTTATAATTGGGGATAAAATATTCTACCACTGTCGGGAGTGCGACCGCCTCAAACGCGACCACTGAGAAGTAACCAAATAGAATACTCCATGAGCAGATAAAGGAGACATTGACCCCTAATGCGCGATGGGTATAAGTGTGCTCACCGCCGGTGACTGGCATCGATGCGGCAAGCTCAGCATAAGTCACCCCAATCAATATCACTGCCAGTCCGCCTATCAAGAATGCCAGCATCGCACCCCACGTACCAGCAGACAAAATCCAACCGCCCGCTAAAACGACCCAGCCCCAACCGACCATCGCACCAAATGCCAACGCGATAACGTCTAGCGTCCCTAACGATTTTTTTAATTCAGACATAATCTACTCCTTGTCCGTGTTTAATCCATGTGAATCTTTTGCTCATTACACCTAGAGTGACATGTATTTTATATAACAGGATTTATGTAACAGGGCATCGCCCCTCATGTTTATCTTTCCATACTTCTCGACTGAGAAGCTTGATAATGTTTTTATATATTGATAGCAGAGACAACAACGGCGTCTTGACTTGCAAGGCGCCGTTGTAAAACCACCGCTCAAAGCAGGACTGTCATAATCCAAACCTTAAGCATCCATTATTGTTAAATATTAACGCCTTTAAGCAGTCAAAATACCTTTGATAATATCAAGGCCTTCTTGGAGCACTTCATCTTCAACCGTTAGCGGCACCATCACGCGAATGGCGTTACCGAACATGCCACAAGAGGCTAATAACAGACCTTGCTCAAATGCTTTGGCTTTTAAATTGGCCGTTGCTTCAACATCAGGCTTGCCATCACTGTCGATTAGCTCAAACGCTAACATCGCGCCTTTATGACGAATATGACCGATGCTGCTTAAGTTTAAACCCTTTAAGAAAGCTTCGATTTTATCGCCAATCTCAACACTACGCTCAAGTAGATTCTCTTCTTCGATAACTTCCATGACTGCTAAAGCTGCCACACAAGCCAGTGGGTTACCAGAATAAGTACCACCCAAACCGCCTACTTGCGGCGCATCCATGATATCAGCACGGCCGATAACGGCAGAGATAGGATAACCACCCGCCAAGCTCTTGGCACTGGTCATTAGGTCCGGCTCAACGCCCAACTGCTCGCTGGCGAACAAGGTACCGGTACGGGCAAAACCACACTGTACTTCGTCAAAAATCAGCACAATGCCATGCTCATCGCAAATCTCGCGCAAGGCTTTGGCAAATGATGGCGTGACTTGATGGAAACCACCCTCGCCTTGTACTGGCTCGATAATCATCGCTGCCACTTCACTTGGGTCAATATCCGCTTGGAAAATCATCTCAAGGCTATGCAATGCTTGTGCTTCAGTAACGTTTAGCTCTTCAGCTGGGAATAGCGCATGAAAGACTGGGCCTGGCATCGGACCAAAGTTCTTTTTGTATGGTAATACTTTACCCGTTAGGCTCATGCACATTAGCGTGCGACCATGCCAACCGCCAACGAAAGAGATGACACCCGGACGACCCGTTTTGGCACGAGCAATCTTGATGCAGTTTTCAACGGCTTCAGCGCCAGTGGTCAAAAAGAAGGCTTTGGTATCACCGCTGATAGGGGCTTTTTGGCAAAGCTTTTCAGCAAGCTCAACATAGCATTCATAGTTAATCATTTGCGCGGCAGTATGGGTAAATTTGTCTAACTGCTCATGCACACGCTGAGTGATTTTTGGATGGCTGTGACCGGTATTCAATACTGAGATACCGCCGACGAAGTCGATATAACGATTGCCTTCAATATCCCAAACTTCCGAGTTTTTTGCTTTTTCGGCAAAGATAGGAAAGGCAACGCCAAGTCCTGTTGGCAAAACAGCTTTACGGCGCTCAAGTAATGATTGATTGGTAGTAGTCATAAGAATATCCTTTTCTTTCTTCTTTACGTAGATGCCAGTGATGTGATGGCGGTTTATAGAATAAGGTTTAGTAATATTGGGGATTCCTGCTGCTGAATCCCGTTAAATACTGAGTGAAAATTAAACGGTTAAAACACAAAATAGCTAACTATTAGCTCCAGCTATTAACTAACATCAGAGCACCAGTATTTGGTCACGACATATTCTTCGATGCCGTATTTTGAGCCTTCGCGGCCAAAGCCCGACTGCTTAACGCCGCCAAATGGTGCGACTTCGGTAGAAATGAGACCGGTATTATGACCGATGATGCCGTACTCTAAACCTTCGGTGACGCGCCATGAGCGTGCATAACTGCCACTGTAGAAATAGGCAGCCAAACCATAAATAGTATCGTTGGCTTGACGAATGACGTCGGCTTCATCTTTAAAAGTAAAGATAGTAGCGATAGGACCAAAGATTTCTTCGTGGGCGATATCCATATCACTGCTGATATCGGTAATCACCGTTGGATTATAAGTCAGCTCTGATGCGCCGTTGGTGCTGCCACCGGTGATAAGGGTTGCGCCTTTATCTAAAGCGTCTTTTAGCAGTGCTTGCACTTTTTCCAAGGCTTTTTTATTAATTAGCGGACCGATATCGACGCCTTCGTCCATGCCATTACCGACATTAAGCTCAGCGACTTTTTTCACAAATACGTCTAGGAATTTGTCTTTGATACTGTCCTGCACGTAGACGCGGTTGGCGCAAACACAAGTTTGACCGGCGTTACGATATTTAGAGGCGATTAAGCCTTCAGCGGCTTTTTCAAGATCAGCATCATCAAAGACGATAAATGGCGCATTGCCGCCGAGCTCTAATGACAGTTTTTTGATGGTTGGGGCGCATTGGGCCATCAAGGTACGGCCGACTTCGGTAGAGCCGGTAAATGATAGTTTATGAATGCGCGCATCGCCAGTTAGGATATCGCCGATGGTTGATGATTTGCCTGTGACGACTTGGATAACGCCTGCAGGAATGCCCGCTTGCTCAGCCAATGCCACAAGTGCCAAGGCAGAAAATGGCGTTTCGGTTGCAGGTTTGATAATCATGGTACAGCCTGCCGCTAGTGCAGGGGCTGCTTTACGGGTAATCATCGCTGCAGGAAAATTCCAAGGCGTGATAGCCGCGCAGACACCAACAGGCTGTTTTAGGATGACATGGCGCAGCTGTGCTTGATTGGCAGGGATAACATCGCCGTATACACGCTTGCCTTCTTCAGCAAACCAGCGGATAAAACTATTGGCATAGCCAACTTCCCCGCGTGACTCGGTTAAAGGTTTGCCTTGCTCGGCGGTCATAATGATGGCCAAATCTTCTTTGTTGGCATCGATAAGGTCTGCCCACTTTTGTAGTAGCTCAGCACGCTCTTTTGGGGTTTTGGCCGCCCAAGTGATTTGTGCTTCATGAGAAGCCGCAACCGCATCATTGACATCGTCGGTCGTCAGGCTTGGCACGCTACCGATAATCTCGCCGTTAAAAGGATTGCTGACGTCAATAGTCGCGTCATCACTAGCACCATGCCAGCCATCTTTGATGTAGCACTGCTGTTTGAGTAGGTCTGGGTTTGATAGCGGTAGCGTATGTGGCAGTTGTGACATGTTGACACTCCTTGTCAATGTTATTTTGCAGATAGGGTTTGCAGATTTATAGCGATAAATAACTAACAATAAATAAAAGGTTATGATTTAAATAATTATTGATAACTTGTTATTTGTTCAATATACTGAACATCTATTCTATATATGAGACATCATTATAAGAATGATGGACGCATATTTGCAACCCCTATTATCAACTTTGTGATGATTTATCACTTTATTTTGATGTTTTTTTTAATTTTACCGACTTTTATAGGTTCCTTATGAGCACCACTGCCGTTCCTGCTTTGGACAAGACCTTTCAGATTTTAGATTTGATAACCGACAGCGCCCAGCCTTTAACGGCGGCTCATATTGCCAAAGAGCTCGACCTGCCGCGTAGCTCAACCCACAACATTTTGCAGAGTCTTTTGGCTAAGCATGTCATCTATAAAGACAGCGATAGCCGCTTTCATTTGGGCTCGTATTTGATGTATTGGGCGGGCAAATATGAGCAGCAGCAAGGCGTTATCCAGCTATTTAAAGACCTTATTGTCCAATACCCTACCCTGCTTCAGCATACGGTGACTTTGTCCAAGCTCGATTTTGGTGAAGTGGTGTTTTTAGCCTGCCATGAAGCGCCCGCTCCGCTCGGCTTTACTTTCCGCGCTGGTGTGCGTGTACCGGCAGTATTCTCTGCTACCGGTAAAGCCATGCTTTCCACGTTTTCTATGGACAGCATAAAGTCCATCTATGCCAGCGGTTTCCCTACGCCTATTACCCAGCATGGTGTCGATAACTTTACCGATTTGTCCACTGAGCTGGCGGCTATTCAAAACAGTCGCATCTCTCTTGACGATGGACAACTGCGCGAAGGTATGTATTGCCTTGGCACTTATATTCGTAATGCGTCAGGTAATGCCGTAGCAGGTATGGCGGTCAGCTTTTTACAGGCAGAGTATGAGTCCAAGCGAGCTGAGGTCAGTGCGGTACTAATTGAGCTGGCGGAGCAAATTGAGCAGCGTTTGGGCTTTATTGCTCATCAATAAGGCCTAAATGTTTTTCGTTAGTTCCTTGTTTATTTCCAATCATTTCAGTTATTCTGAGGATAATTGCTAACCTTCTGAAATCAGCCCTGATAAAAATGCCTGCAAATTGTCATTGAGCTTTTGCAGGTAATAACCGCCTTCAACCAAGACAATTAACGGTTTGTTTAACGCTTTCAGCTTTTGCGCCAATATGGTAAATCCTTCGGTAGTGACTTCACATCTGGCTTCTGGATCGTCTTTATACACATCAAAGCCCAACACATGAACGATGACATCAGGGTCAAATAGCGTCATCGCCTCGATAGATTTATCAACATAGTTAAAAAACCCAGCTTCATCGGTGCCATGTGGCATCGGGAAGTTGACGTTATAGCCTTCGCCCGCATCTTTGCCCCTTTCAAACTCATGACCAGTGACGGCTGGATAAAAGTTAACCGGATCACCATGAACCGAGGTATAGAGCACATCACTGCGCTCGTAGAATATCTCTTGGATACCCTGACCGTGGTGCATGGCGGTGTCTATAATGGCGATCTTTGCGTATTTCTGCCGTAGGTGCTCGGCGATGATGGCAGCGTTATTTAGATAACAAAACCCGCCCGCCGCGCTCTTGCGCGCATGGTGACCAGGCGGCCGTGAAAAGCAAAGCTGGATATTATGTTACCCACGCTCAGCACTTGATGCATCTTTATTTAATAAGGCCTCAGCAGCATTCAGCGCTGTTTGTGCCGACCAATAGATAGACGTCCAAGAATGCTCACTGATGGGCGCACTATCATCGGCCTGATATTTAGCAGCCTTTGCCATAATGCCGATACCAGGATTGTCATACGGCACAAAAATCCCTGTTTGCACTTGTGCGCCCAAATCTTCCTCAACAGCCATCCATTCATCATAGCCATGCTTGAGAAAATATACGTAACCAAAATCATGAACCGCCAATATTGGCCCCATTCCGATATCGGTGGCAGTGGTTATCTCTAAGCCTAGTGCTGCTGGCGCCTTTAACAACTCGATCATGCGTTCTGCTATCTCTAACGGCTCATGCATCTTGCCATAAGAGAAATACGGTAACGGTCTATGCAAACTGAGATTTTCATGGCTATATATTTTCATGCTTAACATTCCTTTGTTGAACATTTTTTCCAATGGCGCTTTTCTTGATGCTCAACTAAACAATCCCATCGGCTTTAAGCTTGGCTATCATGTCGCTGTCATAGCCCAAATTAGCAAGCGTACTATCGGTATGCTCGCTCAATTGCGGTGGCGGCGTACGATAAGTGACCGGTGAGGCGGACAATTTAATCGGATTCCCAAGGGCACGAACAGGGCTGCCTTGTTTGGCAAAATCAACCACCATCTCACGTGCCAGCGCTTGCGGCATGGCCAATGCTTCAGCGATATTATGAATCGCCCCACAAGGAATACCTGCTTGATCCAACACCTCTAACCAATAAGTACGAGGTTGCTCGGCAAACTTCTTAGCTAATTCATCACACAGCAGCTCACGATTGGCAACGCGTTGTGGATTGGTCATAAAGCGTTCTTCCATATGCCAATCAACGCCCAATACGTTACAAAGCTTGGCAAACTGACTGTCGTTACCGCAGGCTAAGATAAAGTGCGCGTCACCCTGCCCTGCAAAAACTTGGTAAGGGACGATATTGGGATGCTGGTTACCAAGTCTCGGCGGGTTTTTGTCGGATGCCAAATAATTCATACCGACGTTGGCCAGCATCGCAAGCGCACTATCAAGCAATGCCACATCGACATGCTGCCCAAGTCCCGTATTTTGACGCGCTAATAAGGCCGCTTGAATACCAATGGTCAGCTGCAATCCGGCGAATAAATCGACGACTGCCACACCCACCTTATGCGGTTCGCCATCGCTTGGACCGGTAATACTCATCAGTCCTGATAAACCCTGAATAATATAATCATAACCGGGGCGCTTGGCGTCTGGACCTGTCTGACCAAAACCCGTCAATGACGCATAAATAAGGCGCGGGTTGTCTTGTTTTAGACTGTCATAATCTAAGCCGTATTTTTTAAGACCGCCAACTTTAAAGTTTTCAACGACGATATCGCTATCAGCGACAAGCTGCTTGATAATGGTTTGTCCGGCAGGTGTGGTGATATCGACGGTGAGGGATTTTTTATTGCGGTTAATAGTGGCGTAATAAGCGGAGGTATCATCGCTGAATTTTGGCGGCGCCCAATGACGCGTCTCATCGCCAATATGTGGACGTTCTACTTTGATGACTTCAGCACCCAAATCTGCAAGTACTTGGGTACAAGAAGGACCGGCTAATACTCTCGATAAGTCGAGCACCTTAATACCGTGTAATGCACCATTTGCCATATCAGTCATAATCTTCCCTTATTATGTAACTTATTCTTTGATAAAAATTTAATAAAAAATTGCCATGTATCATTTAGCTTTTACTGTCTTTTCTTTAATGCCTGAATACCTTTTAAGAATAGGCACTGCTAAATAAATGATGCATAACAACGATGGATGAAAACAATGTATAAGAACTATGCATAAGAACAGTGCTTAAAAAATGCTTAAAAACTCAGAAACGTACGTTCCTGTTTATAACAGCTTATAAAAAGCCAAACAGTAACGTACGTTAATGGTCTAAAACTGGCTAGCATTGACTAGCTAGCACTTATTAATAAAACGCTTGAATACCAGTCTGCGCACGACCTAGGATAAGCGCATGAATATCATGCGTACCTTCGTAGGTGTTGACCGCTTCTAAGTTCATCACATGACGAATAATGTGGAACTCATCAGAGATACCGTTACCGCCATGCATATCACGAGCAATACGCGCGATATCGAGCGCCTTACCACAGTTATTACGCTTAATCAGTGAAATCATCTCAGGCGCCGCATTGTCTTCATCCATCAGACGACCAACACGTAGCGCCGCTTGTACACCCAAGGTGATTTCTGTCTGCATATTGGCAAGTTTCAACTGTACAAGCTGCGTTGCGGCTAGCGGACGACCAAACTGCTTACGATCTAGCGTGTACTGGCGTGCTGCTTTCCAGCAGAACTCAGCCGCACCCATTGCACCCCAAGCGATACCGTAACGGGCTTTATTTAAGCAACCAAATGGACCTTTTAGACCACGGATATCTGGGAAAGCATTGGCTTCAGGGACAAATACCTTGTCCATAACGATTTCACCGGTAACTGAAGCACGTAGTGAAAACTTACCTTCAATCTTCGGCGCTGATAACCCTTTCATACCTTTATCTAAAACAAAACCGCGAATCTCACCGGCATCGTCCTTTGCCCAAACGACAAACACATCAGCGATAGGGCTGTTGGTAATCCACATTTTATTACCCGTCAGCTCATAACCGCCATCAACCGCGCGTGCACGGGTCGACATCGAGGCAGGATCTGAGCCTGAATCCGGCTCAGTCAGACCAAAGCAGCCAACATATTCGCCAGTAGCAAGCTTAGGCAGATATCTCTCTCTTTGCTCTTCGGTGCCGTATGCCCAGATAGGATGCATGACCAAACTTGATTGCACGCTCATCGCTGAACGGTAGCCAGAATCAACTGCTTCGATTTCTTTGGCAATCAGACCGTAAGCGACACTTGATAAACCGGCACAGCCATAACCTTCAATCGTCACGCCAAGCAAGCCCATCTCACCCATTTGACGCATGATATTACGGTCAAAGTTCTCGTTACGATTGGCCTCTAAAATGCCAGGCATCAACTCTTTTTGAAAAAACTGACGGGCGCTGTCCGTGACCATGCGCTCTTCATCAGTCAACTGGTCGCGTAATAAAAACGGATCTTCCCAATCGAAACTTGGACGCGTAGATGTTGCCATGTGGATCTCCTTGATGTCAGTCTTCCTGACCGACGAGTAGTGATTAATAAGTAAATTGACTGCACAGGTTATTGACTTGCTTATTCCGCTGTGCGAAACTTAGTTTCATAATTTAAATCTATTTAAGCAAAGTTTTACCGCGCTGTAAACCTTTATCAAAAAAAATGAGCATAAAATGACAAAAAATGTATCGGCAGCTCTGCCACTACTCGATCGAATGACCACCCTTCTTGAGCAAAGTAAGGACGATAACGACCGGCAGTTTGTCACCGCACTGGGGCGTGGACTGACTTTATTGGCAGCCTTTGAACAGCATGAGCAGCTCAGCCACCAGCAATTGTGTCAAATGACCACATTGCCAAAAGCGACCATCACCCGTCTTATTCATACTTTGATGACGCTTGGATTTTTACGCATGACCGAGCATGGACAATATCAATTAGGCAGTAGCGCGGTGAGACTCAGCGCAACGGCGTGGAGTCGTCATGACATGGTGGCAACTGCTGAACCATTGCTGCGGCAATTTGCCAGTGACAATGAAGTATCGGTGAATTTGGCAACCGAAGTCGAAGGAGAAATGCGCTATCACGCTTGTTGTCGTAGCCCTGCTCGCCTATCGGTTAATTTACAAGTTGGCTCGGCAGTGCCCGTCGCCCGCACTGCCATTGGTCGCGCTTTTTATGCAGCGAGCTCGCCAGCGAGACAGTCGGTGATTCGTAATAATCTACAAGAGCATTTATCCAAAGAAGAGTATGACCGGGCGCAATCTGCGTTAAGCGAGGCGACAGAGCATTATGTAAAATATGGCTATACGGTATCAGATGGTGAGTTTTCTACCGATATATTGGCAGTTGCCGTTGGCGTCTTTGATATCGCAACTGGGCAGTATGCATATTCGCTCAATGCCAGTGTGCCGAGTGCCAATTGGCAGGCAGATGAATATGCGGCGACCATTGTACCTAAGTTGCAGGCGCTAGCAGAAAAAATTGGGCGCGGTATCTAAGCGCTTATTTGGCTAATAAGTCGTTTATGCCATGCTAAAACCTTTAAAAACGGCCTTATCATGTCCTTATTAGCAAGCCGTTACTCAATTAATATGGAGCCGTGATATTATAGGCGTATGATGTACGCCATCAATTTGAGCCCCTGCCTTTATTGTCAGTGTTTAAGTTGGTGGCGCTTTAATTTGTTTTAATGAGTATTATCCAATCCTTTTATACTGAATAATGAATAGCGGCAAAGTTACGAAATAACTTTCTGCCGCATTTTTAATTCCAATGTTTTACTGTTGAGTATCGTTATGCCCCAATCTCGTACCAATTTGAATCCAGAATCAAAAACCAGTTCTCCTTATTTAGTCGGCGTATTTTTGCGCTATAGTACCTTTGCTGCCGCGGTCTTGCTGTTTTTAGCCGGACTGTTACTGACGAATTGGTGGCTAATCATTCTTGGCGGCTTCGGTGTGTGCTTGGGGATTTACGATATCACACAGTTAAAGCACGCTATTTTAAGAAACTATCCGGTTGCCGGCCACATCCGCTACGTGCTCGAAGACTTCCGCCCTGAAATTCGCCAATATTTATTGGAAAACGATAAAGAACAAGTGCCGTTTTCACGCCAGCAGCGTGCATTGGTTTATCAACGTGCCAAAAACGTCAGTGACACCAACGCCTTTGGTACGCTAGACAATTTATACGCCCATGATAAAGAGTGGTTTTTACAATCCGCCGTCAGTCAGCCGCTAGAAAACAAAGATTTTCGCATCGTGGTCGGTGGCGATCGTTGTAAGCAGCCACATGATATGTCGGTATTTAATATCTCGGCGATGAGCTTTGGTAGTTTATCTGCCAATGCCATTATGGCGCTTAACCAAGGCGCAAAAATGGGCGGCTTTACCCATGACACCGGCGAAGGTGCGATTAGCCCTTATCACCGTAAATTTGGTGGTGATTTGATTTGGGAGCTGGGCACCGGTTATTTTGGTTGCCGTGATGCTCAGGGTAATTTTGATCCGCAGTCGTTTGCGGAAAAAGCCGTTGACCCGCAAGTGAAAATGATTGAGATTAAACTCTCACAAGGTGCAAAACCTGGTCAAGGCGGTGTGTTACCCGCCGAAAAAATCACTCAAGAAATCGCTGATACCCGTGAAGTACCAACCGGTCAAGATTGCGTGTCGCCCTCTTCGCATAGCGCTTTTAGCACGCCGCGCGAGTTGGTTGCTTTTTGGCAGCAGCTACGTGACTTATCAGGCGGCAAACCTGTCGGCTTTAAGCTATGCGTAGGTCAACCTTGGCAGTTTATGGCGATTGTTAAAGCCATGATTGAGACGAACAACTATCCTGATTTTATCGTGATCGATGGCGCTGAAGGCGGCACAGGTGCAGCGCCCGTTGAATTTATGGACAACGTCGGTATGCCAATGGTTGAAGGGTTTTTATTGGTACACAATACCTTGGTTGGCGCCGGTATCCGTGACAAAATCAAGCTTGGTGTCAGTGGCAAAATCGTCTCAGGCTTTGATATTGCGCGCATGATTGCGCTTGGCGCTGATTGGTGTAACTCAGCGCGCGGCTTTATGTTTGCCGTTGGTTGTATTCAATCACGCTCGTGCCACACCAACACTTGCCCAACGGGGGTTGCGACCCAAGACCCGTATCGCCAAAAAGCCCTTGATGTGCCAAGTAAAGCTGAGCGCGTGGCAAGCTTCCATAAAAATACGCTGAAATCACTCGCCAGCATCGTTGGCGCAGTCGGCCTCCAGCATCCAAGCCAATTACAGCCTTATCATATTGCGCGCCGTTTAGATAACGGACAAATTAAGCTATTATCGAAGTTCTTTTACTTTGCTGACCAAGGTGCATTACTTGCGCAAAACGCTCGCGCCGACGTCTTTAACCAAATGTGGGTCATGGCAAATCCTGATAGTTTCCTTGCCAATAACGATGCGCTGATTGCTTATAATAAAGACTCGCGCGATAGAGGCAAAGAAACCAGCGCGCCGACCACGAAACACCCAGATGATTCAGTAGACATCATCGATGGTGGCATGTTAATTGGCAACGTCAATAATACTTTTCGCGACTTACCCCATACAGATAACTAAGTGGATAAGCAAATAAGCGACAAAATATGGTAGAAGCATTACAATAGATAACTTCTGTCCACCTGCCACAAGGCAAGTCATTGATGCCAATCTCCCTTTTTACTTTATCCCAAACTCTTTTGACGGCAGCGCTGATTGCATTAAGCATCAGCGCCTGTCAGCCGACAGACCAAAACGATAGCAGCACTGATAATGGGGAAAAGTACTGGTCATGCCAGTCGCAAAACGTGCCCTTTACTTATAGCGCTTGTCGTATCGACGCGCAGACGCTATCAGACCCACGCTATTCTTTACAGCTGTTTTGGCAACAAGCAAATAGCAGTGCTCATAACACCCAGCCGCTGCTGACTTTTGATACTTTGTTAGCGACATTACCGTCTGAGCAAACGCTGAATTTTGCCATGAACGCCGGTATGTATAATGAAAATTATGCGCCGATTGGCTACACCGTCATCGAAGGTAAAGAGCTGCGGGCGTTAAATATTAAAGAAGGCGGCGGCAACTTTCACTTATTGCCCAATGGCGTTATGTGGTGGGATAAGTCTGGTAAGGTGCAAATTACTGAAAGCACTGCTTTAGATAAGCAACTCAAAAGTGGTAAAGCACAGCCTTGGTATGCGACGCAATCAGGTCCCATGCTGGTCATCAATAATGAGATTCACCCGCAGTTCAACCCTGACAGCACCTCGATTAAACTGCGTAATGGTGCCGGTGTTTGCAGTGACGGCAGCCTACAATTTGTCAATAGCGAAGAGCCTGTGAGCTTTTATCAATTTGCCACCCTGTTTAAGGATGATTTAAACTGTCCAAATGCATTATTTTTAGATGGCGGCATTGCTTCGGCATTGTATGCACCGACTATCGATAAGCATGATAAAAAAGAGATGGGCGTCATGATTGGGCTGATAGAAACAAAAAATTAGAAAAGAAAAGGTATAAACGAAAAAATATAAAGAAAAAATAGCCGTTATAAAATATAACGGCTATTTTTATGCGTGTTTCAATAAAAAATAAAGCAAAGGATTCTTATCGTTATCTATAGTTAGCCGTTAGCGCGCCAAATAAGTGGTCATTTCTTCCACACCATGCAGGGTCATAGGATACATCTTATTATCGAACAGTTTTTTAATCTCGACGATGGTTTGGGTATAATTCCAATACGCAGGATTTTCAGGATTAAGCCAAGCGACTTTATCAAAATGCGCCAACACCCGCTTAAGCCAAACGATGCCCGCCTCATTATTCATATACTCAACACTACCGCCAACTGTCATCAGCTCATAGGGCGACATCGATGCATCACCAACGAATATCACGCGATATTCTCGGCCGTATTTATTGAGCAGCTCAAAGGTAGGCATAGGTGCACTATGACGACGATTATTATCCTTCCAAACATAGTCATACAAGCAGTTATGAAAGTAAAAAAACTCTAAGGTTTTAAACTCATTCTTCGCCGCTGAAAACAGTTTTTCTAATGCTTCCACATGGATATCCATACTGCCGCCGACATCAAATAGCATTAGTACCTTGACGCGGTTACGGCGCTCAGCTTGCATATGAATATCGAGCATGCCTTTTTTGGCGGTGCGCTTGATAGTCTCATGAATGTCTAGCTCATCCGCGCTTCCTGTACGCGCAAACTGGCGCAAATTACGCAGTGCCATTTGAATTTGGCGCGTACCAAGCTGATTATCATCATCGAGGTTGCGATATTTTCGCTGCTCCCAAACTTTGGCAGCGCTACGTTTACGCGATTCACCGCCGACGCGCACCCCTTCTGGATGGTCGCCATAGGCACCAAATGGTGATGTCCCACCTGTACCGACCCATTTACTGCCGCCTTGATGACGCTCTTTTTGCTCTTTCAGACGCTCTTCAAGCGCTTTCATCAACTCCTCTAGCGAGCCGTATTTTTTTAGCAAGCGCCGCTGCTCTTCGGTCAGATTTTTTGGGTCGAGCTTTAAATCGAGCCATTCTTTTGGGACGTCCGTCAACTTGGCCAACAGCTCGTCCATATTAAGGCTATCGACCCCTTCAAAATAGTCTGCCATGGCACGGTCAAACTTATCAAAGTGACGCTCATCTTTGACCATACAGAGGCGAATCAGCCGATACATATCCTCGCGACTGGCAAAGGTAGATAACTCTGGATTCTCAGGATGCGGCTGCATCATCAACCCTTGATCTAACGCAGCGTTTAGGTCAAGTAGCTCACGGGTACTGACGGGCACGCCGTAAGTACGTAAGGTATAGAACAATTTGATAAACATAAGACACGTATCACTTATTGGCTGACATTATTATCTGGCGACGTTGCTGATATGGTTACGAGTGAAGCCGTTTCATTAACTTCAATCATGACAAATGGTCTGTCGCTTAGCGACGCATCATATTGGCAAAGCGCTGTAATAAGTTGACATCGGCTTCATTCTTAAGCAGTGCGCCATATAATGGCGGGATAGACTTTTCACCGCGCAAGTTTTCTTCCAGTTCTTCTTGTGCCATATCATCGGCTAATAATAGCGTTAACCAATCAACCAATTCTGACGTTGATGGTGGCTTCTTAAGCCCTTGAACATTACGCAGCTTATAAAAGATATCTAACGCATCATTGACCAGCTTTTCTTGGATATCGGGGAAATGCACTTCAATGATTTGACGCATGGTTGCTTCTTCTGGGAAGTCGATATAATGAAAGAAACAACGACGCAAAAACGCATCTGGCAGCTCTTTTTCATTGTTTGAGGTGATAATAACTACAGGACGCTGCTCGGCGGTAATGGTCTCGCCTGTCTCATAAACATAAAATGACATCTTATCCAGCTCATGAAGCAAGTCATTGGGGAACTCGATATCAGCTTTATCAATCTCATCAATTAATAACACACTGCGCTCTTTACTGGTAAAGGCATCCCATAACTTACCCGGCTTGATATAGTTGCCAATCTCATAAACCTTATCATCACCCATTTGCGAATCTCGCAAGCGCGATACCGCATCATACTCGTACAGCCCTTGCTCAGCTTTGGTGGTTGATTTGATATGCCATGTAATCAGCGGCATACCCAGACTCTCTGCTACTTCTTCAGCCAGTAACGTCTTACCAGTGCCCGGCTCGCCTTTAATAAGCAGCGGTTTTTGCAAAGTCATCGCCGCATTGACTGCCAATTGCAAATCATCGGTAGCGATATAGCTTTGCGTACCGGTAAAGGTTTTCTTGGTTTTATCGGTCGTGTTTGTCATAAACTAAGTCTCAGTTATTGTTATACATTAAAGGGATTAAGGGGCAATTGGTGAATAAGAAATAATGAATTAGACTAGCACAGCTGCCTTAATTGCCAAAATACTCATGCGTTCGCAGCTGCTAACAAATATTACTGATATCGTTTTAATAGTCATTAATTGCTTATATCATCAATCGGCAAAAAATGCTTTTACATAAAAAAAGACACGCATGGTGTCTTCTATTTTAACTAATGAAGCTTAATTCTACTTTAAAGCTTATCAGATTTATCACTATCCGCTTGCTTTAATGGCTTATTATCTTTTTTTAAACTGACTTCAGCTGCAGGCTTATTTATTTCCGTCTTAGCCATTTCAGGTTTGACCATTTCAGGTTTAGTTATTAATGCTGAATCAGCAGACGGCTCTGCTAAACCAGCATTGTCTGTTAAGTAATTACCCGTGGTTAGCTGCATCGTCGCTTGCGTATCTTCTGCCGTTCGGCTACGGGCTTTATCTAAGCTTGACTCAAACGCGCCGCGAATCAGTTGCCAAACAAAACCCACAAACAAGCCGACGACCAATACCACCAATATCGGCAACATATTAGCAATCGCGCCAGCCGTGTCTTTCATCATAATGGCATAGACAACGCTAATACTGGCCGGTGCAATCACGCTAGGGTCGCCAAGCGCTGTACCGGGAGCTAATAAAACAGCAAAGAGCATCATCCAGCTCATACCGCCAAGTGGACGCGGCAAGACCCTAGCAACCAGTAGCCAAAGTATCAAGACGATAATGACACCGCCCAAATACGCATACATGGGTAAGTCTGCGGCTGGAACGTCTTTTACCAGCTGCCCCCACCAAATCGCAATCTCGCCGAGAATGTCACTAATGGCTTCCAAGGGTAAGCTGTGTAAGATACTTTTAAACCAGTCCATACGTGTTTGGTTACCTGCATTTATCACCGGCGACACGTTATGTGTCTAGCGGTATAGGGTACGTTCTGTCGTACTAGAAATAGGGCCGACTACATCATCGACATCTGTACTGAATAGGCTGCTAGTTTATCACGACTTCTAAATAAAGTGCATGCTGAGCACTGTTTGGTAACGTTTTTTATCAATTGGTCGCATTGCCAGTTGGCTTGTTATTAGCACCGATTATGACTGTTTATGAATGGCTACCACTACCACTTGGCTACTGACCTATATTTACCTTCAGTTGCCGTTAGTTGCTTTATAAAATAAGACACATTATAAAAGAAGCTTGCGATACAACTTAAAAGAAATACTTTAAAACAAGCGCATTAATCGTAGATATTGTCTTGTGCTTCACGGGCGCGCAACTCGGCTTGGCGGCGCATAACATCTTGCGGCGGCATTTGTACAAAATAGCCTTGTGATTGTAATTTCGCCAATACTTCTTCTTTATCAACACGAGCAAGCGTTGCCGTGGTTGCCAAATCTAGATGCATGACAAACTGACTGCGCCCTAAGCCTGCACGGAAGTCTTTTGGTAATACGCCAAGCCAGTCTTTAATCTCGTCGGTATCGTTAGGATAATCAGGACGAGCAATATAGACGTACATATCATTGTGTTTGGGAAATTTGTAAATATCGCAATGCATAAAGGGCACCTATTGAGCACGAAAGGTTAAAAACCATCAATTAAAACAGTTATCAAATGACTGGTATTAAATAGCCTATATTAAATAGCTTAGATGAAATGAATGAGGAATATGGGAATAATGGTTGCTAGCCTAGCATAATTTGCCTGACTTTCAATAGTGGCTTTGCGTAGCAGGCTTTAACGAGATGGCTTTTGATTGCCTTATGTTGCTTTGTACAGGCGCAAAAAATTGGCTTTTTTAGCGGTTTATTTGCCTAAATATCTCTAAAAAAGCGCATTTTGGTTAAATTAGTCACTTTAATCCATGCGGTGGCTTGTAAAAAAACCATTAACCTTTCATAATAAAAGCGTTTTTCAGGAGAGAGTCTTGGGCACGATGTCAGATGCACTCATTTAATGAGTTGCGTTGATAGTTGTAACAAGACCACCGAAGGCGCATATACCCTGCCAATCGCTCAGGTAAAAGGACTGAAAAACACATGCCACGACTGTTTTACTGTCTACTGTCAATCGCGTAGCACACCCAAACACAAGGCATAACAAATCTGGAGAGCGGTAAGGACGGACGACGCCTTACCCACCGAAGGGGAGAAAATGCGACATCATTGCTATTTTTTTGCAAATAGATGCTTAAAAAAATGATGGTTCGTGTTGAAAATCTCAGGTTACAGGACAGATAGGGCTTTTGCTTAAACCGACGTTCAGCGCTGGTTTGGCTTAATGCTTTATCTTTTTTTTCTGTGCTACCCTTGGTTGCAATGCTTGCACCCTGCAATATTGCTTCTCGCTACTATGAAACTGCACATCGCTCATTACTCTACCGAGTACGACTGATGTACACATAAGGATTTGTTATGACCGACACTCAAAACGCCAATTCTCAAAACGCCAGCCCTCAAAGCGCAAGTACTTCAGCCCCTAAACGCACGCCTCTTTACCAGTCTCACGTTGATAGTGATGGCAAACTGGTGGATTTTTCTGGTTGGGAATTGCCAATCCATTATGGTTCACAAATCGAAGAGCACGAAGCGGTACGTACCGATGCCGGTATGTTTGACGTCTCACATATGGTCGTCGCCGATGTTAAAGGCGCTGACGCTAAAGCATGGCTACAAAAGCTGCTTGCCAATGATGTTGATAAATTAAAAACCGTCGGTAAGGCGCTATATTCTGGCATGCTCAATGAGCAAGGCGGCATCATCGATGACTTAATCGTTTACCTGATGAATGAAGACGCTACCGAATACCGTATCGTCTCAAACGCTGCTACTCGCGATAAAGACATGGTACAGTTTGAAAAAGTCGCTAAAGGCTTTGACATTACCATCACCGAGCGTCCAGAGCTTGCGATGATTGCCGTACAAGGACCAAATGCCGTTGAAAAACTGGCGCAAGTTAAACCGAGCTGGGCAGATACCTTGGCGGGACTGAAGCCTTTCGTTGGTGCTGATTTAACAGACATCGAAGGCACAGATTGGTTCGTTGCTCGTACCGGCTACACGGGTGAAGATGGCGTCGAAGTGATTATGCATGGCGATGAGGCTCCAGCTTTCTTTGAGCAATTAAAAGCCAATGGCGTTAAACCTGCTGGCCTTGGGGCGCGTGATACCTTACGTATGGAAGCGGGCATGAACCTTTATGGTCATGATATGAATGAAGAAACCAGCCCTTATGAGTGCAACATGGGCTGGACATTAGCGCTAAAAGACGAACGTGATTTTATCGGTCGTGACGCCTTAGTAAGCAAACGTCAGCAAGCAAAAGACGACAACACCGCCATGAAACAAGTCGGCTTACTATTGACGACGCGCGGCGTATTGCGTGAAGGCATGACAGTCACCATCAATCAAGGCACGGACAATGAGCAAACTGGTCTCATTACCAGTGGCACCTTCTCCCCTAGCCTAAAAAATTCGATTGCGATTGCCCGTGTACCTGCCAGCTTATCAGATGACGATAGCGTTCAGGTCGATTTGCGCGGCAAAGGTAAGTTTGTCGATGTACGCGTCCTTAAGCTACCGTTTGTCCGTAATGGCAAGCAGCAGTTTGACTCTTAGTCATTATAAATTCTATTATTAGCTTCCACTATTTTTGTTAACCATCCTCTATCACTTAGGAGAGAGACCATGAGCAATATCCCAGCAGAACTAAAATACATCGCCAGCCACGAGTGGCTACGCCTAGAAGACGACGGTACTATCACTGTTGGTATCACTGACCATGCTCAAGACCTATTGGGTGACGTGGTGTTTGTTGAATTGCCAGACGTGGGTGACATCATCGCCGTCGATGATGAAATCTCAGTAGTAGAATCAGTAAAAGCAGCATCTGACGTTTACGCGCCTCTCTCAGGTGAAGTCGTTGCCATCAACGAAGCATTAGAAGATGATCCAGAAATCATCAACTCTGACCCATACGGTGAAGGTTGGTTCTTTAGAATGAAGCCTGACAACATCGCTGACTACGAAGCGCTGCTAACTGCTGATGAGTACGAAAACGAGCTGTAATATCAGCTTTGCTCGCTTGCTGAAAAGCGCTATTTGACTGAAATGAAATATCGCTATTTGCAATCTTAAAAATGTCGCTTGGAAAATGTAACTTACTATGACAGATATTGGCGTCAGCTGATATCTGTACGCCTTTTTTAACCTATTTATCGCTCAATTGACTACTGCCAATCGCTATTCGATTCACTCGTATTAACCACTTGTCAGACACTATTGAAAAGTTGCACTCAATACTGACCTAAGTTGATCATTCAATCCCCAGTATGGATTCTAATATGACCTCTAGCACTGACCTTAAAAACAATACTGCGACGCCTACTCATACCCCGCAGCTGCAAGCGTTTCGCGAAGTGGTTGAATCGCGTCGTTCTGTTCGTCGTTTTACCGATACAAAGATACCTGACGAGGTGTTAGCAGACTGTCTGCGTTTGGCCATGCTCGCGCCGAACTCGAGTAATCTGCAGCCGTGGGAATTTTATGTGATTGATAATGCGGACAATCGCAAACGCGCGGTAAAGAATTGCATGAATCAAAACGCGGCAAAAACCGCCGCACGCTTGATTGCGGTCGTTGCGCGTACCGATGTCTGGCAGAATCACGCTCAGCAGATATTGCGCGAATACCCTGATACACCCGTACCCAAAAAAGTCAAAGACTACTACACCAAAGTCGTGGCCATGGACTTTTTACGCGGACCAGTTAACGTAATATCAGCGGCAAAATGGAGTGCCACTCAAGTATTTAGACGCGTAAAAGGTCCCATCAAGTCGCCTTACTATACTTTTGAAGACACCAAAAATTGGGCCACCAACAATGCTTCCCTTGCCGCTGAAAACTTAATGCTTGCCCTACGCGCGCACGGTTTTGATAGCTGTCCGATGGGCGGCTTTGATGAGCCTGCTATGAAACGCTTATTAAATTTAAGTAACGATCAACATATCATTATGATGATTGGTGCTGGTGAGCGCGCTGACAATGGCGTCTACAACACCCAGTTCCGCTTTGACCAAGAGCAGTTTGTCCATTACGTATAAAATCGTAAGCCGTCATTAGTTATTGTTACTAGTTATTAGTTATTAGTTATTAGTTATTTTAGCCATCCCTTTATTACTCCCTTAACCAAGGACTCTCATGACTATTTCTCAAAACCCAACGTTTGATACCTTTAAAGGTTTATTCAACGAAGCTGAATTTGTCTATCGTCATCTAGGCTCAAATGAGACCAAGCAAGCTGACCTGCTCAGCGCAGTTGGCTATAAAGACATGGCAAGCTTCATCAACGATACCGTGCCTGAACCAGTGCGCTTACATAAAGAGCTAGATTTGCCTGTGGCGATGAGTGAGCATGCCGCGCTTGCTAAATTACGTACCATGGCAGACGATATCACGGTTAATAAGAGCTATATCGGTCAAGGTTACTCGCCTGTGCGCATGCCAGCGGTTATTCAGCGTAATGTGCTTGAAAATCCAGGTTGGTACACCGCTTATACCCCTTATCAAGCAGAAATTGCCCAAGGTCGCCTAGAAGCATTGCTAAACTTCCAGCAAGTTTGTATTGATTTGACTGGTTTGGAGATGGCTGGTGCGTCATTACTTGACGAAGCAACGGCTGCGGCAGAAGCGATGGCGATGTCAAAGCGTGTGAGCAAAAGCAAATCAAATCAGTTTTTTGTTGATGACCGTATCTATCCACAAACCTTAGATGTCATCAATACTCGTGCCAAATATTTCGGTTGGGAAGTCGTGGTCGGTGATTTTGAACTGGCTAAATCAGGTGATTATTTCGGTGCTATTTTCCAATACGTCGGTGTTGAAGGCGATGTAAAAGACTTAACCGACGTTATCGCAGCGGTAAAGAAAAACAAAACCTACGTCAGCGTTGTTAGCGACATCATGAGCTTGGTGCTATTAAAATCACCAGCCGATATGGGCGCAGACGTCGCATTGGGTAGCACCCAGCGTTTTGGTATTCCAATGGGCTTTGGTGGTCCACACGCCGCCTACTTTGCCTTCTCTGATAAAGCCAAGCGCTCAGCACCTGGTCGTATCATCGGTGTCTCAAAAGACTCACAAGGCAATACTGCATTACGTATGGCATTACAAACCCGCGAGCAGCATATCCGCCGCGAAAAAGCCAACTCAAACATCTGTACCTCACAAGTCTTGCTTGCTAATCTAGCGGGTATGTATGCGGTTTATCATGGTCCAGGTGGCGTGAAGCGTATCGCGACTCGTATCCATGCGTTTGCGACTGCCTTTGCGAATGTTATTAAACAAGCTAACGACAGCAATCTAAATGTGGTACATGAGCAGTTCTTCGACACGGTTGTTATTGATTGTGGTTCAGAGAAGCTGGCGACGCAGATTTTTGAAAATGCGGACAATGTTGGCTATAACTTATGGCGTTTGGGCGACAGTAAATTGGGCGTCGCATTCAGTGAAATCAGCGATGAGCAGGACTTTAACGTCTTAACTCAGCTATTTGTCAATAAATCACATGATTTACCTGAAGCGGCTAGCGTATCACTTGATAGCGCCCACTTGCGTACCGATGATATCTTGAGCCATCCAGTCTTTAACTCGCATCATACCGAACATGAAATGCTGCGCTACTTAAAATCGCTTGAAGATAAAGATTTGGCGATGAACCGTAGTATGATTTCACTTGGTAGCTGTACCATGAAATTGAACGCGACCAGTGAGATGCTACCGATTACGTGGCCTGAATTTGCCAATGTGCATCCATTTGCACCGCGCGATCAAGTCACCGGTTACATTGCGATGATTGATAGCTTGCAAGAGCAACTGAAAGCCATCACAGGTTTTGATGAAGTGTCTATGCAGCCAAACTCTGGCGCTTCAGGCGAATATGCTGGTTTATTAGCAATCCGTCGTTACCATGAGTCATTGGGTGAGACGGATCGTGATGTTTGCTTGATTCCAATGTCAGCGCACGGTACCAACCCTGCTACCGCCATGATGATGGGTATGAAAGTAGTCGTGGTCAAAACCGATGACAACGGTAACGTAGACATCGATGACTTGACCGCTAAATGTGAAGAACATAGCGCCAATCTAGGTGCCTTAATGATTACTTATCCATCGACGCATGGTGTGTTTGAAGAAGGCATTCGTCATATTTGTGATTTGATTCATAAACATGGCGGTCAAGTCTATATGGATGGCGCCAATATGAATGCGCAAGTCGGCATGATGCAGCCTGCTGATGTCGGTGCAGACGTACTGCATATGAACTTGCACAAGACTTTCTGTATCCCACATGGCGGCGGCGGTCCAGGCATGGGCCCTATCGGCATGAAAGCACACTTAGCACCGTTTATGGCCAACCATACGTTGAGCCCTGTGCATAATGCGCAAAATGATTGCTCAGCGGTATCAGCAGCACCTTATGGTTCAGCGAGCATCTTACCTATCTCATGGATGTATATTGCTATGATGGGCCGTGATGGTCTGCTAAAAGCAACCGAGCTTGCGCTGTTAAATGCCAACTATGTTGCCAGCCAGCTTAAAGACCACTACCCTGTTCTTTATACCGGCAAAAACGGCCGCGTCGCTCACGAATGTATCATCGATATTCGCCCATTGAAGGAAGAAACTGGCATCACTGAAAGCGATATTGCTAAGCGCTTGATGGATTATGGTTTCCACTCACCAACGATGAGTTTCCCAGTAGCGGGCACCTTGATGATTGAGCCCACTGAGTCTGAGTCTAAAGAAGAGTTAGATCGTTTTATCAGTGCGCTACAATCTATCAAAGCCGAAGCGATGAAAGCCAAAGCTGGCGACGATGGTTGGACGTTAGAAGACAACCCGTTGGTCAATGCACCGCACACCGCGGCAATGATTACCAGCAGCGAATGGTCGCATCCGTACAGCCGTGATACGGCTGCATTCCCACTGCCTTACATTCGTGCCCATAAATTCTGGCCGAGTGTGGCACGTGTTGATGATGCTTATGGTGATAAGAACCTTATGTGCTCTTGCCCAAGCATCGAAAACTATATGTAGTTTTCAAATAAGTATAAACAGTTGATATAAAAACAAACCTCCAAGTCAGCTACTGATTTGGAGGTTTTTATTTTGCCTATTCTGGGCTAGTAATTTAAAGGGTCATGTGATTAGCGTTTAAATTAGTGGCTAGAGTCTAATATAATAAAACATCAGTAAAATAACTTTTGGAAAATAACATGCAACAAAAAAGCCGCGTCATTCTGATTCATGGTCTGCATCAAACCGCTTGGATTATGCGGCCATTGGCCAAACGCTTGCAAGCAGCAGGGTTTGATACCCATCAATATGGCTATCGCAGTATGCGTGACGGCATCAAAACCAATAGCGCACGCCTAAATGACTGGCTAGAAAACCATCATCATCCAGACCAACCGATAGATTTGGTCGGTCATAGTTTGGGCGGTTTGATTATTCGTGATTTTGTCACTGCATATCCGCAATGGCAAATTGGACGCTGCGTAACGCTTGGGACACCGCATTTAGGTAGTGTTTGTGCAGATTATATTTGGCGCTTGACCCCAGCTGTGGTGGGGCGCTCGTACGTCGATGCGCTAGATGGCACGGTCGCGCCCTTACCAGAGCATATTACCTTAGGCGTAATTGCGGGTAATCGCCCTTATGGCTTAGGGCAGTTATTTTTGCAGTATCATAATCGCAAACTGTGTAAGACAAATAATATGCCATCAGCAGAACATCTACTACACGATGGCACAGTATATATAGAAGAAACCAAAATAGAGGCAGCCACTGACCATATCGTATTACCAGTATCGCATACTGGGATGCTGGTCGATAAAACAGTAGCCGCACAAACCAAGTATTTTTTACAACATGGACAGTTCGAACATAGCGAGCTTAAGCATTTATAAATACTAAGTACTTATAAACGCTACTCTTTATCACTTAGCGAATATTAATACCCATACCCTGCTGCAACTCGGTTTTATGCTCCTTAATCACTGGAATCAAGGTTTGCATCACCCACTCATTGCGCCAGCCTTTTAACCCTTCTGGCAATTCGCTTAAATCTTTATCAAAGGCGATCACTTCATAGAGCTGCGCGAGCCATTTTTTACGCATCAATACATTAGCAGGTACGCCGATTTTTTCTGCTTGCTTGTCTATCGCGTGTTGTACCGCTTTTGACAGTACTTTATTTTTTGAGCGATACGGTGGTAATAGGCAGTCTGGATGTTCAGCAGGATGCAGATTTTTTGCTTCTTTAATGACCTTGAGCAACTCTTCACCATATAGGCGCAGCATACTACGGTGCATCGTGGTTTTGTGCGCCAACTCGCGCATGTTGCTTGGCTTTTCCGTGATAATCTCACGTACTGCTTGTTTTTTTATGACAAAGGTACGCGGCTGATTGGTCGCCCGTGCCAGCTCCTCACGCCACGTTGCCACTGCTTGTAATATCGCCATTTGCTCAGAGGTATAACGATAATCTGCCATCGTGAGATACATCGCCTCGTCTTCAACATGCTGCGCGTCATACAAATCACTGGCATAGAGTTGGCAGTCCGCCCACACGTATTCAAACAGACCTTGCTTTTTCAGCTCGTACTCAAGACTTAAATAAAGCGCTGGCAAAAATCGCACGTCATCAATCGCATATTGCTCTTGCTCATCTGATAGCGGACGCTGTAGCCAGTCTGATTGGCTTTGTTCTTTATCGATGTGCATATCTAATTGGTCATCAAGCGCCTGCTGATAGCCCATTTGCAATTGGCCAGTTAAATATGACAGGGCAATTTGGGTATCAAAGATATTGGTCAATGGTGGACAACCAGATAATAGATAAAAAATCCCCAAATCCTCGCCGCAGGCATGCCAAATCGCCACATCCACTTTCATCAGCGCTTGCCACAGCTCAGCCAATTGCAGTTGCGGGGCGTCTAGCAAATAAATATGATCACCCACATTTAACTGCACCAGTGCCAAGCGTGGATAATAGGTATCGCGCTTGATAAACTCGGTATCTAGCGCTACCCGCCCGCAAGTTGCCAAGGCATCGATAACTTCCTTTAAACCATCTTGCTGACGTACCCAAGTGACCGCAGCTTCATCGGCGATATCTAGCAGTGCATCAATATCTAGCAGTGCATCAATATCTGGCTCGGGCGGCAAATCTGCGGGCGCTACCTCATTATTGACTGATGGTTTTGAGGGCTCATCATCAGTAGCAGCAGTATTGTCTGAGAGATTTGATTGGGTGGCAGCAGTTGAAGCTGTTGAAGCATGGTTGGACACGGGCAGATACCTGCATAAATAGGAGAAAATAAAACGCTAAATTGCGTCTTAATAAAAGTGGATAAGAAAACAATTATAACAATTCCATCAAATAAAATGGACAAGACTTGGCTTTTATAGAGAATTTATGAAATTGCTATAGAAAATACTATAAGAAAGAACGATTTTGCATGGCTTGTCCAAGGGTCATACTATCTAGGTACTCAAGATCGCCGCCCATCGGTACGCCTTGCGCCAAGCGAGTGACTTTATTAACATGACGACTGACCGCCTCACTGATAAAGTGCGCCGTCGTTTGACCTTCGACGGTAGTACCAGTTGCCAATATCAGCTCTTCAACAGGCTCTTGCTTAACCCGCCAGACCAGCTGATCGATATTTAAATCATCGGCACTGATGCCGTCTATTGGCGATAAATGACCGCCTAAGACAAAGTAGCGCCCACGATAGCCTGCCGTTTGCTCGATAGCCATCACATCTGCGGCGGTTTCGACCACGCATAATAAGCCATTATCGCGCCTTGGGTCTTGGCATAATGGACAAACTGCCTCGTCGCTAAAGCTATGGCAGCGCTGGCATTCGACGATATCGCGCATCGCCTCATCAAGTGCTTGCGCGAGCGCCATGCCTTGGGGGCGTTTTTTGGTAAGCAGATGTAGCGCCATACGTTGGGCACTTTTTTGCCCCACGCCCGGCAAAATACGCAGCTGTTTGACCAGCTGATCAAATTTGGCTGTCAGCAAAGTAACTTCCTTTATTTAACTTAATTTATAAATCGTAGCTATAAAAATGGGGTCGTATCGTGTCGATAACAACCCCATTTTTGTGTTTAATCAGCAGTTTTTCTCGCTTAAAAGCTTAATATTTAACAGCTTTGATTTTAAAAAATTAGTCTTTAAAAGTTTCGTCTTAAAGAGCTTAGCGCTGAAAATCCAGCTATTTAGAACATACCTTGCATACCTGGTGGTAAACCCATGCCTGAAGTCGCGCCAGCCATGGTTTCTTCATATAACTCATCTGCTTGACGGACGGCATCATTGATCGCAGCAGCAATTAAGTCTTCGATCATATCTGGCTCATCTTCCAATAAGCTTGGATCGATAGTCAAACGCTTGACTACGTGACGACCTGTCATAGTAACTTTTACCAGACCGCTGCCCGCTTCGGCTTGAACTTCTTTATTGGCCAATTCTTTCTTAGCGTTTTCAACGTTTGCTTCGACTTTCTTTTGCATCGTTTGTGCTTGTTGCATCAATGCTTGAATATTCATAGTTGCCTCTTTGTATTTTGTCTTAATGCGTATAATAATGAATCGTCATTAATCACGTAAACTTGATGTTAACCGCGATTATACCTTTATCTTTACAAACTGTCTAAACCACGCGCCAAATCTTTGATGATATCTTCCACATCTTCTAAACCTACCGACAAACGGATGAGACTATCATTAACACCTGCCTCTGCTCTTGCCTCAGGCGTTAGGCGAAAATGGGTGGTGGTTGCCGGATGAGTAATAGTGGTTTTAGCATCGCCTAAGTTATTGGTGATAGAGACCATTTGTGTTGAATCAATCACATGCCAAGCAGCGGCTTTTGAATCCCTTTTGCTTGAATCAGCGCCAGCCGACGGCTTAACTTCAAAGCCCATGATAGCACCATAGCCACCTTTCATATGATGTTGACGGGTCGCCAACTCATGAGCGGGATGATTACTCAAACCTGAAAAATGCACGGTACTGACGTTGGGATGATTGACCAAAAATTCTGCCACTTGATTGGCATTTTGGCAATGCGCTTGCATACGCAATTTCAGCGTCTCAAGCCCTTTGGTAAAGACCCAAGCGTTAAATGGGCTCATACTGATACCACCTGAGCGCACCACGGTAAATGCTTCTTGCATCAGCTTATCGCTACCGACTAAAGCGCCGCCCAATACCCGACCTTGACCGTCTAAATATTTGGTCGCAGAGTGAATAACCACATCAGCGCCCAAATCAAGTGGGCGTTGCAATGCTGGCGTCGCAAAGCAGTTATCAACGACCAATAAGATATCATTGGCTTTACATAGCTGACTTAAATAGCCGATATCGCAGATTTGCGCCAATGGATTGCTGGGGCTTTCGCAATAAATCACCTTGGTATTTGGCTGTACAGCCTTTGCCCAAGCGTCATTATCGAAGCAATCGACATAGCTGACTTCAACGCCAAACTTTGCCATATAGTTATTAAATAAACCAATCGATGAGCCAAACAATTGATTGGCCGCGAGCAAATGATCGCCTGCTTTTAAATAGGCTAAGCACATGGTCAAAATCGCGCCCATACCTGAGGCAGTCGCCACCGCACGCTCGCCATTTTCAAGCGCGGCTAAACGACGCTCAAAGGTACGCACGCTAGGATTGGTATGGCGTGAATAGACGTTGCCCGACTTATCACCGTTGAAATGTGCTGCCGCATCCGCCGCCGACTCATAAACATAAGAGCTGGTGGTAAAAATAGCTTCTGAGTGCTCGCCCTCGTCGGTACGATGCTGCCCTGCCCGTACTGCTATCGTTTGCATACCATAATCGAGTTCTAGATTCAGCGCGTCACTGCGCCAGTTAGGATCTACTTTATTCAAATTTTTATCATCATGCACTTGCGACTGGCTCATAAGTTTTCCATTGCACTGGTTATTATTAAACATACGGCTTATTTTGACTATAAACAGCATTTGTTCGCGTTATCATAGCATGGCAACTTATTCTAAACAGCTGGTTTCAAAGGCCTGCTAAATATTATTTTTGAATACTATAGGTTTAGCACTTAGCATTAGGTTTAGCACTTAGTGTTCAGAAATTATTATTAAATATTTAGAATTAACTATTAACGACTTGATACTACAAACACCGATGCATTTATAAGGATAAGATGCAAGCGCAGACGATGACTGAACGATGTGGTTATCATGACCAAATAACGTGCCGTATCTAACAAAAATAACGTATTTATAATAGGCACAGATGACAACAGCTGCTAAGCTTAGCCGCGCTTTGAATATTGCCTTGAGCGATATTATGATTCGCTTCATAATCAGTGCTATCATCGGTAAAAACAGCAAGCAAAGTTAAGTCCATTATTCACCAGTATGTCATTACATTCAGGCTCATTAAGGTATCTCATTTATGTCGATGTTTAGTATAGAACCAAGCAACTTATCGCTGAGTCTAACACTGGGACTCACCTTAAGTCTTAGTGGCTGCCAAACTTTGCCAAAGCAGCCACATTTGCCTGAAAGCCAAGCTTTATCAGCGCGGGTTGACGCGCTATATCAGCAAAATGATGAGCCACAAGACGATAGCATTGAAGGTAATGATATTCAAAGCGATAGCAATCAAAATAGTAATAATCAAAGCAGTAATAATCAATATAGCAGCCAAGAAAATAGCCCAAATACCAATCCAAAAATCGACAATACGGATTTGGTGGCGGCGATTAGTGAACAAAGCGAGATTCACCCCGATTTATCTGGCTACCATCCGATTGTGACCGGTGCCAATGCGTTTGCCTCACGCAGCATTTTGACCAGTATGGCTACCCGCAATATCGATGCGCAATACTATATTTGGCACGATGACCAAGCCGGACAGCTGATGCTCAAAGACTTATGGGATGCCGCCGAACGCGGGGTTATTGTACGCTTGTTGCTCGATGATTTTAATAACAATGCCAAATTCGATCAGCATTTATTACGTTTTGCCAGTCACCCGAATATCGCGGTACGTATTATTAATCCATTAATGTATCGTAAATTTCAAACTTTAAACTTTGTGACGGGTTTACCGCGAATCAATCGACGCATGCACAATAAAAGCATGATTTTTGATAAGCAAATCACCATTATTGGTGGGCGTAATATCGGTGATGAATACTTAAGTAACGATAAAAACAGCCAATTTGCGGATTTAGACGTTTTACTGATAGGTAAAGTTGTCGCTGATATTGACAATAGCTTTGCAAGCTACTGGTCGGCACCAATCTCATTTGATATTCAAACCCTAGCGACCCTTGATAAAGGTGAAACCACGGATTTTTTAGAGGGCTTGGATAAGTTAAGAGTTGATGAAAAAAATAACAGCAAAAGTAGCTTAGATGTCTATAAAGCTGCTATCGAAGATTCGTCTATTGATACTGATTTAATCAATAAGCGCGTACCCTTTCGCTGGACGGACATGCAGTTCTTAAGTGATGATGTTGGTAAATTGACCAAAACTGTCCCAGCAGATACCAATTTGGTGCATCAGCTGCGCACTTTATTGGGCAGCCCGACCAAGCGTCTTACTATTATTTCATCTTACTTTGTACCGACCAAAGACGGTGTCAATACGTTGATTGCTCTGGCCGAAGCGGGCATTGATATCAAGATTTTAACCAACTCTTTTGATGCCACCGATGTGACCGCCGTGCATTCTGGCTACAGTCAATGGCGTCCTAACCTGCTGCGTGCAGGGGTAAAAATCTACGAGCTAAAATCTACCGCTTCTGAAGAAAAACGCGAAAACAAGCTTTGGAAAGCGCGCAGTCAATCGTCAACCAGCTTGCATGCAAAAACCTTTGCCGTTGATGACTATCAAGTATTTATCGGCTCATATAATGTCGACCCACGCTCCGCGAATATCAATACCGAGATGGGCGTGATTATCAATGATGATGAGCTTGCAAAACAGTTACATGGTGCGCTCAGCGATGACCTATTAAGCCAAGCTTATGAAGTCAAGTTATTAGAAAATGGCAATTTGCAGTGGCATACCGTAGAAGATGGCAAAAAGGTCATTTACGATTCAGAGCCACGCGTTGATATCAGTGACCATGTATGGCTCACCATCATGTCATGGTTACCGATTGATTGGTTGTTATAAGCGTCAACTCCTTTAGCTTGAATTAATTTTAGCTTGAATCAATCAGTTTTGTTTATAAGCGCTTATTTACAAATTGTCTATAGCGATAGTAACTTGAGCGAGATATCTTAAGCCGATAATTTAACCTTGAAGTATTTTTTAGTGCAAGACCCTATCTTTTCGGCAAATCATTAGCCAGTTATATGATTTGTCGTTTTTTATTATGGCCGGTTATCTAGATGGTGACTGGCTTAACAAACTCTTCCCTATGTGGATGCGTGATATATTATGCCTTCTCGTTCTCAATATGCTCTGATGTCCTCTAAAGATAGAAATGCCGTACTGTTTATTTGCTTTAGCAGCGCGGTCGCGTTTTTTGATTTTTTGATTTATTTATATCTTGCAAATATCATCGCCGCTACCTTTTTACCTGCTAATGCTGACTCTACGGTTGCCAGTATGCAAGGGCTTGGGCTTTTTGCGATTGGGTATTTGGCACGTCCATTTGGCGGCATCATCTTTGGCCGCTTTGGTGATATTAAAGGTCGAAAACCGCTCTTATTAATCAGCATATTGGTGACTGCTGCAAGCTTATTGGCCATGGCCTGCTTACCAACGCATGCACAATGGGGCTTAATTGCACCCGCCTTATTTATTGCCTTACGTTTGATACAAGGGATGGCATTTGGCGTTTTTGTACCGCTTGCTTGGGTTTTTGTCGCAGAACACGTGCCGCGCCAATATTTATCAGTCGCTTGTGGCTATGTGACCGCAAGTTTCTATGTTGGGGTGTTATTTTCCAACGCCTTTTTTCTTTGGCTGACCAATGCACTGACCACTGCGCAATTGGCTGATTATGGTTGGCGTATACCATTTTTTATCGCAGCATTTTTGAGCGTTTTACCTTTGTTGGCATGGCGCTGGATAGATGAGTCACCGTTTTTTATCGCTATGAAAGCATCAAAACCACGTGATTATGTGGTCAAACCCTTTACCCTACTCTTTAAACATTGTAAGCATTCTATCTTTATCGGCTTGGTTCTGACCCTCATTGTCGCTAGTATCACGACCGTTATCGTCCTGTTATTACCGGATTTAATTGAGTTGCGCTTTACCCTGGATAATGACTTGTTTGGATTTTCACACAGTCTTGGCATTGTGTTTATGATTTTTGGCTGTATGTTTTATGGCATCATATCCAATCATCAAAATTTTGGTAAAGTATTGGCAATTGGCTCTGTATTATTGATTGTGCAGATGCTTGCTTTCTTTTACCATCTGCAAGCCAGTGGCGACTATATTCTCATTATGTATGCGCTTTTAGGTTTTTGCGCTGGTATTGTCGGCATGATACCCGCCATTATTGTGCAACTATTTCCGACCAATGTACGACTCACTGGTATGGCGCTTTGTTATAATCTATCTTACGGTCTTGTTGGGGTATTGGTGCCTTTTGCGCTTGGTTACGCCACTTTATACATCAGTTTCTCGCCTGCCCTATACATCGTATTTATCGGCTTTATTGGCATCATCATGGGCATTTATTTTTATAATTTGCCAGAGTTTAGAAAAATCAATGAGGTTATTTAAGAGGTATTTATATCATAGTAGCCATGTCATAGTAGCTATATCATTTAGCCCTACTTTGCTTGACCATTGATTTTTCCATCGTTTAACCAATATACCCTTAGTGATAAAAAAAGCGCCCTGCCTCTATCAGGCATGGCGCTTTATCGACTATTTTTTTTAATATATATATAAATGCATTTAAAAGTATTCATGCTTAACAACGAGGCTTAACCCTAATGGTTGATATGACCAACAAACGACTCTCTGTTGCGCCAATGATCGATTGGACAACGACAGATTATCGCTACTTTGCACGGCTATTTAATCCGCACGTTTATCTTTATACCGAGATGATTAGCACCGGTGCGCTGATACATGGCAATCGCGCACGGCATTTGCGCTTTGATACGCTTGAGCATCCGCTGGTGCTACAACTGGGCGGCGCCGATATTAGCGAGATGACCCAATGCGCTGAATTTGCCCAGCAGCATGGCTATGATGAGGTCAATATCAACGTTGGTTGTCCGTCTGATCGTGTCCAACATAATAAGATTGGTGCTTGCCTTATGGCAGAGCCGCATACGGTTGCTGATTTGGTTAAGCACATGCAGGCGGCGGTTGATATCCCGGTGACCGTCAAGCATCGTATTGGTATCGATGATTTTGACAGTTATGAGTTTATGGTAGATTTTGTCGAAAAAGTAGCGGCTGCAGGTTGTACGCGCTTTATTGTCCATGCCCGTACGGCGTGGCTACAGGGCTTGAGCCCGAAGCAAAATCGCGAAATACCGCCATTACGTTATGATGATGTTTACCGGCTTAAGCAGGATTTCCCTGCCCTTGATATCGAAATTAATGGCGGTATCGAAACGGTTGCTGATATTAAAGCGCATTTACAGCATATCGATGGGGTGATGATTGGACGGGCGTTTTACCATAACCCGTATTTGCTGGCAGAAGCTAATAGTTTATGGGGCGAGCCGATTCCTAAGCGCTCAGATATTTTAGCAAAACTGTATCCATATTTAGAAGAACAAGTCGCTAAAGGTGAAGCACTACCAACGATGACGCGGCATTATTTAGGGTTGTTCCAAGGTTTGATGGGTGCACGTAAATGGCGACAAGCATTGAGTGGCAAACCGCAATTAACGATTGATGATATTAAACGAGCCGCTGCTGAAGTCTTAGCCTTAAATCCAGATGCTTAAAGATAAGTACTTACCCTTCTCGCATAAAATATTATAAGCGCCAAATCACATAAGCATAAAATAACGGGCAATTGGTGCATAGCTAATTGATAAAGACATTCACCAATTAGCCGTTAGTATTTTATATATAAGTATTTAAGCGACCTGCGCTAAATACTGTCCCATTGCTGCTCCATTATTAATAATATGTAGCAGCATCGGCAGCACTAGCGAGCCTGACTTAATACGCGCGTAGCAAAATATCAAGGCCAATACCACAATGGTGCTGATTTCATAAATGCCATATTGCAAATGAATCACTGCAAATATTACACTGGTCACTAGGCTTGCGACGACTGCGCCGCGATGCTCCGCATAGGTTGCGCCTGAGAATTGCTCTGCGATAGCCGACCACAACAATCCACGAAATATCAGCTCTTCATAAATTGGCGCGACAATCACCATCGCAAATATCAATAGCCATACTGAGCTGACAGACTGATATAAAGGGTCGACAAAGACCAGTGGCGATTTATCAAGCAGATAAGTTAATGCCTGACTGCCAATCATAAATATCAGCAGCAATCCTAACATGCCGATGCCTACCGTCCATGAGAAGGGCTTTAGCGCCAGATACTGCTTTACATTCCCGCCTCTCACACGAATCAACAATACGCTGATTGCCACCAGTAATATACAGTCGATGATGATAGAAAGACTTACTACCGTGCCATCGTTACTACCAAAAAAGAAAATATCGCCCATGGTTGCATTTTTAGCGGCGGGCAATACCAGTTTACCGGCGATATAGACGCCGATTAATTGACTGATAAAAAATGTCACCACCATGCCTATAACCAACACTAGCGCACCCAAGCGCGAAAATAGCGGTGCAGGCTTAGGTGCTTTAGTCATAACAGATGGGATCATAACAGGTTTTGTGGTCGCATCTTTTAGCATAAAGTTGTCACTCAAAGGGGGGTGCTAACTGCCAACAGGATATTTATTATGAGCATTAATAATGCATCAGCTTATTTTGGTAACTGTTTTTTGATAAGCTCAAGCACTTGTAGCGCCACCGATTCTGGATGCTCAAGTGGGAACATATGACCACCAGTGTGGGTTTCGTAATTTATATTAAGCCGTGATTTGATTTGCTGCGGGAAGCGGCGCTTAAGAAAGATACTGTCTTTACCAATGATAAGCGTCACCGGCGGTTTAGGCGCTCGGTTTGGGGTCAGCCAATACCATGACGGATTGGTACGAAAAACCTCAACTTCGCTGGCTTTAGGGATAGCCAATGTTACTTTACCATCAGCACGCTCATGTAAACCATGCTTGATATAGCCTTCAAAGCTCCGCTCATCGAAATCTTTAAAAAAGCCTTTATGACGCAGCTTATCATAAGCATCGTCGCGGCTATCCCAAACATCACGGCGATGCTTAGAGACGCCCGCTGGCGAGAGCTTATCCATCAAGCGATTATTCATCAGCGGTAATCTATCTGCGGTTTTGGCCAAATGCCATAGCAGGCTGACTTTGCCATAAATCCAAGGCGGATCCATCAGTACCGCTTGCGCAAAGTGTTCTGGCGCACGGTATAACGCCTGCATAGTACACATGGCACCAAGCGAATGACCGACGCCCACCACCTGACTAACGCCATGCTGCTCACAAGTACGTTTAACACTGTCGATAATCTGCTGCGTTAGGCTCTGCCAATGGTTATCGACTGGATAATCGGGCGTATTACCCAACATAGGAATATATTCAATGGTAAAAAACTCAGCAAGCGGTGCAAAAAACGGCGCATAAACGGCACTTGGCATACCATTGGCATGAGCAAAATGAATAACTGGCTTTTGGGTTATCTTAGATTTGGGCAATGATGCAAAGGTCTGCAAGGTAATGGCACTCATGACAAGCTCTCAGTAATTTAAATAGCTGTTTATTATAATAGTCAAAATTTATATACAATTAAGGCTGAGCATAGTCATATACTCAGCCTTAACAATCATACACATTAAATCTAAAATATAAAGGGCTTAGCGCATCTGCGCGTTACCCTCTTCTTGCGGTAGTACGTCAAGTTTGATGCTTGAGCCAAGCCCTACGCCTAACTTAACCGCAAAGCGATCCATAAATAAGCTAAACGGGTCGCTCGGCGTATAGTTGACGACGTTATCAAGTTTAAGCTGTTTCTCTAAACTTGAAATACTGCCCTTTTTATCGGCTAAACCAAGCTCAATAGACTGCTCGCCGGTCCAAAATAGCCCTGAAAACAGTTTATTTTGCTCAGGATTTTTTAGACGATCGCCGCGACCTTCTTTGACCGCATTGATAAAGTGCTTATGGGTATTGTCTAGCACTTTTTCGACATGCTGCTCTTCATAAGCCGTGAGCGGACGCGATAGGCTTAAGATATCTTTATACTCGCCTGCGGTAATGGTACGGTCTTTAACGCCAAACTTATCCATTAAGCCTTCGATATTATAGCTTGGCATAATTACGCCAATCGAACCGACCAAGCTTGATGGATTGACATAAATCTCATCCGCCGCTGACGCGATATAATAAGCACCAGAAGCGCCCATATCACCAATCACCGCGTAAAGCTTTTTATCAGGGTATTCTTGACGCAAATCCATCATCGTCTGCCAGATTTCATCAGACTGGACAGGTGAGCCACCAGGTGAGTTGATATCGAGCGCCACCGCTTTGGCATTACTGTTTTTAAAGGCGCGAGTCAAAGCTTCATTGACATCATAAGCATTGGCCACATCACCACTACTAATCGTCCCTTGGATTTCAACCACAGCCAAATGCGGCTTACTGGTATCCATGCCATCGAGACTGGTTGGTGTTTTAGTGCTGCAACCACGGCCGAGGGTTAAAAATATCAATAATATATAACCAAAGGTCAATAGCTTAAAGAAAATACTCCAGCGACGGGCGCGGCGCTGCTCAACCACACTGGCTAATAACGTATTTTCAATCAGTCGCCACTCTTGTCCGCTCGGCTGATTTGACTGCTGCAGCGGCGTTGGCTGATTTGCCGAGTTGTTAGGACGTTTGTTAGGGTCTGGTGGCCAGTTGGGCATATAACTTCCTAAGTCAGAAACAATGTAAAACAATAAAAGAGAGGGTCTTAAAACTTAATCGAGCAAAAACTTAATACAACCGCAATAAGTATATTTGCTTATATAAGTGCATTTTGTAGCGCTTTCATAAAAGTTAAATAAGCTACTAAGTATGATGCCATTTCACTCATGGTTCAATAGCAGAACTGTGAAATAGCTTGATATTATAAGGGCGACACCTTATAGCAGTGAGGCATTTCATAAGTAGAAGCGAGGCGTTTTATAAGCATAGCACTATTAAGGTAAAGCTTAAGGTGAATCCTTAGTAGCAGCATTAAAAGCTAAGGCGGCATCTAATAGCTTATTATCGTAAGTGATTATCTCATGGATTTGTTGCTGGCTTATTACCTCAGTAGAGATATGCGAAGTACTGTGTCCAAGCCATGTTGTGCTATTTATGGCATTATCTAAGGTGTTGTTTAAATTGCTATTTTTATCATTATGCTCAATCGAACATAATAATGACCACATTTGCCAAACGCGCGGATGGGTATCGGCATTCAGAATCAGACGTGATTGAGCATTTTTAGCTTGAGGGGTTGGCGCCTCTATATCGGACTGAAGCGTTTGTATATTAGCAGGTAATGATTTGAGTGGCTCAGCAGTATTATAATTTATCACTTGAATAGGCAGTCGACTATCAATCGCAAGCGTACAATCCCAGACACTAACATCGTTTATTTTTCTCCAACCTGTTATTGCTCGTAAAGTTAAATCACCATTGGTAAGTTGCCAGATTTTACTTTGCTCACAACCTTGGGCGCTAATGGTTGCATGAGTTTTAGCTTGACTGGATTGACTGGCTACTTGATAAGCGTGCTGACGCTCAGGCCAGCGTTCACTACGCCCTGCTTGCCAGTATTGAGCGGTTGGGAAACGTTGACTTAGTTGCGCCACTGTCATGGGTAGTAATTCAGAGTTATTTGACTTCAATATTTTACTGTTGCTAGTCGATGATGTTGACAGTGTAGCAGTCAATGCGGCGCTACTACTTTGTACCACGATACCCTCTAAGCGCTTAATGGATAAGCTACGTAGTTGCTGCTCTAGGGTCGCGGAAAACTTGTCAGCCGTTAGCGTGCTTGGCATCGTACGGACACTATCAGGTCTATGGTCGGCCAAAAACAACCAGCTGACATTTTTCTTATTTATCCCTTTTGCGGCTGCGCGTTTATTATTATCCTTATGCACATTTTCATTGTGTATCACAGGATATTGCAGCAAAACTGCACTCACATATTGATCACCAGTCGGTAAAATATAAAGAGTTGGTATCGTGGTTAGCGACTGCTGATTGGCATATACCGTCATCACTAGCAGTGTTAGCGGCGCTAGCACAAGCCAACGACTAATAAGCCCGCGCGGCAATAACCACGGTAACATTGCCAGTGATACCATCAGCAAAATAGCCATATTGACTGGCGTATAAAGCCATGCTCCTGAAAATATCGGTAATGCCGTCAGCCACATAATCAGCTCGTGTAAATAAGCGACAATGGCAATTACCAGCGTCCAAATAGCATCTGCTAGCGTGGGCATGATAAGGTAACAAAGCCCTGCCAATAGATTCAGCGGTACAATCACCCAGCCAAATAAACCTATGGCAAATAGATTGACAACAAGTCCTAACAATGACGCTTTGCCGAATAATAACAAGGTAATGGGTAATAGCGCGATAAATAGCCAAAACTGTAACTTAAACAGCCTTTTAAAGCCTAGCCACATACGTTTAAGCAGCTGCTTGTTTTTATCATCATCATGACTAAAAGCCGTTAACTGGGTAAATTCTGCATGACTTGGCTGTGCTGAGCTATCCTCATATTTTAGCAATAGCGCCACCGCTATAAAGGACAGCCAATAACCTGCCTGCCACAATACATATGGGTCGAGCCATGCCATCAATACCGCCAGCGCCAATAATATGCGCATGGTACTAATCGGCAGGAGTGTTAAGCGTATCAAACCTATCGCTAATAACATCCATGCGGTACGCGCAGCAGGAACATCAAACCCGGTAAATAAGGCATAAATAAAAGCCGCGCTAATCATGACCCACCAGCGCACTTGCCAGCGCGGGATATGACGATAAAGAGAGGGACAAAAGCGATTCAGCAGTACGACAGCCAATCCCGCTAACACAATCGCTAAAAATAAAACATGCGTCCCTGAGATAGCCAATAAATGAGAAATACCGGCCAACTGATATAAATCTTTGGTATCGCGATTGATTAAACTGCGATCACCGGTCAGCAAACTTAAAGTTACCGCTTTTGCTTGCTGCTGTGCGGTACTTTGTGCTGCCCAATCTTGATAAAAGTGTTGGCGCAGCTGCCAACGTCCTTGGTCGATAACGCTACGCAAACGGTATAAATAAGACTCATCAGCTTTAGATAGTGCTGCTGAGTCATCAAACGGAATAGTCGAGGTACTGGTCGCTAGTATATTAGCAACGCCATCGATATGCCGACCCCGTAACCACCGATAACTATCAAATCCGGTTGGATTATTCAGCGCTTGCTCAGAGTTAGCAAGTGGCGCTAGCGTTAAAGTCATCAATAATTGATTACCGGGCTGTAGATGATTTAAGTCTGTAATCTGTGTTTGCTTAAATGATTGTTTAGCTTGTTTCTCAGCAGCCTTTTTAGACAATTTTTTACGTGATTCCTTATAGGGCTTTTTTGGATACGCGTTTAGCAATACGCGGTATTCAGTTCTCTCAAAGCTTTCAAAATCTTCAGAATTATCATGGTTTAAATTAGCTGTATGTTCGCTATCTTTGCTTAGGCTATTATTCAGAGTTTCTTTATAATTTGCAGCATAATCCGCGGTAAGATTATCTAAATCCTGCGCTGTCAATTCAGACAATAATGGTGATATCTGACTGATGGTGGCAACCTGTCGATAGCCATTATCGCTTGCAACATCATAGACACTATCACTTATCCCCTCGATGCTAACCAGCGCCTGTACACGCAAAGGTTGTTTTATGGCGCTACTTTGCGCCTGTTGATGACTTATTAAAGCAAGCAGCCCACTACCACTAATCAGCGTCAGTGCTAGCACCGCCAATAATAAATAGCGGACACCCTTAGAAAATAACGACAAGCTATACGCTGAGGTTTTCGTAGAACTTGTAACAGAAGGGTTTTGAGCAACAGGTGTTTTTTCGTTAAAGGAACGAGGATATGGAATACGACGTTGACTGACGACTAACAAAACAATAGTAAGTATTGTTAATAATAGCGGCAATGTCGCAGTAGCACTGAGATCTGCTAACAGCGGACTAATAGGCAGCGGCATGCTATCAGCAACTGCTAAAACGCCCATCATAACGATGATTATCAAGCTACCAATTAACCAGTACACCAGCGCTCCTTGCTTGATAGTCTGTATGATAAGTATAGGCTGTATGATAAATGATGATTGACGATAGCCTTAATGTTAGACCGAACCGTCAATCGATGGCATTTATCCAGCTATTACCCTATACTGAGCAGAAATATTGCGATAGTGATTATCCAACATTATCTTCCTGCTTTTCTGATAACATCCTTACCTGTATTTTTTATTAATAATATCACTGCATACCAGCCCATCAGTAT
>Ga0208670_100026_pt1 | contig 74395 bp, 63 predicted proteins | sample 24BtaG_FD_184098 | JGI IMG/M metagenome (GOLD analysis project Ga0208670, IMG submission 184098) | Marine viral communities from Cariaco Basin, Caribbean Sea - 24B_WHOI_OMZ_CsCl (SPAdes) (version 2) | ecosystem: Environmental > Aquatic > Marine > Oceanic | place: Caribbean Sea: Cariaco Basin...
AGCTGCGCAGCAGTGGCCGGTTGACCAGGTTCAGCACCGCCATCAAGCCGATGTTGGCAGCAAACAGCATGGAGAAGGTGCTGTTCGACAGCCCGAACCACTCCTGGTAGATAAACGATGAATGGGTGATAAACAGCATCATGCTGCTGAAACACATTACCTGGATGCCGATAAATCGCATGGTGGTGCGGTGCCTGAGCACCAGCATGTAGTTGGTCACCAGGGTTTTGACAGGGGTTGTTGCCCGGGGCCGGGGCTTGAGACGGGGAAACAAAGCAAGCTGAAGCACCACGGCCAGGAAGAAGGCGTAGCCGGCCAGGAATACATAGATCAGGTGCCAGTCGCCCAGCGCCAGCATAAGGGCACCAAGGGACGGTGCCGCCGCCGGGGCAATAAACATGATCAGCCCGATCAGCCCGAACAGTCGGGCGGCTTCCTGCCCGCCAACCTGGTCCCGCACAATGGCCGGTACCGATACCGCACAGAAGGCACCGCCAACGCCCTGCACCACGCGCCAGGCGATCATACTGGTGAGATTGTCGGCCAGTGCGACCATCAGGCTGGCTACAGCAAACACCGCAAGCCCCGCAAACAGGATGTTCCGACGCCCGTAACGGTCCGACAGCGGCCCGCCCACCAGCTGCGCAAGCCCCAGCGTCGCCACATAGGCACTCAGGGTAAGGCCAACATCGGCATGGGGAATACCGAAGCCATCGGCGATGCTGGGAAACGCCGGCAAATACGCATCCAGGGCCAACGGCCCCAGCGCAACGGTCATGCCGAGTAACAGTGCGAGCTGAAAGTGGGACAAAATCTACCTCCTGTGCAAGGTAGATAGCTAACAGTAATTATTATCAAACAGCAATCAGAGTTTTCCGCAAACCCGACTAATTGAGCATACACTCCCGGCTGTATAACTGACTGACCTGGCGCCGTTTTTGCCGCAGCCTGTTGCCCCGGTCATTGCCGTATCCGGCCCTGAGCTGGCCCTGAATCCGGTCCAGCTGCTTGCGGTATTTCTCACACTGTCTGGCCAGCTTTTCGGTTTCCCGGGCCCGGGCATATCGGTCCCGGGAACCGGGCTCCAGCAGGCGGTCCACCTCAGCCCGGCTACGGCGCACCTTATCGGCCTGGCGAATGTTCTCACTCATCGGCACAGTCACCGGCGGCTGTACCGTCACATTGGAATGCCGCTGCTGTTTCGGAGGCGTATCGGAGAAGTGGATGGCGCCGTTGGCATCCGTCCAGCGGTAGATTTCGGCGGTCGCGGGTGTTGCCAGCGCCACACATAGCAGGCTCAGGGCCATTATCCTTGGCATGATTCCACATCCTGTGAAAGTGTTTATGACTAATCCGGTTATGGTATTGCTTGCATTGATCAAACATTACGCCAGAATATTCTGCAGGAAACTGCTGCTATTTTCACCAAAACCCTACAAAGCGGTATTGATTTCCACGGCTACAGTCCGTAAAACATGCGCCTTTGAATGACAGCCCCCAGGAGTCACCCCATGGCGGAACCCGCGCCTCTGATTTGCAGGGACATCCACAAGACCTTTGATCAGCTTGAAGTCCTCAAGGGCATCTCTCTGGAAACCCGCAAAGGCGATGTGGTTTCCCTGATCGGCAGCTCCGGTTCAGGTAAAAGTACCTTTCTGCGCTGCATTAACCTGCTGGAAACGCCCACCTCCGGCGACATTATCGTGCACGGTGACCCAATCCGGTTCAAAAACAACCGCAAGGGCGAGCGTATTCCGGCCGATAACCGGCAGGTAGAACTGATTCGCGCCCGGCTGTCCATGGTCTTCCAGGGTTTTAACCTGTGGTCCCACATGACCGTCCTGGAGAACATTATAGAAGCCCCGGTGAATGTCCTGAAAATTCCCAGGAAGGAAGCCATCGAGCGGGCCGAGGCGTACCTGAACAAAGTCGGCATCTACGAACGCAAGGATTACTACCCGGCCCAGATGTCCGGCGGACAGCAGCAGCGTGCGGCCATTGCCCGAGCCCTGGCCATGGAGCCGGAAGTGATGCTGTTTGACGAACCCACCTCGGCCCTGGACCCGGAGCTGGTGGGCGAAGTATTGAAAGTTATGCAAAGTCTGGCCGAGGAAGGCCGCACCATGATTGTGGTCACCCACGAGATGGCTTTTGCAAGGGATGTGTCTACCCAGGTCCTGTTCTTGCATCAGGGCGTGATTGAGGAGCAGGGATCGCCGGACAAGGTGTTCGATCACCCGGAATCCGAGCGCATGAAGCAATTTCTTGCTCCCAAGTTCTGAATCCCGGTGCTATCTTGAAACCGGTAATGGAACTGAAACTTCCACAAAGAATAAAGCCTTAACGGCAAATTACTGGAGAAGTGACACATGAAAAAACTGATTGTTGCAGCAAGCTGTGCCCTGGCCATGATGACCGGCACCGCCCAGGCCCAGGATCTGCGGATCGCCTTTGATGTTCCCTACGAGCCGTTCGAGTACCGTGATGACAACGGCGAACTGACCGGTTTCGAAGTGGAGCTGGCAACCGCCATGTGCGAAGAACTGCAGGCCAACTGCGAGTTCGTTATCCAGGCGTGGGACGGCATGATTCCCGGCCTGCTGGCCCGTAAGTTCGACCTGATCATGTCTTCCATGTCGATCACCCCGGAGCGCGCCGAGCGGGTGCTGTTCTCCGAGCCGTACTACATCACCCCGGGCGGCTGGTTCGGCCCCGAGTCTTTCAACACTGACGTAACCGATATGGACGCCATGAAAGACAAGACCGTAGGCGTGCAGCGCGGTACCACCATGGACACCTACGTAACCGAGAACATGGGTGGCGTGGTGAACATCAAGCGCTATACCACCGCTGAAGACATGGTCCTGGACCTGGAAGGCCAGCGTCTGGACGCGGTCTTTGTTGACTATCCGGTAGGCGAGCAGACCATCCTGAACCGCGAAGGCTACAAGGAAGTCGGCGAATCGGTAAAACTCGGTGAAGGCGTGGGCGTTGCCATGCGCAAGCGCGACGCCAAGCTGGCTGAGGACGTGAACGCGGCCCTGAAGAAGCTGAAAGAAGATGGTACCTACGACACCATCATGCAGAAGTACTTCAGCTACGACATCAAGATCTGACGACCCCGGGAGCAGCCTGAAGGCTGCTCTCCTGCTTTCCGGACATTCCCATGCTTGATCTGAAAGGCTATGGCCCGGCCCTCGCTGAAGGCGCTGTGGTTACCATTGAACTGGCCTTCTTCTCACTGGCACTCTCCCTCACCCTGGGCCTGCTTGGCGCCTCGGCGAAGCTCTCTGGCAGCCGGGTGCTGACCGGTGTCGCCACCGCCTACACCACGCTGATTCGTGGCGTGCCAGACCTGGTGATGATGCTGCTGTTCTATTACGGCGGCCAGGTGGCGGTGAATGCCCTGTCGGACTATCTGTGGGAAACCCGTGAAATCGACTTCTTTTTCCAGTTCGACCCGTTCATCTCTGGCGTGGTGACCATCGGGCTGATTTTCGGCGCCTATATGACGGAAACCTTCCGGGGCGCGTTCCTGGCTGTTGAAAAGGGCCAGATCGAGGCCGCCAGGGCCTATGGTTTTTCCACCTGGCACACCTTCCGTCGGGTGATGGTTCCGCAGATGCTGCGCCATGCCCTGCCCGGCATCGGCAATAACTGGCAGGTGCTGCTGAAGACCACGGCGCTGGTGTCGATCATCGGCCTGACCGATATGGTGCGGGTGGCGGAAGAAGCCGCCAAGGCCGAGCGCATGCCGTTCCACTTCTTTATTCCGGTGGCGGCGGTTTACCTGGCGCTGACGGCGGGTTCGGAGTTGTTCATCAAGTGGCTCGACAAGCGGGCCAATGTCGGCGTGGTTCGGGGGAATTAAGTGATGCCTGATTTCATTGCCGAGTGGCTGAACCGGAACGATATCTTTACCGCCATGACCATCATGGAGTACTGGGATGGCCTGGTGACTACGGTGCACCTGGTATTCCTGTCGCTGGTGATCGGCCTGGTTGTGGCGGTGCCGCTGGCGATCCTGCGTACCGTGAAGAATCCGTTCGTGTCTGGCCCTATCTGGCTGTACACCTATCTGTTCCGCGGCACACCGCTGCTGATCCAGCTGTATATCATTTACTACGGTGTGGCGCAGATTCCGGGTATTCAGGACACTTTCTGGTGGGAGATTTTCAAGGAACCGCTGTACCCTGCCCTGCTGGCGTTCACCCTGAATACTGCTGCCTATACCACGGAGATTATCCGCGGGGCGATTATTTCCACGCCCAATGGCGAGATTGAGGCGGCGAAGGCTTACGGTATGAACTGGTTCCTGCGGATGCGGCGGATTATTCTGCCGAGTGCGGCGCGGCGGGCGGTTCAGGCATACTCGAATGAGGTGATTTTTATGCTTCATGCGAGTGCGATTGCCAGTGTGGTGACGATTGTGGATCTTACGGGGGCGGCGCGGAATATTTATTCGCGGTTTTATGCTCCTTTTGAGGCGTTTATTTTTGTGGCGCTTTGCTACATGGCTTTGACGTTTATTCTGGTGTTTGTTTTCCGCAAACTGGAAAATCATCTTTTGCGGCATCAGCGGCCTGTTAATGGTTAAGTTGAGCTCCCTTCTATGGGAGCACGGCCATCTGGCAGGATAGGTTCTCCGGGAACCGCTACGAGCACATCCTTGTGCGCTTCTCTCCGGCCATCCATGGCCTTCGAAATTCCCGGAGAACCTATCCTGCCAGACGGCCCCGAACCTCTTACGGGGAGTCCATGAACGCATCCAACCACCTCTTTGACTTCCACCCTGACTGGCTGGCTCACACCCTGGCCTCTGCCTCCTCTGACCTACCCGAAACCAAGCAACAGTTGCCGGACGGAACACAGGTTTCACGGAAGGCCAACGGCGTGTTGTGGCTGACGCCGCCGGCCGGGCGGGAGAACGTGAACAATGAAGCGCTGATTGTGTCGGCCGGGGTTCATGGGAATGAGACGGCGCCGATTGAGGTTTTGAACGGGTTGGTGTCGGAGTTGTTTGCCGGGGAGTGGCAGCTGGGGTGTCCGTTGTTGCTGATTCTGGGTAATCCGCCGGCGATGGTGGCGGGGCAGCGGTTTGTGGATGTGAATATGAACCGGCTGTTTAACGGGGCCCATGGGCAGGAGAAGTATATGGGGTTGCCGGAGGCGCGGCGAGCGCAGTTTCTGGAGGAGATGTGCCGGCAGTTTGCGATGGCTCATCATGGCCTGGCGTTGAGTCACTATGATTTGCATACGGCGATTCGGCCGTCGAAGCGGGAGCGGTTTGCCTTGTATCCGTTTGTGCCGGGGCGGTCAGTGCCGGCGGCTCAGTGTGAGTTTTTGCTGGAGGCGGAGGTGGAGACGCTGCTGCTTCAGCATCAGGAATCCACGGTGTTTTCGTCGTTTACATCCAGCCTTTTGAAGGCCGAGAGTTTTACGGTGGAGCTGGGTAAGGTTGAAGCGTTCGGGCGGAATGATTTGCGACGGTTTCGCGGCATTGAGCGGGCATTGCGCCGGCGGTTTTGCGGGAAGCCGGCGCCACAGGCCCGGCCTCCGTTTGACCGGTTAACCGTGTTCGAGGTGGTGCATGAGGTATTGAACACCGGGCCATCGTTCCGGTTTCATGTGCCGGATGAGGTGGCGAATTTTACCCAGTACCAGCCCGGCACGGTGATCTGGGAAGATGACGAAACCAGCTACCGGGTGGGTACGGCGCCGGAGGCGGTGGTGTTTCCCAATCCCCATGTGCCGGTTGGGCAGCGTGTGGGGTTGATGATTCGTGCGAAGAACGAGTTCAGGGCCGGGTGATGACCCGGCCCTGTTGTTTTACGCCGGGGCGTTTTCCGGCTCGGCAACTGGCAGTTTGATGACCTTGGCGCACACCGATGGAATCACCAACAGGGTGAGCACGGTACTGGCCAGCAGGCCGGAGATAATGGCCCAGGCCATGGGTGGCCACAGCGTGGAGCTGGAGAACGCCAGCGGCAGCAGGCCAGCCACGGTGGTGGCGGTGGTCAGCAGGATGGGGCGGGTGCGCTGCTCTACGGCGGTGCGCACGGCATCGGCAATGGCCCGGCCTTTTTCCAGCTCCCGGTCCATCACATCCAGCAATACGATCGCGTTGTTCACCACAATGCCCACCAGCGCAATCACCCCCAGCAACGACTGAAAGCCGAACGGCGAGCCGGACAAGACCAGCCCCGGGAAGATTCCCACGGTGGCCAGCGGCACCGTCAGCAGGATGATGCCAACCCGGCGGAAGGAGTTGAACTGCAGCAGCAGGAAAAACAGCAGCAACAGGATGCCGATGGGTGCTGCGGTCAGCAGGGCGCTGTTGGCATTGTTGGAGCCTTCGGCATCGCCACCCAGTTCTACCCGGGTGCCGGCGGGCAGGGGCTGTTCGTCCAGTGCTGCGAACAAGCCGTCCAGGGCCTGGCTGAAGCTGTAGCCCTCTTCCAGGTTCGCCGTTACCGCATTCACCCGCACGCCGTTTCTCAGGTATCGGGCCGCCGGCTCCCAGGTGGTTTCAACCGTGGCCACGGCCGACAACGGAATGGCATCACCCTGGTCGTTGTAGGTGTTCACCGACAACAGGCGTGACAGCGACAACGCGGTGCCTTCCCGGGAGCGCAGGATGATGGGGATAGGATCATCTTCCTGCCGGTAACGCTCTGCCACCACGCCATAGCTCTGGCCGTACAGGCTCTGGGCCACGTCCGCACGGGTCAGGCCGTAACGGGCGGCGGTGGCGTCGTCTACGTTGATGGCAATGCTGGGCACGCCGATGTCCAGGTCGTGCCGTATGTCGACGGTGCCGGTTACGCCACGCAGCACACTGAACACCTGCTCGGTGGCACGGGCACGGGTAGCGTCATCGGGGTGATAAATGCGCACTTCAACCGGTGCGGTACGCGGCGGCCCCTGCCCCAGGATGCCGGCAGAAATATCCAGCTCCGGCACGGTGGGGGCCAGCTCATGGCGAATCCAGTCTACGAGGTCTGTGGTGTCTTCGAGCGCCGGCGTGCGCACCACCAGCCTGGCCCGGTTAGGTGCCTGGGGCGCTCGCTGCAGGTTGTAGTAAAACGCCGGGCCGGTGAAACCGACAAACCGGTGCACTTCCAGGGTTTCCGGGCGGGCGCGAATGGCCCGCTCCAGCTCCGCAGCGGCCTCGGAGGTTTGTGCCTGGTCGGTGCCTTCGGGCAGATACACTTCTACAATCACCCGGGGCCGGTCTGCGTTGGGGAAAAACTGCTGGGCCATGAACGGCGTCATTCCCACGCTGATGGCCACCAACAAAGTGCCCGCAATAATCAAACGGCCCGGATAGCGATACACCAGGCCACCCAGCGAACGGGCCAGGCCCATCAGCCGGTCTTTGTGGATATTCTTTCGCGGCTTGAGGAACCGGGCCGCCAGCAGCGGCACGGCGGAAATGGCCAGCAGGTAACTGACCGACAGCGTGAGCATGATCATCACCGGCACACCACGGGTGAAATCAGCCGCACCACCCTTGGCCATCAGCAGGGGCGCGAAGGCCGCCAGCGTGGTGCCGGTAGACGCACCCAGTGGCCCGGCCAGCTCGCCAACGGCCTTACGCAGGGCATCCAGCCGGCGCATGCCTTCGTCCAGGTGACCCTGGATGTTCTCCACAATCACAATGGCGTTATCAATCAGGATACCGAGCGAGATCACCATGCCGATCACGGCAATCTGGTGCAGCACACCACCGCCCAGGTCGTACAGCCCCACACTGATCAGGGCCACCATGGGCAGGATGGATGCCACCAGCAGCCCCATGCGAATGCCCATGCCGGTAAACACCACTGCTACGATAATCAGCACCGACAGCACCAGGCTCCAGGCCAGGTCGTCCAGCCGGTCGGATACCTTGTCGGGCTGGAAGAACATCTCGCGGATTTCGTAGGGCTCGAAGTCAGCACGTACCTGTTCCAGCCGCTCGCGAATACGCTCGCCGAAACGGATGGCGTCGGTGGAACCTTCTTCCATGATCACCGAAAGCAGCACTACCCTCTCGCCATCAAACCAGGTTTCCGGCTGCCGGGGCTCCGCCGGGCCGCGCCAGACTTCCGCGGCTGCCGCCAGCGGCACCTGGGAGCCATCCGGCAACTCGATGGGCGTAGCGCGAATGGCGTCGATATCAGCAAACTCGGTATTGGGAAGAACCGACAACCGCTTGCCTTCCACCACCACAAAGCCCCCGGGGATGGTCTGGTTTCGCCGGGCCAGGGTATCCAGGATGCGTTTGGGCGCTACGCCAAGGCGGTAAAGCGCGGCGTCGTCCAGCGCCAGGGTAATCTGTTCGTCGGCGTCGCCCTCAAGGTCGATACGGGAGATGCCGGGAATATCCAGCAGGTTCTGCTTCAGTTTCTCCGCCACACCGGAGAGTTCGGTGACGGACGACGAACCACCCACCGCCAGCACCACCGCAGGAATATCAATCAACCGGTCATCCAGGGTCATCACGCCAACATCGTCCGGGAAATCCTGCCGCGCCCGCTCCATGGCCTGACGCACCCGGTCCCACGCGCTGTCGGTGTCGTAGATGTGATCACGCAGTTTCAGGCGGGCCAGCGCCACGCCGGTGCGTGCTGTGCCCTGGCTCCAGTCCAGCTCTTCCACCTGGCGCAGTTCATCGGTCAACGGGCGCAGTACCAGGCGCTCAACCGCCTCGGCGCTGGCGCCCGGATAGCTCACAGTCACCATGCCGGCCCGGTACGGAAAGGTAGGGTCTTCCTGGCGTGGCATGGTGCTGTAGGCGGCGATACCCAGCACACAGAGCATGGTCACTACCATGCCCAGCAAGCGCTGGTAATTCAGCAGGCGGCGGGTCATCAGCGCACCTCCACGGTGTCGCCATCCACCAGCCGGGTCATACCGGCATAGACCACCTGGTCACCGGGGTTCAGGGCACCGGTATGGATCATCACCCGCTCGCCGATCACCCGGTCTACTTCCACCGGCACCTTGTAGGCCACGGAATTTTCAACCCGGAACACGCTGGTTCCAGTGCTGTCCCGCATCACCGCCAGCAGGGGCACGGTGACCGCAGACTCCTGAACCGGGGCAATGCCGACCTCCACCGGTTCACCGGCAGAAAGGGAATTCGGTGGCAGGCTCACCAATACCGGATGCAGCTCGCCACGGATGGAGCTGCCCTGGGCAATTTCCACCACCGTGCCGGTAGCCGGCTCCCGGTTGCGGTCCTGCACCAGCCAGACCGGCAGCTCCTGCCCGAGCCGCACATGGCCCAACAGATGTGCGGGCACCCGCACCTCCACTTCCCGGCCCAGCGGCGAAGACAGGCGTACCACTGGCTGCCCGGCGGCGACAAATTCATCCCGCTCTATCAGCAGGGCTTCCACCTGGCCCGCAAACGGGGCTTTCAATACGCTTTCTTCCAGTAACCGAGTAGCTTCAGCCAGGGAGGCCCGGGCGGTGGCCATGCTGGCCCGCAGGGAATCCCGCCGGGCGGCGATTTGTTCCAGGTTCTGTTCCGAGACCACACCGCGCTGGTGCAAGCGGCTGGAGCGCTCCCATTCCCGCTGGGCCTGGTCGTACTGGGTTTTCAGTTCATCCAGCCGGGCCGCAGCAGAATCCCTTGCCGGTTCCAGGGCCGGGTTATACACACTGGCCAGCACATCTCCGGCTTTCACCGTTTGCCCCAGTTCCACCGGCCGCTCTTTCAGCGTACCGCTCACCTGAAAAGTCAGGGTGGCCCGTTGGGCCGCCCGCACAATACCGGAGAAGCGCAGCGGAATTTCCACCACCTGGCCACCGGTTACCTCGGCCACCCGAACCGATACCGGCTGGTCTGCAGCCTGTTCGGAGGCACTGCTGTTGCAGCCGGATAAAGACACGACAGCCAGCAGCATGCTGGCCAGAGTTATTGGCAATGAACGCGCGAAGAGAGACATGACTGGTCAGCCCCGTTCCCTGAATAGATGATTTGTTGGCGCCTGTTTCCGTCAGAAGCCGCCGTTGTTTTCCCGACATCATGTCACTCTTTGACAAATTGTCAATAATCGGCTTTTATCCTCTATCAGTTATCATTCAGGCCATGACCACAACACCGGAAGCACCATGAACGAGCCGTTGAAAACACGCAGGGAACGGGAAAAACAGGCAAGGTACGATGCCATTCTGGACGCCGCCGAGCTGGTGTTTTCCGAGAAAGGCTACGATCGCACCTCCATGGACGACATCGCCCGTACCGCCAGCCTGAGCCGGGCGCTGCTGTATGTGTACTTCAAGGACAAAGCCGCCATTCAGCGGGGCATCATGCTGAGGGCCGGGCAAAGCCTGGTGGAAAGATTCGAGAACGCCCTGAGTACGGCAGATACCGGGCTGGCCCAGATCCGGGCCATGGGGGATGCCTATTACCGTTTTTACCGGGAAGCGCCGGATTACTTTTCAGCCCTGACCAAGGCCTCAACCGCCATGGCAGAGGCTGAGCAGGAACAGGCGTCGGAGATGATGTGTTCCAGGAACGAGCTGATGCAACTGATGGAAGCGGCCATCCACAAAGGCCTTGAGGATGGCACAATGAGCCGGGAGCGCATCACCTCGCCGGCCCAGACCGCGCTGTATCTGCGCGGTGCCCTGCACGGGGTGATCATGCTGTGTCAGGCAGAAGCGGGGGAAAACCCGGACTTTCCCGCCGACAACCTGATTCATCACACCATGGACATGCTCACCCGCTCTATTGCCAGCTGAAGCCTGTCACAGCTGGAAATCGTAGATCGAGCCCAGCCCCAGTATACCGGTCAGTTCATCCAGGGCCTTGCGCACTTCGTCCAGCAGCATGGGGTCTGCCAGGTCCTGCTGGCTCAGCTCATCCCGGTAGTGGGCATTTACCCACGCGGTCAGGCGGTCGTACAGGGCATCGGTCAAAATTACACCCTGATTGATGGCACGCCGCTCTTCATCGCTCAGCACCACTCGCAGCCGCAAGCAGGCCGGGCCGCCGCCGTTGCGCATGGACTGCTTTACATCGAACACTTCCACTGCGGTAATGGGGCCATTCTGTTGCAGCAGGCTGTCCAGGTAACGGCTGACCGACGCGACCTCCCGGCACTCGCCCGGCACCGCCAGCAACATACCATCCGGGGTATTCAGCAGCTGGCTATTGAACAGGTAAGAAGCCACGGCATCTTCAATCGGCACCTCTGCCGCTGAGACCCGCACCGGTTGCAGTTCGGTCCCGGCCAAACGCGCCCGGATATCCGACAGCACTCCGCCTTCATCCAGAAACGCCAGCTCGTGGTAGAACAGACAGCTACCATTACCCACCGCAATCACATCGTTGTGGAACACGCCGGCATCAATGGCCGCCGGGTTCTGCTGGGCGAATACGGCATGGCGGTCGTCCAGCCCGTGCAACCTTGCAATCGCCCGGGAGGCCTCCAGCGTCTGCCGGGCCGGGTACTTCACCGGTGCCGGCGCGCTTTCATTGAACGCCGCCTGGCCATACACAAACAACTCAACTCCGGGGTCGCCATAACCGGCACACAAACGGGTATGGTTGGCGGCACCTTCGTCACCAAAGTGACTGACGGATGGCAGGGCCGGATGGTGGGCAAAATAGCTTTCATCGGTGAAGATGGCTTTCAGGGCCCGGCCCGTCACCTTATGTTCAATGGAACGATGGAACTTGGCACTCAGGTTGGCCGGGGTGAAATGCACGCGGTGGTCTGCGGTATCGGCGCTTGGCGATACCGTAGCGGCATTGGCGGTCCACATGGCCGAGGCAGACGACACCGCCGCCAGGATGGCCGGATCCGCCTGCGCAGCCTGCTCCAGAACCTGCCGGTCGCTGCCGGCAAAGCCCAGGGCCCGCAAGGTAGGAGTATGGGGCCGCTCGTGGGGCGGCAGAACCGCCTGAACATAGCCCCTGTCTGCCAGTTTTTTCATCTTGGCGAGGCCCTGCAAGGCTGCCTCTTTGGGGTTGGACACGGCGTTCACGTTAGACTTCGACGCCACGTTACCCCAGGACAACCCGGCGTAATTATGGGTCGGGCCGACCAGGCCGTCGAAGTTCGCTTCAACTGCGTGTGTTGCCATCTCTCTCACCTTCGGTGCGGAATTCGTAATTGATCTTTCAGGGGCGCCAGCCGAACCGGGTCTCCGGACTCTACCCGAAGCGCATCTGCCACCTCCCGGGGCAACCGGATGGTATCCGGCTCGATGCAGTCCACGGGGATGGTGGTTACCCGGAAATCCCGGAACGAGCGGTTGGAGATCATCACCCGCTGCTCCGGCGGCACATCGAGATCGACCGGTTTACTCACCACCATGGCGTGCCGGTTGACGGATTCGCGGATACTGCGGATGTTGTGAATGAAGGCTTCCACCACCGGGCCGCCGTCGAAGATATCGACCATGCCGTTAAAGTTGAAGCCCTCGGCTTCCAGCATCTTCAGGGCCGGCAGGGTGTTGTCGTGCACCCGGCCAATCACCGCCCGGGCGCTGTCGGGCAGCATAGGCAAGTAAATGGGGTATTTCGGCATCAGTTCAGCAATGAAGGACTTATTGCCCAGGCCGGACAGCCGATCGGCCTGGCTGAACTCCATATCAAAGAACTTGCTGCCGAGGGCATCCCACAGGGGGCTCTGGCCGCTGGCATCCGACACCCCACGCATTTCTGCGAACACCTTGTCGGAGAAGTGCTTGCGGAAGTCGTCCAGGAACATGAACCGGCAGCGGGACAGTAACAACCCGTTGCCGCCGCCCTTGTAATTGTCTGCCAGCAGCAAAGAGCAGATTTCGGTGGTGTCGGTCATGTCGTTAGACAGGTGCAGGGTGGGCGTCCGCACGTGCACACCCAGTTCGCGGGAGGCGTTTACCGTCAGGCTCAGGCGATAGTTGTAGAATACTTCCTCGAGCCCCACCCGGGCTTCGATGCCGCTGATGCCCACCGCCCGCCCGGTTTCGGTGTCTTCCAGCGCAAACAGGTAAAGGCCCGCCTCCGGGGCACAACGCTGGCTGAAGGAGTCCCGGGCACGGTCGATCTTGCGTTGCAGCAGTTCCGTGTCTGCCGGTAGTGTGGTCAAGCCTTTGCCGGCATTCTGCGCCATGGCAAACAGGGCATCCAGGTCGTTTTCCTGCAGTGGCCGGATCAACAGCATGTTGGTGCCCTCCCCTTTTTCGTGGTCATAGCGGAGAGATCCTTACCCGGTCGCCGGCACTCTTTTCCAGCCCCTTCCAGGCACTGACCGGCACTTTCACATCGTCGGTGAGGGTTTCTGCCATCGGGGTAAGCAGGCACCGGAAATGCTCACCTTCACCGGCCGCAACCAGGCAGGTTTCACCATGCTCGTCGTGGCTGCCATGCAGGGTTTTCGGGTGGCTGGTGATCAGGGTTCGCAGGCCATCCGTGCGGGCCTCCAGAACCGGCCCGCCATCAAAGATATCCAGGTAATTGCCCGGCAGAAAGCCTTCCTGTTGAAGCAACTCATAATTTGCCTGGGTCTGGCGGTGAGGCTGGCCGATGGCGGCCTGGGCGGCGCCGCTCAGCAGGGTGACGTAGATGGGGTTGGGCGGCATCAGCTCGGCGATGAAGGTTTTGCTGAGCTGGCCGGAGTACTGGTCTGCGGTTTCAAAGTCCATGTTGAAGAAGCGCCGGCCCAGGCTGTCCCAGAAGGGTACGCTGCCGTCTTCGTTCTGAACGCCCTGAATTTCCACCACCATGCGCGAGCTGAACCAGTCCCGGTGGCTGGCAATGAACAGCATCCGAGCCCGGGAGAGCAGCTCGAAAGCGGTCGTCTCGCGCAGTTCGGGGCGAAGGCTGAAGGCGCACAGCAAGGTGTGATCGGTTAGTCCGTGGCTGGGGTACAGCACCTCGACTCGCCGGGAGGTGCCCAGTTCGTGGGAGGCGTGGATCAGGTGGTCGCGGCGGTAGTTGTAGAAGGGTTCGCCGTTGCCGGCGCGGCTGTCTATGCCGGCGGTACCTGCTATCTGGCCGGTTTCGGTGTTTTCCAGCACCAGCAGGATGCGCCGTGGGGTTTTGGAAGCCTGGGCGGCGAGGGACGCCTGGGCGTGGCTGATGCGTTCGGCCAGGCGTTGTTCGGTTTTGGGTAGCGTAGAAGATAGCCTGGCGCCCTGGGTTCCGGCTATGTCCAGTATTTGTTGCAGGTCATCCAGTTTTGCTGGACGGACTCGCCACATAATCCTCGCTCCCTTGCTGTAAAACGACGGAGCATGACGCCCGCCCATGGAGCAGGAATCCCTGTCCGGGAACCGCTACGAGCACATCCATGTGCGCTTCTCTCAGGCCATCCATGGCCTTCGAAATTCCCGGACAGGGATTCCTGCTCCACGGGCTACCGTGTGCTATGCCGTCAGTTTTTTAACCGCTGCCTCGAAACGCTCCAGCGCTTCTTCAATATCGACTTCCGGGATGATCAGGGACGGCGCAAGGCGAATCACGTTTGCGCCGGCCATCAGCACCATCACGCCTTCTTCCAGCCCGGCGTTCAGGAAGTCCTTGGCCTTGCCCTGCCACTGCTCGGTCAATACACAGCCTAGCAGCAAACCGGCGCCGCGCACTTCGGAGAACACGCCGTAGCGTTCGCCGATGTCCATCATGCCTTTGCGGAGCTTGTCGGAGCGGGCGTTGACGCCTTTGAGGATTTCCGGCTGGCTGACGGTGTCGATCACCTTCTGGGCCACGGCACAGGCCAGGGCGTTGCCGCCGTAGGTACTGCCGTGGGTGCCGACGCCGAGGCTTGCGGCGACTTTGGCTGTGGTCAGCATGGCGGCGACCGGGAAACCGCCGCCCAGGCCTTTGGCGCTGGACAGGATGTCGGGGGTTACGCCGTACATTTCATAGGCGTACAGGTGGCCAGTGCGGCCGACACCGGTTTGAACTTCGTCGAACACCAGCAAGGCGTTGTGTTCGTCGCACAGCTCGCGCAGGCCTTTGAGGAACTCGGGGTCAGCCGGCAGCACACCACTTTCGCCCTGGATGGGCTCAACCACCACGGCACAGGTTTTCTCCTTGGAGATCAGCGCCTTTACCGAGTCCAGGTCATTGAACTCGGCGTGGTGAATGCCGCCCGGGGCCGGTTCGAAGCCTTCGAGGTACTTGTGCTGGCCGCCCACACTGACGGTGAACAGGGTGCGGCCGTGGAAGGCGTTCTTGAAGGAGATGATTTCATGCTTCTCCGGGCCGTAATGTTCCCACGCATAACGACGGGCCAGCTTGAAGGCTGCTTCGTTGGCTTCGGCACCGGAGTTGGCGAAGAATACCCGCTCGGCGAAGGTATGGTCGCACAGGGTTTTGGCCAGGCGCAGGGCCGGTTCGTTGGTCATTACGTTGGACAGGTGCCAGACCTTTTCGGCCTGTTCCTGCAGCGCGCCAACCAGGCCCGGGTGGGCGTGGCCAAGGCTGGTGACCGCAATACCGCCCTGAAGATCGATAAACTCTCGCCCTTCCTGGTCCCACACGCGGGAGCCCTCGCCTCGCACCGGAATGATGTTTCCGGGGGCGTAGTTGGGCACCATAACTTCATCGAAAAGTTCGCGGGACACGGGTTCTCTGTTCATCGGTTTCTCTCAGTGACTCATTGCTAAGTGACAGGGTGAATCTGCCCATAATACGCCACTCACGGCATAAGAACAGCCGGTTGTGCAACAGCGGGCAACTCGATGATGCGGTGATGGTTTTTGTCTTTCCCCAGAAGTGCCTTGGCCAGCAGTTTGTAGGAATCCAGGTCGAAGGTGACCGGTTCGTTTCCAGGCTGAAAGTCTACCAGTTCCTCTTCACTGTGCAGGGTTTGCAGGTGTATCCAGTTCCAGATAACCAGCAGGTCTGTGCGTTCGTTATCCGGATTCTGCTCCACCAGAGCTACCGGACCGGCCCAGGGCCAGGTTTTCAGGCGCAGGCCATGGAAGGCAATCTGCATGCGCAGGTTGTAGCGGGTTACGTCCTCGGCACCCTCACAGGCACCTTTGCAGCGCCCAAGGCTTCGCTGGAAACAGGGCCCGGGGCCTGTAGGTTCCAGGCCCAGCAGCTTGCCGCAAAGGTCATTCTTGCCAGCAATGCCCCGTAACGCCGCCACCGCATCCCGCTTGCTGCGAAACAGGCCGTAATACTGCCCCAACTGATCCGGCTGCAGGCTGCGGGCAATGCGTGCCTGCAGATAGCCGCCGGCACCCTCTTCCAACACCAGGCTGGCCAACTGCTTTGCCGCCCGGGAGCGGCGGTTGTAGAGGGGATTCAGGGTTTTGATCTGTTTGAGTTCCAGCAGCAACGCACCCAACTCACCGGCGGTTTCTGTGAACTCCACCCGGCGCAGGCTTTCAGACAGCCGTAGCCCGCGGCTGGACTGATGGTCTCCCGAGAAATGGGATGCCACCCGCTGCGCTATGTTGGTGCTTTTGCCAACGTACAACAGCACATCGTTGTCACCGTAAAACCGGTAAACACCCGGGCCATGGGGCAGTCCGGCGAATAATTCGGCAGGTACGTTTGAGGGCGTGCTCTGGCGCTGCAAGAGCTTCCGAGTAGCGTTGTTGATGGCATCCGAACCGTGCTCTGCGCGGGCATGCTCGAAAAACGCCAGCATCGCCGCTACATCGCCCATGGCCCGATGCCGCTCCACCTCAGGTAAATTGTGACGGGTAATAAGGGCGTCCATATTGTGCCGGCTGTGCTCAGGATACAGCGCCCGGGACAGGCGCACCGTGCACAAAACCTTCGCACTGAACGGCCGGCCCAAGCGGCGGAATTCGGACTTTATGAAGCCATAGTCAAAGCGGGCGTTGTGGGCAACAAAGATCTTTCCCTGCAGCTGCTGCTCCAGCTCGTCAGCGATATCGGCAAACAGAGGCGCATCAGCCACCATCGCATTCGAGATGCCAGTGAGCCTTTCGATAAAACCGGAAATTCTGGTCTCCGGGTTCAGCAAGGTTTGCCATTCCCCCACCACCTCACCGGCTCGCCAGAACCGGATGCCGATTTCCGTAATCCTGTCGCGCTGCGGGTTTCCGCCGGTGGTTTCGATATCCAGGAAAGCGAAGGTTTCTTGCTGCAAGGGACTGTTTCTGGTTGTCATCATGGACCGTACGCCGATCGCCCAACTTTGGTTTAGCTCACCTTGAACTCAGGGCCTATAGACATTCGTCTAAAGAGTGATCAATTCTGTTTGAATTGTCACCTAACCGTAACTAACTTGTTTGTGGGTCCAACAAAAATAAAGATGTGGAGACAACAACGATGCAAAATAACAAATTGAGAATGGCCATTCGTGCGACGGCGGCTGCGGCAATTTTTGGCGTTGCAGCGCATGCGCACGCCTTCAATTTCAGTGCTGGCGATGTAGATGCAAGCATTTACGGCTATGCGAAGCTGAACATGAGCTACGATCTTGACGAGAACGTTGCTGACAATAGCCAATCCGGAACCTTCCCAACTATTACCGACACCAACGAAGTAGATGGACATTTTGGTGCCTCTGCAACACAAAGCCGCATTGGTGTAAAAGCAACCAATGCAGACGGAGTCACTTTTAATGTCGAAGGTGACTTCTACGGAAATGGCGGTGGTGGGTTCCGCCTTCGCCACGCTTACGGAAGCTACAACGGCATTCTTGCTGGTCAGACATGGTCAAATTACAACAGTTTCGTAGGTAACACCCCAACCGTTGATTTCAGTGGTTCTGCAGGTAATGCGGGTTATCAACTTCGCTCAGCCCAGCTGCGTTACACCAGCGGCCCCCTATCATTCTCCATCGAGGACCCTAAAGGCGGCGGCTTCGATGACAGCAAAGACGGTATGCCCGCAGTAACTGCAAGGCTGGAAGATAGCGCCGGCGGCTTATCATATTCTGCAGCAGCTCTCGTAAAACAGAACTCCTACGACACCGGAACTCAAGATGACTCAGCCATGGGGTATGCCGCATTTGTCGCTGCCAAGATGGCGCTTAGTGACATGATCAGCATTCAAGGCGCACTGAACTACAGTGATGGTGCCAACGCATACCTTTACCGCTCCGGGGGTGATGATGCTTATCTAGACGGAACGGACCTGGAAACCATATCCGGGTACGGTGGCGTAATCGGCACCTCCATCAGCTTGGGTGGTGGACGCAGCATCAACATTCAGTACGGCATGACTCAATTGGACGTTGACGATCTGGGCGCAACTGCTCTTGAAAGAAACAGTAGCGCCTTTGTTAACTATATGTGGACTCCAGTTAACAACGTTAAGATGGGGGTTGAGTACGGCTATTTCGCCAGTGAAAACCAAGGCGGCGACGACGATGACGCCAACCGCTTGATGTTCGCAGCCCAATACAACTTCTGATCCTCCCTATCAGAAGTTAACTCAGAATCACCCCGGCCCCGGCCGGGGTTTTTCGTTTCTGACTGGTGCACACGCACCATTCTGGCTCACCCCCCAAACCCCACACCTGCTCGATTCGGGCTCTTCCCTCAAATATTCAAGACCTTACAAGCCAGCAAACAATCTGGCACAGCTCATGCAAATACCAAATTGCAAGCCGGTGAAAACCACTCACCGCATCAACTGCTGCAACTCTGTGAGGTAATGCCATGAAACTTGCCAAAGACCAAAGCCTGTTGTTTGAACTTACCCAAGCCGCAGAAGCTTATGCCATGCAGGATCTGCACGATTACTTTGACTGGATGTACTTCGCGAACTAACCAGGGGACGATGCAGGGCGGGGCCAAAGGCCCCGCCCTGCAAACTGCCTACTCACCCGCCCGGAGCCTGCTACGGACGCTTCGGGTTGTCATCACGCCGAGAACCTCCATCAACGACAGAATCCCCCGGTCATGCTGTTTCGGTGCTTTGCCCCTGGCAATCCGGCCGATCTGCCGGGTGTACCAGCTCACTTCCATCAGGGCCATGTCATCAATCAGTCGAATCCCTGTTTTGATGGGCCTAACCGCGCTGGTCACCTGATCGCCTTTCATAATCCGGTTCGGCAAATCCGGCTCCACCACCAACGGCCTCGCCAGGCCCACCAGGTCCGTGGCGCCGGACGCCAACGCGTCGCCCATTCCGGTCTCGGTGCGGAAGCCGCCGGTCACCATCAAGGGTACGTCGGTGAGCTTGCGCACTTTCTCGGCGAACTCCAGGAAGTAAGCCTCCCGCGCCAGGGTGCTGGCTTTTACCTCGCCGTCTTCCGCACCCCTGGCCATAGCTGGGTTCTCGTAGTTACCGCCGGAGATTTCTACCAGGTCAATCCCCTCTGCGACGAGTGCCTTGATCACCGCCAGCGATTCGTCCTCGGTAAAACCGCCGCGCTGGAAGTCTGCGGAGTTCAGTTTGATGCCAATATTGAACGCTTCACCGCAAGCTTTCCGGATAGCCCGGTACACCGCCAGCACAAAGCTGCGGCGTTTCTCGGCAGAGCCACCCCACTCGTCTGTGCGCTGGTTGTGATGGGGCGACAGGAACTGGCTCACCAGGTAGCCGTGGGCGCCGTGGATTTGCACGCCATCGAATCCGGCTTTCTGGGCAATGGCAGCACTGCGGGCAAAGCGCTGGATGATGTCTTCAATTTCCGGGCCGGTCAGGGCGCGGGGTGTGGCAAACATGCTGCGGAGCTCTTTTTTGAATGGTATCGCGCTGGGCGAGACCGGGTCCTTGTTCAGCATTTTGGGGCTTTGCTTGCCGGGATGGTTCAGTTGCATCCAGATCTGTTTGCCTCCCTTTTGCCCGGCCTTGGCCCAGGCGGTCAGAAGCTCGAGATCGCTTTCATCCTCAATAACCACGTTCTGTGGCTCCCCGATGTGCCGGCGGTCGATCATTACATTACCCGTGATCGACAGCCCGGTGCCGCCCTCTGCCCACGCACGATACAGGGTTGCCAGCTCTTTGGTGGGGTGGTTGTCAATGGTGCCCAGAGTCTCGCTCATGGCGGACTTGGCAAAGCGGTTGGGGATGACAGAGCCATTAGGGAGCTTGAGCGGCTGAGAGAGCAGTTCTGCGGGAGTCATAAGGGCCTCAGTAGTTTGCGGGTTCCATGAGGCTGATAGTGGATCTGCCCGGCGAACCGGGCATTGGCCGAAGAGACTGATTTTATCAAAAGAAAGCCTGAATGCCGGGCAACACCGAATTCGTCACTGATGCCATTGCCACCGAGCATGTCGCGGGCCAGCCATAAACGGCGACCCGACAGGGGCATCCGTCGGAGGCCGAAAGCCAGAACGAGCCTGATGACTGCGTTAGGGCTTGTGATGCATAGTTGCACGAAATATCCACACATAGAGGTGCTTCATGGACACAATCAGTGTAAACAAGTTTAGAGATAACTTGGAAAATGTTGTTGAGCAGGTAATTAGTCAGCATGAACCGGTCAAGGTTACACGCCGAGCCGGAGAAGCTTTCGTGGTGATGAGTGCTGAGGACTGGGAGCGAGAGCAGGAAACCCTTCTCGCTCTCCAAAGTAAGAGCCTGATGCAGCAAATTGGTAGAGATTTGGCCAAACTCAACGCAAAACCGAGAAAGCCGCCCCGCAACTAAAAAGCTACGGAGCGGCCCTCGTCTCGGACTACAGCAACAAGGTACGAATATCCCCCAGCAGCTGCGTCAGCAGGTTGGTAAACCGGGCGGCATCTGCCCCGTTCACTGCACGGTGGTCGTAAGACAGCGACAGCGGCAGCATCAGCCGCGGCTGGAATTCCTTGCCGTCCCACACCGGCTTCATGGATGCCTTGGAGACACCCAGAATTGCCACTTCCGGCGTGTTCACAATCGGTGTGAACGCGGTGCCGCCAATACCGCCCAGGCTGGTGATGGTAAAGCAGGCGCCCTGCATTTCTGCCGGCTTCAGCTGCTTGTCCCTCGCCTTCTGGGCCAGCTCGGCGCTTTCCGCTGCCAGTTCCCACAGGCCTTTCTGGTCGACATTCCGGATCACCGGAACCATCAGGCCATGAGGCGTATCCACCGCAATGCCGATGTGGATGTACTTCTTGCGCACCACCTCTTTGCGCTCCATGTCCAGGGACACGTTGAACTGAGGCAGTTCCGCCAGTGCCGCCGCGCAGGCCTTGAGCAGGAACGGCAGCGGGGTCATTTTCACGCCACGCTTTTCACCGGCCGCTTTCTGGCCTTTGCGGAAGGCTTCCATTTCGGTGATGTCGGCATCGTCGAACTGGGTTACGTGGGGCACGTTCAGCCAGCTGCGCTGCATGTTGGTGGCCGTGGCCGCCATCATGCGGGACATGCCTTCACGCTCGATCTCACCAAACTGACTGAAGTCCGGCAGTTTCACGCCCGGAATGCCCGAGCCAACCGCCACGCCGCCGCCCTGCTGGGCCTGCTGCAACTGGCTCTTCACGTAGGCGTGCACATCATCTTTGATGATGCGTCCTTTCGGGCCGGAGCCTTTCACGCGGGTCAGGTCTGCACCCAGTTCCCGTGCCAGTTTGCGCACGGCCGGGCCGGCATGCACCTTGGTGCCCGGTGCCGGCGGCTCGTAGGTAGAGCCTTGTGGCTGCGGGGCCGCTTCAGGCTTGCTGTCTTTCTTCTCCGGCTTGCTGGCCTGGCTTTCGGCCTTGGCACTGTCACCGGAATCTGCCGCTTCTTCCTCATCCTCACCATCGTCTTCGATGGTCATTTCCAGCAGGTCAGAGCCTTCAGAAAGCTTGTCGCCTTCCTTCACCAGAATCTTGCCAACCTTGCCGGCATAGGGAGACGGAATTTCCATGGTGGCCTTATCGGACTCCACGGTCACCAGCGGATCATCCTCGCCCACGGTGTCGCCTTCGGACACGTTGATCTCGATTACCGGCACGTCGTCGAAGCCATCCAGCGAAGGCACCTTCACCACTTCGGTGCGGGAGCCGCCAGACTTTTTCTTCTTCGGTGCAGGCTTGCTGTCTTCAGACCTGGCCCCGGATTTCTCCTCGGCCTTTTCTTCAGGCTTGTCCTCTTCCGCATCGTCAGAGCCACCGGCGTCTCCGCTGGCAGACAACATGCCGATAACGTCGCCTTCCTTTACCTTGTCACCCACCTTCACGGTGATCTTGGTGATCTTACCGGCCGCCGGGGCTGGCAGTTCTACCGAGGCTTTATCAGATTCAACGGTCAGAATCGGATCTTCTTCTGCAACCGAGTCCCCTTCGCTGACAATGATTTCGATGATCTCGACTTCATCTGCACCGCCGAGATCGGGAACCTTGATTTCCTGTTCACTCATAGCGGTCTCCTTAGCTCAGCACCGGGTTCGGTTTGTTGCGATCGATTCCGTACTTGCGCATAGCTTCGAGAACCTGCTCCTGCTTGATTTCACCGTCTTTGGCCAGGGCTGCCAGCGCGGTTACCGCCACGTAGTAACGATCCACTTCGAAGAAGCTGCGCAGCTTCTCGCGGGTGTCACTGCGGCCGAAACCGTCGGTGCCCAGGGTCATGTAGGTTTTCGGGATGAATGCCCGCAGCTGCTCGGAGTGCAGCTTGATGTAGTCGGTAGACGACACTACCGGGCCCTGCGCATCTTCCATGCACTGGGTCACGTAGGCCTTGCGGGGCTTGTCGTCCGGGTGCAGGTGGTTCCAGCGCTCCACGTGCTGGCCATCACGGGCCAGTTCGTTGTAGCTGGTTACGCTCCACACATCGGAAGCCACACCCCAGTCGTCTTTCAGCATCTGTGCGGCGGCGCGCACTTCATTCATGATCGAGCCGGCGCCCAGCAGCTGAACCCGTGGGCTCTTCTTGCGGCCCTTGGTTTCTACAGACTCGAACTTGTACATGCCTTTGATGATGCCGTCTTCACAGTCTTTCGGCATGGCTGGCTGTTCGTAGTTCTCGTTTTCAATGGTCAGGTAGTAGAAGGCGTTCTGATTCTCTTCGAACATCTCTTTCATACCGTGACGGATCACCACGGCCATTTCGTAGCCATAGGCCGGGTCGTAGGCCTTACAGTTCGGAATGGTGTTGGCCAGTACGTGGCTGTGACCGTCCTGATGCTGCAGGCCTTCGCCGTTCAGGGTGGTACGGCCGGCGGTACCGCCGATCAGGAAGCCTCGGGCCTGCATGTCGCCGGAAGCCCAGGCCAGGTCACCTACGCGCTGGAAGCCGAACATGGAATAGAACACGTAGAACGGAATCAGCGGGAAGCTGTTGGTGCTGTATGACGTAGCTGCTGCCATCCAGGTAGACATGGCACCGTCTTCGTTGATGCCTTCCTGAAGGATCTGTCCCTTCTTGTCTTCCCGGTAGTACATGATCTGGTCGCGGTCCTGGGGCACGTACTTCTGCCCTTCCGCGGTGTAGATACCCAGCTGGCGGAACATGCCTTCCATACCGAAGGTACGGGCTTCGTCCGGCACGATGGGTACTACACGCTTGCCGATGCGCTTGTCTTTTACCAGCGCGGTCAGGATGCGCACGAACGCCATGGTGGTGGAGATTTCACGGCCACCGGAGCCTTCCAGCACCTGCTTGAAGATATCCAGTTCCGGAATCTGCAGCGGCTGGCAATCCTTGTTGCGCTTGGGATAGAAGCCACCCAGCTCCTGCCTGCGCTTCTTCATGTACACCAGCTCCGGGCTATCTGGCGCCGGGCGGTAATAAGGTACGTCTTCCAGCTCTTCGTCTTTCAGGGGCACACCGAAGCGATCCCGGAAGGATTTCAGGGTATCGATGTCCAGCTTCTTCAGGGAGTGCGCGGTGTTCTGGGCTTCGCCCGCTGCACCGAAACCATAACCCTTGATGGTGTGGGCCAGAATCACGGTGGGCTTGCCGTTCGCGTGGTTTACCGCCTTGTGGTAGGCCGCATATACCTTGTACGGGTCGTGGCCGCCGCGGTTCAGCTTCTGGATATCTTCATCCGACATATCCTCCGCCAGCTTGGCCAGCTCCGGGTGCTTGCCGAAGAATTCCTTGCGGGTGTAGGCCGGACCCTTGAAGGTCAGGTTCTGCAGCTCGCCATCACAGATCTCGTCCATGGCCCGTTGCATCACGCCGTCTTCGTCTTTCTCGAACAGCGGATCCCACATGCGGCCCCAGACCACCTTGATCACATTCCAGCCGGCACCACGGAACACACCTTCCAGCTCCTGGACAATCTTGCCGTTACCACGCACCGGGCCGTCCAGGCGCTGCAGGTTGCAGTTAACCACCCAGATCAGGTTGTCCAGCTTCTCGCGGCCGGCCTTGGAGATAGAACCCAGGGTTTCCGGCTCATCGCACTCACCATCGCCCACAAATGCCCACACCTTGCGGCCGTCCATGTCGATCAGCTCACGGCTGTGCAGGTACTTCATTACGTGGGCCTGGTAGATAGACTGGATAGGCCCCAGACCCATGGATACGGTCGGGAACTGCCAGTAATCCGGCATCAGCCAGGGGTGCGGGTAGGAAGACAGGCCGTCGCCGTCCACTTCTTCACGATACTTGTCCAACTGCGCTTCGCTGAACCGGCCTTCCAGGAAGGAACGGGCGTAGATACCGGGCGATGCGTGACCCTGGAAATACACCAGGTCTGACGCGCGTTCGTCGCCACCGCCGTGGAAGAAGTAGTTGAAGCCCACGTCATAAAGGGTGGCTGCAGAAGAGAAGGTGGAGATATGGCCACCCAGGTCACCCGGGCGCTTGTTGGCCCGCACCACCATGGCCATGGCGTTCCAGCGAATCAGGGAACGGATACGGCGCTCCATGAACAGGTCACCCGGCATCCGGGATTCCTGGGTAACGGGAATGCTGTTGCGGAACGGCGTGGTAATGGAATACGGCAGCTCAGTGCCGTCCCTGCTGGCGCGCTCAGACAAGCGCTCCAGAATATATTTGGCACGGTCGACGCCTTCGTTTTCGATTAACGACTCTAGTGCGTCAAGCCATTCGCTGGTTTCAATGGGATCATCATCGCGGTACATCAAACCCTCCCCCTCGGGAACAATTTAAGCTCTCACAAGCATAGAACAGCTCTGGCATTTTTCCTGCTGAACGACAGAAGAGCATTCAGGAACAAAACTTTCGTATTTTTACTACAAAACGACGCCAGAAAACAAACAAACAGGCGTTTTAAAGTACTTTAATTAGCATTAGTTACGTAATAATGACTACTTCCGATGACAGGAACAAGACGCTCTCAGACCAATGTCTCACACGTACTTCCAACGATAATTCCATCGCCTGACTAAACACTGACCTTAAAGAATTTTTGACGAAATTAGCCGAAAAACGGCACAAATCGATGCAATTTGACACTTTTAAAGGCACTGATCAGCGCCAGGAATCTCTACTATTAATTAGACCTGAAAATGAATTGCGATTTATGTATACTTGCCTGCCCGATTTTTGACCAGTGAAGGAGGAAAACACCCCTCCTTTTGATTTTCCGACACACAACAGAGGGCGATCTATGAACTCCATCGTCACCTTTCCGAACCGCATCCCGGTTCAGGAATTCGAGGAACGCCGGTTCAAGGTTTTTACTGACCGCCAGCTCGACAAAATTGAGGCGATCCAGAATCTCCCTGAAGACACCCTGTTCGAGATGAAAGTGGTAGCCAGCGTGCTGCCATTCCGGGTTAACGAATACGTGATCAACGAACTGATCAACTGGGACAAGGTACCAAACGACCCCATCTACCAGCTTGTCTTCCCTCAAAAAGGCATGCTGAAAGACGAACATTACGAGCGCATGGCCAAGCTGCACCGCGAAGGCGCAGAGAAAAAGGACATCCAGGCCGCCGCCAAGGAAATCCGCGACGAGCTGAACCCGCACCCGGCCGGCCAGATGGAAATGAACATGCCGGAGCTGGATGGCGAAGTACTGGACGGCGTACAGCACAAATACCGCGAGACCGTGCTGTTTTTCCCGTCCCAGGGCCAGACCTGCCACAGCTACTGCACCTTCTGCTTCCGCTGGGCGCAGTTTGTCGGTGACAAAGACCTGAAAATGGCCAGCACCGATGCCGAGAAACTGCACGGCTACCTGCAGGAACACACCGAAGTGACCGACCTGCTGGTGACCGGCGGCGACCCCATGGTCATGAAGACCAAGAACCTGGTTCAGTACCTGGAACCGCTGCTGCAGCCAGAGTTCGACCACATCCAGACCATCCGCATCGGCACCAAGGCCCTCACCTTCTGGCCGTACCGTTTCGTGACCGACAAGGACGCGGATGAACTGATTGAACTGTTCGCCAAACTGGTTGATGCCGGCAAGCACGTGGCCATCATGGCCCACTACAACCACTGGCAGGAAATCACCACCGACATCGCGGAAGAAGCCATTCGCCGCATCCGCGCCACCGGAGCCGAAATCCGCGCCCAGGGCCCACTGATCAAGCACGTGAACGACGATGCCGACGCCTGGGCCAAGCTGTGGAAGAAAGAAGTGAAGCTGGGCATCATCCCCTACTACATGTTTGTAGAGCGGGACACCGGCGCCAAGAACTACTTCGAAGTGCCCCTGGCCGAGGCCTACAACATCTACCGCGAAGCCATGAAGCAAGTCAGCGGCCTGGCCCGCACCGCCCGGGGCCCCAGCATGAGCGCAGGCCCCGGCAAGGTAGAAATCCAGGGCGTGACCGAAATCCACGGCGAAAAGGTGTTCGTGCTGCGCTTCCTGCAGGGCCGCAACCCGGACTGGGTACAGCGCCCATTCTTTGCCAAGTACAGCGAAACGGCCACCTGGCTGCATGAGCTGGAGCCCGCCTTTGGGGAGGAGAAGTTCTTCTTTGAGGATGAGTTTGAGGCGATGAAGCTGGGTAACGCCTGAATCAGGTGATACTCAGCTAATCCAGAGAGCCGGGCAAATTGCCCGGTTTTTTTGTGCAATACAAATAGATCATGATGATCAGTGGACCTTCGGCACAAACCCCGCCGGCTTCTCCCGAATCCACTCCACGAATCCCCTCAATTCCTCCAGCTCCATCAACTTATCCCGGCTGTTGTAATACAACCCCAGCTCATACTCCGAGCAAGCCTTATGAATCGCGTTATGGCAGGGCCGGCAAACCCAGAGCGTGCGGGTGATCACATCTTCCTTGCTGAACAGCTTCTGGAAGCGTTTCTTTCTGTGCAGGTGCTTGGGAATCAAATGATGGCGGGTGAGCCTGCCAACGGAGCGTTGGCAGAGTTCACAATCGTCGGGCTGGGGCGGGAGTTTGAGCATCTTCAGGTCATTATCAGAGCCAGACGGTGATGCAACCACCCGGCTCGGTTCCGGCAGACCGGGTCAGTGCATCAAGGTATACAACTTCCTGCGGTAAGCCCGCACATCCGGATTGTTATTCCCCAGCTTCTCGAACAGCTCCACCAGCGTAGTTTTAGCGATGCTGCCTTTATAAGCACCGTCCGCCTGCATCAGGCGAATCAGCAGGTCCATGGCTTCGGCATTTTTGTCCTGTAGCACCATGTGCAGGGATAACTGATGCAGGGCCTCCGGGTCTTTCGGGTTGGATTCCAGTTTAGCTTCCAGCTCGGCCTGCGGCGGCAGTTCGCCAGATTGCTTGAGGAACTTCACCCTGGCCGCCAGCTGCTTGGCCTTGTGCTGCAGTTTCTCTTCCGGCGGCAGGCTGTTGAGTACCTGCTCGGCGGTGTCCAGATCGCCCTGCTCGGCTTTCAGCTGGGCCAGGTCGATCAGCACATCCAGGTTTTCCGGGTCTTTCTGGTTCATTTCGGTGAGGATCGCCAGGGCACCGTCTACATCGCCAGCGTCCCACAAGGCGTGGGCCTTTTCATACGGGTCTTCCGCCGGGGCTTCGATGTGCTTTTCCAGTACCTTGCGGATTTCACTTTCCGGCATGGCACCGTTGAAGCCATCCACTGCCTGGCCATCCTTCACCAAAATGACTGTCGGCAGGCTGCGCACGCCCAGAGATGCGGTCAGCTCCTGCTGCTCGTCTGCATTCACCTTGGCCAGCTGGAAATTGCCCTGATACTCCTCCGTCAGCTTCTGCAGAATCGGCATCAGCTGCTTACAAGGCGCGCACCATTCGGCCCATACGTCCACCAGAATTGGCGTGGTGGCGGAAGCGTCCATCACTTTCTGCTGAAAGTTGTCGGCGGTGGCGTCGAATATATACGGCGAGTTGCTCATAAGTCGGGAACCTGAACCAGAATGAATAAAATTGCCTAAAGATATGGAGCCGGCAGCAGAAAAATCAAGCCAGCTTGAAAACCTGGCTTTCGCCGTCACATAGGTCTTTAACCACTCAGCCCTGAGAGCAACACGGTATGAATGACGAGAACCGCAAAGACTCCCTGGAAGAATTTGAAGACGACGTTACCGAGTACATCGGCAAAGACGAGAACAGCAAAAGCCTGATCCTGCCGCAGCAGGCACGGCCGCGGCGCATGTATGTGCTGCCGGTGTCGAACCGGCCGTTCTTCCCGGCGCAGGTGCAGCCGGTGGTGGTCAACCAGAACCCGTGGCAGGAAACCCTGAAGCGGGTGGGCGAGACCGAGCATAAGGTTCTGGGTATCTGCTTTGTGGAAGACCCGGAATCCGACACCGGCATTCCCGCCAGCGATGACCTGGAAACCATGGGGTGCGCGGTGAAGGTTCACCACGCCCAGAGCGAAGGTGGCAAGGTCCAGTTTATTGCCCAGGGCATGCAGCGCTTCAAAATCGTGCAGTGGCTGCGCCGCCGCCCGCCCTACCTGGTTGAAGTGGAATACCCGGAGGAGCCGGAAGAACCGGCGGATGAACTCAAGGCCTATACCCTGGCCATTATCAGCGCCATCAAGGAGCTGCTGCGCACCAACCCGCTGTATGGCGAAGAGGTGAAGCAGTACCTGTCCCGCTTTGGCCCGGAAGACAGCTCGCCGCTGGCGGATTTCGGAGCTTCCATGACCAGTGCCCCGGGCCGGGAGTTGCAGGATGTGCTGGATACCGTGCCCCTGCTCCGGCGTATGGAGCGGGTGCTGTTGCTGATGCGCAAAGAGCAGGAAGTGGCGCGCCTGCAATCCGAGATCAATGAAGAAGTAAACGAGAAGGTGCAGAAGCACCAGCGGGAATTCTTCCTGCGCGAGCAGCTGAAAGTCATCCAGCGGGAGCTGGGCATTGCCAAGGACGACAAAACCGCCGATGTGGAGCGCTTTGAAGAGCGCATGGCCAAGCTGAACCCGCCGGAGGCGGTGCAGGAGCGGTTCAAAGACGAAATCCAGAAACTGCAGGTGCTGGAACAGGGCTCGCCGGAATACGGCGTTACCCGCAACTACCTGGACTGGGTTACCCAAGTGCCCTGGGGTGTGCATTCCGAAGACCACTTCGACCTGGCCGAAGCTCGTCGAATTCTGGACCGGGACCACGACGGCCTGGACGATGTAAAAGACCGTATCATCGAGTTCCTGGCCGAAGGTACTTTCAAGGGCGAAGTGAGCGGCTCCATACTCTTACTAGTCGGCCCTCCGGGGGTGGGCAAAACCTCCATCGGCCGTTCGGTGGCCGATGCCCTTGGCAGGGAGTTTTATCGGTTCAGTGTCGGCGGTATGCGCGATGAAGCTGAAATCAAAGGCCACCGCCGCACCTACATCGGCGCCATGCCCGGTAAATTCGTGCAGGCCCTGAAAGACAGCAAGGTGGCCAACCCGGTGATCATGCTGGATGAGATCGACAAGATCGGCAGTTCCTATCAGGGCGACCCGGCCTCTGCCCTTCTGGAAACCCTGGACCCGGAACAGAACAAGGAATTCCTGGACCACTACCTGGACGTGCGCATAGACCTGTCCAAGGTGCTGTTCGTGTGCACCGCCAACCAGCTGGACACCATTCCCCGGCCATTGCTCGACCGCATGGATGTTATTCGACTGTCCGGCTACATCGGCGAAGAAAAACTGGCCATCGCCAAGCATCACCTGATGCCGCGCCTGCTGAAACGTGCCGGTTTGCTGAAGAAACAGCTGAACATCACCGATGCGGCCATCCGCCAGGTGATCGAAGGCTACGCCCGGGAAGCCGGCGTGCGGAACCTGGAAAAGCTGCTGCACAAGATCATCCGCAAGGGCATCGTGAAACTGCTGGAAAACCCGGACAAGCCGGTAAAAGTCGGCGTTGCGGACCTGCAGGACTATCTGGGACAGCCCGCCTTCCGCAAAGAGAAATCCATGAAGGGCACTGGCGTGGTCACAGGCCTGGCCTGGACCGCCATGGGCGGCGCCACCCTGAGCATCGAGGCGTCACAGGTTCACACCAGCCAGCGCGGGTTCAAGCTCACCGGGCAGCTGGGGGATGTGATGAAGGAATCCGCAGAGATTGCCTACAGCTTTGTGTCGTCCAACCTGAAACGCTTCAAAGGCGACCCGACCTTCTTCGACAAATCCTTCGTGCACCTGCACGTACCGGAAGGGGCCACCCCGAAAGACGGCCCCAGCGCCGGTGTGACCATGGCCACCGCCCTGCTCTCCATCGCCCGCAAAGAAGCCCCGCAGCAGAACATCGCCATGACCGGGGAGCTGACCTTAACCGGGCAGGTGTTGCCGGTGGGAGGTATTCGCGAAAAGGTGATTGCTGCGCGCCGGCAGAAGATCAATAACCTGATATTGCCGGAGGCGAACCGGGGAGATTATGAGGAATTGCCGGAGTATCTGAAGGAAGGGATTACGGTGAACTTTGCGAAGCACTATAACGATGTGTTTCAGGTTTGCTTTGGGAATAAGCCGCGGAAGGGGGCTTCGGTGCACTGATTTTCTTGCCACGGACTATAACTCACAAGCCTGCCGGTTGCGGGCGGGGTACAGGTTTTCTGCTGGAAAAAGACGTCTGAGCGAAGCGAGTTGTTTTTCCAAAGAAAAACTGTGGCCCGCCCGGAACCAGCCACCATGGGTTTCAGGTTGGGTGCCCAAGTTGGGTGCCATGGAGGGGAGCCCGAATAAGCCTTGTGCCATGGGGGGCTGTCCACGTAGGGACAGACCCCTTGCCAGCCCCCTTACCAGACTGCGGGGCTTAGCTTTCAGGCTTTTTCTTTCCAGCCGTCGTCTTTGAGGACGGAGCCTACGGTGAGTACCGGCGAGGCGTCGATGTCGTCGGCGTCCATCATATTGGCCACGCGCTGCAGCGAGGCCAGGATCATGGTCTGCTCCCACTCCGCCAGGCTCTGGAACTTCTGGATGAAATCTTCCTGCAGGGGGTTCGGAGCCCGGGCCAGGATCTCGGCGCCGGCTTCGGTCAGGTGGGCGTGCACCTTGCGCTTGTCCTGGGTGCTGCGCACCCGGTACACCAGCTTGCGCAACTCCAGGCGATCCAGAATGGTGGTCACCGTGGCCTGGCTCAGGCTCACATTCTCGGCAATGGTGCCGATGGTCACCTCACCCAAGTCCCGGATGGTGCGCATAATCAGAAGCTGCGGCCCGGTCAGGCCTGCGTGCTTGCTCAACCGCTTGGAATGCAGATCCGTTGCCCGGATAACCCGCCGAAGTGCTACCAACACCTGCTCGTAATTATTCACACCCTACTCCACTCAGGACCAGTTATTTATACCTCTAATTATTAGAGGTCTTTGCACCACAGAATGCAAGTGGCGGATATTACCTAGCTTGCGTTCTTTAAGCCCGCCGCATTCAACACCCCATGCGGCATTATTTCCGCCAGCCACTATGCTAAGGTCATCACCTGCTAGCCAATACATGCACCAGAAAACGGAAACGGTTGATGATCAGGTACTTTCTAGCGTTCGTCTTTGCACTCGCCTTCGCCACCACACTCCAGGCACAACAGCAGCAACTGGGGCCGGACAAAGAGCTCACCGCAGAAGACGTTGAGGAAAGCATCAAAACCCTCGAAAAGCCCATGTACACCCCGTTTGTGGAGCTGTACCTGCTGGACGAGTCCAAGGCCCTGCGCAAAGAAATGCAGGACACCCGGGCCGAGCTGATCGAAAAAGTGGTAGAGAAAGAACTGTCCGTGGCCGACAAGTCCATGTCTTACGCCACCGATACCGTTACCTACTTTTTCTACCTGATTGCCGGTGCCACCTCCATCCTGGTGGTGATCGGCTGGAACTCCATCCGCGATATGCGCCACCAGCTCACCAGCCTGGCCGAAAAGCGGGTGAACGAACTGGTGGTGGAATACGAACAGCGGCTGAAGTTTATTGAAGAACAGCTGCAGCAGAAATCCGAGATCATTCACCAGAACCAGGCGGAGATTGAGCGCACCAACGAGGTGCACGCGCTCTGGTTGAAGGCAAGCCAGGAAACCTCCCAGCAGAACAAGATCGCTGCCTACGACCAGATTCTGGACCTGCGGCCAGACGACGTAGAGGCCCTGAGCTACAAGGCTGACGCGGTGCTGGAAATACGCGAGCCATTGTGGGCCATCAGCCTGTGCCAGCGGGCACTGAAGCTGGCTCCGGATAACGGCCACGCCCATTACCAGCTGGCCTGCGCCTATGCCGAGATCGGCCGCTGGGAAGATGCGGTAGCCACGCTGGAAAAAGCCATCGACATTTCCGAGGCGTACCGGGATGACGCCTCGGTAGACCCGAGTTTTGAACAGCTACAAGATCACGAGAGTTTCAGGAACCTGGTCTTTATTGACCAGGACGACAGCACGGACGCGTAATCATCCGGAGACCGGCACGGCGTTTGCTATTTCAACTTCGAATAGCAACGCTGTGTTCCGGAGCAAATGCCTCAGTTCCCATGCTTGACAAGGCTCGGGTGGTGGTGTTTCTTAAGTCTCTGAGAACATAAGAATAACCCTGACACAAACAGGAAAAACGCGATGAATACCTCCGTAAAGAAACTCGTTACCGCTGTAAGCGCCTCCGTTGCCTTGATGGCTGCCGGCCAGGCTGCTGCTGAAATCAAGATTGGTATTGCAGGCCCCATGACCGGCCCCGTAGCCCAGTATGGCGACATGCAGTTCTCCGGTTCACGCATGGCCATCGAACGCATCAATGCCGCCGGCGGTGTGATGGGTGAAGAACTCGTTGCCGTTGAAGTGGACGACGTGTGCGACCCCAAGCAGGCCGTAACCGTCGCCAACCGACTGGTGAACGAAGGCGTTCAGTATGTGGTGGGTCACCTGTGCTCAAGCTCTACCCAGCCGGCGTCTGACATCTACGAAGACGAAGGCATCCTGATGATTACCCCGGCCTCCACCAGCCCGGAAATCACCCAGCGCGGCTACGAGCTGGTATTCCGGACCATTGGCCTGGACAGCATGCAGGGCCCGGTTGCCGGCAACTACATTGCCGCCCAGAAGCCGGAGCGCGTGGCGGTGGTTCACGACAAGCAGCAATACGGTGAAGGTATTGCCACGGCCGTGCGCGACACCCTGAAAGACGGCGGCATTGAAATCGCCATGTTTGAAGGCATCACCGCCGGCGACAAAGACTTCTCTTCCCTGGTTACCAAGATCAAGCAGGCAGACGTGGACTACGTTTATTACGGCGGCTACCACCCGGAGCTGGGGCTGATCCTGCGCCAGGCGCGCCAGGCCGATGTTGATGCCAAGTTCATGGGGCCTGAAGGTGTGGGCAACAAAGACATCAACACCATTGCCGGCGATGCCGCCGAAGGCCTTCTGGTAACCCTGCCACCGGCGTTCGACCAGAAAGAGGAAAACCAGGAACTGGTGGCGGCCTTCGCCGAGAAAGGTGAAGACCCCTCCGGCCCGTTCGTTCTGCCGTCCTACACCGCGGTTCAGCTGATTGCTGAAGGTATCGAGATGGCGGATTCCAAGGACCCGTTCGAGGTAGCCAGTGCCCTGCGTTCCGGCACCTTTGAAACTCCGATCGGCACCGTACAGTACGACAAGGCCGGCGATCTCAAAGCCTTCGAATTTGTTGTGTACGAGTGGCACGCCGACGGCAGCAAGACTCCGGCAAACTAAGCCAGATTCGTTTAATTGCAGTAGAAACGAGGGCACCTTCCCGCCGTGATCCGGGGGAAGGTGCCTTTCTGGGCGCTGTTTCTCGGAGCTCCACACCCATGCAAGACCTCCTGTATTTCTTTCAGCAGCTCATTAACGGGCTGACGATCGGGAGCACCTACGCCCTGATCGCCATCGGCTACACGATGGTTTACGGCATCATCGGCATGATCAACTTCGCCCACGGCGAAATCTATATGATCGGCGCCTACACCGCGCTTATTGCCATTACCGGCCTGGCTACCCTCGGCATTGCCTGGCTTCCCCTGATCCTGATTGTCGCGCTGCTGTGCGCCGTGATTGTGTCCAGCTCCATGGGCTGGGCGGTCGAACGGGTTGCCTACCGACCGGTTCGAGGCCGGCACCGGCTGATCCCCCTGATTTCCGCCATCGGCATGTCCATTTTCCTGCAGAACTATGTGCACCTGGCCCAGGGCTCCCGCAACATCGGTTTTCCGGCCCTGATGGAAGGCAGCTTCCGCTTCGGTTCGGCAGAGGGCTTCCAGCTTTCATTGTCTTACATGCAAATCACCATTTTTATCACCACCCTGGTGTGCATGACCATCCTCAGCCTGTTTATCTCCCGGTCCCGCATCGGCCGCGCCTGCCGCGCAGTGTCGCAGGATCTGGGCATGGCCAACCTGCTGGGTATCGACACCAACCGCATCATCTCTGCCACCTTTGTGATTGGCGCGGCGCTGGCTGCGGTGGCGGGCCTGTTGCTGGGCATGTACTACGGTTCGGTTGACCCGCTGTTCGGCTTTATTGCCGGCCTGAAGGCCTTTACCGCAGCGGTACTGGGCGGCATTGGCAGCATTCCGGGCGCCATGCTCGGCGGCCTGATTCTGGGTGTGGCAGAAAGCATGACGTCCGGCTACCTCAGTGGTGAATACAAAGACGTGGTGTCGTTCAGCCTGCTGATCCTGATCCTGCTGTTCAAACCCACCGGACTGCTTGGCAAACCGGAGGTTGAGAAGATCTGATGGCCACTCCCAACTTCAAACATGCGCTGTTCTGCGCAATCGTAACGCTGATTATTGCCTACCCCATTCTGGGCCTGAACCTGGTGGCGCAAGGCACAAAGGTGGGCCTGGAAGGCGCCACCACGTCTACCGTGATCTCGGTGGTACTGGCCGCATTCGTGGTGTTTTTCTTCCAGCTGTTCCGCGACAGCATTATGGGTAACCTGGGCAAACTGCCGAAACTGAACCCGCTGAGCGGGCGCGAGCCCATGCCCCAGGCCAAACGGGCAAAGCTGGAATCCTGGGTGCTCACCGCCATCGTGGTATTTGCCCTGTTCTGGCCGTTCCTGGTGTCCCGCGGCTCGGTAGACCTCGCCACGCTGGTGCTGATCTACGTCATGCTCGCACTGGGCCTGAACGTGGTGGTTGGCCTGGCTGGCCTGCTGGACCTCGGCTACGTGGCTTTTTACGCGGTAGGTGCCTACACCTTTGCGCTGCTGTCGCAGTATTTCGGCTTCAGCTTCTGGGCGGCCTTGCCCATCGGTGCCTGCCTGGCGGCCCTGTTCGGGCTGGTGCTGGGCTTTCCGGTGCTGCGGTTACGGGGTGATTACCTAGCCATTGTGACCCTCGGCTTCGGGGAAATCATCCGCATCCTGCTGAATAACTGGACGGCGGTCACCGGCGGCCCCAACGGCATTGGCGGCATTCCCGAGCCCACCCTGTTCGGCATGGAATTCGGCCGGCGGGTGAAGGAAGAAGGCAATACCTCCTTCCACGAAACCTTTGGTATTGCCTACAGCGGCGAGCACAAGGTGATCTTCCTGTACCTGATTGCCCTGGTGCTGGCGGTGATTACCGCACTGGTGATCCGCCGGCTGATGCGCATGCCCGTTGGCCGGGCCTGGGAAGCCCTGCGGGAAGATGAAATTGCTGCCCGTTCGCTCGGCCTCAGCCGCACGGCGGTGAAGCTCTCCGCCTTCACCATCGGTGCTTTCTTTGCCGGCTTCGCCGGTACGGTGTTTGCCTCCAAGCAGGGCTTTATCAGCCCGGAGTCGTTCGTGTTCCTGGAATCCGCCATTATCCTGGCCATTGTGGTGCTGGGCGGCATGGGCTCGCAGATCGGCGTTATCCTCGCAGCCATTGCGGTCACCATCCTGCCGGAGCTTGCCCGGGAGTTTGCCGATTACCGCATGCTGATCTTCGGTGCTGCCATGGTGCTGATGATGGTATGGCGGCCGCAGGGGCTTATGCCCATGCGCCGGATTCACATTGAACTGAAACGGCAGGAGTGACAGGCATGCTAGAAGTATCCAATCTGTCCATGCGCTTTGGCGGCCTGCTGGCAGTCGACCAGGTAAGCTTGGACGTACAGGAACGGGAAATCGTATCGATCATCGGCCCGAACGGAGCCGGTAAAACCACGGTGTTCAACTGCATCAGCGGGTTCTACAAGCCGACCGGCGGCAAGATCCTTTTCGAAGGGCGGGAGATTCAGGGCACGCCTGACTACAAGATCTCCCGGCTGGGTATGGTACGCACCTTCCAGCACGTGCGGTTGTTCAACCAGATGACGGTGGTGGAAAACCTGCTGGTGGCCCAGCACCGGCACCTGAACACCAACCTGCTGGCAGGCCTGATTAAAACCCCGAACTACCGGGAGCGGGAACAGAAGTCACTGGACAGGGCCACCTACTGGCTCGACCGGGTAGGCCTGCTGGACCTGGCCAACCGGGAAGCCGGCAACCTGGCCTACGGCCAGCAGCGACGGCTGGAAATTGCCCGCTGCATGGTGACCGAGCCCAAGCTGCTGATGCTCGACGAACCCGCCGCCGGCCTGAACCCGGCCGAAACCAAAGACCTCAACCAGCTGATTGTCAGCCTGAAGTCCGACTACAACGTGTCGGTACTGCTGATCGAGCACGACATGAGCCTGGTTATGGACATTTCCGACCGGATAACCGTGATCAATCAGGGCCGCCCCCTGGCCAGCGGCACCCCGGCAGAAGTCCGCCAGAACGACGATGTGATCAAAGCCTATCTGGGCGAGGCCTGAGGAAACACCATGCTAGTACTGGAAAACGTTCATACCCACTACGGCAAGATCGAGGCCTTGCACGGGGTGTCTGTGGAGGTGAACAAGGGCGAAATTGTCTCCCTGATCGGTGCCAACGGCGCCGGCAAGACCACCCTGCTGATGACCGTTTGCGGCAACCCGCAAGCCAGCGCCGGCCGGGTCATTCTGGAAGGCCGCGATATCACCAACGAAGCCACCTCCAACATCATGCGTTCCGGCATTGCCATTGTGCCGGAAGGCCGGCGGGTGTTCTCGGGGCTGACGGTGGAAGAGAACCTGCACATGGGGGGATTCTTCAACACCAAGGCCGAAATCCGCAAAAGCCAGGACCACGTGTACGAACTGTTCCCGCGCCTGAAAGAGCGGGAGCACCAGAGGGCCGGCACCATGTCGGGCGGTGAACAGCAGATGCTGGCCATCGGCCGGGCACTGATGAGCAAACCCAGAATGATCATCCTGGATGAGCCGTCACTGGGTCTGGCGCCGATCATCATCCAGCAGATCTTCGAGATCATCGGCCAGTTGAGAGAGGAAGGGATTACGGTGTTCCTGGTGGAGCAGAACGCCCATCAGGCGCTGAACCTGGCAGATCGGGGCTATGTACTCGAGACTGGTCGTATTCGCCTGCACGATACCGGCAAAAACCTGTTGGCGAACCCGGAGGTGCGGGAGGCTTACCTGGGGGGTTAAGGCTGCCTGAAAAACACAAAAGCCGGAGAGGTCCTGCCCTGCTCCGGCTTTTTTCTGGCATGGCCAGATCCGTTACTCTACGCTGCGGATCGTGCCCTTATAACCTTCAACGGTTACGTCGATGGTGCCGTAAACAAGATAGTCATTCTTCTTTACGATGTAGCGTGGAGCTACAATCACATCGGCGCCAGAGGTTTTGATGGCATTATAGGCAGCAGCAGACTTCACCGCAGAAACCGGATCCAGGCCACCCAGCCCCAGACCGCTGCCGCCGCCGTTGCCGTAGGTCATGCCATCGGCGTATTCGCTGTCGTCACTCATGGTGAAGAACAGGATCTTGGTTGCGGAGGATTTGCCAGTAATCTTCTCACCCACTTCGATATCGGCCTTGATATCGGTGGTCACGCTGCCATGCAGGGGAACCGGGTTAGAGCTGACATTCAGGGAGGAACAACCGGACATTGCGCCGGCTACCAGAAGGGTAGATGCAATCAGTGCTTTTTTCACAAAACTTCTCCATGTGTTGTTACTCGGCCGTCATGGCCGCGCGCACTATACTGAAAGCGCCTGCTTATGACAAGATCGGTTAAATTTTGAGAAAACCATCACATTTAGGCATAAGAAACCTCTTCGCCACGCCTCCCCGCCAACCCTTCCCTCTTCCAATACACTGATTTATTTACCCAAGCCAGTTTTGATCTATACTTGTAGTAACGGTCTTCAACCAAACCGGCACCGGCCGGGGCCGTTGTCTTGCAGCCAACCCAGGAAATTCCGGTTGCAGGGTATGCGACGAAGCAAAAAACCACATAAAGGAGTGGATAATGAAAAAACTGATCGCAGGTGCAATTCTTCTTGGCGCATCTTCCATGGCATTCGCCCAGCCTGGCTGTGGTGTTGGCGCCATGATCTGGAAAGGTCAATCCGGTATTGCTCCACACGTACTGGCCGCCACCACCAACGGAACCTTCGGCAACCAGACTTTCGGTATGACCACCGGTACTCTGGGCTGCTCCACCAACCAGTCTGTTCAATCCATGGCTATGTACATGGACAGCAACATCGACAAGGTTGCCCGTGACATGTCCCGTGGTTCCGGCGAAAACCTCGAAACCCTGGCCGTTCTGCTGGGCGTAGAAGAAGCCGACCGTGATACCTTCCGCAAAGTACTGCAAGACAACTTTGCAGCCATTTTCCCGAACTCTGACACCACCTCCGGTGAAGCGGTAGATTCCATCGTTTCCCTGCTGGAACAGGACGAGTCTCTGAGCAAGTACGTAGCCGCCTGATCGGCTAAACCCGAAGGATTGAACCCGCGCCATGGATGGCGCACTATCGCTGTACCAATCCAAACCGGACGTAAACAATTCCCATGGGCTACCCCTTGCGCACTGGGCAGGCTGCACTCTGGCTTGCGTGTTCACTCGCAACCCCGGCAACCTTTGCCGCCATTCCCGACAACCTTCACGAACATCCGGTATGGCTCACGCTTGGCCACTACCACCAGGATACCCTGGGCTCCGGTTTCACCAGCCAGGCAGACGACCCTGCATTTTTCCTGAGCGAGAATGGCAAAACCTCGCCGGAAGCAGAACTACAGGCAACCCTGGAAGCCATCCGCCAGCCCGGCGGTGGTGATGACCATGCCCGCTGCCGTTTCCCGGCCCGGGATGCCTGGTTGCGGGAACAACTGGATTTACCGGACACCCCGGTAGACTGCCCGGCTTACGACGAATGGGCCGAGACCCTGAACACCGAGAAAGTCACCCTGGTGTTTGCGGCCTCGTACCTGAACAGCCCGTCCTCCATGTTCGGCCACACCTTCCTGCGGCTGGACCCGCCCCAGGACGACGAAGAAACCGATCTGCTACTGGCCAACACCATTTCCTACGCAGCCGATGCCGCCGAACACGACAGCGAGCTGCTATTTGCCTATCGCGGAATCTTCGGTGGCTATCCGGGCATCACAGCTATCCAGCCCTATTACGAAATGATCCGGCTGTACAACGACATCGAACACCGGGACTTGTGGGAATACACCCTGAACCTGACCCAGCCGGAGGTCGACACACTGCTGGCCCATACCTGGGAGATTCAGGACAAGAACTTTGACTATTACTTCTTCGACGAAAACTGTGCCTACCGCCTGCTGGCACTGATTGACGCCGCCCGCCCGGGCACTGACCTTCTGAATGAAGTAAGCACTCACGCCATTCCGTCTGACACCGTACGCTGGGTACGGGATGCCGGGCTGGTGGAAAGCATTCATTACCGCCCCTCCGCCGCCACCTCCGTTGCCCATAGCCTCGACAGCCTGCCCCCTGAACACCGGACCATCGCCGCTGCGGTCGCCAACGGCTATGTGGATGTGAGCGGGCCGGAAGTGCAGAAGCTGGGCAAGAACGACCGCGCCCAATTGCTGGACGCCACCTACGACTACGTTCGCTACCAGAGCGAAGCCGAGGGTTGGCCCCGGGAGCATGCGGCACCGCTGTCCCACCAGCTGCTGGTATCCCGCAGCCAGATTGACGGCGCCGAAGAGTTGCCTAAGGTACCGGAACCTGAAATCCGCGACGACCAGGGCCATGACACTTTCCGCCTGAGCCTGGGCTCCGGCCAAATGGCCCACAGCGAATTCACCCAGCTGACCCTCCGGCCCGCTTACCACGATGTGCTGAACCCGCCCGCCGGTTACCGCACCGGTGCGCAGCTGCAATTCCTGCGCCTCGACGCCCGCCTCTACCACGACAACGACGAACTGCAGGTAGAGCAGATCACCGGGGTGGAAATACGCTCCCTGAGCCCGAGAAACCCGTTCTTCTCGCCAATCTCGTGGCAGGTGGGCTTTGGTGGCCGCCGCACCGATACCGGTGATAACCGCGTGCTCACCCCCTACCTGGAAGGGGGAGCAGGTGGCAGCTGGGGCCTTGGCCAGAATACCCAGGCGTTCGCCATTGCCACCGCCGATGTGGAAATCGATGACGACCTGCGCCGCGGCCACGATTTCGCCCCCGGTGCAGACCTCGGCCTGCTGCACCAGAACAACCGCTTCAGCCTGCTGGCCGGCGCAAAAACCAAGGCCTGGATCATCAGCAGCCAGCACCGGCAAGACCAGCTGTACGCCGAAGGCAACTGGCACATCGGCCGGGAGTTCAGCGTATTCGCCAAATTCACCCGGGAAGACCACTTCGACAGGTACCAGAGCACATGGCAAGCCGGCCTACACGCCTACTTCTGAACCCCAGGGCGGCCATCGTCGCCCTGCTGGCCATCACCGCACTGCTGCAAGCCGGCTGCAGCAGCGTGTTCTTCTACCCGGACAACACCACCTACATCACCCCGGACCGGCTCAACCTGGACTATGAGGACGTCTACCTCGACACCGCCGACGGCGAAACCCTCCACGGCTGGTGGCTCCCCGCCCTCACCAACGAGCCTGCCAAGGGCACGGTTTACTACCTGCACGGCAACGCCCAGAACGTCAGCGCCCACATCCTCAACGCCGCATGGCTGCCAGAACAGGGCTACAACGTATTCACCCTCGACTATCGCGGTTACGGCCAGTCTACTGGTGCACCCGATATCGAAGGCGCTTTACACGACGTAGAAACCGGCCTGCGCTGGCTGATCGAACAGGAAGACACACACAACCGCCCGCTTTACCTGCTGGGCCAGAGCCTCGGTGGAGCCCTGGGCGTTGCCCTCGCCAGCGAATGGGTGCAGCGCAACGAACAACCCGAACTCAATGGCCTCATCCTCGACGGCACCTTCTCCGGCTTCCGCTACATCGCCCGGGAGAAGCTCGGCCTGTTCTGGCTCACCTGGCCACTCCAGTACCCCCTGAGCTGGACCATCCCGGATGACTACGAAGGCACCGACAGGATCGCCGGTGTGTCACCGGTGCCGGCGATGGTTATCCACAGCGTGCGTGATGGCATTATTCCGTTTGATCACGGTGTGCGATTGTATGAGGCGGCGGAGCAGCCCAAGGAGTTTTTGCGGACGGATACGCCCCATGCGGCGACGTTTGTAATTCCGGCGTACAGGGAGGCGGTGCTGGAGTTTATGGAAAAGAATTTTTAGCCACGAAATCCACAAAATCACACGAAAAAACTAAAAGCTTATAAAACAGAAAACCCGCCATGAAGGCGGGCTTTCGTATTACTGACTAACTGAAAAATCAGTCAGCGAAGTCAGTCGGCTGCTCGCCTTCCTTAACTTCCTTCATGGACAGCTTCACGCGGCCACGGTTGTCTACATCCAGCACCTTAACCAGAACTTCCTGACCTTCGCTCAGCTCGTCAGTCACGTTCTCGATACGGCGCTCGGAGATCTGGGAAATGTGCACCAGACCATCCTTACCCGGCAGGATGTTAACGAAGGCACCGAAGTCCACAATGCGCTCAACGCGGCCCTTGTAGATTGCGCCCACTTCGATCTCGGCAGTGATTTCCTTGACCCGGTTTACAGCAGCCTGAGCGGCGGCGGCATCAGCGGCATAGATTTTCACGTTGCCGTCGTCATCCAGGTCGATAGAAGCACCGGTCTCGTCGCAGATACCACGGATGGTAGCGCCACCCTTACCGATAACATCACGGATCTTGTCCGGATGGATCTTGATGGTGGTGATGCTCGGAGCGCGCTCAGACAGCTCGGCGCGGGGCTCGGCGATAACCTTGTTCATCTCGTCCAGGATGTGCAGACGCGCAGCGTTGGCCTGCTCCAGGGCGATTTCCATGATTTCGTCGGTAATACCCTGGATTTTGATATCCATCTGCAGGGCAGTTACGCCGTCTTTGGTACCGGCAACCTTGAAGTCCATGTCGCCCAGGTGGTCTTCGTCACCCAGGATGTCAGTCAGAACCGCGAACTTGTCGCCTTCCTTGACCAGACCCATGGCGATACCGGCAACCGGCGCCTTAAGGGGCACACCAGCGTCCATCAGAGCCAGGGAAGAACCACATACGGAAGCCATGGAGCTGGAACCGTTGGATTCAGTGATCTCGGATACCGCACGGATGGCGTACGGGAATTCTTCGATGGTCGGCATAACCGCGGCTACACCACGCTTGGCCAGGCGACCATGACCGATTTCACGACGGCCCGGGCTACCCATACGGCCAGCTTCACCTACGGAGTACGGAGGGAAGTTGTAGTGGAACAGGAACGGGTCTTTGCGCTCACCTTCGAGGGCATCGATGATCTGCACGTCACGGGTGGTACCCAGGGTGGCAGTTACGATGGCCTGGGTCTCGCCACGAGTGAACAGGGCAGAACCGTGAACGGACGGCAGTACGCCAACTTCGACCTTGATCGGGCGAACGGTTTTGTTGTCACGGCCATCGATACGGGGCTTGCCTTCGATAACCTGCAGGCGAACCACAGACTTCTCGACCTTGCCGAAGTACTTCTTCACTTCCTCTTCGGAAGGCTGGCCTTCTTCTTCACCGGCCAGTTTTTCAACGGCGGCAGATTTGATCTCGCCCAGACGCTCGTAACGGGCCATCTTGTCGCGGATCGCGTAGGCTTCTTCGATGGCACCACCGAATTCGGCCTTGATAGCGTTCAGCAGCTCGGTGTTCTCTGCCTCAGGCTGCCACTCCCAGCGCGGCTTGCCGTTTTCAGCAGCAAATTCCTTGATGGCGTTGATGGCAGTCTGCATTTCCTGGTGTGCGAACAGTACGGCGCCCAGCATCTGGTCTTCAGTCAGGCCCTTGGCCTCGGACTCAACCATCAGTACCGCTTCGTCGGTACCGGCCACAACCATGTCCAGCAGGGAGCTGCCCAGCTCTTCGAAGGTCGGGTTCAGGAAGTAGCCTTTCTCGTTGGTGTAACCCACACGGGCAGCACCAATCGGGCCGTCGAACGGGATACCGGAGATGGCCAGGGCTGCAGAGGCAGCCAGCATGGCAGCGATGTCCGGGTCCTGGTTCTTGCTGGACGACATAACCGTCAGCACAACCTGGACTTCGTTCATGTAGCCGCTCGGGAACAGCGGGCGGATCGGACGGTCGATCAGGCGGGAGGTCAGGGTCTCTTTCTCGGACGGACGACCTTCACGCTTGAAGAAGCCACCCGGGATTTTACCGGCGGCGTAGGTTTTTTCCTGGTAGTTCACTGTCAGGGGGAAAAAGCCCTGGCCCGGCTTGGGCTCTTTGGCGCCTACAACTGTGCCCAGAACAGAGATGTCACCACAGCTGACCAGTACTGCGCCAGTGGCCTGGCGGGCGATGCGGCCAGTTTCCAGGGTGAAGGTTTCGCCACCCATTTCGAATGTTTTAATACGTGGTTGCAGATCCACAATAAACTCCTGCTTTTTCAGTTATGAACTCGGGTTTCAACTGCAGCAGCTTGACCTGTGAACCGAAAGGCAACCCGTCTGAAAGCTAACAGGCTGTTGTAAAACCCCGGCTGGGACTGTGGTTTCCCGACAGCACCCGGGCTTTCAACAACCTGCTATCAATATCGGCTTTCCATTAGACAGAGAAAATCCTTCGGTTTCACTGACAAATCAACTGCAGTAAAAATAACGGGAGAAAAGCGCGGTAAAGGCCGGGACACGCCCGGCCTTTACCTTCAGGTCGAAACCCGGATTAGCGACGCAGACCCAGACGCTGGATGAGTTCCAGGTAACGGTCGGCGTTTTTACGCTTCAGGTAGTCCAGCAGCTTACGACGCTGGTTTACCATCCGGATCAGGCCGCGGCGGGAATGGTGATCCTGCTTGTTGGCCTTGAAGTGATCCTGCAGCTTGTTGATGTTGGCGCTCAGCAGAGCTACCTGAACCTCAGGGGAACCGGTATCGCCATCACCTTGCTGAAAATCCTTAACGATCTGAGCTTTCTCATTGGCAGAAAGTGCCATATTACACCTCATAGGTTGCGATGCTGTTAAATCCGGCCGAACCGCGCATCTCTACAGCCCGGCTAAACAACGGCGGGGTTACCTGCCGTTGTTTTTTACCAGCCGGCGCGGCACCAGATTGGTGTCGTCGCCTTCCGGCATAGCTTCAGCCAGCCCCACAAAGGAACGGTCGCCATAAATGCGCACGAAGCCTTCCAGAGACTGACCGGGTATTCTAACCGGTTGTCCGTTCAAGATCGATACCAGCGCAGGCCCCGCCAACCGGTGCTCGGGGAACATGGTCAGGGCGCTTTCCGGCGGCAGCAACAGGCCATCCAGACTCTCGCCCCGCTCACGCATGGCTTCCAGGTCTTTGACATCACGGGCATTTGCCAGGGTGTAACCGGAGGCCAGGGTTCTGCGCAGGGCAGACACATGGGCACCGCATCCCAGAGCTTCGCCGATATCTTCGACCAGTGAGCGAATATACGTACCCTTGGTGCAGGTGACCGCCAGGTCGAGCTCCTGCTCGCGCACCGCCAGCAACTTCAGCTCGTAGATGGTGACAGGCCGGGCTGGCCGGTCAATCACGATGCCTTCGCGGGCGTATTCGTACAGGGGCTTGCCCTGGTGCTTCAGGGCAGAGTACATGGAAGGAACCTGCTGAATATCGCCCCGGAAGTTTTCCAGGACAGCCTCCACCTGCGCTTCGGTCAGCGCCGGCACAGGCTTTTCTTCCACCACCGCACCTTCACTGTCGCCGGTTTCGGTACGAATACCCAACTTCGCAGTGGTGATATAGGCCTTGTCACTGTCCAGCATCATCTGGGAGAACTTGGTGGCCTCCCCGAAGCACAGCGGCAATACGCCGGTGGCGAGCGGATCAAGCGCTCCGGTATGGCCGGCCTTGGCCGCACCATACAGGCGCTTGACCTGCTGCAGGATTCCGTTGGAGGTAACGCCCTGAGGCTTGTCGATCACCAGAATGCCGTTTACATCACGGCCTTTGCGTCTACGGCTCAAGCATCACGCTCCGGGTTGTCGGAAACGGGATCGTCGTTGTCGTCCCGGGGAACGGCCGGCTTGTCGCCTACCGCCTCGCGGATCAACCGATCCATCTTCCGGCTCTGGCCCAGCAGGGTATCGAAGTGAAAGCGCAGGTGGGGAACCACCCGCAATTTCATCGCACGGCCTACCTGGCCCCGCAAAAAGCCGGAGGCATTGTTCAGCACTGCCAGCGATTCCTTCACCTCGGGCGATTCCTCGGTGAGCTCTTCGGTAGACAGCAATGAAACATAGATATCGGCATAGCCCAGGTCACGGCTGACCTTTACGTCGTTCACCGTGACCATACCAACGCGAGGGTCTTTCACCTCGCGCTGGATGAGCTGGGCCAGCTCACGCTGCATCTGGTCGCCAATGCGTTCTACGCGACTGTATTCCCGTGCCATCAGGCCCCCGTGGATTCAAGCTGACGCTCAACACGGACGCGATCGAATACTTCGATCTGGTCGCCCACTTTCACGTCGTAGCCTTTAACACCGATACCACATTCCATACCGTTGCGAACTTCCGGCACGTCGTCCTTGAAGCGACGCAGGGATTCCAGCTCGCCTTCGAAGATCACCACGTTGTCACGCAGTACGCGGATCGGCTTGTTCCGGTATACGGTACCTTCAGTCACCATACAGCCAGCCACCTGGCCGAACTTCGGTGAACGGAACACGTCACGCACATCGGCGATGCCCACGATATCTTCGCGGAACTCCGGCTTGAGCATGCCAGTCAGGGCCGCCTTCACATCATCTATCAGGTTGTAGATGATGCTGTAGTAGCGCAGATCCAGGCCTTCCTGCTCAACCAGGCGCTTGGATGCCGTATCCGCACGAACGTTGAAACCGAAGATAACGGCGTTGGTGGCCATGGCCAGGCTGACGTCGGTCTCGGCAATGCCGCCCACGCCAGAGGACACGATCTTCACCTGAACCTCTTCGTTACCCAGGTCCTGCAGGGCCTTGGTAATGGCTTCCAGGGAACCACGCACGTCGGTCTTGAGCACAACGTTGAGGGTTTTGACCTCGTCTTTGCCCATGTTCTCGAACATGTTTTCAAGCTTGGCCGCCTGCTGGCGCTGCAGACGCTGTTCACGCTCGCGGGTCTGACGGAATTCAGCCAGTTCCTTGGCCTTCTTCTCGTCGGCTACGGCGAAGAACTCGTCACCGGCGTCTGGTGTGCCGTTCAGGCCCAGAATCTCGACCGGGATGGACGGGCCAGCTTCTTTTACCTGGCGCCCGGCTTCGTCGGTCATGGCGCGAACCTTACCGAAGAAGGAACCCGCCACCACCATGTCGCCCTGGCGCAGGGTACCGTTCTGAACCAGAACGGTGGCTACGGAACCACGGCCACGCTCCAGGCTGGATTCAACCACAACACCTTTCGCAGCAGCATCCGGAGAGGCTTCCAGCTCAAGGATCTCGGCCTGCAGCAGTACAGCTTCCAGCAGGTCGTCGATACCCATACCGGTATGCGCTGAAACCGGCACGAACTGAACGTCGCCGCCCCAGTCTTCCGGAATCACGTCCAGCGCAGACAGCTCGTTCTTGATGCGGTCCGGATCGGCTTCTTCCTTGTCCATCTTGTTGATGGCAACCACCAGGGGTACGCCTGCAGAGCGGGCGTGCTGAACGGCTTCCTTGGTTTGCGGCATAACGCCGTCATCGGCCGCCACCACCAGGATAACGATATCGGTACACTGGGCACCGCGAGCACGCATGGCGGTGAACGCCGCGTGGCCCGGGGTATCCAGGAAGGACACCATGCCGTGATCGGTTTCTACGTGGTAGGCACCGATATGCTGGGTAATACCACCGGACTCGCCGGCAGCAACCTTGGCGCGACGGATGTAATCCAGCAGCGAGGTTTTACCGTGGTCAACGTGACCCATCACGCTGACAACCGGTGCCCGCTTGATTTTCTCTTTGCCTGAGTCGTCGCCGGTGATTTCACTCAGCACTTCTTCTTCAAAGGCATCTTCGCTGACAGCCCTGGGCTTGTGGCCCAGCTCTTCGGTTACCAGAACCGCAGTTTCCTGGTCCAGCGCCTGATTGATGGTGGCCATTACGCCCATACCCATCAGGGTCTTAATAACATCAGCGGCTTTGACAGCCATACGCTGGGCGAGGTCACCTACGGTGATGGTTTCCGGAATCTGTACTTCTCTTACCATGGGCTTGGTTGGCCTCTCGAAAGCATGACGCTTTTCTTTCGGTTTCTTTTTAGCCCGCAGCTGCTTTCGAGGACGGTTTTCTTCATCGTCCTCGGAAATAACAAGAGGTTCTTCAACCGGACGGCTGCGAGGGCCGCGATGACCAGCCTGTTTCTTCTTGGGCTTGCCTTCTTCGATTTCGTCGCCGCGCTCGCGTACCTTTTCTTTCTTCTTCTTGGGCTTGCGATCCCGTCCTTCATCTTCCGGCGGAGGCATGGGAATGTCCTCCGGTGCCGGCTCGGGCTCCTGGGCTTTCTTCGGCTCGGCAGCAGCTTGTTCCTGCTCCGGCGCCGGGGCAGCAGCGGATGTCTCCGGCTGTGCCTGTTCTGCAGTTACCTGCGGTGCCTGTTCCGGCGCTTGCTGTTCCGCTACCGGCTGCTCTGCCACTTCTTCCGGCTTCGGTGCTGCCACCTCCGGCTCGGGCTGCAGTTCCGCACGTTTGATATAGGTGCGGCGCTTGCGTACTTCCACGTTCACGGTTTTTGCCTTGCCGGCCTTCAACGTGGTTGTGGTTTTACGCTTCAGGGTAATCTTGTTCGGCTCTGCCTGAGCTTCACCGTGGGTCTTTCTCAGATAAGCCAGCAACTGCTGCTTCTCATCACTGGTGACAGCGTCGTTCTCACTGCGGGCTTTCAGGCCCGCTTCAACGATCTGCTTCAGCAAACGATCCACGGGAGCGCCTACATCTGCGGCCAGTTGTTTTACCGTTACTTCAGCCATACTGGTCCTCCTCTCCCGAATCAGGCCTGGTCTTCAAACCAGGGTGCGCGTGCGATCATAATCAGCTGACCGGCGCGCTCTTCATCCATACCTTCAATATCAAGCAGATCATCCACAGACTGCTCGGCCAGATCTTCCATGGTACGCACACCCATCCCGGCGAGTTTGAACGCCAGGCCACGGTCCATACCTTCCATATTCAGAAGATCTTCAGCGGGTTCTGCACCCTCCAGGGCTTCTTCACTTGCCAGCGCCTGATTCAGCAGCACGTCTTTGGCACGGCGGCGCAATTCAGAAACGGTGTCTTCGTCAAAGCCCTCGATCGCCAGCATTTCTTCCATCGGTACATAGGCCACTTCTTCGATAGACGTGAAGCCTTCTTCGATCAGAACACCGGCAAACTCTTCATCAACGTCCAGGTGAGCGGTGAAGTGCTCAACCAGGCGGTTGTATTCCTGTTCCTGACGCTCACCGGCTTCTTCTTCGGTCATCACGTTCAGGGTCCAACCGGTCAGCTCAGTGGCCAGGCGAACGTTCTGGCCATTACGACCGATGGCCTGGGCCAGATTATCTTCAGCGACGGCGACATCCATGGTGTGACGGTCTTCGTCCATCACAATGGAGGCCACTTCCGCCGGTGCCATGGCGTTGATCACCAGCTGCGCGGGGTTGTCGTCGTACAGCACGATGTCTACGCGCTCGCCGCCCAGCTCGTTGGAGACCGCCTGCACGCGGGAGCCCCGCATACCAACACAGGCACCCACAGGGTCGATCCGGCGATCGTTGGTCTTCACCGCGATCTTGGCGCGGGAACCGGGATCACGGGCGGCGCCACGGATCTCGATCAGGTCTTCGGCGATTTCCGGAACCTCGATGCGGAACAGTTCGATCAGCATCTGGGCATCGGTACGGCTGAGAATCAGCTGCGGGCCGCGATGATCCGTGCGGATTTCCAGCAGCAGGGCACGTACCCGGTCACCCATGCGGAAGGTTTCCCGCGGGATCAGGTGTTCACGTGGCAGCAGCGCTTCGGCGTTACCACCGAGATCTACAATAACGTTGTCCCGTGTCACCTTCTTGACGGTGCCGGATACCAGTTCACCGATGCGATCACGGTAGCTGTCGACAATCTTCATGCGCTCGGCTTCGCGCACTTTCTGGAAGATGATCTGCTTGGCGGCCTGGGCACCGATACGCCCGAATGCCACAGAGTCCACCTTCTCTTCGTGCATGTCGCCCGGCCGGAGATTGGTATCAATCTCTTCGGCTTCCTGCATGGTCAGCTCGGTGCCCAGTGCCGGAACCGCGTCGTTGTCTACCACCAGCCAGCGGCGGAAGGTCTCGTATTCGCCGGTACGGCGATCGATAGCAACCCGGATGTCGGCTTCTTCGTCTTCGTAACGTTTTTTGGCAGCGGTAGCGAGTGCGAGTTCGATCGCCTCGAAAATCACATCCTTCTCGACGCCTTTCTCGTTCGAGACGGATTCCACTACCAGCAAGATCTCTTTACTCATTGGATTGCCCTGCCCTCAAAATAATCGATACATCTACAGATTTGTTCGAATGTGTCATTCAAAAACCGGAATGATGTTGGCCTTTTCAATGCTGTCGTACGGCAACAGGTACTCGTGGTCATCAACCACGACCACAACCTCGTCACCCTCGACGCCCTTGATCAGCCCCTGGAATTTGCGACGACCCTCGAAGGCCATGCGCAGCTTGATCTGTACTTTATGGCCGACAAACGCCTCGTACTGTTCCAGGCGGAACAACGGCCGGTCCATGCCCGGGGATGAAACCTCCAGGGTGTATTCGCTCTGGATGGGGTCTTCCACATCCATCACACCGCTGACCTGCCGACTGACTTTTTCACAGTCTTCAATGCTGATGCCGTTTTCGGCATCATCAATAAACACCCGGAGCATGGACTGATGCCCGCGGGAACGAAATTCAATGCCCCAGAATTCAAATCCGAGCCCTTCCACTACCGGGCGCAGGATGTCTTCCAGTTGTTTAAGCTTGGCTGACAAGTGTCGCCGCCTCCGTATTCAGATTTTCAGGGTACAAAAACAAAAAAAGGGCTGTTAATCAGCCCTTTTATGCACCAGGGCCCTTGCGCCAGGCCCCTTAATCAAAAAGCCCCTGAAAATGGGGCCTTTTGTTGCAAGAATTCGCAGAAAGCTAACCCAACCATGCTCTCTGCCGACAGACACCTGGCCTGCCTGGAAGCCAGAAAAAACACTGACTCCAATAACCGCCGGAGTATAGAGGACACCGCGCGGAGTGGTCAAGGACTGACCAAAAAAAACGGCCTGGGTTTGCCAAGCCGTCTTCTTCAAATATGGTGCCCGGGGCCGGACTCGAACCGGCACAGCTTTCGCTACCACCCCCTCAAGATGGCGTGTCTACCAGTTTCACCACCCGGGCAACACTCTTTACTCGAGGTCAGGGAGATCAGACTCCCCGGCCCCGGCTTCGCTACCTGCGCCTTCGTCAATAGCCGGCGCGCTGCTATCACTTGCAGGGGCCTGGGTAGATTCCTGAACTGTCGGAATACCCGCCTCACCTGCGACTTCAGCACGCTGCTTGGCAAAGATCGCCAGCGAAAAACTTGTCACAAAGAAGACAACCGCCATCAGGGTGGTCATCCTGGTCAGGAAGCTGCCGCTGCCCTGACTACCGAAAACCGTCTGCGAGGCACCGCCACCAAATGCCGCACCGGCATCAGCGCCCTTGCCCTGCTGGATCAGAACCAGGCCCACCAGCGCCACGGCGATCACGACGTGAACTACAACTACCAGTGTTTCCAACCAATCCATACAGACTCTCGTAAACGTTTCGGATTACGCACCCGCCGGGAATGCCCGACAGATACTGATAAACTCATCGGCCTTCAGCGATGCTCCGCCAATAAGACCACCATCGATATCCGGCTCTGAAAACAGAGCGGCCGCATTATCCGCTTTTACGCTGCCGCCGTAAAGTACCGAAATGGATTCGGCAGGTGCTTTCATGCTCGAAAGCACATTGCGGATTTCCGCATGCATAGCCTGGGCGTCCTCTGCGGTTGCGGTTCTGCCCGTGCCAATAGCCCAGACAGGCTCGTAGGCAACAACCACCTGCGACCAGCTTTCACCCTCAACACGGGCCAGCCCGCGTATCACCTGGGTGGCCACAACACGCTCGGCATCACCAGCCTCACGCTGCTCAAGGGTCTCTCCAACGCACAGCACCGCCGTCAGACCGCTTTGCAGAACCTGTTCGACCTTGGCTGCAACCGTTTCATCGGTCTCGCCAAACAGCTGGCGACGCTCGGAGTGCCCAACCAGCACGTAACCGCAGCCCATATCACGGGCCATATCGGCGGAAACCTCACCGGTGTAGGCACCGGACTGCCACTGGCTGACGTTCTGGACACCTGTCGCCAGCTCATCTCCTGCCTCAGCCTGAACAGCACTTACATACAGCGCAGGGGGAATAATCACCACCTCTGCACCGTTATCGAGACGGCCAGCCTGCTCGCGAACCGGGCCAACCAGTTGCTGCACCAGGTCTTTCGACCCGTTCATTTTCCAGTTACCGGCTACAATCCTGCGACGCATACTTATTCTCAGCTATCCCGAAACCCCGAACAAAAGGGAGCGCGAACTATACAGCAGTCATTTCCTGCACACAACCCGCTCCCCGCACCGCCACTCAGGGGTTTGAACGCTCCACCACCCGGGCCAGCTCTTCGGCCACGCGGGTAATTTCTGCTGCATCCCGGCCCTCTGCCATCACCCGGATCAAAGGTTCGGTTCCAGATGCCCGCAACAAGATACGACCGGCATCGCCCAGGCCGGCTTCCGCCTGGCGCACGGCCTCGACAATATCCGCTCGGGAAAACGGATCGAAACGCTGCGCCACCCGCACATTCACCATTTTCTGGGGCAGCTTGCTCATACCCTGACGCAGCTCGCCCAGGGTTTTACCGGAATTGCGCACGGCCAGTAACACCTGCAGGGCCGACACAATACCATCGCCGGTGCTGGTGCAGTCACGAATAACCATATGGCCGGAGCCTTCGCCCCCGACCACCCAGTTGTTAGCCAGCAACCGCTCCATCACATAGCGGTCGCCCACTTTCGCACGCTCGAACTGGATGCCGAGTTCACGCAGGGCCAGCTCAACACCCAGGTTGGTCATCAGGGTACCCACCACACCTCCTTTGAGGCGCCCTTCGGCCTGGCGCTGGTACGCGAGAATGTACAGCAACTCATCGCCGTCGACCTCGGAGCCGTCACGGTCAACCATCAGCACCCGGTCGCCATCGCCATCGAAGGCAATGCCCAGGTCAGCTTTTTTCTCGGCAACTGTCTGCTTAAGGGCATCCAGGTGGGTGGAACCAACATTCAGGTTGATGTTCAGGCCATCGGGCTCGGCGCCGATCACGGTGATCTTTGCACCCAACTCCCGGAACACCTTGGGGGCCACGTGGTAGGTGGCACCGTGGGCGCAATCCAGGACGACATGCAGGCCATCGAGGGTAAATTCGTTGGGTACGGTGCTCTTGCAGAATTCCACATAGCGACCGGGCGCGTCATCAATCCGGGTCGCCTTGCCCAGCTCGTTGGGCTCACAGACCTTGATGGGCTGGTCCAGCCAGCGCTCGATTTCCGCTTCCAGGGCATCGTCCAGCTTGGTGCCAGCGGCAGAGAAGAACTTGATGCCGTTATCGTGGTGCGGGTTATGGGACGCACTGATCACTATACCGGCGGAAGCACGGAAGGTACGGGTGAGATAGGCAATGGCCGGTGTCGGCATCGGGCCCAGCAGCTTCACATCCACTCCGGCGGCAGACAGGCCGGCTTCCAGGGCGGACTCGAACATATAACCGGACAACCGGGTGTCCTTACCGATCAGCACACTGTTGCGCTGGCCATCTTTCTTGAACGCCTGTCCGGCAGCCCAACCCAGGTGGAGCATGAACTCCGGGGTAATCGGGCCTTCGCCAACATGGCCGCGAATGCCATCGGTACCAAAATATTTACGCTCGGACATCAGATTGCCTCCTTAACCGCCGTTACTACCTTAACAGCGTCTACCGTTTCCCTTACATCGTGCACCCTGAGGATACTCGCACCTTTCATGGCCGATATTGTCGCGGCCGCGAGGCTCGCGGGCAACCTTTCATTCACGTCCCGGCCGGTGATTGCGCCCAGCATGGATTTGCGGGACAGGCCGATCAGCAGCGGATGACCCAGCATGTGCAACTGCTCCAGGGTCGCCAGCAACTGCACGTTGTGCTCGACGGTTTTGCCAAAGCCAAAGCCGGGGTCCAGGATGATCTTGTCCGGGTTCACCCCGGCGGCCTCGGCCACTCGCATACGCTCGGTCAGAAACGAGCTGACTTCCCGGCGCACATTCCGGTAACGGGGATTGTCCTGCATGGTGTCCGGCTCACCCTGAATGTGCATGATACACACCGGAATATCCGCCTTCGCCGCCACTTCCGGCGCTCCGTCACGCTGCAGGGCACGGACGTCATTGATCAGGCCCGCGCCGAGCTTTGCGGTCTCTGCCATTACCGCCGGGTTGCTGGTGTCTACGGAAATAACGGTATTCAACTCCCGGGCAATGGCCTCGACCACCGGGCACACCCGGTCGAGCTCTTCCTGGGTGGAAACCTCTGCCGCTCCCGGCCGGGTGGATTCACCGCCTACATCAATAAATGCTGCACCGTCCGCCACCATCTGGCGGGCGCGGATCATGGCGGATTCCAGCGAATTGAAGCGACCGCCGTCCGAAAACGAATCCGGGGTTACATTCAGGATGCCCATTACATGGCACAGGGAGAGGTCCAGTTCACGGCCGGCAAAGTTCATTTTCATACAGAGGCTTCCAGGGGCAATACTTTCGGGGAAACAAAAACAAACGCCGCCCGGAGGCCGGACGGCGCGTTATATCACTCAGGCTTCGGCTGCGAGTCAGTGCTCGCCGGCCGGACGCCCTACTCCGGGGTGGCGCCCGTCGTCAGAGCCTTTCGGCTCCGGAGCCTGTTCCGGCTCTTCCGCCTTTACGCCACCGGCAGGACCACTATCGCCCCAGTTCTTCGGCGGGCGCGGCTCTTTGCCGGCCATAATGTCGTCAATCTGGAAGCGATCGATGGTTTCGTACTTCATCAGCGCTTCCGCCATCATGTCGAGCTTGTCCCGGTTATCAATCAGGATCTGCTTGGCGGTCTCGTAGCAGGTATCAATGATGTTACGCACTTCCTCATCGATACGCTGTGCCGTTTCCGGCGAATACACAGTATGAGACTGCCCGGCAGAACGACCCAGGAACGGCTCTTCGCTGTCGGTATCGTACTGCAGCGGGCCCAGCTTCTCGGATAAACCCCAGCGGGTGACCATGTTACGGGCCAGGCTGGTGGCGCGCTCGATATCGTTGGACGCACCGGTGGTCACACCCTCAAAGCCCAGAGTCAGCTCCTCGGCAATACGACCACCGAACAGGCTGCAGATCGAGCTGGTCAAGTAGCGCTTGGAGTGACTGTACTTGTCCTCTTCCGGCAGGAACATGGTGACACCCAGTGCCCGGCCACGGGGAATGATACTGACCTTGTACACCGGGTCGTGCTCAGGCACCAACCGCCCCACAATCGCATGGCCGGATTCGTGGTACGCGGTGTTCCGCTTTTCTTTCTCGCTCATCACCATGGACTTGCGCTCGGCGCCCATCATGATCTTGTCTTTTGCCAGCTCCAGCTCTTCCATGGACACCAGGCGCTGGTTACGGCGCGCCGCAAACAGGGCGGCCTCGTTCACCAGGTTGGCCAGGTCTGCACCGGAGAAGCCGGGAGTACCACGGGCAATCACAGCCGGATCGATGCCATCGGCAAGGGGCACTTTCTTCATGTGCACCTTCAGGATCTGCTCCCGACCCAGGATATCCGGCAAGCTCACCACCACCTGGCGGTCAAAGCGGCCCGGGCGCAACAGCGCAGGGTCCAGCACGTCCGGACGGTTGGTTGCGGCGATCACGATAACGCCTTCATTACCCTCAAAGCCGTCCATCTCGACCAGCAACTGGTTCAGGGTCTGCTCACGCTCGTCGTGTCCGCCACCCATACCGGCGCCACGATGGCGCCCCACAGCATCAATCTCGTCGATGAAGATGATGCAGGGGCTCTGTTTCTTGGCCTGCTCGAACATGTCGCGAACACGGGAAGCACCCACGCCCACGAACATTTCCACGAAGTCCGAACCAGAGATAGAGAAGAACGGCACCTTTGCTTCACCGGCAATGGCCTTGGCCAGCAGGGTTTTACCGGTACCGGGAGGACCTACCATCAGCACACCCTTGGGAATGCGGCCACCCAAACGCTGGAACTTGCTCGGATCGCGCAGGAAGTCCACCAGCTCTTTGACGTCTTCCTTCGCTTCGTCAACACCAGCCACGTCAGCAAAGGTGGTCTTAATCTGATCTTCGCTCAGCAGGCGCGCCTTGCTCTTGCCGAACGACATGGGGCCTTTGCCGCCACCGCCGCCCTGCATCTGGCGCATGAAGAAGACAAACAGGGCAATGATGATCAGTATCGGGAATGCGGCGACCAGCAGCTGAGTCCACAGGCTCTGGCGCTCCGGCTCCTTACCGATCACCTCAACCTCATTGGCCAGGAGATCGTCCATCAGCTTGTTATCGGATACCTGCGGGCGGATGGTCTGGAACTGGGAGCCGTCACCACGGACACCCTGCACCTGCAGCCCATCAATCGTCACCTGCCGTACCTGGCCCTGCTGGACCATTTCGACAAACTGGGAATAGTTAACTTGTTGCCCGCTGGTGGTGGGAGTGAAATTCTGAAACACCATCAGCAGCACGGCGGCTATCACTAGCCAGAGAACCAGATTTTTTGCCATATCGTTCAAGGATCATCACCTGTGAATTGCAGGGCTGCCGCGTCGAAGCCGCGAACCCTTTTCCGACACCTTACACTAATTGTACGTTCGTAAACCAGAAACGGCCTAAGGGAAAACGGCCGCACTACCACTTATATTGGGCACTCCGGGGCCGATTGCAACGCCGGTTGTAAGTGAATACGACCATTTGTGGCGGTGCGCTATCTGTTACAATCACGAAATTATACGACGTTGTCAGCCAGTTCGCCGCTGACCTTTTGTTAATTGCACCGATAAAGAGATTACATCATGAGTCTGTCACCGGAACAGCGCCGGGAATACCGGGCCATTGCCCACAATCTGAAGCCCGTCATCATTGTTGGCGACAAAGGCCTGTCCGAGGGGCTCCAGGAAGAACTGGAGCGAGCCCTGAACGACCATGAGCTGATCAAGATCAAGGTAGCCAGCACAGACCGCGAGGCCCGCCAGGAAGCTATCCAGGCGTTGTGCGAAAGCTCCGGCGCCGAGCTGGTACAAACCATCGGCAAAATCGCCGTCATCCTGCGCCGGGCCAGGAAGCCTAATCCGAAGCTGTCTAACCTGCTAAGGAATAAGTGATAAAAAAAAGCCGGCTCGGGTAACCCCAGCCGGCTTTTTCGTGTGTGCGCGGATTTCGTCAGATGTATTCTACTTCGGAAATCTCGTACTCCACGGTACCCGACGGGATGCGGATGGCCACCACATCGCCTTCGTTTTTGCCCACCAGCGCCCGGGCGATGGGAGACGATACCGACAGTTTGCCGGCTTTGATGTCTGCTTCGTCTTCGCCCACGATCTGGTAAGTCACCTCTTCATCGGTGTCCATATTCACCAGGTGCACTGTGGTGCCGAAGATCACCTTGCCGGTGTTCTCCATGGTGGTTACGTCGATCACCTGGGCCACTGACAGCTTGCCTTCGATTTCCTGGATACGGCCTTCGATGAAGCTCTGCTGTTCACGGGCTGCGTGGTATTCGGCGTTTTCCTTGAGATCTCCGTGTTCACGGGCATCGGCGATAGCCTGGATGACCCGCGGGCGATCTTCGGACTTCAGCTTTTTCAGCTCCTCGCGCAGACGGGCTTCGCCAGTCTGCGTCATGGGTACTCTTTCAGCCATAATCTTACTTCCCTGCGTGTAGGTCCTGGAGGCGACGAACGGTGCGCTCCGGGCCAAATTTGATTGCGCGGCAGAAGGCTTCGCCACCCGCCAGCGTCGTTGTGTAAGTTACCTTGGTCTGCAAGGCGGACTGGCGAATCTGCGCCGAGTCGGAAACGGCCTTACGACCTTCGGTGGTGTTAATGATCAGCTGAACCTTGCCGTTCTTGATGGAGTCAACAATGTGCGGCCGGCCTTCACCAACCTTGTTGACCCGCTCAACCTCGACACCCTCGGCTTCCAGAGCCTTGGCTGTACCGGTAGTGGCGACAATCCGGAAGCCGGCATCAACCAGGTCGCGGGCAACCTTAGCCGCCCCCGGCTTGTCGACGTCACGAACCGACATAAAGGCCACACCCTTGGCCGGCAGGCGCTCACCCGCGGCCAGGGACGCCTTGGCGAAGGCTTCGTCGAAGCTGTCACCCAGCCCCATCACCTCACCGGTAGACTTCATTTCCGGGCCGAGGATCGGGTCAACCGCCGGGAACTTGTTGAACGGGAACACGGACTCTTTCACCGCATAGTAAGTCGGCACGATTTCCTGGGTGAAGTTCAGTTCTTTCAGGGTCTTGCCGGACATTACGCGAGCCGCTACCGCCGCCAGGGACACACCGATGGCCTTGGATACGAACGGCACGGTACGGGAAGCCCGCGGGTTCACTTCGATCACGTAGATCTCGCCGTCCTGCCAGGCCAGCTGCACGTTCATCAGGCCGATAACATCCAGCTCGATGGCCATTTTCTTGACCGCTTCGCGCATGTCATCCTGCACTTCTTTCGGCAGGCTGTAGGGCGGCAGTGAACAGGCAGAGTCACCGGAGTGAACACCAGCCTGCTCGATGTGCTGCATGATGCCACCGATAACCACGTCGGTGCCGTCACTGATGGCATCGATATCCACCTCGATGGCGGCATTCAGGAAGTGGTCCAGCAATACCGGGCTGTCGTTGGATACCAGAACGGCACTGCGCATGTAACGCACCAGCTCGGTTTCGTCATAGACAATTTCCATGGCACGGCCGCCCAGCACGTAGGATGGACGAACCACCAGCGGATAGCCGATTTCGCGGGCCGCCAGGATACCTTCTTCATGGCTGCGCACGGTGGCGTTCTGGGGCTGTTTCAGGCCCAGGCGCTGGATCATCTGCTGAAAACGCTCACGGTCTTCGGCACGGTCAATGGCATCCGGGCTGGTGCCGATAATGGGCACACCGGCAGCTTCCAGGCCACGGGACAGTTTCAGCGGGGTCTGACCGCCGTACTGCACAATGACGCCCTTCGGTTTTTCGACGTTGATGATTTCCAGTACGTCTTCCAGGGTGATCGGCTCGAAGTACAACCGGTCGGAGGTATCGTAGTCGGTCGACACGGTCTCCGGGTTGCAGTTGATCATGATGGTTTCGTAACCGTCTTCACGCATGGCCAGGGCCGCGTGCACACAGCAGTAGTCGAATTCGATGCCCTGGCCGATACGGTTGGGGCCGCCACCGATCACCACAATCTTCTCGCGGTCAGACGGCTCCGCCTCGCACTCTTCCTCGTAAGTGGAGTACATGTAGGCGGTGTCGGATGCAAACTCAGCCGCACAGGTGTCTACCCGCTTGTAAACCGGGCGAATGCCCAGGTCGTGGCGCAGCTTGCGCAGGCTGACTTCGGAAATGCCCAGCAGCTTGGCCAGGCGGGCGTCAGAGAAGCCCTTGCGCTTCAGGCGAAACAGCGTGGCCTTGTCGATATCGGCCTTGCCGGCGGATTTCAGGGCCTGTTCTTCTTTGACCAGGTCTTCAATCTGCACCAGGTACCAGGGGTCAACCTTGGTATGACGGAACACTTCGTCAACCGTCATGCCGGCGCGGAAGGCATCACCGATATACCAGGCACGCTCGGCGCCGGGTACGTTCAGCTCCCGGATCAGCGTTTCGCGGCTGCTGTCCGAATCCAGCTCGTCCAGCTTCTCGTCAAAACCATCAGAGCCCACTTCCAGGCCACGCAGGGCTTTCTGCATGGACTCCTGGAAAGTACGACCGATGGCCATGACTTCACCCACAGACTTCATCTGGGTGGTCAGGCGGGCGTCGGCCTGGGGGAATTTCTCGAAGGTGAAGCGCGGAATCTTGGTAACCACGTAGTCGATGCTGGGCTCGAACGAGGCCGGGGTTACGCCTCCGGTAATTTCGTTCTGCAGCTCATCGAGGGTGTAACCGATGGCCAGCTTGGCGGCCACCTTGGCAATCGGAAAACCGGTGGCCTTGGAAGCCAGCGCGGAGGAACGGGATACCCGCGGGTTCATCTCGATCACGACCATACGGCCGGTGTCCGGATTGATACCGAACTGCACGTTGGAACCGCCGGTTTCCACACCAATTTCACGCAGCACCGCCAGTGAGGCGTTCCGCATGATCTGGTATTCCTTGTCAGTGAGGGTCTGGGCCGGGGCCACGGTGATGGAGTCACCGGTGTGCACGCCCATGGCATCAAAGTTCTCGATGGCGCAAACGATGATGCAGTTGTCGTTTTTGTCACGGACAACTTCCATCTCGTACTCTTTCCAGCCAATCAGAGATTCGTCGATCAGCAGCTCGTTGGTCGGAGACAGGTCCAGGCCCCGAGTACAGATTTCCTCGAACTCATCCTTGTTGTAGGCGATACCACCACCGGAGCCGCCCATGGTGAAGGACGGACGGATGATGCAGGGGAAACCGATATCCTCTGACGCCTCCCAGGCTTCCGCCATGGAGTGAACAATCGTCGCGCGCGGGCATTCGAGGCCAATCTTTCTCATGGCCTTATCGAAACGGTCCCGGTCCTCGGCCTTGTCGATGGTATCGGCGTTAGCACCGATCATTTCAACGCCGTGCTTCTCCAGTACGCCATGCTTTTCCAGGTCCAGCGCACAGTTCAGTGCGGTCTGGCCGCCCATGGTGGGCAGCAGGGCATCCGGCTTTTCCTTTTCGATGATCTTTTCGACCGTCTTCCAGGTGATCGGCTCGATGTAGGTGGCATCGGCCATGGCCGGGTCGGTCATGATGGTGGCCGGATTGGAGTTCACCAGGATCACCCGGTAGCCCTCCTCGCGCAGCGCCTTACAGGCCTGGGCTCCGGAGTAGTCGAATTCGCACGCCTGCCCGATCACGATGGGACCAGCGCCCAGGATCAGGATGCTTTGGATGTCTGTACGTTTTGGCATGTCTCGGTAAACCTGTCAGCAACTTTTGAATTCTTGCAGCGCAGTGTTCAGCGCCGGTGAGCTATCGTCGATGGCCTTGCCCTCAGGCAGATCGCGCTTCCATCAGCTGGATAAACTCGTCGAACAACGGTGCCACATCATGGGGGCCTGGGCTGGCTTCCGGGTGACCCTGGAAGCTGTAGGCCGGTTTGTCGGTGCGGCGAATGCCCTGCAGGGTGCCGTCAAACAGCGACTTGTGGGTGGCTTCCACATTGCCTGGCAGGGTTGCTTCGTCTACCGCAAAGCCGTGGTTCTGGCTGGTAATCATCACCGTGCCCTTGGCAATGTCCTGCACCGGGTGGTTGGCGCCATGGTGGCCGTGGCCCATTTTCATGGTCCTGGCACCGCTGGCCAGGGCCAGGAGCTGGTGACCAAGACAGATGCCGAATACCGGAATCTCGGCTTCCAATACTTCCTGAATGGCCTTGATAGCGTAGTCGCAGGGCTCGGGGTCGCCCGGGCCGTTGGACAGGAAGATACCGTCCGGGTTCATGGCCAGCACTTCCGACGCCGGGGTTTGCGCCGGTACCACGGTGATGTCGCAACCGCGGGCAGCAAGCATGCGCAGGATGTTGAACTTTACGCCGTAGTCCCAGGCGACAACCTTGAACTTCGGAGCAGACTGTTCACCGTAGCCGTCGGTGATGTCCCACTCGGTCTGGTTCCACTGATAGGTTTTCTCGCTGGTCACTTCCTTGGCCAGGTCCATACCTTTCAGGCCCGGGAAGGCCTTGGCCAGTTCCAGTGCACGCTCGGCGGTGGCGTTCTCGCCGGCAACGATGGCGCCGTTCTGGGAACCTTTGTCACGCAGGATACGGGTCAGGCGGCGGGTGTCGATGTCCGCAATGCCAACAATGTTGTTGCTTCGCAGGTAGTCATCCAGGCTCTGCTGGTTACGCCAGCTGCTGGCGATCAGCGGCAGGTCACGAATGATCAGGCCGGCGGCGTGGATGCGGTCGGATTCTACGTCTTCGTCGTTCACGCCGGTGTTGCCGATGTGCGGATACGTCAGGGTGACGATCTGGCGGGAGTAGGACGGGTCGGTCAGGATTTCCTGATAGCCGGTCATGGCAGTGTTGAACACTACCTCACCGCTGGTTTCTCCGTCTGCGCCGATGGCGGTGCCGTAGAAGAGGCTTCCGTCTGCGAGTGCAAGGATTGCTGGTGTGCTCAAGGCTTGTATCCTCATCGAGTGGCGTAAGTTCGTCACGAACAGGAACGCAAGCGCAAATTCAGGTTGCAAAAAAGCGAGACAGAGTAAAACCCGGTCCCGCTTTCTTATAAACTTTTCAAAGGTACGCTTGGTGCAGTCAAATCGCCTTATTGTAAGCGAATCTGACCGTTTTTGTCCACGTCGAATTACCCTTTCAAGCCTAAGACGTCCTGCATGTCGTACAGGCCCGCCGCTTTACCCTCAAGCCACAAAGCAGCCCGCATGGCGCCTTTGGCAAAGGTCATCCGGCTACTGGCCTTATGGGTAATCTCGATGCGCTCGCCTTCGGTGGCGAACAGCACGGTGTGGTCGCCTACCACGTCCCCGGCACGGATGGTTTCGAAACCGATTTCCTTGCGGGTACGTTCGCCGGTGAAGCCTTCGCGTCCGTACACTGCGCACTCTTTCAGATCGCGGCCCAAGGCGTCAGCCACGACTTCGCCCATACGCAGGGCGGTGCCGGAGGGGGCGTCTTTTTTGTGGCGGTGGTGGGCTTCGATGATTTCCACGTCGTAGTCGTCGCCCAGGGTCGCCGCGGCGGTGCGCAAGAGGTTGAGGACGACGTTAACGCCCACGCTCATGTTGGGGGCGAAGACGACCGGGGTGGATTCTGCGGCCAGGGCGAGCTGTTCTTTTTCGGCGTCGGTCATGCCGGTGGTGCCGATGACCAGCATCTTGCCGTTAGCGCTGCAGAACTTTGCGTTTTCCAGGGTTAGATCCGGGAAGGTGAAGTCCACCAGTACGTCGAAGTCGTCTTTTACGTCGTCCAGGCTGCCAGCCATTTTTACGCCGGTTTTACCAACGCTGGTCATTTCGCCGGCGTCGGCGCCGATCAGGCTGCTGCCCGGCTCGACGATGGCGGCGCCGAGTTCAAGGCCCTCGGTGCCGTCTACCGCTTCGATCAGTACCTTGCCCATGCGCCCGGCGGCGCCGATGATTGCTACCCGCATCTGTTCTGCCCTCAGAATTTCATTTCGTCGAAGAAGTTTTTCACACCCTCAAACCAGGAGGTTTTCTTCGGAGCATGATGGGTGCCGTTGCTGCCGTCCAGCGTTTGCTGGAATTCTTCCAGCAGTTCTTTCTGACGCTTGGTCAGTTTCACCGGGGTTTCCACCATCACCCGGCACAGCAGGTCGCCGGCAGGGCCACCACGCACCGGGCTAACGCCTTTGTTGCGCAGGCGGAAAAGCTTGCCGGTCTGGGTTTCAGCCGGGATTTTCAGCTTCACACGGCCATCCAGTGTAGGCACTTCCAGCTCACCACCCAGGGCAGCATCCACGATGCTGATGGGCACTTCGCAGTACAGGTTGCGGCCGTCGCGGGTGAAGATGGAGTGTTCACGCACAGCCACCTGGACGTACAGGTCGCCTGGGGGGCCACCATCTACGCCCATTTCACCTTCGCCAGACAGGCGGATGCGGTCGCCGGTATCCACGCCGGGCGGCACTTTGACCGACAGGGTTTTGTCCTGGCGAACACGACCCTGACCATGACAGGCCTTGCAGGGATCCTTGATGATCTGGCCAGAGCCACGGCAGGTCGGACAGGCCTGCTGCACGGTGAAGAAGCCCTGCTGCATGCGTACCTGACCCATGCCCTGACAGGTGCCACAGGTTTCCGGCCGGGAGCCTTTCTCGGCACCGCTGCCTTCACAGACGTCACATTCCTTGTGGCCCGGAATCTTGATTTCGACGGACTTGCCCTTAACGGCTTCTTCAAGGTCCAGCTCGAGGGTGTAGCGCAGGTCTGAGCCACGGGTATTGCGGCCACGACCGCCACCACCACCGAAGATATCACCAAACACGTCTCCGAAGATGTCGGAGAAGCTGCCGCCACCGCCGAAGCCACCGGCACCGGCCTGGCCGTCTACACCGGCATGACCGAACTGGTCATACGCAGCGCGCTTGCCGGAGTCAGCGAGCACCTCGTAGGCTTCGGTGGCCTCTTTGAATTTACTGTCGGCATCCTGGTCATCCGGGTTACGGTCTGGATGGTATTTCATCGCGAGCTTCCGATATGCCCGCTTTATTTCCTTCTCATCCGCTCCCCGGGCAACCCCGAGTACTTCGTAATAATCGCGCTTGGCCATACTTCAAAACCCTGTTGCTATAACGCGGAAAACGCGGGGCTACCCCCGCGTTTTCCAACTGCCTGATGTACTTCGGATTTACTTCTTGTCGTCGTCTTTGACTTCTTCGAACTCGGCATCAACCGCGTCGTCTGCAGCCTGGGCACCTTCCTGCCCGTCAGCCTGCTGCGCCTGGTCAGCCTGATCCGCGTACATTTTCTGGGCCAGCTCGGAAGAGGCTTCAGTCAGCTTCTGGGTCTTGGCTTCGATATCTTCCTTATCGGTACCCTTCAGAGCTTCTTCGAGGTCTTTGATGGCGCCTTCGATGGACGCTTTTTCGGCCTCGGTGACTTTGTCGCCGGCTTCGGTCAGGGTCTTGCGTACGGCGTGAACCATGGCATCGCCCTGGTTACGAGCCTGTACCAGCTCTTCGAACTTGCGATCTTCCTCGGCGTTGGCCTCGGCATCGCGCACCATCTTCTCGATTTCGTCATCGTTCAGGCCGGAAGAGGCCTTGATTACGATGGACTGCTCTTTACCAGTCGCCTTGTCTTTGGCAGACACGTTCAGGATACCGTTGGCATCGATGTCGAAAGTCACTTCGATCTGCGGTACACCGCGGGGTGCCGGCGGAATGTCGGCCAGGTCGAAACGACCCAGGGACTTGTTCTGTGCCGCCTGTTTGCGCTCACCCTGAACAACGTGAATGGTTACCGCAGTCTGGTTGTCGTCCGCTGTGGAGAAGGTCTGCGATTTCTTGGTCGGAATCGTGGTGTTCTTCTCGATCAGCGGAGTGGCCACACCACCCATGGTTTCGATACCCAGGGTCAGCGGGGTTACGTCCAGCAGCAGTACGTCTTTCACGTCGCCAGACAGTACCGCACCCTGAATGGCAGCACCCATGGCTACGGCTTCGTCCGGGTTTACGTCTTTGCGCGGCTCTTTGCCGAAGAATTCCTTAACCTTCTCCTGCACCAGCGGCATACGGGTCTGACCGCCCACCAGGATAACTTCGTCGATTTCAGAGGCCTTCATGCCAGCGTCCTGCAGAGCCACTTTGCAGGGCTCGAGGCTGCGCTGAACCAGCTCTTCTACCAGCGATTCCAGCTTGGCGCGGGTCAGTTTCACGTTCATGTGCTTGGGACCAGACGCATCTGCAGTGATGTACGGCAGGTTTACGTCAGTTTGCTGGCTGCTGGACAGCTCGATCTTGGCCTTTTCGCCGGCTTCCTTCAGGCGCTGCATGGCCAGGGAGTCACCGCGCAGGTCGATGCCGCTGTCTTTCTTGAACTGGTCCGCCAGGTATTCGATGACCTTCATGTCGAAGTCTTCACCACCCAGGAAGGTGTCACCGTTGGTAGCCAGTACTTCAAACTGGTGCTCGCCGTCTACGTCGGCAATCTCGATGATCGACAGGTCAAAGGTACCACCGCCCAGATCGTAGACCGCTACGGTACGGTCGCCGCTCTGCTTGTCCATGCCGTAGGCCAGGGCTGCGGCAGTCGGCTCGTTGATGATCCGCTTAACTTCCAGGCCGGCAATCCTGCCCGCATCTTTGGTAGCCTGGCGCTGGCTGTCGTTGAAGTAAGCCGGCACGGTGATAACCGCTTCGGTCACTGTCTCGCCCAGGTAGTCTTCTGCAGTCTTCTTCATTTTCTTGAGGACTTCGGCAGAAACCTGCGGCGGAGCCATCTTCTGGCCTTTCACTTCTACCCAGGCATCGCCGTTATCAGCCTTGGCGATCTTGTACGGCACCATCTTGATGTCTTTCTGAACCACGTCGTCTTCAAAACGACGACCGATCAGACGCTTGATGGCGTACAGGGTATTTGCCGGATTGGTGACCGCCTGGCGCTTGGCAGACTGGCCAACCAGTGTTTCGTTATCGTCGGTGTAGGCAATGATGGAGGGGGTGGTACGATCACCCTCGGCATTCTCGATTACCTTTACCTTGTCACCATCCATGATGGCCACGCAGGAGTTGGTGGTTCCCAGGTCGATACCAATAATTTTGCTCATCGAATCACTCCAAGATCTTTCTGAATTCTGCTCCGGAGTGAGACCACCCCGGCTGTCGCTGTTTAATCGCTATATTGGCGCTTTCAGCGGCTTTTCAAGCCCCGGCGGCGCCTTTTTTGATCAATTTTCTGCTTTTGCCACTACAACCATGGCCGGACGAACAACACGGCCATTCAGCAGATACCCCTTCTGCACCACCGCCACCACGCTATTGGGCTCGGCATCCGGGGCCGGCACCATAGACATGGCTTCGTGCTGCTGCGGGTCGAACGGTTCACCCACCGGGTTCACCTGCTCCACGTTGAATTTCTTCAGGCTGCTCATGAACAGGCTGAGGGTCATTTCCGCGCCTTCGCGGATAGAAGCCACCAGTTCGCTGGCGTCTTCCTGCCCTTCCGTGCTTTCCACGGCCTTCTCCAGGCTGTCGGCCACCGGCAGCAATTCCTTGACGAATTTTTCCAGCGCAAACTTGTGCGCCTTTTCCACGTCGATCTCAGCCCGGCGGCGCACGTTCTGCATTTCTGCCTGGGAGCGCAACGCCTGGTCCTGGTATTCCTGCAGCTTGGCCTTCAGGGCATCCAGCTCGGAACCCTCCTGCCCCGCCTCGCCAGCTTCCGGCTCGGCATCAGCCTGTTCCGCCTGTGCGGCTTCGTTCAGCTCTTCTTCTACCTGTTCGTTGCGCTTTTCGTCAGCACTCATGACAACTCCTGATGGATTTTCCCAGGGCCCGAAGGCCTGCGGCTGGTTTAAGCCCCGCCCGTTTCAGGGCAGGAAAATACGACTTTGCGAACGAATATGGGGCCCGCCGGGCGGGTTTCAACCTTCCGGGATACATTCTTTACAAACTCGGGGCACAGGTTAGTTGCAAACAGGAAAAACCCTGTATATATTCACAGCAACTGTATGGAATCACAGTATTCGAAATTTTCAGAGACAACAGACTCTGAACGGAGGTAATCAGCATGCTTATCCAACTGACGGTCTCGAACTACGCCATTGCTGAACGGGTTGAATTGCAGTTCAGCAGTGGCATGACAGCACTCACCGGCGAAACCGGTGCTGGCAAGTCTATCGTTCTGGATGCCCTGGGCCTGGCCATGGGCGGCCGCGCAGACGCCGGAGCTGTGCGCCACGGAGCCGAGCGTGCCGATATCAACGCCAGTTTCGATATCTCGAGAATTCCGGAAGCCCGGCAATGGCTTGAAGCCCACGAACTGGATGACAAGGAAGACTGCATCCTGCGCCGCACCATCCGCAAAGATGGCCGCAGCAAGGCGTTTATTAACGGCCAGCCCTGCCCGCTGTCCCAGCTCAAAGAACTGGGCGGCCTGCTGATGGACATCCACAGCCAGCACCAGCACCAGTCACTGCTGCGCAAAGACACCCACCGCAAACTGCTGGACGAGTTTGCCGGCGCCGAACAACTGGCCGACCAGGCCCGCACCGCCTGGAAAGCCTGGAACGCTACCCGCCAGAAACTGGAACAGCGCCGGCACAACGCCGACGAAGCCGAGGCCAGGCTGCAACTGCTTCGCTACCAGGTAGAGGAGCTGGACCGGCTGGCACTGGAAGACGGCGAGCAGGAGGCCCTTGAGCAGGAGCAGGCCCAGCTGAGCCAGGCCGATGCAGTACTGCACAGCAGCCACCAGGCCGCCCTGCTCTGCACCGAAGATGACACCAGCGCAGCCGCCCTGGTACGCCAGGCCCTGCAGCAACTTGAGCAACTGCCGCTGGAAGTGCCGGCACTGGCCGATACCCTGCAGATGCTGAACGAAGCACAGATCCAGATTTCCGAAGCCGGCGACAACCTGCGCCGGTTTGTCGACGACTATGAAGCCGACCCGGCGCGGCTGGCCGAGGTGGAAGAACGCCTGAGCGCAATTTACCAGATGGCCCGAAAGCACCGGATTACCCCGGAAGAGTTGCCGGAACTGCACCAGCGCCTGGCCGCAGAACTGGCCGAACTGGACGGCGGCGAAGGCAGCCTGGAACAACTTGAAGCTGAGCTGGAAAACCTGCGCCAACAATTCGATGAGCTGGCAGCACAGCTGTCTGCCAAACGGGAACAGACCGCCATGGAGCTGGACCAGCGGGTTGCCCGGGAACTGGCCCAGCTAAGCATGCCCAACATGCAGTTTGTCACCCACCTGAGCGGCAATGCTGACAACGAGCCGGCACCCCATGGCATGGAAGATATCGAATTCCTGGTCAGCGCCAACCCCGGCCAGCCGGCACGCCCACTGGCCAAGGTGGCCTCCGGCGGTGAATTGTCACGGATCAGCCTGGCCATCCAGGTGGTTGTGGCACAAACCTCCACCACACCCACGCTGGTATTCGATGAAGTGGACGTAGGTATTGGCGGCGGCACTGCCGAAGTGGTGGGCCGACTGCTGCGGTCACTGGGGGATAACGGGCAGGTACTGTGTGTGACTCACTTGCCGCAGGTGGCCGCCCAGTGCCATCAGCACCTGTTTGTCAGCAAGTTTACTGAAAAAGAAGCGACTTACTCGCGCATTGAGGCACTGGATGATCAGGGCAGGATCAGCGAGGTAGCAAGAATGCTGGGTGGCGTGGACATGACCGAGCACACCATTGCCCATGCCCGGGAGATGTTCGTAAAGGGCCAGGCGACCCATCACTGAAATCCCCTCTCGATTCGGAGAGCTTCGGGGCCGGCACTTGCTGGCCCCTTTTTTATCGTTTGATTACTTCTTGCCGGAGTTCAGAGGTTTTACGTACAGGATCAGGCTGTGATCGACAATCTCGTAGCCGTGTTCTGCCGCAATCTTCTGCTGACGCTCTTCGATGACCTCGTCCACAAACTCGATCACTTCACCGGTCTGGGTGCAGACCATGTGGTCGTGGTGATCGTCGCCGGCCATTTCGAACACCGCATGGCCGCCTTCAAAGTTGTGGCGCAATACCAGGCCAGCTGCCTCAAACTGGGTCAGCACCCGGTAAACGGTCGCAAGGCCCACATCGTCACCCTGGTCGAGCAACTTCTTGTAGACGTCTTCAGCACTCAGGTGATGCTCCTTGGCGTTCTCCAGAATATTGAAGATTTTCACCCTGGGCAGAGTAACCTTAAGACCGACTTTTCGTAATTCGGCGTTTTCAGATGGCATGCTACTATTCACTCGTTGGTGTGCCTTACGGCTTCCGGTATGATGAAGCCGCCGTTCAACGGTTAAACCCGTTTCACACCTGCCAAAGGCAGGCGATTTCAAGATAGAGGATTTCCCCTGGCGATGCAAAAGCTCACCGCTATCATTCTTATTGGCATTTTATCCTTGTCAGGCTGCGTCTTCCCCGGCGTTTACAAGATCAACGTACAGCAGGGAAACATTGTTACCGACGAAGAGCTGACTGAACTCTCCGAAGGCATGCCACGCAGCCAGGTACACGCGGTACTGGGCAGTCCGCTGATGCTGAACCCGGTCGATCCTTCCAGGGAATACTACGTGTACACCTTCCAGCGCCGGGGTGGTGACATCGAAGAACAACGCATCATCGTTTACTATAACGGCGACCAGTACAGCCACTACGAAGCCCAGCTGCTGGAAGAAACCCCAGCCTACTAAGCTTCAGGCTTTCTTTTTGACCCGGTTCAGGCGCGCCTGTTTCGGGTCGATCATGAGCGGCCGGTACAGCTCTACCCGGTCGCCTTCCCGCAACTCGTGGCTGGCGGGATCTTTGATCACCTTGCCGAACACGCCCATATCGATAGCGTCCGGCTCGATTTCCGGAAAGATATCCACAATACCCGAAAGCTTTACCGCCTCCAGCGCCGTAGCGCCCTCCGGAACCTTAACCGGCACAATCTGCTGCTTGTCGGGCCGGGCGTATGCCACCTCTACCTGCATTACACCAATCCTCCGCGATAGATTTCATCCGCGCGACGGCAGAACGCGTCCACCATGGTGTTGGCAGCCTGGTTGAATACCGGGCCGAAGGTCATTCGGGACAACGAGCCGCCAAATTCAAATTCCAGCGTGAGGATAACCTTGCAGGCATTGTCGTCCAGCGACCGGAAATGCCAGCGACCGGTCAGGTTCTTGAGCGGGCCATCCACCAGCTTCATTTCGATGCTTTCCGGCATCAGCAACTGGTTGCGGGTAGTCAGGCGATGGCGCACACCACCCTTGGCGATTTCCAGTGACGCCATAATCTCGGCATCGGTACGCTCGTGCACTTCCGCCCCGGCGCACCAGGGCAGAAACTCGGGATAACGCGCCACGTCGTTGACCAGGTGGAACATGCGTTCGGCCGAATGCATAACCAGCGCGGTTTTATCAATCTGATGAGCCATGTAAAACGGAATTCCTGCGCTTTTTTGCTACTACTGACACCAACCGCTGTCACCGGCCGATGGGTCATTCACCATGATACTGGATATCCGGCCCGTTTGGGGCGTTTTCAACCGGCGCCGAAGCTTCGGCAACCGGCGTGCCCGGCCCGCACCAGATCGCATCGTTGCCGTTATCACAAAGATTGGACAGTGAAAAAATGGTGTACTGGATACCGATCCACAACGCCACAACCGGCAGCACCAGCCGCATCACCCAATACCAGAGCTTACGGAAAAATGCCGGGGCATCGCCCAGAATCTGCGCACTGTAGCGGCGAGTCAGACACCAGCCGGCGAAGGTGGCAACCAGCATGGCAACCACCGGAATCAGGATGCCGCCGGTCACCAGCTCCAGCCAGCGGTAAACCGTGGCACCTGCCAGCTGATAATCGGCCCAGACGTTGAACGAAAACAGCGAGGCCAGGCCCGCCAGCCACACCGCCAGGCCCACACACACCACAGACCATCCCCTTGGCGCGCCGAGCCATTCCCGCAACCAGCCCACCACGGGCTCCAGCAGGGAGATAGAGGTCGCCCAGACAATCAGCACCACCAGCAGGAATACCGCGGTGATCACTACCTGGCTGAACGGCACCTGGGCCAGTGCCACCGGCAGCGAGACAAACAACAGGCTGAAGCCTCGCTCGCCATCCAGGCTGGTGCCGTCAAGCGCAATGGAAAACATCATCACACCGGCAACAATTGCCACCAGGGTATCCATCAGCACCACCGCCAGAACGGATCGTTTCAGGCGGGTCTCCGCCGTGGTGTAGGCACCAAAGATCGCCCAAACCCCGACCCCGAGCCCCAGGGTGTAAAAGGCATGGAAGAAGGCTGCCTTGATGCTGTCGAGGCTCAACTGTTCCGGCCGGAAGGTCAGAATGTGATCAACCCCGGATTCCAGCCGCCCGTGCCCGGCGGACAGGGCAAACAACACCGCCAGCAACACTAACGTGCAAGGCACCACAATCCGCAGCGAACGCTCCAACCCCTTCACGACACCCCGGGCCGACACCGCCAGCACCAACAACAGGAAGAACCCGTGCCAGGCCATAAACTCCCGGTAACGCTCCGGGCTTGAAACCAGCTCGGTCAGCACCGTCGAAGCGGAAGTTGTGGTCGCACTGCTGAACTGGCCGGAAGCACCGGCAAACACATAGGCCAGCACAATGCCGCCAAACACTGCGGTGAATGACAGTACCAGGAAGGCTGCAATCACACTCAGGGGACCGGTCAGGTGCCACAAGCGGTGGCTGCCGGCGTTGCGCACAAAGCCATCCATGGCCAGCACGATCCCGTGCCGGGAGTGCCGCCCGAACACCGCCTCGGTCACCATCAGTGGCAAAGCCACCAGCAACAGGCACGCCAGGTACAACAGGATAAACAGGCCGCCACCGTGAATGCTGGCCAGGTAAGGAAACTGCCACAGGTTGGCAAGGCCCACGGTTGCACCAACCGAGGCCCAGAAGAAACTGGATTTACAGGTAAACGACCCTATGGATGTCTGGTACTTGTGCGGCATTCCGGCCCCTGAAAAGCTATAGCCGCTTATTGTAGCCGATGCCGGTGGCGGCAAACGACCATTGTGGCGCCCCGGCGGCGAAATCGTGACCCGTCTGGCAGACCTGAGCTACAATGCCCGCTTTGCCGGCCCTCTGTTAACCGCCGGCCAAGTCATTCTTCCGATCCCGGACAGGATTCATGAGCAAGAAGAAAGCAAGCGGACCAACCAGTAACACCATTGCCCTGAACAAGAAGGCAAAGCACGAATACCACATCGAGGAACGCTTCGAAGCGGGCCTGGCCCTGCTTGGCTGGGAAGTGAAGTCTCTGCGTGCCGGCAAGGCGCAACTGGTGGATGCCTATGTCCTGCTCAAAGACGGCGAAGCCTGGCTGCTTGGCGCCCACATTACGCCGCTCAACACGGCATCTACCCATGTGATTGCCGACCCCACCCGCACCCGGAAACTGCTGCTGCACGCCAAGGAAATTGCAAAGATCATCGGTCAGGTCAACCAGGCCGGGCACACATGTATCCCGCTGGCGCTATACTGGAAAGGCAACAAAGTGAAGTGCGAGATCGCCCTGGTAAAAGGCAAGAAGCTGTTCGACAAGCGGGCGACAGAAAAAGAGCGGGACTGGAACAGGCAGAAGCAGCGAATTATGCGCGAAGCCAACACCTGAGGCTGAGACACAAGGAGGGGGTATGTCACCACAACGGGCAGCCATGTCGTCGGTAGACCGGTCGTGGCTGCGCATGGACACCCCGGAAAACCCCATGATGATTTCGGCGGTGTTGATGTTCGAAAAGCCGATCGACATCAATCGCCTGAAGCGTACCCTGGAGGAGCGCTTCCTTAAGTTCCGGCGCTTCCGCCAGCGCATCGTAGACAAAGGCGACAGGGTTTACTGGGAAGACGATCCGCTGTTCGATCTCGACAACCACCTGCACCGCATTGCCCTGCCCGGCAAAGCCGGCAAAGATGAACTCCAGGCGCTGGCCAGCGACTTCAACAGCAGCGCCCTGGATTTCCGGCGCCCGCTCTGGCAAATCCACTATATCGACAATTTTAACGGCGGCTGCGCGCTGCTGGTGCGCATTCACCACTGCATAGCAGACGGCATCTCCCTGGTTCGGGTACTGCTTTCCCTTACGGATAAATCCCCCGAAGCCAGGCTGAAAAAAATCTCCAGCAAACCGAAACCTGCCAAAAAACCGGAAGGCACGCCCGCCTCCCGCTTCCTGCACCGCTTGGTAGACAGCAGCCAGGCAGGGTGGCAGCAGGCGAGACTGTTCCTGGATTCCGTCCGTGAAGAATCCAACTACCCGCTCAAGCTCGCCACCACGGCCGGCGGCATTGCCGCGGACCTGGTAAAACTCGGGCTGGCCCCCTTCGAACCGAAAACCAGCCTGAAACAACAACTGGTTGGCCGCAAACAGGTCGCCTGGGCAGAACCGCTCGACCTTGATGACGTCAAAGCCTGCGCCAAAATACTCGGCGGCACCGTTAACGATGTTCTGTTGTGCGCCGCCACCGGTGCCCTGAGCCGGCACTTCACCGAACAACACCAGACCATCCCGGACTGCGGCATTCGGGTAGCAGTGCCATTCAACCTGCGCCCGCTGGACCAGCCGATCGAGACCCTGGGCAACCAGTTCGGCCTGGTACTGGTGGGCCTGCCGGTTGAAGTTACCGACCCTCTCATGTGCTTCCGCCAGGTGCAGGAAAACATGAACCGGCTAAAGCGTTCCTACCAGGCCCAGGTCACCTACAGCCTGCTTGATCTGTTCGGTCGCGGCCCCGATATCCTGGAACGACGGGCACTGGACCTGCTCAGCAACAAAGCCTCTGCGGTACTGACCAACGTGCCCGGCCCCCGGCACGCCGTGTACCTGGCCGGCAGCAAACTGGTTCAGCCCATGTTCTGGGTACCTCAAAGCGGCAACATCGGCATTGGCATGAGCATTTTCAGCTACGCCGGCACCGTACAGTTCGGAATTACCATCGACAAAGGCATCCCGGCAGACCCGGTTGCAGTGATGGAATACTTCCGCGACAGCTTCCGGAATCTGTACCAGGCCGCACAAGCCATGGCGGCCGACAAAAACCTTCGCAACGCGTCATAACGCCGATAGGTACAAATAACGGCCGCAATAGCGAAACAGCCCTTGAAGTATCGGGAGCCGCCCACATATACTCTTATCAAGAGGGGACGACATGGCTTCGACGCTGGTGGCGAACCCTTGGGTGCATGTCGAGATGGCAGCCAATCTCGTTAATCCAAAGCTGCAACGCAATAGTCGCAAACGACGAAAACTACGCACTAGCAGCGTAAGCTGCTAGTCGTCCTGACCGGGTCGCCCGTAGCTCGGAAGCAACATCTCAGGACGTCATCGCTTACGGGATGCTCCTTTATCCAGAGCTCACTGGCTAAAGGCTAAGATTTAAAGAGCTCGCCTCTTGCACCCTGGCCTTCGGGTCGCTTGAGGTTAAATCAATAGAAGGACACTAAGCATGTAGATCTCAAGGCCTAGTGCTGGCGGACGCGGGTTCAATTCCCGCCGTCTCCACCA